>FTAH01000237.1_pt1 | contig 10889 bp, 12 predicted proteins | sample 1639051 | NCBI WGS metagenome assembly FTAH01 (sample SAMEA3914812, study PRJEB12502) | metagenome | biome: forest; material: soil | place: Canada | collected 2011-07-07 | depth 0.1 m | reverse complement strand
CGACAGCGAGGCCGCCGCCATGGCTGCCGAAGGGAAGGAATGGGCCGAGAAGGTGCTCCGGCGCGTCGACATGAAGCTCTACCTCTGGCGGCTGCTGCTGGAATACGCGAGGGTGATGGATGACGAGCGCGACAGGCTAGCCTTCGTCGCTGATTTGCTAAAGTAATGATACCTCTCTCTCACGATCCGGAGGGGAAACCTCGACTGTACATAATCTGAATCACGAGGGCCACTTTTCTGCATCGGTCATTTTTACGCCCCGATTCCTATACACCTAACCCTCTGCGCTGGCCGGGCTGTCAGCTACTCCGTCTGGCACAATACGTGAGGAGGGGGAGTGGCGTGGCACTTGATGGCACCCCGATTCACAGGATCGGTTCATCTAATCTAGCGATGTTTTATATACAAAGTAGCTGGACGTACCAGCATGATATTTCTTACCTGCTTACAACTTTCGCACTGTGACCCCTTGCCCGTAAATCTCGATTGTGTATATATCCAGCATTCCATTCCAACGGGCCAGCATTCCCACCACAAAGATCGTACCGGCTTCTTGTCAATCTAGCTACGGGCAAACTAGCAGCTGCAAAGGAGCCTCGTGCATGACGGATACACCCTTATCGGAGTAGCTGAATAAGTTGAGGTATAAGGTCCATTAACTAGGTATTCGTTATACATGTCTCTACTGAACAATGGGATTCTTATTCTTGGCTCCCCAAGCTTGGCAAACCTCACTCGTCTCCGCCAATCAAGGGTTTGCCGCGCTCCCGGTCGAGTAACTTGATTAACGTACCTATGATAGGTAGGTAGGTACTCGGTTTTCCTATAACCGTCGGTCTGAGGCTAACTTGTAACATACCCTATGGAGTTCCAACTCCAATATCTCCCCCAGAAATCAAGAGCAGCTATTAGCGATTACCGTGACCCCCGCCTTCCCCTTTCCCCTGAACAAGGTCCCATGCCGACTTAGAAGGAAGTCGGTACCATCTCGCGGTCTCGTAGCTGTCCCTCGGCCCGCGGATCCCACCACTCGACCCAACGGCCCACTGGCTTCGCATCTCATCAGATAGATGTCTTACCACACGAGATAGTGAGGAAGGGAAAGAAGAGAGAAAGAGAGAGAATGAGGACGTACCAAAGGCTTCCCGCCCACGGCCGGCGCCTCAGTAAAGGTGTAGTACTCGTCGAAGCGGACATAGTACACAAACTCGGTCTGGAAGCTCCGCACGCTGGACCGCCGGCGGGAGAAGGCATAGCGGTCCGCGTCGTTGACGGGCATGGTGATGAAGCCGGTTACGGTCCCGCGGCAGTGGAAGGGGAGGTCGGCTGCGGTGCCCGTGTCAGAGGGTTAACGTCCGGGAGCCAGGGAGAAGTGGAGGGGAGGTGCTCTCAGGGGAGAAGAACGTACCAAGTGGCCCGGATATGTGTATGACCGTTAGGAATTGATCGCCTGGTTGGAACTGGGGCCTACGCAAGCTAGGGGTGGGTGTCACAGACCGTTCCGACATGTCTGGAAGCTGCCCGGTGTGAATTTATTCGTGGTCTTTCCCCTTCTTCGTATGAGCGCTAACGATAGAAAAGAAACAAGGAAACAAGAACGAAAACCAAAGTCTTCAACGTAGTGACTCGTACTTCTTCTTGCAGTAGACAACTTTAGTACCGTGGAGAGATAGATAGAAACCAACGAGGTTAAATAGAGGGCGGAGAAAGAGTGTGAAGCCCTTCGTGCTACGATGACTCGATCTCGTCCGAATCGACGGCTCCGCGTAACACACTGCATCTTGTTGTACGTGATGCGGTACATCTCGGAGCCCGTAACATACTCTCGAGCCCTGAACAGCGTAGATATTCGGTCACTCGCTCGCTTTCCTACGAGACACACAGCTAGAGTAGCTGCGGAATCAAGTAGTCTTGGTGAGACGGATGTCACCGGTTTGCTTCACCAGGAGTCGACAACTCATCCGGTACAAATTGACATGATAGGGATGAGTACGTAAAACAGCCGCACCAAGTCCTCCCAGTCATTCTCGAGAGACGGAGGCGTTCTATTGCAAGATGCAGTGCTCGGCACGAATGTCGTTCAAACCAAAAAATAAATAGTCATGATTTCTCTGTTAATAACACTTACTTCTTGATACATGCAAGAGAACAGACGAGTACCTAGGAAATAAGAAACTATCCTTGATTAAATCACGTCTCCAGCGGCCATCATGACATCCTTTCCTTGTTACCTGTTACCTTGACCGTTTCGGGAGACGAGTTCCTTTTCCTACCCATCCCTTATCCTTCCCAGGTGTCAGATCCTACCGCGTTCCTCCTTGAAGCCATCGGACTGACTCCAGCCCAAATAAAGCAGTAAACAGACGCAAAACGAAAGAAAACAGACAGAAAAGAAAACAAGCAGTTCGGGAACAGCAAATACATCGAAGATCGCCGCCGAGATCGTGACACGTTCAAGCATAAAAACCATAAACCATAGCGGCAAGAAAATCACAGGGGGTATCGAATCAAGACCTAGGTACGACTCGTGCCGAGGGTGGCGGTCAGGACTTGTGCAAGGGATTCCAGGCGATCTAGTAGCCCTTCGCTGACCAGACAGTTGATGCTAGCGGGCGGGGCTGGCCTCGGTTCGCAAGGGAACTTCCAAGGTGACTCGAGTTGCTTTTTCCACGTCTCCGGGTCAATGTCGTCCACAATCCGTTCGAGCTGAAGCGTAAAGTCTCGGATACAATCAGCATCCAGTTCCATGAATTCAGCATACGTCAGACCACCGGCGATACTAGACTCGATCCAGTCGCTCCCATCATTTGAGAGGAGTACCGAGATTGCTTGCGAGATGGACTGGTACGATTTGATAACATCCGAGGCAAGTGCCTTTTGAGACGGCTGCAATTCGTCGATCGCTTTGGTCAGTAGCTCGATAGACCGCTGCAGCTCATCTTTGAGGTTGTATAGTCCGCGCCGGAGCAGCCAACCGTCGCTGCTTGGCCGGGATCGCGGAGGCCGGCTGCTCTGGGGGCTACCGGAGCTCACTGGCTGGGGAATATCGATCGGGGCCGACCTCGCCGGTGCATCGTCCGGGGGGGACCACTCGATGGGAGCCAAGGGGAGGTTCATCCTGGCGGTTTGGAATTCGCTATAATCCCTGCATATGGGTTAGTATCCCGGTGCCATTCACGAAGAGGCATCGAAGAAACTAGGTACTCACACCTGCATGATCGGAAGGAAATCCTCCATTTGGTTCCGATACACATCTAAATTCTCCCAGATTTTTTCCATTGCCGCGTTGCGGTCGGGAGATAAGAGGTGAGCCTTCCTGCCTTCACGTTGGAGCTCAGCATGGAGCGATATCATCTTGACGCGGACGGCAGAGAGCCATTCGTGGAGCCCAGGATCCAGCGGAAGATCTTGGTTCGATACAGGCCAAATTTTGGAATAGCCCGAGAGGATGGGCGTCAGTTCGTTGACTTGGCAGCGGATATGGGAAATGATAGGGACTTTGGAGACGACATTCTTCACATGGATGAGTTCTTGTATTGCTTGAACTGTATCGTCGATGATGCCACCTAGGGATTGGAGTGTCTTGAGGAGAAAACTTGGGTTGACGTCGTGGGAGTCAAGTAGTTCGTCCACCGAAATATCCGCTCCAGTCTCAGGATCAGCATCCAGCTGGTGGTAGATGGGTAGACCCTCGCTAGCGTTCGCGGAATCATGATAAGCCTCACTGTCTCGCACAGCCTGAGGCACAGGTCGGTCTTCGCTTTCGAGGAGCGAAGGGCTTTCGAGGAGCGACGGTATCTGTGCCAGGGTCTCCTCGACGCTCAAGCTATCATTTCCGAACGCGTGGCAGTGCTGCTGCGTCTTGATCCCCGGAGACGGTGTCTCGGGAAACCTTTCATTAGACCTGGAAGGAGAAGGCAGAGGCAGCGAGTCGGCGAGTGATCCTTGAGCAGACACAGGGCTCGGGTCCTTGGGTCGATACGCAAGGTGCAGCACCGGCTCGGCCACCGGGATAGGGTTGGTGGGAGGTGGCGCCCCGTCGTCAGACACGGGTAGAGAGATAACCGATAGGTTATCATCTCCCACGTCCTCCCAGCCGTCTGAGAGACTACTTCGGTGGTCTGACTCCATACTAAGACAAGAAGAGTCCAACCGCTAAGAACGACAATGTATCCCTAAGTATGCGGGGTCTTAAGCGCCACAGTTGTACCAAATATCGGAGGGGTTATTCACAAGACTGCGTGGAGACGATGCGGTATCTAGCAAGGTAGCAAGAATCGCAGGCGCCAGCATGCCCTGATAAGTCCACAGTAAACACAGGTATATGGCGGGGGGGGCCGAAAAGTTATGGGATGAAATGATCGAGGCAATCGAAGAAAGAAATGTGATACTCCGTCGGGTCTGGAAGCCTTCTGTCGATGATGTGTGCTGCAGGCAATAACAGAAACGAGAGCCGCTCCCACCGTGACAGCAATGCGGTCGATCAAGCTGCCCCACAGGAGCAAGGCATGTAGTTCGGAAGAGGAAGTAAGAGGTTGTTAAAGTTTTCGTGCTCGGTACAGAGGATGGAATGCGCCGAGATCGAGGTCAACGTTGGATGGAGTGACTGGGGAGAATATTCAACACTGATCGCAGGGGGGCTGTGTCATCAAGCTGTGATAGTCGGAACTCGTCAGCTCACAGAGATCGCATCTTGTCTCGGCAGTAGGATCGTAGGTTACTCACTGTGCCAATACTTTTGGGCTTCCGCCACGCTCCAGATGCGATAGTGACCAATAGAACATGCCAGGGCTCGAAAGAAGACGTGATGAAAAGCAAGGAGCCTTGTGTTGAACAAGATGGGGTTTTCGAGCCGCACCAGGCAACTGTGCTGTTAGATGCATCATCTGGAAGGCGCAGCTTCCCACCGGCGAGCTCGAAAGAGGAATGGACCCCGCAGTCAAGATTCGACCAATAAGAGGCTCTAGAGCTTCGAGAAGCACGGGCCACCCAGATAACCTCCACCAACTCCCTCAAGGTTAATCGTTATCGGCAGTCGCAACCAGCTAGTAAGGGCTGGTGGGTCTCGGGCGTCGGCAGCTCCAGAGTCTTAAGAAGAGGGGCTCGGAGCAGCTAACTTACAATAGAAACTACTACAAGAAACCCAACAGCTAATTATGCTCGGCTGAGTGATTTGGAATGCGCCAACTCCAGACTACTCGAAGCTACTGCGACAAGAGCTTTGGAGTTGATGACTGTGCACGCGGGGAGGGGATATAGACCAGAAAACACTTGGACCTTAGTCCAGGGGCAAATGTAGACGGCGCCGGCCACGGGGACTTGCATAAAGGCGGGGGGTCCGCCGGAGAGCAGTAACGGAATCTTGATTCGGCCTCGGCGAGTCGGCGGGTTAGTCGGTCCGCCCGTTTCTCTCAGTTCCTTCGGATATCCCACCCGAAACTGCTCAGTCTTCGTCAAGTTCTCAGGGCTGGTCGCCTCCCGTGGCGGCTTCCCCTTGTTTTAGTCCCCCAAACCTCGAGTGGCCATCGTCCGGCCAGAACGCGCGCCAAGGGGCCGCGAGACTTACGTCCTTCCAAAAGGAGTCTCCCACCGAGAACCGTGACCCTCAAGGCCATGAGCAATGGAATACAGTATTCGGTGCCATGAATTCCGCATATCTCTATGATAGCGTACCAGCGAGCCCCCCACGATCTATATAGCTCTCGCGCCATACTATCATCTTGCAGTACCCCATTGGCACAATCCGAAATAATGCTTTCGATAGTAATCTTGAATGGCTTGGGGGGGGGGGGTTAGGTCTCCTCAAGAAGTTAGCGCACAGTCTGTCTTAGTTTCTCTGGGCAGCACTCTCATTTGCTGAAGATACGATGGCTAGTTGATGGCGTCTACATTGATGTATAAACTCGTTAACAGGCTTAGTTATCGCTTGTCAAGATGTCCCTCCAACTCTTACTAGATAGACCGAGTGAGAATAATCAGAATGACTTTATGTTCCTCGTATCAAACAGTGGTGTTTACATGATATCTAGCTTCCAAAGGCAACCTTTTCATGGCGAACAAAGCGCGCCTGGGGGATCAGGGTTAGATCAAAGTTGAAGGCACTGCTAGAAGAAATATTACTCTCCTCAAGTGACTGAGGAAGCATGACTAAAGCGTGATTCTTCGACAACCAAGTAGCTGCAAACTCCCAGCTTATTGCCATTTTGGGTCCGAGCGAGACTCAATTCGACCAACCACCTACCATTGGAGCCCGTGGATGAGCAATAGAATTGGCTGGTAGAAACGTGTTTTCGGTCTGCTTTATTCCGAGAGTCGTTTGGTTCTCTCAATACGGCCTACGGAGCGATTTGACACGTCTGTGCGGAAAACTGTTCGAATCTCTCGGATATATCGACGTCCGGTTATATTCCAATGCGACGAAGCGCACAATATGTCAAAGGAATCCAGGTGACAATTAGGAACATGTGGCCGAGACAATGGAAACACTGGCAATGTACTACTGGGTGCTCCATGGGCCTGTCTAAGGTACTCTTGTTACACTCCACACCAAACGGGTCACTTCAGCCATATCTGGCTGAAGTGAGCATCTTCAGAGCAGCGTGACAGAGGCGGTCAGGCTCTGCAGCAAATCAGGAAAAGATACAAAATTGACGCTGTGAGGAGAGCTCATACATGGAGCATTGCCATCCGTGCCTATTCACATGGCCCTGATAAATACTATGATGGCTCGCAGGTTATAGTTACCGGCTTCCCTGTTAATTGCTTTAATCTACTCTTGATTGACTGCGGAACCTGAATGCCTCCCCCACAGTCTTCCCCACAAACTACAGCTTCGGCAAAACGTCTTCTAGCCGCAAACGATGGATGCAAACTCCAGGTTTGGGCTTGCATCAGATGCAAGCGACGGCATCTACTCGGCAATCTCAACGGCCCTGGTACGCCGTCCCCCGCAGCGATTCGGTCGCTTATAGCTGGCCCAGTCGCTTATTCTCCGATGGCCAAGAAGAGCATACGACTGCTAGTATGGTAGTAAACATCGTGGAGGGAGCAATATGCTGCTTGAGAACTTGAGAACAAAGACCATATATTACCAGGTGCACATTATCCGGCCAACCGAGGGCTCTCAGAACATAAATTTTAGACCAAGTCTGGCCGCCTCCCGTGGTAGGTCGCTGCGTGCATCTCAACTCACGCTGAAAGGTGACGTTCAGCTCTCAACATGGTTGCCCTCGCTCAGCTCGCACTGGTGCTCTCAGCGGTCGCCGGGACGCTCGCCGCTCCCGCCACCGACTTTGTTGGCCCTGCGCCGCAGGTCCGCGAAGTAGAAGACGTCGCGTCAGCCAACGACCTCCCCGACTTTGAGCTCGGACCCCACAACAATCATCGTCGCCAGGACTATACTCAGAACTACAAGACTGGAGGCAGCGTCAACTTCTCGCCCGGGTCCAACGGATACTCCGTCACGTTTTCCGGCGCTGGCGACTTTGTCGTTGGAAAGGGCTGGAAGAAAGGAAGTGACAGGTACGAGCGAGACTGCCTTTTTGTTTAACCTCGAGGCTACGCGACTGTGCATGCCGGTCTCTTAAGTCTCTTCTTGTAAATTCAACAAGTGAAGTGGAAGTCACTGCTTGAATATTGCCAAGTCGCGTTCTCGTATCAACAGACCTGACAGCTGACCGTTGGCGCAGGAATATCACCTTTACCGGATCTACGAGCGCGAGCGCTGGTACTGTTCTTGTCTCTATTTACGGATGGACTCGCAACCCCCTCGTGGAGTACTATGTGGTTTGTTACCCCATTTTCCTTCCTTTCCATGTCTCGTACGGTGGAAGAGGTATCCTACGCATAGGTGCCGGAGACGGACATTCGTTAACTTCCGTGGAATTATAGCAAGAGTACACCAGCAACGGGAAAGGTAGCGCGCAAGGGCAGAAGGTGGGAACTCTGGAGAGCGACGGATCGACGTACGAGATCTGGAAGCATACCCAAGTCAACCAGCCGTCGATTGCCGGCACCGCAACGTTCACGCAGTACATCTCCAACCGCGTTACCAAGCGACCGGAGGGCGGCACCGTCACTGTTGCCAACCACTTTGCTGCCTGGGATAAGGTGGGACTGAAGCTGGGCAGCCACGACTACCAGACGTTGTCGACCGAAGGGTGGGGAAATGCTGGTGGCAGCTCGAAGTACACGCTTAGTTAAAGCTACTATTGAAGGGTCCATGGTCCTTCTGTTGTAAGAGATCGCAGTGGTTTCATTTGAATAAATTGAATGCCGGAGTAACGTATGATACGGCACTGTTGAAATTTTCAAGACATGCCCCTGACAAAGACCAACAACGAAGTACATTCTAGTATACGGTCCTGACGCGCTCTGTTGAGGGGCTCACATGGGTATTAATCTATTTTTCTGGGACTACGTAGGTAGTTATCCGTGCCAGGTTTTACGGAGTAGGTGACCCAAGTTCCAATTGTTGAGAGTAGAGATTCGATAATTGCTGTGCTTTGACTCGCTGGTGTCTTTAAAACGAAGACTTGCCTCGCCGCACATTCCCTTTTCGAAAGACAAGATAGTTGGATGCATCAAATTGCGAACGGAGAACTACAACTTACTTCAGATTCTCTCCATGTTCATTGCCGAGAATGAGGTATACGGCGAATGAGCACATCGTCTATATTGACTCATAGAGAGTAATACGAGTATAGTCTTGACAACCTTCGATCTTCACATGATATCTCCGGGGTTCGCTGTAAGTTCCAGCGAATCGGCGGATTTATCGGGACCACCTTGGGCCAACTAAATACCAGGCATGGCCTATTCTCCGAATGTTCCGGGCAGCTCCTCCTTCCGTTAGGGGTATTTTGAGAGACGTTTCCCCCATGTTTGACTATCAACTATTAGCTGGATATGGTGCGCATGACGGGATTTTGGGTTCGTCTGCTATCTATCTCATGCTTCTTCTCTTAATTGAAGATTACCAGTTGCATCCAATTCTTCATTAATGTCTATTTCAAACGAAAGAGGGGTTGCTGGAATGTTACTCCCAATGACGTTGGGCACTGGTAAGGCGTGGCATTCACGCTATCGTATTCAAGACCCAATGTTACGAATGCTACTTAGTTCATAGACCAGATTTGACTGAGAGTCTCTCCTGGGCATTTTGGTTTGGAGATTGGAGAAGGGTTAGACGTCGAGCAAGCCATGCCAAGACTCTTGTAACCTTATGAAAGACCTCATGAAAGGGCGTTGTTTCAAAGTATTCCCTCATTTTATATCCGACTCTGGGGTTGCAGTGTCGAGTTCCCCCTAGTCGGGGCGGTCGAGCGACTGATAAGAATGGCATGAATTCCGACCGATGATATAGCACGGGCGCGGGAGCGAAGAGGAAGCAATAAATATGTCGTTTGCCCAGCAGTATGAAGCACAGTGGCGCACTTGATACCGAGAAGATAAGATATTCCGCCTCTCTTCCTAAGACGGGGAAAGGGCAAAGTTCGGGGGTACCGGTACAGCCTACCATACGACGTATTTGGCAATAACTCACTCTAATTGGCGACTGGCATCTATTGTGGGCGTAACTGTTGGTGGAATGCAAATCCAACCAGGGTACCCAGACTGGGTGCGGTGTATTTACAACCACGAAAGGGGCTTAACGGCCAACAAAGTTGAGCAGCTCTTAGCGAAAAATATAGTGTTAACCCCCCTTTATTAGACAGGAAGCACCCCGGAGCTACCCTGACGTTTCCCTGTCAAGTCGCTAATTAGATTAGCAAACGCTTTTGTTTCCTTGATTAAAACTTACGAGTTTATGGCACGTCTCAGGTTTAATAATGTGGCTGCTCGTCGCATAGCTTATATCCTTCCGCTGGTCGCAACTCGCACCCGAAGTGATTGTCAAGATAGAACTCACCTTCACCTGGTGACAGATAGTATGGTGGGCAGTAAGTAAAGGGGCAGGTCTATTTATTATGGTAATTATCTACAAACAGCCACTTGGTTGCTCAAAATGCTGCTACAATCTACCACCAGCTCGTCGCAACAAAGGAGGAGTTCGTTTCCCATCAGACTTGGAGATGGCGACTATGACGCGCGAGGCACACCCATGGGAGAATCTGACAGAGCGCAACATCGCCCTATTCTCCGCCGATTCGGGGCTAGTTGACCTCCGCCCAGGGTATGGTCGGGTTGTAACAGGGGTGCGGCCCTAGCATTTATGCACAGAGTGGCTGCCTGGTCGCTTCAATACAACTTAGTACCTGTAAAAGGAGGGCACATGGTCCATCGGACACCAAATGATAGTTTCCCGTCGCCAAAACGCATTTACCGTATAGATCTACACCCCCGAGGCTGGCATATGGGTTAGTAGTACTGCCTTTACGGCATGATAACTCCCCTCCCCCACCTCGGGATTCCGTATCTTCGAGGAGTTGTGGGACTAGTGGCGAGAGTTGGGTAGTAGCGAGTCTTCTCTCTGCTTTCTACAGAATAGTATACAAGAGCACAGAAGATAACCTCCTCCACGAATGTTACCTCCACGTATATTGCCATCCCACTGGGTTTGCTGCTGAAATTCGGGGTTAGAGCCAAAGCGCGGCCACGTGCACAACGAACAAGAAATCTACTACGTTGTAACGGCGTCGAACTTGTTCTCATTCCTACTGCAATCAGCTCCAGCGGCAGCGAAACCTAGAGACAGAGCGTGGCCTGAGCCCGGATGGAAACTCAAGACTTCCGAGAGCCTCCCTCGGCAGCAGACTAATGAAATCTACAAGCTGAAAGCAGATATAAGGCTGAAGCTGGCTCCGTGGCGTTCTGGGGGTGTCTCATCTTAAGTTAGGTCCGAACTGTCATGTTGACATAGCCCACCACTTCTTGAGTAGAGCTGGGAT
>FTAH01000188.1_pt1 | contig 10917 bp, 9 predicted proteins | sample 1639051 | NCBI WGS metagenome assembly FTAH01 (sample SAMEA3914812, study PRJEB12502) | metagenome | biome: forest; material: soil | place: Canada | collected 2011-07-07 | depth 0.1 m | reverse complement strand
GTGATGGTTCCCAGAAGAAGGCTACGGCCAAGACGTCGGGTGCGGACACCGGAAAGGCGACCAAGAGGAAATAGAGTGAAATGGCGCGGGAGGGAGGTTCGACGACGCTTGTGTCTTGGTAGCATGTCACGCTGACTTGCGTGGCCCGCGCACACGCCCGCGCGGCCGGCCGACTGTGTGTATGATCATAGAGAGAAAAAAAGGGGGCGCTTGTCTGCCTTACCCGAAGGTGCCGACCTATCTACGGCGCCTACCTGCATAGAGACTACGAACGACATACCCTAGACTTGAACTCGAAAAGACAACTGAACCAACCACTTTCTCCCTCTTAGCACTTCAGAGATAGTCCAGGGAGCAGGACGTCTCGATTTGTGTACTGACCCGAGCGACTTAGATTTCCGCGGTGGATACAAAGTTACGAATCGTCGTTATGAAGGTGCTCAATTCCTAACGCATCTCGCAACTGAGGCATAGAAAGTGTCTCAAAGGTCAAGCTCCGAGCTGTACTCACTACACATCCGGGCCACTGAAACAGGTCCAGTTGTCATGGTCTATCATCTGCGAAACAAACAGGCGCCGCTCAGTGCATATGGCAAACGGGGCGTGACCACTGTAGCCGACTGCGTCACGCTGCGGCAGCATATTTTACGAAAAAAAAAAAAAAGAATATTCTATTCCTCAAGCCCCGGGTGTGTAAACCCTTGATCCGGTGTGTGCTTTGCCCATTTAACGGCGACCCCTTGAAAAAGTGGCGTATGCTAAACTCTTGACCCGCCGTCTCTTGTATTGACCGCCACGAACAAAGCCCTCCTTCGCAATATCTATCACTTTCCACCAGGCGAACCAATGAGGCGTGTCGGTTGCCTCGACAGATGCGCCCCCTTTGCTTTGAAGCTGGGCCGTGGTGCATAGCCCAAGCCCTGTTGGGGCCTATCCCGCGACCTGAGAGAGCGGTCAGGCAGAAGGGGATGTCAACAAAGAGCCACTGACTGCAATTCTATCGCCGACGGTCTTGTAGCAAGAGTATTAATAGAGAGCCAGCATCCTACTTCTGTCCGATGCCGCGTGTACCTGATATATGCGATTGCGGCCTACGCTTGTACTTGCGTTGACCTTGTTTGACCGCCCTTCGAGCATCCCGATCTCATATCCCGACATAATGGCCAGCGAAAAGCGACCTGCACGTCGCGAAGACTTCCGAATTGCGATCATTTGCGCCATGCCCCTGGAGTACGATGCCGTTTCCCTCATTTTTGACACTTTCTTTGACGAAGAGGGCGACCCGTACGGTAAAGCCCCCGGAGATACCAACCAGTACACAACGGGCCGTATTGGCAGGCACGACGTCGTACTGGTGCTCCTCTCCGATGTGGGTAAAGCTCCGGCCGCCGGAGCTGCGGCGAGCGTCCGGTCCAGCTATACCCGGCTAGAGCTTGCTTTGTTGGTTGGTGTATGCGGCGGTGTACCTTATGTTGGCACAGACGAGGTTCTTCTCGGCGATGTGGTTATCAGCAAAATGGTGGTCCAGTACGATTTTGGCCGACAATACTCGCATAGATTCAAGATCAAGGACACGATCGAAGACTGCCTAGGCCGGCCGAACAAGACTATTCGTGGCCTCATTGCCCTATTCGAGACCGAGATGGGACGAGCGCGGCTGCACAAGAAAGCCGCCGAGCGCCTCCAAGATCTGCAGGCCGCTGCCGAGGGGCGGCGGGCCGACTATTGCTACCCTGGACCCAATAAAGACAAACTATTCAAGCCGACCTATCTACACAGACACCGCAAGGCATGCAACGAGTGTGGTGAAAGGCCTTGCGACGACGCGGCGTCGGCTTCCTGCGAGGAGCTCTGTTGCGAAGCCGAGTACTTGGTGTCTCGAAAGCGGCTGGACAAGAAGCAACAAGTGGCACTAGAGCTGGCCCAAGCCCCGACCATCTTCGTCGGGCGTATTGGATCGGGAGACTCAGTGATGAGGTCTAGCCAGCGACGTGATGAGCTTGCCAAGGAACAGCAGCTGGTCGCGTTCGAGATGGAGGGTGCTGGCGTATGGGATGAAGTCCCATGCATCGTCATCAAAGGGATCAGCGACTATGCGGATAGCCACAAGGACACACTCAAACTCTGGCACAATTTCGCCGCCGCCACGGCTGCGGCTACGACGCGAGCAGTGCTGGAACGATATAGCCCAGCCGACCATGGTGGGCCGGCCGAGGCTGTTCTCTATCAGGTTGCACAGCACGGTGACTTACCAGGGCAACAACCGAGTGAATTGTAAGGTGGCAAACGTTATAGGTGGCTGTTGCTGACGGACATACAGACCGCCCCTTCCCATCGCTGGCGATGCGAGATTCGATTCCCACGCCGAGGAGCATAACCCCCAGTGCCAGACCGATACCCGGATCGACCTCCTCTCCCAGATACGGACGTGGGCAGAGGATCCGCACAGCCAAAGCGTCTTCTGGCTGAATGGCATGGCAGGCACTGGAAAGTCCACCATTTCCCGCACCGTGGCCGCCTATCTCCATGAGCGGGGAACCCTCGGCGCCAGCTTCTTTTTCAAGAGAGGCGAGCAGAACCGCGGAGATGCCTCTCGGTTCTTTACAACCCTCGCCGTCGACATGGCTTCCAGGGTACCAGGGATGGTCTCCGGCATGAAAACTGCAATCCAAGCTGACCCATCCATCCCTCAAAAGGCACTCCGAGTCCAGCTGGAAAACCTTATCATAAATCCTCTAAAGAAAACTCGTCATCCTACAACGATCGTGATCGTTGTCGACGCACTCGATGAGTGTGCTGGAGATAAAGACACTCGGGCTATCATCTCGCTCTTGGCAGAGCTGAAGACGTCAGGTTCTGTAAACATGAAAACTTTCATCACCAGCCGGCCCGAGCTACCCATTCGACTGGGGTTTAGAAAAATCGAGGGCCATTACCAGAACATTGCCCTGCACGAAGTGGAAGCGGTAGTCGTTGAACGCGATTTGTACCTATACCTGCGATCTGAGCTTACAAGAATCATTGTCGAGCACAATTGCGACGCCTCCGACAGCTCGCGCCTACCGCTTGACTGGCCGGGCGACGAGGTCGTTCGGACTTTGGCTCAGCTTGCTGTGCCCCTTTTCATTTTTGCTGCGACTGTCTGCCGCTTCCTGGAAGATCCTGTCTACGACCCAAACAATCGGCTAGAAAAGGTTCTTCTTTACCAAACTAAGCTCGGGGGCTCGCAGACCGATCAGCTCGACGCGACTTATCTTCCAGTGCTCGAGCAGCTAGTCGCCGGAAGGACCGGTACCGATAGGGAGCGCCAGTTGCAGCAATTTCGTGACATTCTTGGTCCCATTATCCTGCTTGCTACCCCCCTCTCCATTAATTCTCTTTCGAGACTGATCAATGTCCCGGAGCCATCCATCAGCCAGAGGCTCAGATTGCTGCACTCGGTCCTCAATATCCCATCCCAAGACACGGCACCTATCAGACTTTTTCATCTGTCATTCCGGGACTTCCTCGTGAACCCCGTGAAACGCGGTACAGAGTTCTGGATTGATGAGGCAGAGACTCATGAGACACTCGCCGGCTGCTGCCTCCGAATCATGAAGGATCATCTGAAGAAGGACATCTGCTGCCTTCGGGAGCCCGGCGTCTCGCTCTTAGAAGTTGATCGTCAAATCATAGATGCTTGTCTTCCGCCCGCACTGCAATATGCATGTCTATACTGGACCAGCCACTTGGAACTTGGCACAGTGTCAGTAGACGAAGAAGCCTACAGCTTCTTGAAGACACATTTCCTTCACTGGCTTGAGGCGTTGTGCCTTATAGGGAAGGGTTATGACAGCGTCAGCATAATCAAGGTCTTGCAGAAACGATGCCAGGTAAAACACACGAGCCCTTGCTTCTGATATGAGTATGAGTACTAACTAAGATGAAACGATCAGCCTGGAACGAGTGTCGATAAACATCTAAGAGATATAAATCGATTCGTTCTAAGCTGTATCAACCTCGTATCCGGATACCCATTGCAGCTCTATTCCTCTGCCCTCTTCTTTTCCCCAGAGAAGAGTCTCGTTCGGCAGGAGGCTCAGAGAGACATGTCAACCTGGCTGGTTCAAGGTCCATCTATGGAAGATACTTGGAGCGCCTGCACGCAGACGCTCGAGGGGCACCGCGATTGTGTTCACTCGATCACCATCTCACCTGACAGCAACTGGCTAGCCTCGGGTTCCGAGAAGGGTGTCATCAAGATCTGGGATTTCGACACAGGGGCCTGCAGGCAAACGCTCGAGAGAGGCTTCGACACCATTACTCAGCTCGCCATCTCACCTGACAGTAACTGGCTGGCGTCAAGTTCTGGAGGTGGCAGCATACGGATCTGGGACATGGCGACAGGTGCCTGCATAAGGACTCTTGAAACTTGCTGCTTCACGATTACTCGGATCGCCATCTCATCTGACGGCAATTGGCTGACAGCAATTTCTGACGATTGCTCAGTCGCCGTTTGGGACATGGCGACTGGCGAAGTTACGCTGAAATTCTACGGTCAATACGAATACTCCGAAGATGATTACAATTTCTTCAAAGATAACTAGGAATTCTTCGAAGATGATGACAATTTCCTCGAAGATGAAGGCGAGATCGAGTCAAACGCCATCTCATGTGATGGCTACTGGCTGGCGTTAGGCTCCAGGGATACCATCAGCATTTGGAACGTGGCGAAACGTGTCTGTACAAAGACGCTCAAAGGCTATTACAGCAAAATTACTTCGATGGTTATCTCACCTGACGGTTGCTGGCTGGCGTCGCTTTCCGGTAGATCCGTCAAGGTTTGGGATGTGGTCAAAGGAGAATGCATTGCGACACTCGAAGACCGTAACGTCTTCACCGAGCTTATCGCCATCTCATCTGATGGCAACTGTCTGGCATCATACCATCAAAGTTCTGTCAAATTCTGTTCCGTCAAGTTCTGGGACGTGGCGACAGGTGTCTGCGTGCAAAAAATCCATTCTGAACCGAATGACGAGGTGGTCTCCAACTCGCATCACCCTAAGTGGCTGGCATTGCAGGACCCCAATGGTGAGATCAGGATCTTGGATTTAGCGACAGGAATTTGTACGCAGAGACTCAAGGGTGATCACGTCGGTGAGGTTTCGATCGCCATCTCACCTAATGGTCACTGGCTAGCATCGGGTTCTCTTGAAGGTACTGTCAAGATCTGGGACATAGAGATGGAGGCCAACATACAGACAAGACAGACCACTGGGGACCCTAGCAACTATGTGGGCTCATTTGCTATCTCCTCTGATGGTAATGTGCTTGCTTTGAGGGGTGACGATGACACCATCAGGGTGCGCAATGTAGCTACCGGGGCCACTATACAAACGATACCAGACCATGGCATCGATATAACTTCGATCGCTATCTCACCCAACAGCCGCTGGGTGGCAGCAGGTTCTGCCGAAGGAATTATCACGATTTGGGATATGAACATCGAGGCTAATATGCAGACCCTCAAAAGCTACAGCTATGCGCGGGGTCCGTCTTCTCTTATTAAGATCTGGGACGTGAAAAAAGTGGTCAAGATCCGGAAATCTGACGACGGCCAGTTCTCGATCGACGCAATTGCCATCTCCTCTGATGGCAACATGCTGGTATTTCCGTTGGACTACGGGGTCTCAACCTGGGATACAGCGACGGGGGCCATGCTACGGAGGTTTGCGAACAATGACAACCACGATAACCACGATATCAAATCCATCGCTATTTCGTATGACGGCCGTTGGCTGGCGTTGGGCTCTAGGTGCGGTACTGTCAGTATTTGGAATCTGGCGACAAGCATCTGCGTACAGAGGCTGCTTGGCCAACATCCATTCAACCGTCTGGCATTTACTTTCGACCAGTGCCTTTGCACAGATATTGGTACTATCAATCTCGATCTAAACACTCTCGATACTCCTGTATCAAAAGCGTCAGAACCACCAACTGAAGATTTAGAGTGCCGCCTTCGAGAATACGGAATAGACATTAGCAAGGAGTGGATAATGTGGAATGGACGTAAACTTCTGTATATGCCATTCGAGTACCGGCTAGCTTGCTCGATTGTTATGGACAGGACTATCATGGGCTTCACGGAATACAGCTTGCTACAGTACGGCTTGCTACAGTTCAAATTTTCCGCGGACAAGCCCGTTGCTTAGGCCGATTTGAGATGGTCAGAATTTCCACACGCCAGGAGTAAGGCTTGTGAGCAGCGGCATACTGCACGGCTGCCTTGAGGGCTTACAGCATAGGAGGTTTCACCACGAGATTCCTTGCCATCAACTGGTTATGTAGATTCTTAGCCGACTTTCATGCCACTTGCCTGCCTGCCGGCGGCGTTGCTAGCCGAATCGGACCAGCCTCTCTGCTCTCTGCTCTCTGCTCTCTGCTCTCTGCTCTCTGCTCTCTGCTCTCATCGCTCCCCTTGAATCTGCCCATTTATGTGCTGACAAGCCAGGGTCGGCTTTCATTTACGCCGCGCATATGTTATCACCCAAATGAGTATCGAGGGCGACGAGACACTCTCTGTTATTATATTGGATTCTCTGTGCCTTGGGCCAACGGGATGAAATACGAGCAATGGAGACACCGCGGGTTACAGGGCGAGGAAAGGGGCTAGCGTGAGACCAGACGTTTCTCATATGATAGCTGCCTCCGACACATAGAGGATCGAGAAATGTATGCATGTGCACGCAGAGCACCAAGGCACTGTATGAAACATCGGTACCGCAGCGGCAGGAGACTGCCACTTACTTACGTAGGGCTGAAGACCAGCTGCGTCGCGTGGCGCTATGCCACCGGCTATTTTGAGGGCTACTCTCCTATACCTTGCTGTACCTAAGCTCGAGCTAAGATGAGCTGGCCACCTTGGCCGCGGCGGCTGAAGAGATTACAACGTACTGTTACGTAGCTCCGCCAATGAATTGGCGGATGCGTCCACCCCAGATTTGGTCTCATTGGTGCTGCTTCCCTTTCCTCCGCTCCCTGTGTAAGCCGTGGTAATTGTGCGTGTCTCGTAGGGCCACTCCCGAGGAATAGCGATACCACAATAAATGGAGGCACTTTGCAGTATTTGATTTGCTCTCCGCTTATCGTCTTATGTTCTCTCGAATCCCAATTTCGCAGAGAGGTAGACACGGTAGACTAAAGAGAAAGAGGAGTGTTGGACGTTTGAAAGCAGAGACAGGAAGAGAGACATTTTTTTTTGGTTAAGAGAGCGAGACGGTACGGCGAGAGCACTGATATTGTTTAGGTAACTTGGCTACTACAGGAAGACTAAGTCAGGTAACTCACGCTACGACTGTATACAATCGGAGCTTGGCGCAGAGGTGTAAATTCGCTCGTACCACTGCCGAATCCCTTCCTCCGCTTCGAATCTCATGCCCAGAATAGACACAACGCCGTAGACAAACAGACACGACGAGCACTACGAGAGCAGAGGCACGAGACTATATACAAAGTAGTTCATACCCCTTCGAAGACCAATTTCAACAACTCCCTGCAATAATCTTTTCCTTAATTACCATATAAGGTACCTACCTTACTCTGTAGACTCTGGACCTGTTGAGCTCGTGAGCTTTCCGAAGACGGGTGGCTCCATACAGTACAAAAAGAGTAAAGTACAGTACGTGCGCTCGGTGCCTATAGGCACTCGCACCTTCCTGCCTAGAATGGTACGGTACAGACAGTACCCGCATCCGAATGCCTTAGGTACCTCACTTGCCTTATTTGCTTGACATGATAGATTGAAAAAAATTGACCGTACACCTCTACCAAGAAATCCTGCATCTGACGAACTTCCCCCCAATTTCCTAGTACAGCACATATCAGCCTTATCGTCTCACTCTTGTGGCTGATCCAGAATCAGTGCAACTACAGAGCAAATTTATCCTCCTCACCACACCCGACGAGCTACTGTACTTAATTATAGCACTACTGCTACATAGCTTTTTCTAAAGAGCTCAGCTCTCTTTCGAGCTCACACACTCACCAATCCACTCACTCACGATCGACGTCACCACCGTCGCTCCCTTATCGTCCCTGGAATACCGTTTGACTGAGTGGGCTCTTTCCCACCCCCCGTCTTCGGCAACGGCCACTGCGATTCATCCTTCGTGTCGCGTTGTGTCTTTTCGTCCGCATTGAATCCTGTCAGCATCTTAAAAAGAGACGACTCGGCCCCCCAGGGAGGCCGCCCAACCCCACCGAGGTCAAATCGGCACCGTGTTGTGCTAGGAGCTCTTTCTGCACTCTTTTGTCTGATTGGGATTCCCTGAATTCCGGTGCGCCAAAGAAGCGCGATACCACGGGCCGGTCCTGCTCTCTAGCTCCGTCATACTCTTCCACCGCCTCGCTCAGCTCCTGTCCGCCCTTGGTTGATTTTTGTCCCCTGCGTTTGGCGATTGGGGCGAACGCGGCACTGCCATCTTTGGCGAGAGCGAGGGGTGGCTGGAGAGTTCATGCGCGAATCCGTCGCGATAGACCATCCACGTCGGAGCACACAGAGTGCGCACCGAGAACGCGCTGCCGCTCCTGGGCCGTGGTCGCCGCCGTTCGCGGCAGACCGTCCGGAGCCTTTATCCGCCGCCGCCCGGTAGATATCTCGCCCTTGTAGAGCTGGACCCGAGAAATACGTCACGGCTGCTCGGTCGAGCCGCAGGCGATCCCACGCGACGCCGCCCCGAGCGATGAGCGCCGTCGGGGCAGACCACCGCGGCGACGGCCGTTCTGAGACGGTAGGATCCATACTAGCCGCCATCGCCACGTCGCTGGACGAGGCACTGCGCATCCTCTCTTTCGCCGACAAGCGCCAATGGGGACCCGATGAGTATGAGCAGTATCGCGCCATCGAAGAGGCTCTGGACGATGCGAAGAAGGACTTCCAGGAGATGGCGCCGCTGGTGAACGGGCCAGACTACTACGCGAACGATCGACGAGGTAAGCCTTCCTAAGACCCTTCCATTCTCTCTTGTTTATATTCTTTTCTCTACCTTTGGCCCTTTCTGTTCAACTCGATTGCGAACACTCACGTGTATGGCATCCCGTCGCATCATCCGTCTCAGTCGGCTGGGACCCTGCGGCGAGGAGGCACCTACGTTCCCCCTTCGGCATGCATGCCATATTCTAACTCTCTCCAGCTGAATCGATCGCGGAGCTGCGGACCTTGGGTACTAGGTTCGAGTTTCATACACAGAACTTCAGAGACTGGATACGGGCCGGCGGGCCAATCAATCCGATATGGGCACGGGAGACCAGCAACCTGAAGCGAGCGCTGCATCGTGCGCAGTGCCGCGCCGCGAGGCGCATCTTTGCAGCCACCCACAACGAGAGCGGACGGTGCCTCGGCGCCTTCCAAGTATACCGGCACCAGCGGCGCATCGAAGCCGAGTGGCAGAGGAAGGAGCGCGAGAGGGGCGAGCTGCCACCCTGGCAGCAGCAGAGCGAGCAAGCGCAGGAGGACGAGGCCGCCTTGCAGCGGGGCGAGCTGCCGAGTGACCCAGTGCGGAGGTCGAGTCTGGAAGAGTTGGTCCCCATCTGCAACTCCATCGGCCGCTTCGAGCGATTCGGCGAGCATGACATCGTCTTCATATGCGACTATTGCGACGGCCATATCGTATGGCAGGATCTTGAAAGCATGCCATCCGCGCGGACGCCGCTGGCCCCCGGCGATACACAACCCAACTGGCAAGCCGGCGGGAGCACCATGACGAGCGGCGAGGCCAAGTCGATCGTCTTCGCACCCCTGGCCATCGCCAACCATATGGCTCCGGACACGGGCGACTGGCTGGCGCGCCTGACTTGCCCGTTTTGCGACGAGTACACATACTTCGACCAAGGCGACGACGGCGAGGAAGACTTGAAATGGGCGCAGGACGAAGGCGGGCTGCCGGACTTGCAGAGCTTCCAGGAGCATCTCGAATGGAATCACACCGCGATATCAGTGCCGGCGATTCCAGCACTACCGACGAGCACATCCAGCTGCGCGGTTATGTGAGAGGTCTGAGGGGTTGGCGGTCATGCATTCGTTATTTCAGTCTATTCGGCCATCGTACAGGCGTTCAGGCGAGGCGGCTTTTCAGACGGTTGGGTCCACGGGTTTGGAAACGAAACGCCTCCTTTTTTTATACCCCCTTCTTTTTACATCGACATGCTTATTGCCGCGTTGGACGAAATGGACGGGCCTGGAGTTTACTCACCGAAGTGCCTCCTTGCTGGGAATCGGAGAGGGATATCACGCACCATCGAGGCCTAGAGATGCGCTCATACTTCAATTTAATCTAGCATATTGCTGCTCGATGAACAAACAAAGCGTACGGAACAGTGTCCGAGGGGAAATGGTGACATGAAAGGGACAGGACATGCAGAACCTCGGAGGAGGGTCACGACGACAGAGCATCTTCGATCGTCTCTAGCATAGGTACTTTTTTCGGGCCACATGATGGTATAGAAAAAAAAATGGTTTCGTAATGTACATATCTAGACTTCACGTCATGACCCTTGGTATTTCTGGTCTGCTTTGCCGAAAATGACCTTGAGGTTTCCCGTTCCCAACTCCATGCTGACTAGATCCGAGTCGCCTATGCGTAACGAGATTATTTACTCTTCTGGAAGGGGTGTGCAATCATCCAAGATACCGCTCAGGGGTGGGAATGGTGTTTCCCTTTCTTGGTGTTTATTCCTCTTCCACCCCCGGGCTCCTCTACCCTCTTCTCTTCCCCCTCCCCGGTGAGTCCGTGCTGCTAATCTCTCTATTCCACAGCATTTGTCCCTATTTCTCTCTCCTCATTCATCCTCAGAAGAAGCGCCACCAGAGGAAGACGAGGATGATCAAGCCCAGCGCGCCAAAGGGCCCGTACTGCTTGATCATCAGGTCCCAGTTGATCT
>FTAH01000072.1_pt1 | contig 10995 bp, 5 predicted proteins | sample 1639051 | NCBI WGS metagenome assembly FTAH01 (sample SAMEA3914812, study PRJEB12502) | metagenome | biome: forest; material: soil | place: Canada | collected 2011-07-07 | depth 0.1 m | reverse complement strand
CGTTAAGGAAGGTAGAGCGTATGGACCATGGACTGTGGCTCCGAACTATGCTCAAGAGACGCCCACAGGCCTGATTACGTCTTTGTCTCCCTCTCCCCTAGAGTCTAAGTCTAGTGAATGGGTTGATTGGGGGGTGTCGTTGTGTACTGTTCCGCAAACCCGCGCGCCAATAAAGCAACGCAGCCAAGGTTAAGGGGTACAAGGAAGTGGTATTTTGTGTGCTCTGTCAAGCCAAGGACCGAAGCTTGAATGGATATGTACGTCGTCGAGGTGGTGCTATCTTGCTCATGGAGGCATCAAAGGAAGAAGAGTCTCATGGTTTCCTACCTGAGCGGACATGTTCCATGAGTGAAAAAGCCTGGGCATACCATGCTACGTTTAACGAACGCGAACGTGATAGCCAGAATGAAGAACCATGCCCTGTAGGGTTTTTCTGTTCTGTATAATGTGATGAGTACCTACATGGCAAGTTTTAGCAAGTGGCGCGTTTTGGCAAAGTGCTCAATCGAGAGAAAGGAAATAGCCCACGCTGCTCGAGCTGGATATGCCTTTACGAAGTAACACAGTTCCATCTCAGCTGCATTGACCCTGCTTGTGTATCATAGAAAAAGATTCTCTTATATTCTATACGAGTCCTCCCTCTGGGCTCTCTCGAGACGCCGAATCCAACAGTGGTGGTGGTATCTGTCTATGATTCCATGTAAACGCCAGAATTTCTTTTCCCTTCAAAACATATGCATCTCCCAACGCCCATGGCCCTTGTTCCCCAAAGTCTTACCAGTGCCGTAGCGCGTATGCAATGGACCAAAAAGTAACTCCTCCGTCACCCCCCAGGATGAAAATGCTTATTTGTCTACGTACACCGGGATCCCGTACACCGCGACCGCCGCTGCAGTGAGATATCGGAAGCGACAGGCATCTCGTGCCATGGTAACAGCTTCCACGAGCGATGTTTTGTCCCCCATCGCACCACCAGCCTCCGTACCCTTCGCGCCGGCCTTCTCCTTGCCCTTCATGGTTCCCTTGGCTTTGTCCTCCCTGAACGTGCCCGTGGGCATCAGCCCCCACTCCTCAAACACACGACCGGCGAACCGATCGATATCGCGATCCGTGACGTCCCACAGCGTGCCGACGACGGCGGGACAGCCTGCCATCATGTAATTCCACACGGGCCCGTGGACTTCGAATTCGCCGGCGTCCGTCAGGCTCGCGCTGCTGCAGCCCATGAGCATCGCCGTGGCGCGGCACTTTTCCAGTCGCCGCACGGTTCGTCCTCGGATGTACTGTGCGCCGGAGCCGTGGCCAAAATAGAGCAGGATGTCCGAGCTCGAGAGTGCGTTTTCGAACTCGGACTCGCTCGGTTCGCGCTGCGAGATGCGGGTCCAAGAGGCAGAAGGCAGATGCCTTGCGAGAGGAGCGGAGAAAACCTCCTGCGTGGACTTGAGATCAGACCCTGGATTGAGAATATAGGTGCCCGAGGCGATGGAAGCATGGTGTCCAGCCGAATGGGTGGAGGAGCTGCTGGCCCGAGGCGGTTGCTGTTCCAGAATCAACCTTCGCAAGCATGCTAACGATGGCACGCGCGAGACGGCGGTATTCTGCATGCAAGGTAGGGACTCCCAGGGGAATACATGAAGGGCCTTGTCCAAGACCAAGACGGTGTGGATGTTACGATCGGCTTCGGTGCTGGCACGGACAGTAGCATGGTACGCTTGGAGAGCGTCAAATGTCTCGACGACCATCGAGTCGAAGTCGATCTCATCATAGGCATTCCTCTCTCCGTGGAACTGAAGAATATCCACGACAAAGTAGAGCAGGTCGGTAAGCGCCTCGTCGAAGTCGCAGTCGGCGACGGTAGCATCGCCTAGGCCGATAAACAGCTCCAGCACCCGAAGATCAAGCGTCACCTTCGGGGCCGGCGTGCCGGCCGCAGCTTTACCTCGCCTTCCTCTGACTTGCTGGCGTGATGGAAGATGCTTGTCCAATATGGTTGTAAGGCTCTTTTGGAAGCGTGCCAGGTGTTCAGGCCGGGGTTGATGCTGCGAAAAGATGCCTCGGAAACCACCAAGCCAGATCTGTTCAATATTTTCAAGCAATCCCTTGAGACGAGCGTCCAGAGCCTCACGATCCGCCCACCAAGCCGACTTAGCACCCTTTGCACTGAAATCCCGAGCATCATGGCATGTTTCGTTGGCCAGCTTGATTATCTCAATGAGCTCGGCACGTCCCTGCTGGAAGTTAAATACCTCGGTATCGGCATCACGCGAGCTGGCTCGTTCCAGCGGCAGCCGAATGACGAAGGGGCTGCTTCCTGCTTGCAGCTTGGTGATGCAGAGGTCGTGCTTGTTCTCGCTGACCGAGATCGAGAGCACATTCCAAGAAGCAGGCAGGATATCCACGTAGTCCTTCTGGAATCGTCCCATGTCGATGAAAGTTCCCAGGCTGGACCGTCTAGATTCCGGAACACTCAGAGTCGCCGGCCAGTCCCCGACGTCAGCCTTCGCGCTCTTCTCCAGAAGGATTGCCTTTCGCTCCCTGCGCCAGGTGAGGTTCCGCCCGAGCTCGATAGAGAATGTAGCGTTCCCGGAGGCCTGTGTCGCACGGTTCTTGGCGGACGTTGCTGAGAGGAGAAGAGCGACATTTTGAAGCATCCCAGAGATGCGATGCACGAGACTTCCGTCGCCGGTATGTGTGGCGACGGTCTGGGCGTCCGTGAGGTAGGCTTGGGCTTCTTTGAGGTGTTCAACATAGATGCCTTCTTTTTGTCCGGCCGAGGCATTGCGTCCTTTCTTTGGAGGCGACACTTTGGTCAGGGAGAGTCTATCCGCCGAGGTCCGGTCGCTGGATCCACCGCAGATGGAAGGGAAAGAGATAGTCGAATCCTGGATAACACTGAAGACGGCGTCGTGAGCCATCTTGTCTATGCTCATCCCAATGAAGCAGCTGGCCATGGCGACCTGCTCGCTCGAGAGCAGAGCCGGCGTCTTGACCATCTCCTTGACATCGCCCAGGATGGACATAGCTGGGGCCCATTCTCGGTCTCCCAACAGAGCTACTGCCTTCTGGATCAGGACTCCGGCTCTCAGGCTGGAGATATGGAGATCCTCGACGGGGACAATTTGCTTCGGAATCGCGGTTGGTTTCGTCTTGGTGGCTTTGGTGGGCCGGGCCGGCTTCTTCACCATCTCGGATTTGACCGGCTTCCGGCCTCCTCTCGCGGGCTTCTCCTTGATCTCGAGCTTCGCCATCTTGGCTTCAAGCTGCGAGGTCTCTGATTCTTCGAGCGCGGTATGGACCGTAGCTTTGGCTGCTGCCATGGAATCCATGACTGCCTCTGCCTTTGTGATCATCGCACGCTGGCTGTCGGTATCGTTGAGTCCCTGGTAGGCGGAGCTCATCTGAGCGGCCAGGACAGCAGCAAGATACGAAGAATTATTTTCTTGTAGAAACGCGGCAGCTTCGTCCATCATCTCGAGCGACTTGACCTGATTCGCCGCCTTCGCAAATACAGAGCCCATCCAAGCAGCACATTGTGCAATGTATATCTCGGAGCCCGTCTGCCGGGCAATCTTCTGTGCCTGCTCGGCGTAGTACATGGTCTCTTGATACAACCCAAGATGCGCGTATATGGCGGAGAGGCCGGTGATGGATTTGATCAGCGGGTGAAAGAGATTCCAGAACTCGGGGCCAGAGGCCTGAACATCGCCGCCACGCCCCTTCTCCTCTCGGGAGGTCTCGTGGAGGCTCGAGTCTTCCTCTGAAACAGATATCTCCTTCACATCACCGTCTCGAACTTGGGATTCTAGCCTCATCCAGTCCTGGATCATGATCCGAACGCCGTTCTTGGAGTGCACGAGTGACTGGTGGGAGTCACCTCGCTCGAGGGCGAGGAGCGAGTGCAGGTACGAGGCGTGGGCATAGAGAGCCTTCTTGCGTATTCTTGTCGTCTGCTGCGCCGCTTGGGCGTCCGTGAATGCGAGCTTGGCCTGAAATAAGTGCTCTTCAGCCTGGTGGAAGTTGCCAATTGTCATGAGAAACTCGGCCCAGGAGAGATGGAGAACGGCACGAGCTTCACCGGACAAGTCCGGATGCAGCTCACCGTACTCGCTCGTTTTCTGGAAGGCTGCCTCGGCTTTCGATGACTGTCCCAAGGCTACGTATTGAAGGGCAAGGGCGGTTCGAGATCGCACCAAATCATCCGGCCTTGGTCCCTGCGCAGCATGGGAGAGATTGGCGGATAATTCGAGAACCTCAGAGAGCAAGATATCTTGACCCTTCATCCGAAGGAAATCTGACGCGGATTGAAGGTGGGTGAGAAGAGCTGGAATGTCGTCGATGGTACCTTCGAGTTCCGACTTGGACACGCTGGCGTCTATGATTGACTGCCAGGTTTTGAGCGAACCCCTCAGTCGGTTAGGATCCGAATAGGAGTCGAGTAGCCCGGTGATAGAAGTGTACAGGGCTTTCATGTGAGGTATGAAGGATACAAGTGCCGAGTCTTCACCCAGGTTGTCGTGCTCTTCTACTTGGGCGGCATCCTTGACGATCGACTCCATCTCCATTGAAAGGTCGCTGTTCCCCACCGTTGAGCCCAAAAGATGGAGAAGGACTCGGAGGCGTCGGATGGGAAAGCGAGTGGGAACGTAGATACGAAGCAAAGCATCCACGGTCGGGTGCTCCAGCGTCACATCATCCGTCTTGTTCCCACCTGCCAGCAAGGCAAAGTGCAACCTCTGCTCGAATACAGCAGCCTGCTCGGCCTCGCTTAATTCTGTCGTCCAGTCTATCCAGACTTGCTCCATCTTGGAGATCGACGTTAGTGTTCTCGAGAGAACATCGGCCTTCTCGTTGATGGACCATGCGAGATTGACCGACTTGGTAGTCAAGGCATGTGCAACCTCTTCGAGAACCCGGTCCTCCACCATACTGCTTCGAATAGATTGGAGAGCAGCAAGGGCATCCTCTGTCCTCCCGAAACTCTTGCACAGCTCTGCCATTCGCTCGAGTTTCAGTGACAGGTGCGCCTTTTCCCTCTCCTCGCTGGACCTGTGTTTGACACACTCAATGGATCGCCGCAAGGCTCTGAGGGCGCTAGAGTCCCTTGAATCTCCTCCGTTCTGCTGGCGAATGGCGTTGTATTGTAGATAATAAAAATGGGATATCTTAGCGTGGTAGGATGTTGAGGCTTCGACGATGGACGCATCCCCCATGCCAGCCAGCAGAGCAAGGCAGTCGTGAAGGATAGTGTCCATTAGCTCCCATGACAGTTTCTTGGCGTCCAGGCGCGTCTTGATCATCATTAAGGCTGAGTCTAAGGTATGATGTATGGATTTTCCAAGAAGCTGACGGCGTTGTTCGTACCGAAGGAAATCCTTGGTACTGCTCTTCGGCTCCGGGGACTTCCCCAGCCAACGGAGGCTGAAGCGGGGGCACTGGAGAACGAGCGAGGCGAGCAGTTCTTTGGAAGCGGCCGAGGATGGCAGGTTGACCCAGGTGTCTTCTTTCGACGGCGCAAGCAGTAGGGCCACCGAGGATTTCCGTACCAGACACACGTTAGTCAAGAGTTCTTCAAGCTCAGTTGTGTCTCCTCTCAAGGGACCTTGAATTCCAGCAGCCACTTCCTGGATCAGGCCGTCATCTTTGATGTACTCCCCGGGATTCTTCAAATGGAGAGCTAGGAGCTGGGATGCTACGGAGCACAACTTCGCTGCGGATTCCACTTTCGGGTCGAGGAGTTTCCGAAGCTTTGTCGCCCAAACAACAGCTCTGGCAATGTTGCCAGATTCGCGAGCTAGGGTGGTAAGCGCCTGGTAGATGGTAGACATTGGAAATTTTGAACCGGTGGACGGGCGCAATCCCTGGGCCAGGAGCTGCTCATCGATCTTGTCGAATGCCTTGAAGGAGTTCGCATAGGCGGATTTAGGGCCATCCTTGCCTCGTCTGATATAAGCGGCCAGGCACTTGGAGAAAGGAGAAATTATCTCTTTGTCGACGTCGGCTTGGTGATTTACGAGCTTCCACCAGCGGATTCGGCACTCTAGCCCATAGGCTTGGAGCTCGATGGCTGTAGCAGGCGAAACGCTAAGACGGGGTTCGATCGCAGTGGCATCTTCCTTTGACGACACGCTCGGAGTTAAAGATAATAGGACCTGCGCAAGAGATTCCATTTGACGGGCGATCTTGGATACGTCTGCCTTTGGCTCCTGCGATGCGGCGAGAAGAAGAGTGACAGGTGAAGATTTGCAGTCGGGCCGCAAGTACGGCATGGCGGCTTCGATCCTCGTCGATTTTTTGGTAGCAGCCAGAATCCGCAGTGCCTGCATCTGACTGGCCACGATGAGCATTAGGGTCGGGCCCGTGGCCTTCACTTCACCAAAATCCAAGAGTTCGGCAAATCCCTGCGGTACAGACTTTGTCTCCTTGGCTGATGGCTTAGGCGGGTTCTTGGTCTCTGGCGAAGACATGCGTACTAGTCGCGGCTGTAAGATTCGAAGCTCTTTCAAAGCCTGCTCGTACATGCCGAGATTGATCAATTTGCCCACTAGAGACGAGATGCCCATCTCCAGCTGCAATTCCGGCAGGTTTATCTTCCCTGATGCAAGGAGACTACGTAGCGCCGCAAAGGCGATGTGCGCGCACTCAGCGGTAGCATGGGTATTTATCGAGTTGGTTGACGCGATCGGGGACCTCGGTCGTTGTTTCGTGGCGACTGGGGACGTCGAGATTCTGTTGACTGTTCGGGACTGTAGGGGCGTCATTGGCGCTGAGCTCGATCTCCGAAGCGCGTTTCTCACCGCCGTCTTGACCAGGCCGTCATCGGTTGGTCTCCTCGACGGGGTAGATGGAACTGGCGTGGGCTTGGCGGCATCTTGGAGTGCTTTGAGAGCAGCATTTACGACCTGGGTCGCGAGGGCAGCTTTCTCTTTGACTGATAGGTCTTCCCTCCCGTTTCCCGATCCCTTCTCTTTTCTTGTATCTGATTTGGTAGCCGCTGTGGACTTTGGTCGGGTAGCTTTGGCAGCCTTGGTGGCTCGAGAATCGGACGCGGGAGCGGTCGTCTCGTCCTTGGAGAGAAGCAAGTCTCGCACCGCGACGGTGGTCGCTGGGGAGCAGGTTTGGACGGATGAAACAGCCAGGCGGACTGCATCCGCCTGAGGCGGTAAGGAAGCCATGATGGCTGGCGGTGGTTGTGAATGTCAGATGTGCTAATGGTGTTGACACTTGATCATATCATCATCGTCAGGCATAGGACATTGATCCAAAAAGACAGCAGAATAATGGATTTCAAAGGTAATGTTTTAGAACCAGGTAGCTCAAGCTACCAAGGGAGCTTCGGTATAGCCAAGGTTAATTCGATGGGGGTTACAATTGGTGGTTGGAGCTCTGCATTCTGCACGCGGGCAGGTATTGATTCAACCTGGCTCTGTAGGTGGAGTGTTGGCGAGGCAACCACGGCCCACTCTCACTAGTGCGACCCGGGGACCCGCAACTTTCAAGTCCTTTCCGCCCTCGCCCGTGTCGCGGCTGGGCCGAATGGAGATTTATTTTAAGACAATTTCGACATGTCGAGTTCGCGATACTGACTGTACGTTGTTCTTGACTTGCAACTCTGTCCAACATTCGCTTCTGTGCTTCCCACCCTTTGAACCCCAGCCAAGCCCTCCCACTTCTATTTTCTCCCTGCCTTTTTCTTCCTCTCAGGATGAGCTTGCACGCTCTTTCAAGGGAGCTCTTGCTGCCCGCGGGTCTCCGAATTTCCATCGCCCGATTCGCATTGCTACGACCTATCCAACGGGGAGTCCGCTTCTCGAGCTCGATGCCCGTCGTCGAAGTGTCTTTCTGGAAATCATTGATACCGAAGCCACTGAGAAGGTCGAACGAGAACAAGCAGAAGAAACCAAAGTCGGGCGAGTGGAATCCGGCAACATTCTTCATCGTCATCTTCCTCCTGATAGGCTCCATGTCGATCAACCTGCTCTCGGTGAAGCAAGACTACGCGGCATTTGTGCGACAATCGGATGCGAGGATAGGCGTCCTGCGCGAGGTTGTTGAGAAGCTCCAACGAGGGGAGGAAGTAGACGTGGAGCGAGTTCTGGGGACTGGTGATCCGGAAAAAGAACTGGAATGGGATGAAGGTGCGTCATACACGGTTCAGGCAACGATGCGAAATGTATGAATCTTGCGGCTAACAGAGCTATACCTAGTCCTCAAGGAAGTTGAACGTGAAGAGGCGGCTCGAACCTCCCGCAAGAAGCAAGCGGAAGCTCCTCCCGCGACAGCTCCCGCATCTCACAAATCGTCTGCAGCTCCGACATCGACGCAGGCGGATCAACCCACGAAACAGCCCCCGGCAGGCACAATCCGAGCAACTTTCTTCTAAAGTAATATATAGATATATCTATCTTTGGAGAGATTGGAGATTTGCAACGGCTCTATGAGAGCATATCTTTGAACACGGCGCCTCCGTTGTGCGCCGACAGCAGAGAGGCACCATCCATGCCACTCGGGCGTGATGATCGCTCCAGCTCCTTGACGAGTGCCGGGAGCAGCTGCTCAGTCAAGATCTCGGTTCTCACCGCCTCGGCTCCCTTCTGCCCCGGGCTCAAGTCCTTGAAGAAGGTATCTTCTCCCCTCACGCCACCCATATTCACGATAGCGATCGGCATTCCCCTGTCCTTGGCCTTCTTGGCCAATCTCCAGGCTGAATAAGTAGCAAGTGACGTGGCTAGCACGAGCAAGCGACCAGCACCGTCTATCGTCTCGTCAGCTGCAAGCTTGACCTGATTGTTAATGCTCTCTCCAAACATGATGACGGCGGGTTTCAATATGCCCCCGGAGCTAGTTGGCTGCCAGGCGCCGTCGTCGTCAACCTCAACGACTCCCTCGGAACCATCCGGTCGGGGTGGTGGATGCGACAGGCACGTAGGGCAGGCTGGGTAGCGAAAGGTCGTGTAAGGCGCATCGGGGACATCGATATCTCCGTCGGGGTTCGACCGGATGCCTCGCGCGCGCCGCTCCTGAGGGCTCTCACTCTGGAGAGCACCGGAGGCGATGGCTTCCGCCAGGAACTCGGCCCAGCGAGGATTCAGCCTAGCAAGTTCCTCCTGGAAAGGAGTCCGCGGTAATTCGTTCCGGCAGGATGTACATACTACCGATCTCAGATAGCCATGTAGCTCCACGGCCGGTGTGCTCAGGTGCGCCTTGGTATGGAAAGAATCGACGTTTTGAGTGACGACGCCCGAAACGAAGCCTAGCCTCGCGAGATCCGCCACAGCAATGTGCCCGGCGTTGGGTTTCGCCTTCTCCAAGGTGGGCCAGCCGAGAAAACTCCTCGCCCAGTATCGTTTTCGTGCCTCATGGTTCGAGATGAACTCTTGGTAGAAGATGGGGCGGAAGCTCTTGTTCACCCTGTAGGTGCCATTCGGGCCTCGGTAGTCGGCCAATCCGCTCGCTACTGACAGTCCGGCGCCTGAGAGCACCGCAGTTGACGCGGGAAGGCCCCTTGGTGTTGGAGATGTGAAGAACTCGTGGAGCGCGGCGACAGCACCCTCTAGAGTGTTGGCCGAGGGAGGGAATATAGAAGGAGACGCAAAGAGCTCCTTGTAAGGGATGCGAGCATAGTAGTAGGGTTTAGTCATTGGTCCTGCTTTTTGTCCCCCTCCCCCTCAGAAACTGCAGACAAGCCCTAGTGCCGGTCCCTCTTCCGTTGAGATGTTCCGTCTCAGCTTTCAATAGTATTGGGAAGCTCCCGCATGACACGACAACAGTTATGGCGTGAGTAGGTTACTATAAACAGAGGGGCAGCCGGATGATTCGGGTCAAGCAGAGTGAGAATGAGAATACAGATACGGGGATAGGATGTCTCTCGTGGAAAGCAGTGTGTTCTCCGAAAGCTTGACGTCTGAAGCGCTGTGATGAGTCTGGTGTTTGTAAACTCATGGCCTGGGAGCTTGGCGGGTTGGAAATCCCTTTGAGTGGATTCGTCATGAACCTCAAAGCTTCCCTCCACCTCCATCCGTGGTGAGCCTCCCCGGAACGGAGCGGGACTCTAAAAAAAGAGGGCCCACGCTAGGCCCAGGTCAGCCTGGTACAGTGTGCGTCAAGACTCAAGACGCCTGTAAAGTGCCTTGCGTGCTACGAGTTCTCCGAGCTCTACTCCGAGCTCCAGCGCCTCAGAGGGTGCCGCCCAGAAGCCTACCAACCAGAAAGCCCGCCTGACGAAACAAACATGCGAAAAAAAAACTGTTCCTGGGCCCGAACTTAGTGGTCGACAGCGGCCCCATCTTCATCGTCCGATGTGCCGGCCGCATCCTGCAATGGGCAGATACAAAAGCGTATTAATTAGGGAAGCACCTCGGGGAAGATCCATCCTGACTTGGCAATTGCTTTTTTTTGCCTTGTCTCCCTTCTCCAGATTCGAAGTAGCTCGGGAATGCGCCGATTCGGAGCTTTATGTCATGGCTTTCTAAATGATCCCATATTCCACCACACAAGCTTTCTTCAATAAACCTCTCCCCGGATTTATATCAATCCTCGGCTTCCAACATATACAGCCAGCCGCGGGAGAATAGACGGACGCAACTGTCTTTTTTTGGCACTGTGTGTATGCGTGTGAACGTTTGAATACACCTTCCCCTTCTCATAGATACTTTGTTTCCTCGGTGGTGATTTTCTTGAGTTTTTTTCTCTCAATTCATTTTTAAATCTCGGCTCCCCTCCTTCCCAGCAGCGTATACATGCGACGACAAAGGTCTGTGAATCGTGTGTGGCTTCCGAGCGTATCTCTACGCGTCCTGCGTGGTACTGCTCTTGCTGTTGCTGCTCCGGCTGTTGCTGCTCCTGTTGCTGTTACCATTACTGGTGCTGGTGCTGGTGCGGATGCTGGTGCTACTGGTGCAGCGAGCTCTCGTTCCAGCAGTCCCCTCATTCTCGGGCTTGCGCCGCCCTGATTCTACGCAATCGTTCCTTCGTCTCTGATCTATTACGTCTCTCATT
>FTAH01000238.1_pt1 | contig 11408 bp, 10 predicted proteins | sample 1639051 | NCBI WGS metagenome assembly FTAH01 (sample SAMEA3914812, study PRJEB12502) | metagenome | biome: forest; material: soil | place: Canada | collected 2011-07-07 | depth 0.1 m | reverse complement strand
GAGAACATGGAGTCGTTCTCGAAGGAGCAGGGAAAATACAATGTCGGAGATGATTGTCCGGTTTTCGACGGCCTTTTCGAGTTCTGCGGCATCAGCGCTGGCGGAAGCATGGAGGGTGCCGCTCGCCTCAGCCGCGACAAATGCGACATTGCTATCAACTGGGCCGGTGGATTGCACCACGCCAAGAAGAGCGAGGCCAGCGGCTTCTGCTATGTCAACGGTGCGTCCGAATCCCCTCGTCGTCTCATGTGGCAGTTTATGCCTATTTGTGCGAGGAATTTCCACCGCTCAAAAGTGAATTAAATCTGACGGCTACGATAGACATTGTTTTGGCCATCCTGGAGCTGCTCCGCCACCATCCCCGCGTGCTCTACATTGACATTGACGTCCATCACGGTGATGGCGTCGAGGAGGCGTTTTACACGACTGATCGCGTCATGACTGTGTCCTTCCACAAGTATGGCGAGTATTTCCCGGGTACCGGCGAACTGCGCGACATCGGCATCGCCAAGGGCAAGTACTATTCGGTGAACTTCCCCCTCCGCGACGGAATTGACGACGTTTCGTACGAATCCATCTTCGAGCCTGTCATTGAGGCAGTCATGCAGTACTATCGGCCCGGAGCCATTGTTCTCCAATGTGGCGGAGACAGTCTCTCGGGAGATCGCCTCGGCTGCTTCAACCTGAGCATGCGTGGTCATGCCAATTGCGTCAATTTCGTGCGCAAATTTGGAATCCCTACTCTGGTCCTCGGTGGTGGCGGCTATACTATGCGCAACGTCGCCCGTACTTGGGCCTACGAGACTGGTCGTCTCGTCGGCGTGGAGATGGAAGAGTCTCTCCCGTTCAACGAGTACTACAGCGTGGGTTGTTCCTGATGCTCCGATGGCTCTGGTACAGATTTGCTAACTTGTCGCAGTACTACGGACCCGACTACCTGCTCGATGTCCGCGCGTCTAACATGGAGAACGCCAACAGCATGGAGTACCTTGAGAAGATCAAGAACACTGTGATCGAGAACCTCCGCCGCTCTCAACCCGTCCCGTCTGTTCAGATGCAAGACGTTCCCCGTCAGAGCTTTGGTCTGACGGACGAGGAGGAGGCCGCTCTGGACGACCTAGATGACGACACGCATCCCGACCAACGCTTGACCCAGCGCCGACTCGACAAGACCGTGGCTCGTAACAATGAATACGAGGATAGCGACGATGAGGATATGGCCGAGCAGGAGTATGGTCGCCACAAGCCTAAGCGCCGTGGCATTCAGGAATTCAAGAACCCCAACTTTGTCGAGCCCGAGCAGGACAGTGGACGTGCCACCCCTGTCCCCGCCGAGAAGGATGGAGACGTCACGATGGCAGATGCCGAGCCTGAGCAATCCGAGAACCCGGAGGACGCCCCCGCGGGCGACTCTGCTGAAGCTGCCAACGCCGAGGCTGCCGCCGAGAAAGTTGATGAGAGCGGCGATGTCGCCATGGGAGAGGACCCTGAGAATGCCACCACCGATGCCCCTATCAAAAAGGAGGATGCGGATGCCGCCCCAGCCGCTGAGGCCCAGGAGCCCAAGTCCAAGGAGGATGCAGCTGACGAGACCGCTTAAGGACGACCCGGCAGAGAGGTTTTCTGTGCTGCATCATGACCCTCACGTAGTGACTGCTTCTCATGACAGGCGTTAAGTGGTTCTATTTCGATCAAGGGGCACTGGCACGGCGCGCGGTATGGCTTTTCATTTGCTCTTTTGCTATTTGCTATTTGCTCTAAAGGAAGGTCCTGCTCTCAGGACGGGCATGCTGAGTTCGGCCCAGGTTGACCTGTTTCATCGGGACACGTCCCCGGTCGCATACCGTACGTATCTTCGTCGATTTGAGACTCTAGAGAATCCTGTAGACGGACAGATACCCAAGATACCGTACATGTGCTACTTTCCAATGCTCACAAACTCTGAACCCTTGTGATAAGCCCTGATAATGTGTAAGACCCCCTCAGACGCCAAAATGGCTGATGACATGCGGTGTACCAAGACACACAAGGAGGTGTGAACATGACCATCCTAGTCCCAGCCACCCACATACTTTTCGTACCTCTTTGCTGTTTAGGTGACTCACCGTGAAATGTCCTTGGTGGTGGGGGTTTCTGTCTTGGCGACCCGAAGCCGGAATACGCAGAGCCGATAAGAATACAAAGTAGGTACGGAGTGCTCCGTATTTTGAACGACCCCGCTGCGCAATACAGTGCGGGAGGTGGGCAACGCCCTGCTCCGCTAGGGAGGTCTCGTGGGGTTGATCGCTTATGCGCAAAAGTAGTCCTTGCATTCGGTAAGCCCAGCAGGGATAGAAAATGACTGGATACGGTAGTCGGAGCAATTGCGACCTTGGTACAGTACATGCTCTATCTGCCTGGGTGGCACCACACCAGAGACCGCTGAATACCCTTGCGAATTCTTCCCAGATAGGATAAAATGGTCTCGGCGGATGCTTCACTATTCTTCCCTCACTTTTTTTCCGTAGGACAAGTAGTGTCATCGTGAGTTTTTTGTGATCTACTACCACAGAGCTTAGCTTGGGCTTTGGCTTGGGATGAGTTCGAAACTCAGTGGAAATGGCCCCGCCATGGAGCCGCCCCGCCTCCGCCGTAGACGGCAGCAGTCATGGCTCGCTCTTGCATCGATGGTAGCTTCTGGCGTCCTTGCTCTGCTGTTCTTGTTCCGCGCACAACGAGCCAGCTGGCTATTACACAACCTCAACCCCCCAGTATCGCCTGTCGCATCCAGCGCCGACTCGCGCGGATCGGAGTCCAAGGAGCCTGATTCGCCATGGATCGGCATCAAACCCAGTCGGAATATCGAGTGGCACGCATGCTACGAGGGCCGGTACGAATGCGCGCGACTCGATGTACCGATGGACTGGCTTGATCCGACCGAGGAAGAGCGTGTTGTTCTGGCGGTTCTCAGATTGAGAGCCAAGGATCCGAAAGGGCCCGATTATCGCGGCCCCTTGATCTTCAACCCCGGCGGACCTGGAGGCAGCGGAATCTGGGCGCTGCGCGACCACGGCTCGGCGCTGCAGACCGTCGTGGGAGACAACTACGATATTGTTTCGTTTGACCCTCGCGGGATCGGGGCGTCGATTCCGCGGATCGAGTGCTGGGGTAGCGCGCAGGACCGTATGCTCTGGAACATGCAGGATGCCGGGGTAGTGGACGCGCACCCGGGCGTCTTGTACGATGCCTTTGCACGAGCTACCGCTTTTTCGCACAACTGCGCGGCGACCATGGGCCGGGATAGTATCCTCCGACACAGCAGTACGACGTACCACGCGAGAGATATGCTCGAGATTCTGAACCGGATGGGCGAGGCGAAACTCAAGTACTGGGGTTTCAGCTACGGAACCGTTCTGGGCGGGACCTTCGCCGCGATGTATCCTGAAAAGGTGGAAAGGTTGGTGAGCGATGGTAAGTTTAGATGATCCTGTGCGCTACGTACTGTCTCGACATCTCTCTCTCCCTCTCCCTCTTTCCGTCTCTCTCTTTTCCTTTTAGGCTGACCATAATGTCCTGCTTAGGCAACGTTGACTACAAGGAATGGTATGACGGCGCCTACAGAAACTTCCTCCACGACGCGGACAAAGTCCTCGACGCTTTCTTTGATCTCTGCCACCAAGCCGGCCCGGAGCGTTGCGCATTCTACCGATCCAGCCCGGCAGCGATACGAGAGCGCTTAGACAAGCTCATCGAGGCCATTCGCCTCAATCCTATCATCGTACCCCTGAGCCCTGACGAATCCGGGATGCCGCAGGTCATAACCTATTCCCACGTCAAGCGGCTGATATCGACGACAATCTATCAACCTCTGCGCTTCTTTAGTCGCTCAGCCAAGATCCTCGCAGCACTCGAAAAGGGCGACGGCCAACTGTTTGCCGAGTTTGCGTCTGCCCTGGGGCCAAGCTCGTCTTCTTTCTGCGCCGCCGAGACGGTCCCACCCTCGATTCCCATCTCTGGCCCAGCCGCCGATACGGACGATGCGTTCCCCGCGATCATGTGCGCGGATGCCCGGCCCTTCAACGGCTCGGTTCGGGAGTTTGAGGAGTATGCTCTGCAGCTGCAGAAGATGAGCACTGCAGTGGGTGCCGTGCAGATCGTCTTCCGGCTAAGCTGTGTTGGGTGGACCGTCGCCCCCAAGTGGCGGTTTGCTGGCCCGTTCCAAGGCAACACCAGCTTTCCCATCCTCTACGTCGCCAACATCGCCGACAACGTGACGCCGCTGGTCAGCGCGGCCAACAACTCGGCCGCATTTCCGGGGAGCGTCGTCCTGGTGCAGAACTCGTACGGACATACCAGTCTCGCGGCGCCGAGTACGTGCACCGCGCGACATGTCAGGGCGTACTTTCAAGACGGGAAACTGCCGCCTGCGGATACGGTCTGTGATGCCGACCTGGTCCCGTTTTATGAGAATGATGCAGAGGCGGCGACCGATGAGGTGGATGAGCTGGCCCTCGCCATAAGAAAGCTCGCAGGCGAGACCAACTGGGGTTTAAAGTTCCAGCCAACGCAGCTCCACGCTTCATTATAGCAGCGACCGAATCATGACTTGATGAAACATGCCGTCGCATAGTTGTCGGTTAAGTGCCCAACTTCCATGACTAGGTACTGAGCTTAGCTATCTGCTCTGACTAAGTCGGGCGGTTGGCCGCATGACTAGGGTAGATAGATGAATGAGCTCATGATTGAAGACAATAAGATGACTTGTCCTAGTGCGAGAGAAGAAATCGGGATCTTTCCAGATGAAATGATAGGCGACTTGTTGAGGATGAGCTCATCATCCGCGCTCTGACTCGTTTTTTGGTTAAATTATTATAGTATTAAGTTATCCGTATAGGTACTGGATCGCAGCAAGTTACTAGCTATACCTTACGTCGATCTGGTTCGGTAGCCGAGAACCACTTTCGAAGTAATCCTACCGCATAGACTGCCCTTCACTACCTGGCTGAGCGCTAACCAGAATTCTTCAAAGCTTAGTGGAAAGTTGCCCCAACTCGAATATGCAAGTCGCCCAAGACGGAATTTCTGTATTATTTACTTCTATTTACTGTGAGTCCAAGTCCGGGTTCGAGTCCAGCATAATGGATAGTATTGATGGATAATAGTGATTTTATTGCTGGCTGGCAGTCGGCTCTCCTAATATGTAATAGTAGCCCGATTTTTGTATCAGGTGGTACAGAAATCTTTCTCGTGTCTCACAAAACCTTTCCACTTCACACAGTCACAACCCAGCCCGTTGCTATGAACAGCGAGAGGGCAGCTTGTAGGGGCAGGATTTGCGCTAAAAAAAGCAAAAAGCCATTCTAGATCATGGCAGGTGACTTGAAGCCAAGTCGCAGCATTTCCCAGGCTTCGAACCCGCTTTTTGGTTCGGTTCACGGAAGGCGCTATCAAGGCACTGCAAAAATACACCGCATCTTTGGATATGAGAGATTTTTAATGGACCGACGCGATCCCGACCTGCATAATTGACAAGCCACAACCGATGCAATCCCCGTTCAGCACCTGATTCAAGTTACATAATGCGCGAGGGGGCATCAGCTCCCGGTGCGTTTGCTCTCTTAAACCGTTCATCGCAGGCATTCTGAAAGAATGCCGTTGCGTCTCGTCCCCGGCCCACGCTGCCTTTTGTTGTTTTCCCCTTGGCTTCCCTCCTGCTTGCTGCTGCTGCTGCAATCCAACATCGCTCAGTGGCTACCCAACCTGCAGTCGCTATCGAAGGACCGCTGAGACATTAAAACGAGCTACAGCTCACCGCTTGTTGGCACCGTTGTTTTCGTTCCATATTTGAGCATCTTGTCGACAAAGACGCCGGCGTTTGCAGACTGGCTGGCAATCGAGCATCGAAAATGGAGACTGATATTCTGACGGCGTTGCCGCGAGAGCTATTCTGCAAGATAATGGAGAATGTCAGTTCGCCTAGTCCCGCGTGCTAGCCGCCGACTCTCGGACTAACTCAGTGTCGCAGCTAAGTAACAAGCGAGATATCAAGGCACTCTCTCTAGCCTCCAGAGCCACGAATTTGGCCGTCTCGCAGCACCTCTGGGAGCACATGGCGCTTCGACCCCAGAGCGAGAAGCGACTGTACCACTTTCTGAACCCCGACTCTCTGCCAAAGGGCTACGTCAATGCACGCGAGCTTGCATTCCGATCGAACGCGATCGACATAATACCTAGCAGATGCCCTCATCATCAGGATCGGGCTGATCCGTGGGTCACGGATGATGAGGAGGATGAGGGAGTCGACCGTTGGGTACGCATGTCGGAGAAGGTGCTGTCGATCCTCAGAGAGTTCGAGCCCGGCCAGCTGCGCGGCTTTAGGTAAGGGGATAACCTACTCCGTGCCTCTGGAAGTGTTATGGGATGCTCTCGCTAACTACATGGCTAGCTGGGATATGGGAGTCTGCTTGCCTAATCGGATTCTTGGACCACGGGGCATCATCGGCCAAAACCACCCTGGACTGGAGTCCCTGCACCTAACCACGGCATCGCACTGCAAAGGCTCGTTCGAGTCTGACATAGACTTGTCGAGATTTCATCACCTGAAGCATCTCAGCTGGCGAGCACCGAGCGGGCATGACATGACCACGCTGTCCCAAGGTATCTCGCAGAATGCCGCGCACTTGCAAAGCCTCACCCTGGAGTTCCTAGATGTAGGAGATATCATCCGATTCCTGGTCTCCCGGCGCGTTTGGACTACAAGGAACATCGGCCCAAGCTTGGAACAGAACCCGTCCTTTTTCGCTCGCAACATTCTCAAAATGGAGAATTGCCTCACGGGATCGCTACTCCCATCGCTTCAGGCACTTACGCTAACCAACGTGCCTCTCGAGGCCGATTTAGCTCGTCACCTGGATCTCGGCAATCTCCCACATATCACACTTCGCCAGTGCCCCGGCTGGACTGCATTCCTCCGAGAAGCGAGCAGTATGCACCGTCCCATCGGCATAAAATCATTGGAGGTGCAAAGTATCGTCGACGAAGAAAATGGAGTCGCCGCAGAGGTAGTCGGTGCTCTCTTGGGTAGTTTCAGCGGACTCGAGGAGCTCTATCTTTACTTCCATGAGGACATATATGTCAACATCCTCACACGATGGCCCGTCTTTCAATTTTGGCAGCATCTGCTGATCCACCGAAGTACGCTCAAGAAGTTCATGCACCACCAGCGCGGAAACTTTTCGGAAGGAGTCGCCATCCCTGGAGACGTGGCAAGCTTCGCTCTGTTTGGAAGGTTGCCGGAGCGTCCAGATAACGATTGGAATCACCATCCCTTGGCCGGCTTGGACCTGGAAGCTATAGCCATAACTTCTCTACCCGAACTCCTGGTAATTAATCCACCCTTTTCCGAATGTTGCTGTTATTAATTTTTTTTTTTCACATGCTAATGATAAGCTCTGAACCTAGAGACCGTTGTTCCTCCCCGTAAGCTCGAAGCCCTCGCTCAAGATGATTCACATTCGTCAGTCGGCTTGCGACATGCCAAACTTCGGCTCGTGGGGCTCTGTGGAGAGCACACGCGCCCCTCCTAATCTTTTGCTACCGTATCGTGTACACACAGAAGGCCCGGTCTGCCGCAGCCACGGCCCAGACATTCGATTAGAGCTCGTGCAATTCGCACAATGGGCCTTTGGGGAGCTCGGGTTGCCCGCTTTGGAAGCCATCGCCTTCGGCGACTTTACATCCGACTTCAGCGAGTGGAACAACATCATCATGTGCAGGGCCACGGACGGCGGAGCGCAATCCTTCCGGCTGCTCCACGAAGAAGATGCTGAGTGGGAGGACGTTATTGAGCGTCACCGCCGGATCCTACTTGCGTGCCCAACAACGCGGTTCAATGAGACGTCTACGGGGTGGAGGCTGAGGAGGATGGGATATTAAGCCATGATATGATTACTCTTCTGGAGGGCTCATGGTGGATTTCGGCTCCCCAGCTAAAGTTCTAGGGGGGGATATGGATGTATAACTCCTGAAGTAGGTAGTAGCCCGCAATCAGGTATGACAAAGGGTCTGAAACAGCTGATCCACGTGGTGGAACACGCGGGCTCTCAAGATGAATCTTAAATAGATCGTAATGAACGTGTTGTATCAACTTTGATCTACCTATGCAGCGTCAGCTTCGTAACTAGTCCTCCGCCATTCGGCCAGAAATCCAAGACTCAATGTATACGGTCAATCCTGAGGGTCTCCTTATTGCTGCTCCTGTGCTTCGGCGGCCACCTCCCCTGCCCCCCGCTTCCTCCTCCCTGGGTACCAAACCCACCTGCTGGTTGACGCAATCTGTATAGCTATAGATGAAGTCGGAGGCCGTTGGAGACTAGATTATTTCGGGATGTATAAATCGTAATTGTAACCTCCACACAGTGTATCTGCTTAGGCCACCTTCTTCGTATCGAACATCGGATCACTGCCGCAAAACGGGACATCCGATACGACTCGCCGGTGTCGGCATCCACCGAGGTTGAGCTCGTGGTCCCCCTGACCCCCTCACCACCGACACTGAAGCATCGGTCTGGAGGAGCATCGCGAGCATGGGTAGCAATGCCGCGCGAAGGAGACAAGGGAGATAATCATCGCTAGTTGACGATCCCTGCCTTACTTGGCAACACGAGGGTGGTGATTTGCTCCGCGGATAACGGTGCCGAAGCGCTGGGAATTTTTCTGGAGTCGCGATCCTCGACCTAGCCGGGGTGAAGATAGCTGGCGCAGTTAAACCCAGATAATATCCGCCTCTTATCTGCCTTACGGGGGGGCCAGTAGCTCGAACAACACGCGGAGAAGCGTATCAGTGACTCATTACCGCGATTGCTAATACATAGAAAGAGCTTTGAAGATAGGCGAGTCGCCCGCGCGCGAACCAAGGGGTTACAGTAGCCATAGATCGGGTCGGCAGTAGCCGATCATCTGATAACCCAAGCTTGCCAAGTTATTAAGTTATACATCGCTTCGGCCACCTTACTCCACAAGGCCCGCTACTATACCACGATACTAACTTGCTAAGCTAACTATTGGGCTTATACCCCGCACGTAGGGACTGCCTCGTTGCATTATCTATTAGCGGTGGTCACCCAATTGAGATGCCCCGAGTGCATCTCCTGTACTTGGGTTTCGCCGCGCAAGTGTGACTTCTGCCCTGTTCGTATCATTCGCCGGCATGATTCGCCGGCTTGATGCGAAGATACGGATCTTGCCATCGCCTGGGCGTCTTGGACATGCTTCGTAGCGTAAGAAGGTATACTGTAGAATTAGGCATGATGTGACGATGCAGATCTGGTCCTCGTCTTGGGCATCTTGGACATGTTTCGTAGCGTAATTTAGGTATGATACAGTACCTGGTATTGTAGCTGTCTTGGCGTAAGCAGCTATATCAACAGCGTGACCCACGGGTTTAATTGCGAGCAATTGCCGCTTCTCAACCTATGCTTGTTGCATGTTCGCTCGTCTTCGGTTCAATGGTAATCCGGCGCCTAGGCTTAAATCATCTAGTTACCAACCTCCTGTTCGTTTCTTATCAGTCCCGGGAGAAGGGAAACATCGGACGGAGACATGTTGGGGGACTGGGGCTGCCATTCTGCTGGATCTGCCATAGCACACCAACCAATGGGCCACATCTTATCAGTGCGTGAGGTTGCACCGTAGGTACACAGAGAATGACCTGCATCCTATTCAAAAGGGCTCACACCCCGACCTGCTCGCGGGACCTTTGCATCTCCTAGGACACTTGCTGGCCCAGGCGGTCTCTTACTCTGATCACTTTGCCGCAGCTAGTTCATGCGCAAGACGGTTCAAGTATTACACCCGACCTTTGTACCTTACAATGGGGCTACTTGATTCCGTAAAGCAGCGGATCCGCCCCGCGGCGCCTGAGGAGATCACCGCAGCTCCCGCCGGCGCGGGGCCGGACGCTGCTCCGGGGAGCCAGCCGCCAGCCGATCTGGATGCGCTCGAGGCCAGATCAACAATCGATGAGAAAAATGGCGTCCTAGAGACCAATGTCGAAGCGGGAGTCGCGACCATCGAGGCTGCCCAGGCAATTTGGGGCAAGTCCGGCCGATGGATCGTGATCGTGGCGTGAGTGCTGCAAATGTCTAAGACGATGAAGATACCTTATGCTAATTGTTCCGCAGCCTCGCTCTCATTATGATAATCTAGTACGTAGTATTCTCGTTGGGGCTTTCCCTCGTATATATCGTCTATAGGTATTGTTGTCGGGTGCCTACTCTTTGGAAAAGGGACAATGGCCGCTGGAAGGCATAAGCGCCTAGAAATTGTGAACTCCAGCATGGCTGACTAGAAGCTAGCGAGATTGACAACTCAACGGTCTACATTTACAACAACTATTCGACGTCTGATTTTGATGCTCTATCGCTGCTGGCGACCCTCGGTACCGCCACCACTATTGTCTTCGCCATCATAAAGCCGCCGGTGGCCAAGATTTCCAATGTCATCGGTCGTGGACAGACGTATTTGATAACCATAAGCTTCTACATCCTCGGGTATATTCTCATGGCGTCCGCGTCGAGCTTCAATACGTATGCGGCCGGTTCTATCTTCTACACGGTTGGTCAGTCTGGCACCAACATCATGACCGACATCGTGATTTCCGATATCACGACCGCTCGGTGGCGTGCGTTTGCGATCGGTCTATCCTTCTTCCCCTTCCTTATCACACCCTGGGTCTCGGCCTACATCGTCAGCGCCGTCGTAGGAGGCATTGGCTGGCGCTGGGGTATCGGCACGCTTGCGATATTGATGCCGTTTTGTGCGTCATTTCTCATCACAACGCTGCTGTACTACCAGATCCGGGCCAAGAAGATGGGTCTCGCTCCTCCCAGTCCCAAGATATCGGTATACGAGTTCTGCTCGCAGATCGATCTGGGCGGCGTCATCCTCTTCAGCGGCGGCCTCGCTCTGCTGCTCGTCCCCATGACTCTTGCGGCCACGACTCCGAGCCAGTGGCGGACTCCGTACCTCGATGCTCTCATCGCCGTCGGCGGTGTTCTGCTCATCCTCCTCCCATTTTACGAGACATACGTGGCGAAGCATCCCGTCGTCCCCGTGCAGTACTTCAAGAACAAGACGATCCTGATCTGCCTCTTCCTGATCTCCACCGACTCCCTCGGCTTCTCTTGCACGCACACGTACATCTACGCGTGGTCCACCATCGCGCACAACTTTGACGCCCGAACCGCCACCTTCTACGTGTACACCAACGGCGTGACCCAGTGCCTCTTCGGCATCCTCGCCGGCCTGATCATGGTCTACACGCGCCGCTACAAGTACCTCGCCATCTCGGCCGCCATCATCCGCCTCGTCGGCTACGGCGTCATGCTGCGCCTCCGCGGCGCCGACAACACCGAGGCGGAGCTGTTCGT
>FTAH01000162.1_pt1 | contig 11514 bp, 9 predicted proteins | sample 1639051 | NCBI WGS metagenome assembly FTAH01 (sample SAMEA3914812, study PRJEB12502) | metagenome | biome: forest; material: soil | place: Canada | collected 2011-07-07 | depth 0.1 m | reverse complement strand
TTAGATTGATCGCTGGCCTGTATCTTGGAGATCCTAGCTCTGGCTGTTCTATATAGAGTTGGCTGGGGGCGGTGAGCCACGGCAGTATCCACCAAAATCCAGGTTCCGGCCCTAGCCGGAGGTCCGTAAATCCACCACATGCAGCCCCTGGCACCGTAGGCTCTTACACTAAGGATGGTATATGAAATACTAGAAAATAGGAGGCCTTATTGCCTAGCCAGCCATTAAGATATATAAAAGTAGATGAAAATCTAAGAATAAAGTGGTGGTATTGGCTGGCCAGCAATCGAGGGTATATGGATTAGATTCAAACTTTTTGCCACCCACTGTACGTCTGGATACCTATGTGTCTGGTGGATGAAGAAGCAGTAGACCACTGGGCAGGCTTAACAAAGAACTTAATTGGGTGACTTAAGCTCTGCCAAGTATAGCCCAAGTGGCAATATATATACCCCTCCGAACTTTAACTTTCGGGCGATTGCGGCTCAGTGACGGGTCAAGTGGTCTTATTTGAACAAAAACCTGTAAATTGTGGGAAGGCGAGCTGCGGTCAACTTCATTAGACACAAAAGCATGACCCTGCTAATAATCGCGAAGGGTCAATCTTGGTTCGGCACGGCGACGGTCACATGGCCATTAGCCAATCCAAGTCTCCCCCACGGATCTGGGCGGGCTTTGTTTATCTCTCGAACGGTCCATTTTTTGGCCGTTGAGTCGGGTTGAGGCGTCTTACCGCCTTTTGCTGACCCGCAATCTGCCCTAGTGTTGCTCTCTAAACCTTGACTTGTTAAAATTGTTCGATGGGGCAATCCTAGTCTGGTGACCTGGATTGGCCAATGAGCTCTGCGTACAGTTGTCGGTTCGGCATTTATCTGACTTTGGTTCTGGGAAGGCCAACTTTAGCCCGTTCGATTTCTGTGTCTGCGTGGCTCTGTCCTTAGCCCATACCATCCACACGACGTTAAAGCTCTCTCAGCTTCGATTTCACAGAATACAGATATTTGTGCACTCTCGCCGGCATTAACCTAGGAAGCAAGATAAGGAAACAGAGCATATTACAACAGACGTCTACATTACCTAACCTATCTATTATACCTATTTACCTACCTACCTACCTACCTATAATACGCTATAGTCGTGGTTGTGGCCGTGGCATATTTACGCGTTATGTTTTGGTTGCTCTCAAACCGTAGAACGCGTTCGCGGAGCTCCTCGTAGAGATATTTGACCAGCGTTAGGTAGGATAAGTATTAAAATTTATATGGAAGATAGCTTTACCAATTCTATAATGGCTGACTCTTTAAAAAATAGGCCGTAGATTGATTTGATCGTGTTTTGGCTGTATTTTGGCCCTGTTTTGATCGTTGTTTTGGTGGTTGTTGAGAGGAAAATTATAAGTGGGTCTACATCTGGATCCATGGCCTGCGTACAGACCCACATATGGACAGGCTGGTGGATCGCTCCCCATCTTGTGAATTGGCCAATGAACTCGATGCAAGTTCATCGGCTTGGTGAAATCCCAAAATCTACTCACCGCCGCATGTTGCTGAAAGCTGAGCCGTAATTCATCCCCTTGATCGGGTGGCGAGCTATCCCTCATGGTTGGTTCTTGTGGGTCAACTGCACAAAGGTCTGAATCGTTCCGCTCAGAGGCGAAAGGGTTATTGATTTAAATGTTCATTTACAAATAGCAGGTTAATCAAATATACAGCTTAACAAATACAAATATACTAGCCCTATTTGTTTTAATGGGCAAGGCGCCAGGCTGGGCCCTAAGAAGTTCACTCTTAGGTATGCTTGAGTGGAAAAGATCCCATACAAATTACGGCTCAGCAGGCGCATCTCGTATTGAAGATTTAAATTCTTATCAGCGACGAGCTAGTAGTGTTCTTATTTGTTCCTGTCCTGATGCAGGGAGTCAGTGGAAATTAACGTCTCAGCTTTCGATCCTCGTTCCCTCCTATTGGCCGCCACTATCTCAAGCCGGGGGCAACAGGGGCGATTTCATGCTTGAAACCCTGCCCGAAGCTTGCCAAGGCAGACTAGAATGCGAGCCTCGCGAGCCCAGGCGGATCACGTTCCGTGGAAGAAAATAACATGCGCTAGTACGGAATACTGTGAGGGATAATAGAAATCAGCTGCTTGCCAGCTTGCAATAGCCACCGGAATTGGTATCGCCTTATTTCGTGTATGCATTTTGACGCTTGGTAAGGTGCTGCAGCTTCATATTTATCCTGTGAAGCGAACGAACAGCCTACAAACACCAAACCGCTTGCGAACATTGCATTGCCTGCAACCGCCGTACCAATGAAGATGCACTCATTCCCTGGCAATAGTGAGACGAGAGCGAATTTGGGGCCGGTAATGTTCTTCTGCAATGATTTGTCATGAGGAGCGGTGGTTTCGATCTTACATATTCAATTGCTTACAATCAGGTCAGAAGGGTTCAAACTAAATGAGTCTACTTTCATCATGTCATTCGCGACTAGGGTACTAAGTACTATTATAATCATATCGTTCTCAATTACTTTCTTATCCCCGGGTCAATCCTCCCGCTTCTGGGATTATGGTCGTGACAACCCCATGTCTTGGGTGATTTTTCCGCAAGGAGGTTAGATAAAGATGTCTTTGACCAAAAGAGGGTTAGAAATAGTTTACGCGGATTGCTTAGACGCGTTGCCCACACCAAATACGCTTGTCAACACTTCCGCCGAAGCAAGTGAGGCCTCGGAGGCGAACTCTAGCCACTTTGCATCGCGCGCGTCAAGATTACTTCCTCCTTTCTCTCCTCGCAGGCACCGCAGCCAAGCCTCACGTCTCGGGTGGGGCACTAAGATCCTGTCCATCCAGCCTGTAGTGGTGCTTCTGCTAAACACTTGAATAGCACCCATAATTGCCGTGCGCCCACCAAACTCGAAAGATTTAACGTTCGCTTCAACGCTTTCCCGCTTCAGCCAGTCTTCTGCTAACGTCCGGCCACGTAAGGACCAGCAGAAGAACCAATGGACAGCGAGGAGTACAACCAGGCAAACGCCATCCCAGCCTTTTTGCGCAGCCACAAAGGTCATGGCCGTGAGCTGCAGCACATGGGCCCACCGAAACCAGTTGGCAATAATGTGAGTGAACCTTCCCTCAGGAACGACAAACATCGGCTTGTTGAGAAGGGTGTCGATAATAGCGCGATCTCCGATGTAGAGGTGCCACTCGGTGGCGTTCTCGTGGGATGCAACAAGCATGTACGCATCGTGGTTTTCGTTATTCCTCAAATAGCCAGATGGGCGGCGAATTGCGATTCCTTGTGCCAGCAGCTCTGAGATTACAGAACAGATGACGATAGCGGCGGTTCCATAGCAACCGAAGAGGCAGAGAAAACCAGCTAGGGCGACGAGCAAGGTAGACCATATCACGAGACTTGGAGTGGACTGGCTAAGCTGTTTGATTCGCCGCCAGAGTGACTCTTGGCTGGAGCCACGTGTTTGCTTGCGATGCAGCTGATATACGTGTAGAATCTGGTATCGACGGATCAGCTGCTCTTCTGTCTGCCTATCCTCGGCTCCCGTGCTGCGCTGTTCATCTCGAGTCCACCGGGACGCGTGTCTGGTTGTAAAGCTATCCCGTGCTGCTGACTTCTCAGAGTCCTTCCATGGAAGCTTGCCAGTTAGGGTCTCTGGCATGCGCTGGGGCGGACTTCGGTCATGGCGCCTGAGGCTCTTAGAGATGGCCGCAATGGCAGCGCCGTTCGCGCATGGAAATACGCTCCCCCATTTTGCGTCCCACACTGTGCGGCTGGAGCCGCCTTTGCTGCTTGCATAGTCCAGGTATTTGGTTCCCCTTTGCAGCAACCTAGCGATGCCCGAGAGTGTGCCAAGCCGAGGAAACAGGCCTATCGACAGCCTGCCCAAGAGCGCCACATCTCCTGTTGTGATATAATCGTCTCGCGGGCTAGCAAGATGACACACGAGAGGGAGGATCGCTGCCCACTCTGCGACGATGTTGGGAAGGGGAGGGCAAGGCAGCATGGGCTCGATGCCTAACGACCCTAATCTAGCCTCAGATCCAGAAAAGAATATCGACATAGTTCGCTCTGTTCTTGGAGAAATTTACATTGTGCTCAGGTGTTGCGGGCGAAAAAAAGACATTGTGAAAAATTGTAGGCATTAATATAAAGATTAGACCTCTCCCGGCTGTGCTTGGATTGCCTCGTCTCACAGTACCCATGCACAGCCGAGAGAGGTGGGTTGTAAAAAAGCCTCCCAAACGTTTGTTTGCAGGAAAAAATGTGGCGCCGCCACCTCGTGACCTCCAAATGTGCGCCTCTCACCGTCATTTCTCGGCCAATGGAACAGTGAGCTGCAGTCGAGATTTTATCTGCCTAAACTCTGACGCACTGGGCTAAGTCAATTACGAACTGCAACTTGTCTTTCCAATCACTTTTGCAGGCTGCCGAAGCTCTTTTGCTCGTCCTTGCCATGAACAAAGTTGAATTATCGCATCGCACAGGAACGTCTAGAAAGCTTGAGGACCGACATGCGGCTACTGCAGGCAAGGAATTATGAGCTCGTGGAGGCGAACGATATCCCCGTGCCTTTTCCCCAGTATGCCATCCTCTCTCACACATGGATCTCTCCGAGGGAAGAAATCACATATCAAGATATCAAGAAGAGGAAGGAGGATATAGAAAATGATCTCTTCAAGCAAAAGGGCTGGGCGAAGCTCAAAAGATATTGCGACCGGGCAGTGAAGGACGGCTGGGAGTGGGCTTGGATGGATACGTGCTGCATTGACAAGAGCAGCCCTGCGGACACTCAAGAAGCCATAAACGCTATGTTCCGATGGTATCAAAGCGCGGGCATCTGCTATGCCTACCTGGAAGACGTGGATGTCCGCCAAGTCCTCAGCCCTGTAGACTCGTCCCGTGCGAATGTTGACAACCTCATGGACCTTGACGAGATCACAGGCAGGGACAATGTGGCAGATCCCAACAGCTTTCTGCACAAGGCTCTCAGGGCCTTCTTAATCAATGCTAAGTGGTTTACACGAGGCTGGACTCTGCAGGAACTCCTAGCCCCCCACTACCTAGTCTTTGTGGATCGGGCGTGGTGCCGCATCGGCACAAGAGAGAGCTGGGCCGCCGAGATCAAGGAAGCCAGCATGATCGAGGCGAAGCATCTGACAGCGTTCCGACCGACAAATTTTTATTCCTGCTCCATCGCCATGAGGCTTTCCTGGGCGTCTCGCCGCGAAACGACAGTGGAGGAAGACGAGACGTACTCGTTGTTGGGACTCTTCGGCATCAGCCTGCCGTTAATATACGGCGAGGGAAGGTGGCGAGCTTTCAACAGGCTCCAGCGCGAGTTGATCACTGTCTACAACGACGACTCTATATTTGCCTGGAAGCTACAAGAAAGGTCTAGGTCGCCCTCTCCTTGGCCACAGCAGGAAGGTAAGACGTACTCACAAGAAAACGAGAAATTTGGTTGCACTATGAGCTAATCTGCAGTCATAGGTCACGAAGTTAGGTGGGGGATGCTTGCGCCATCAATTCGGGAGTTTTGGGATGCTACAAAAATTGATTCATTCGGCTACTATGGCGACAGCTTCTCCATGACAAACCGAGGCTTAGAGGTTCGTGCCAAGAGGTGGAGACGCAAAGATGACTCTACCTTGTGCCTAATCCGCTTGAACTGTGGCACTCGACCCCATGGGCACATCGGAATTCCCCTTAGCCATGTCGATGAGTCCTACGATCGAATACGTATTGACGAGCTCTGCGATATGGAAAGAATAAGGGATGCCGAGTGGAAGGAAGAGCCCGGCAGCGAGCCCATTCTCATTCGAGCTAGTAACTATTCCAACCTCTTTGCCCCCTCGTCGCTAATTGTCTTGGAATACCCTGACCTGGTACGCGTTGGAAACATATTTTTTGTAGACTTCGGCGCTTCTATGTTCGATACAAGAATGCAGCATTTAGAGCAGAGTCCTTCGACTTACGGTCTCCATAAGGATGAGCTGTTCCTAGAGCCCAACCGAGTCATATTTATAAATATTCAGCTCGATATTGAGGGAGGCGAGGCGAAATTTGACGTGATTATCAATCTCACAGAGCGAGGCTTTCCTTCTGTCGGAATCATGGGAAGGGGTCAGGGGCAATGGTGGCGGTTGGGGGCTCCAATGGGTGAAGCCTTGGGGATATATGAGGCTTTGGCAAACCATCTGCACTTCAAGATGGAATCAGAACCGGCATACCCCGTGATCTCGACAGAAGAGACGGATAATATTGTAGTTGGTGTCCACCTCCTCCCCCGGCCCCGAAGACCGCACACCTCGCTACCCGTTAACGCGAAATTCGCATTGCTGAGGGAATATCTGCTCAAAGTATCTGTCAACAAGGATCACCAAGGTAATTTGAACAGCTCAGAGCGGCAGAACAGAAAGAGAAGAAGGGACTGGTGAAAGGGACATTGCATGATTGGCAGCCTAGAGCAACGTTTTTTAGCATTTAATCTAGACATTTATATCAAGTGGGACCAGCCGAGGGAATACAACATAAAAAAGAATAGCGCCACCCACGACATTCCATGTTAGGCGCCTGGAGTACGTGATCGTCACCATGTATTCACTCATCAAGACGCTGTTGGCAACGTATACAATTATGGAAGGAAGGTTTTACCCAACGCATAACTTAACGGCGGCGCTAGCACACGATCTATCCGTGCGTAATAAATTTGGGGTAGCTCTCGTTCCATACCAATCATCAAACTCGTCGATGACGCCTTTGTGGGGATATATATATCTGCCCAACCCTCTACAAGGGAACTTAGCTATGCCACATTTACTATGCAATATGAAGATCGACTGGGGCTTACGTATTGGGATCTATAGGTAGTTATCTCGTATAAGATCTACCTTTGCTAAGGTACTTAGCAGTATTACTAACGTCTTAAGCTATTTCTTTTCCTCCTTACACAGGTCTAAGGCTCCCTTCTAGTCGCCTAGCTTATCCTCCTTCTTAATATACTTAAGGCTTTCCGTTGTATATTCCTAGTTACTAGGAATTATACCCTTAAATCTCCGCCGATCCTTCTTATCTTCATTTTAAATAAAGTAATTAAAGACGAAAAGGTATATTACCTCTTATATAATAAGGTTTTTATATTAACCTTTAATAAGCTATTAGATACAGCCTTATCTTTATAAGAAACGGAGCTAGAGAAATATTTAATATAGTATCTCTAGTTAACAATGGTAGGGAACTTATAGATTATGTTGGATATCCACATCTAACTTGCCACCTCCTGAGCTTCGGAGTTGCCACCTCCTGACTTACCTCGTTGAACTACCCCTTGCGGCTCAAACTGGATCGACCCAGGTCCAACAGGTCTAGTGTAGGGGTAGCTCCTGGCATCTATATATACAGGCCTTAACTGCCTGCAAAAGCAAGATAGTTCTGCAGTTCAACTCAGTCAGTTCAATCGTTTACTATGGATACTGTAACTCCAATATTATATTATACAGTCTAATTCTAGCACGGTCCAAATTTCATCGGTATGCAGTCTCCAACCGCCCCAGACCTAATTGGACAGTTTCGGGCCTACAACATCAAAACAGGGAATGCAGTATTTCAAGTTCGAGTTGTACCCGTTCCACATAGGCCAGCAGGCTTAAAAGATGTGACACCTTGTTTATAGGATTATTAGTTACACATATGTACCACTCGCCCCCTCTACTGTTGTTAACAATTATGTCGAGGGGGTCAGAAAGCACTATAATTTCTCAACATCGTAAGACGGGGGAATTATATCGGCGTTATCGGAACCGGCTTAAAGCCGAGAAGAAACTCTTATAAAACTACTTAAATAATCAAGAGGTTTAGGTAAGTATGAACACTTCTAGGCTAAGTTAATCGCTAGTTAGAAGTATTTCGTATTGAATCACTCATCAAGTTCTACTATAATCTCAACCCTCTACAGTTTAGGGTCTAAACAGAATTAGAGATGGCAAGCGTTCTAGCCACTTCGAAATCGTCGGATGAATCGCCCACCACGGACCAGCCCAGAAAGGGGCAGCCGATCGCGGCATCGCTCTACGACCTTAGCGTACCAACCTTCCTTCAAACTGTGAGAGCCGTTAGAGAGTTCCTCGACCGTACGGTCGCTCACTGCGCGGCGGTGGGTCTGGACCCCGATGATTTGGTACGGGCACGTCTTTTCGACGATATGGCGCCGTTCCACTTCCAGATCGAATGCGTGGCCAACCATTCCGTGTGCTGCCTCGAGGCCATCCAGACGGGCGTCTTTGACTCTCCCGACTTAGTTGGATCGATCCCGTTCGCTGGTCTACGGGCCAGGATCGCCCAGGCGGAAGCAGCGTTGCAAGCATTCAAGCCCGATGAGATCAACAGCTGCTCGGGCAAGGACCTTGACCTGCAAATCGGTCCTAGGAGACTCGCCTTCACCTCTGAGACGTTCCTTCTTTCGTTCGCGCTGCCCAACTTCTATTTCCACGCTGTCACCGCCTATGACATCTTGCGCAGCCGAGGCGTGCCGCTCGGGAAAAGCGATTTCGAGGGCCAACTGCGCACTCGGTCGGCCTAGCCAACCCGTTACCAAGCTTTATACGGATACGCAGCGAAGTGAGTTTGACCGGGATGAAATAGATTCCCCGCCTCGACTGCGCTTAATGGCCGGATGCCCAATTGTCATATTAGCCAACAGCTTTCTTAGCACGAGACAGAAATCTGTTCAATGGGACACAGTGCAATCAGTTCAGCTCACGAAACTATATACTTATGCCCTTCACAAACTGAACCTATGATGTATCTTGAGCCTTGAAACATGAAGCGTAAACCCATTATCGTACCTGAAAACCGTAGTGTCTGAACCAAGAATGTGGTATATTATGATTTGAGATCTTTCCCGATTCTTTATCTTAACTAATACTTGTCTTTATAGGCAAGCCAGTGAGCTGATCTTTTGTCAATTGGCGGCCAGGTCGGAGCCAAAGTCTCACCGATGTTGGACTGACTGTGGTCGATCTGAAGTAATCTGCGACGACCAGAGAGCCTCGAGCAAGTCTCGGTTCGTCCAACGGCGCAGATGGTCTACACCAGGATCTGTTGTTTGCTTCTGGCTTGCGAAATCCATATCATCATTGCATGCGAGACCTTGGAACTGACAAACCCGCACATTGGCCAAGCCGCTGGAGAAGACAACCTCTGATACTCCTCGATATAGGTCATCTCCGCCGCTACGGCCGAACCGCAATGCTTCCGATCGACTGGAGCTGTACGGTCGGCATTGACAGCGGGGGAACATCACCCGAGGGCTACTTCGACGCCCTCGACGTCCGCGTTGTCAGGTCTGTGAAGTTCCGTCTCTATTGCGTCATCCAATCGGCCACGGCCTCTTCATGATGCTCTGGTAGCAGCGAACCATTACAACTATCGGAGAGAATGGGATAAGACCACAGCGACCCAGTGACATTTAGATCCTCTAACAGCTCCTCTTCCATCCCTCTTTTAGTCCAGAATGTTTCTATGGCATCTTTGGAGATAAGTGAGGCATAGTTAGCTCCAGCGTCGGGAGTATCAATTATTTTTTCAAGCACCGCTCTGTACAACTGGTAGTGAACTATTGTATATCTTAGTATATGTGGCTCTAAGTGAGGTTTAGGCCTGGTTGCGCAGCTAGTTAGTTGATTTAGCAAGTAACTGCCAGTCAGAGAAGTTTAAATCTGTTAACTACGAAGTACGAAGTACTATTTAGTAACGTCTTAAAAATTAGCGAGATACTACTCCGTAGAGATTAAAGTTTGTAAACAATGACTCCAGAGACGATGCTTTCCGGAATGCAGTGCTTTCAGTGTACCATTTTGTCCGTAGACCAATTCTTATGTAGCTTCAGTAGCCGAATTATACTACTTACGGAAGCAAGCAACCCTTCAGCTCATACCCCTGGGACAGAAGGAGGCCCCGAGCCCCGGGCCCGTCGATTTGGCTAAGCGCTTGATGCTTAACTAGTGCAATCGTATTAGCATGAAAAAAAAAACCCCTTTCTGGGTGTTTACGTGCTAATTTCAGCAGGGGTTTATGCATGGCATCTGTTTTAATTCGCCGATTGTGGCTTGACAGATCCCGATTAACCCGGCTACACCGCAATTAGATGTTAGTGTCCAGCTGAGGACGCTCGATCTAGCCATCATCTCCAGCTTGGGGGGTTTCTATTGCAACTAGCGAGACGATAGTTTTACGCGCCGCGACATGTCCAATTTCGCAACTCTGTCCGGGGAAGACAATATAAGAAGCTAGAATGCCCGGCTTTCAGTCAAGCCTGCTGGCTAGGCGCAGTTTCTTTTCGAACCCGCGGGCTGCAGAAATTCTCCATCATGGCTTTCAGGTCTATCATCGCTCTTCTTGGAGCCGCCGGGGTTGTCTCGGCGGCCGCCTGCTCCAAGTCAACTGGATGCCGTGCGGATAATTGCTTGCGAGGTGGGTATTTTACCATATTGTGCTAATTGCATAATCCGAGACTTTGAAGAAACATGGATTATGAGTATAAACGTATCTAAAAATCGACTCTATGTAGCCGTACGAGCCACCCAACATCCGACACATATCCTGCAGGCGTCTGCCGACTGCTCGTCGCTGTTGGACATTACGGTTACCCCCTCTACTGTGTAGGTAGCCGATCGGTTGTTCTTGGCTGGAGGGGCCAGTTTATTAACCTAGTAACCCGCAGCACTATTACTCAATTCTCTACCGTTCAGGCCACCGATACTATCACGGTTCCTACCACGCTTGTCGAGACGGTCCATGAGACACTCACATCCGGCGTCGTGGAGACGGTGACGGTGGGCGACACGATAACCGTTACCGTGCCCCTGCCCTCCCCGACCTTGAAGCCGCGGGAGGGAGCGGTAACGGACGGCCTACCCTCGTACGCTACGGCGTGTTCATCCCTTGCTCGCTTTGCCAGTGCTTGCGCCTGCATCGGCGTCACCGCCAATATGATATCGGCACCGGCCCCGTCTACCACTGTCATCGTGACAGTGACCGAGACCAACACCGCATTCGTGACCCAGGCTATCGAGACCGCCTCGGTGACAGTCGATGACACCATCTTCCAGACGACCACGGCCACGGTAACGAGCGACGTAGTCGTCACGGTGACTGCGACGCCGGCCGTCGTCGGCGCTCCAGAGGGCATCTCCGACGGGTCCAGTCTGGGCTATTTCTCTTATTACTTTTCAATGGGTTATTATCAAGTGTCGCTCGGTGAACAGACCTCGACGGTAACGCTTCAACCCAACGGCCAGCTCATGTACGGGAACTACGTGGCCATGGGCGAGCCTATAGTCGAGCCCTACCAGCCCCTGTCTTTTCTCGATCCCACCACGGCCAATAGCTACTATATGCCTTTCACCTGTGCGTTGGATGCCAGCAACTACTTGTCTTGCTACCTCAGCAGCCCTGCCACCCCGCTGATCTTCGGGGAAGATAACCTGGGCAACGTCTAC
>FTAH01000254.1_pt1 | contig 12003 bp, 16 predicted proteins | sample 1639051 | NCBI WGS metagenome assembly FTAH01 (sample SAMEA3914812, study PRJEB12502) | metagenome | biome: forest; material: soil | place: Canada | collected 2011-07-07 | depth 0.1 m | reverse complement strand
CTATTGTACGTAGTGGGGATTTCTCCGAAGCCTCGCCGACGACAGTATTGCCAGCGGTAATAGTAGGGGCAATCTTCCAGCTTAGGGAAAAAAAAGGTTGGGTTCCAAGTCAAGATGCTGGCACAGACACCGAGCGGCGTGGCTGTAAGTAGTGCATAGGTATCGTCTCCACTAGCTGGTCAGTAAGGTCGGCAAGAGGCAGTGTTAGTCGAGAGCATTCACCGGGAGTACTTTGACGCCAAGATTGAAAGGCTGCTGTTGCAGCAGCTGCTGCACCACCAGCGTCTGCTTTAGAGGCGACCTGGACATGAGAGGTGACGATCGAATCATCAAAAGGGTCTGTCACGTTGTGAATTTCACCCAAACTAGAAAGTCGAAACTACGTCTGAGCGTTAATAAAATTGAGCTTGTTGTTCTTTGTTGATCAAGGGTCGACAGATTCCATGGTTGATGAACAGTCTGGTTCAATTTCCTTACCTGACGCCATTGCAAGCAATGCAATTTGAATGGTCGTTTCTTATAACTAATGAGGTCGCTTCAATTTTCAGGCGATAAGTTAAGGGGTCTTTGAAAACTAGCTTAAATGGATACTTGTTGAAGGTATGTGATGGTGGTATGAAGTCTTTGCTTATCGGCCGGTTCGCCGGAGATTTCCCTGGACTTCTATAGAGTTTGGTGATTGTAGTGTAAGTACAGATTTCGCCCGTCTCACATAGGACCTTGCGGTTAGAGTTATGGTTGGGGAGTCCTTCATCCACCCTCAGAGTTGAGATTCGCATTCGACTTAACTCCCAGGTTCAGACTTCGGGGATGCCGTTCTGGAGCGAGAAAGTTGCGCTTATCTAGCCCCGGTGCCGAGCCCCTCAAGAAACAGTAAATAGAACTAAGAAGTTTGCAGGTTAATGTCTTCTCTTCAGAGGCCAGCTCGCAAACATTTAGGTATAGCACTATCTTAACTGGGAGTTGGACGTCGGCTGAGAAGATAGCGACCAATCGATTAGGATAGCGTAACTGCAAGGATTTCCTCTCGATAAAAGCGATCTAACCAATAAGGTATTTGTGGAACTTTTTGACCAATGCAGAAGACGGTGTCAGTTTCTGTGCCTCTCGCTTGCACTGTCTTGCAGGTCCATCTCACCAACAGCCCCCATGTTGCCTGCAGCTCATCTCAGCTTTGTTTTTCGCGTTCTCATCAGTCCCCTCCCTCATCCAAAATCCTGCTCAGTCTGCTGCATACCTTCCAATTCGTCGGATGTCTCGCATACATAGGAATCATGGCTTCAAATATGACTAAATTGATCGACTATATTAGCATCCAAGCTTTGGCCACCGCCGCCCTGGCTGGCGTAAGTTACCTCATCTCCAAGCGGTCGTCCTCCCAGACAAATGCGTTGTAACGCGAATTGTAGATTTCTCTTTACATACTAAAGGCTGTCTTCTCGATTTATTTTCATCCACTATCCAAGTTTCCCGGCCCACGTCTTGCCGCCTTTTCCAACACTTGGTATGGCTATCACTGGTAAGCAACATCTGACCCTACTCACCGTCTTGTAACGGCCATGTCCCTTATGTGAAATGACTATGCCTAAACAGAAGCATACAATAGGCTCTCAGGTCGCTACCCATGGGCTATCGAAGCTGCTCTTCACAAATACGGCGATGTAGTGCGCATTGCACCCAACGATCTCGTTTTTGTCACGCCCAAAGCCTTCCAGGATATATACGCGCCTCACCACAAGAACATTGAAACGTGGGTAAAAACCAATTTCAACGACATGGGACAGGATCTAGGCGGTATCATTTGGGAGGAGGACCCATACCGGCACCGGGAAGTGGCGAAGAAGCTCTCCCCCGCACTGAGCAGCCGGAACATTCGCGCAATGGAGCCTCTCATCAATCGATACCTAGACTTTTTTGTGTCGCGGATGCGAGAAGTCGGTGGTGGCCCAGAGGGTATAGAGTTGGCTCAGTGGACGAATTGGCTAGCCATGGATCTCGCCGCTGACATGTCGTGGAACGAACGCATGGGACAAATGGATAGGATGCGGAACGACGCGAACCTAGATGTCGTACTGAGCTTCAATTCGTTCGTTACCGCAATGCACGTCTTCAGACGATTTGGGCCCCTTATTCGTCCGTTTCAATACTTCCTGGCGCCTTTCTCGAAGCTGCTCATGTTTGCGCGGCTCGAAGCCACCCAGCGAAAAGAACTTTTGAAGAGGATCAGGCTAAGGGGAAATACGGATCATACAGACTTCTTCGAGTACATTCTGCCCGCAGAAGTGCCTGTACCCACGGCAAAGAAGGACTTGAACCACTTGAGTGCAGTGGCAATTCAGATGACGTTCGCTGAATTTGGACCCATGTCCGATTGGTTCTACAGCACATTACTTTTCCTTCTCGAGGAGAAGGAATGCCACCAAATCTTGGTTCACGAGATAAGAGCTGCGTTTAAGACGTACGATGACATTACCCCCGTTACAGCTGGCCGCTTGCCATACTTGCATGCGTGCCTAGAAGAGTCGCTTCGGATGTTTAATAGCAACAGCACGGGGTTGCCCAGGCTAAGTCCTGGGGCCATGGTAGACGGCCACTTCGTGCCGAAAGGGGTACCCCCTCCCATCCCCTGTATCCTCAGACTTGCTGATAGTGGAATTTCCAGATCGCTAACATTTGGAACGTATCAGACCCACGTTCAAACAAGTATCTTCACTCTCGCCCGCAGTCCGCGGCACTTTTTTAACCCTCATCGTTATCAGCCACAACGGTGGCTGCCATCTGATCATCCACTATATGATGCTGCGTATGCCAATGATGATAGAAAGAGCTTTCATCCTTTTAGTGTAGGGCCTCGTTCCTGCCTGGGGAGAGAATTGGCTTGGACTCAGGGAAATTTGTTCATGGCTAAGGTACTCTGGACCTTCGATGTGGTCAAAGTTTCAGGACAACATGTCGACTTGGAAGAATCTTTGAAGCACTTTGGATTCCTAGTGAAGCCAGAGGTCAAGGTAAAATTTGTGCCGGTGGAGAGAAACGAGGTTTAAGATGCCTTCCATAAGATTACCAAGGTAGTTACGTTATTAAAGACAAAAGGCAAGTAGCTGTTTCCAAATCCATTGAATCGCATAATCACTACGATGGTTTGAATCTCCATCATGTGGCCACCGATCCCCGCCGAGAGCCAACATACCTTATCTACGGACCTGGGACTAAGGGCTAACTGAAGTCAAGGGCCGAGGGCTAAGTGTTGCCTGGCCGGCACCGGACCGTGCGACAAGCAGTGTATATATATTACATATGTACAACTAACCCTCCCTCGTACCAGTAGTTATGGCAATTTTCACCGAAGATAACCTACCGTACCCTTCCGTACCGGTGCATCGCCAACCTTTGCAGCTGCGTGGCCGAACTTTTTGCCGGCAGATCCAGAACGAACCGTAGCTACTCTAGTCTTTAGGTAGTGCTAAATTGGATTTTAGGAGCTGAAAAGCTGAAACTACGTTAACCGCAGTTCGATCTACTTTAGTTGCAACCAGATGGTAAACAATTGCCGGTAGTTAAACCAAGCTCGATGGTTAGTACCTCACTTTAGGGCGATTCACCAAAGCTAGGGCCTTTCGGCTCCTGTTCCATGCAATCTCGTCTTTGCCGCATGTTACCGCCTTCCAATTCGATCACTCAGCCCCACTACTATTGGTGGACCAGTGACGTACCCGAGGGCCCACTGCTATGTCAACACCTGGACGCCGAGCTCTCACGGTCTTGACGCGGGGCCGCCTTGAGTGACTTTGCTGTAGGAACTCCACCAGTCTCCGGCCACCGCAATTGCAAGACAATCGCATCAAAGCGGCGCCATGGCTGGCGGGCACTGCTCTGCGATCCAACGTGGCCGCACGGTTCTCATCGCCCTTCAACCGTATACGTGTGCCTCCCCTCCCGTCGAACGCGGTACCCTCCAACTCTCGATGCGCGTGTCCTAGCTTGTCGAATCCACCCTTTCTCAACCGGCCACCCGATTCGTAAGATCCATTCGACTGCCACGACGACGTGAGTGTCCTCAGCCAACAGACACTGATAAAGGGGGAGACATCTTAGCACCCTGGGCTTAAGCGGTGGATAATAGCGGCGCAAGCAAATGCAAGCATGGATACGGCATCGATTCTGGGCCCTAGCCCAGCGTCACAGGAAGGGCTCGCGTTCACGTCGTGCACAACATCTACTGCCCGAAAGATCGCTGTCCCAAAGCCTAGCGGACCACGGACTCGGGCGTCGGGGGCACGATATGACACACGGATCAAGGGGACAACCGGTGTTTGGATGATGTGTATCCCTGGGTCCTTAGCAACGACGAATATCTCCGATGGCGGCACGACAAGCAAAAAAATTGCTGTGGATCAAGGGCGGACCCGGCAAGGGCAAAACGATGCTGCTGTGCGGCCTCATAAATGAGCTGGAGAGTGACGGCGCCCTCTGGTCCTACTTCTTCTGCCAAGCAGCCGATTCGCGTATCAACAGCGCCACGGCTCTGCGTTGCGCGGCTTGATATATATGATCCTTGGCCAGCAGCCATCTCTCCTCGCGCACTTGCAGAGAAAATACGACCGTGCTGGGGCCAAGATGTTGGCGGATGTCAAGGCTTGGGTCGCCGTCCGCGGCATCTTCACCGACATCCTACATGACCCAGGTCTAGAGCCCATGCATCTGGCTGCGGACTCCGTCGACGAGCGCCAGACCGGCTGCCCAGAGTCTCTGGATCTGATTCTTCCAACCGTGGCACCTCGTGTCAAGTGGATCGTCTCCAGCCGGAACTGGCCCGAGGTTGAGGAGAAGCTGGCCCAATCCGATTAGATGGTTGCCCTGAGCCTCGAGCTAAACGCCGAGTCGGTGTCTGCCACGGTTCAATTGTATATGTAGTAAAAGGTGCGGAGGTTAGCAAGACAGAAGGAATACCACGCGAAGACGACAGACTAAGTCATGAGCTGTTTGCCGTCGAGCACCTGAGGTACGTTCGTATGAGTAGAGGGAACCCTGTCTGCCGGGGCTTGGAGAAAGCCCACCGATCCAAGGCTCTCAAGACGTTGCACAGCTTCTCAGCCGGCCTGGATGCTCTTTATGCTCACATGATGGAAGTGATACGTATACAGGAAGATAGTGATGATGCCGTACTCTGCATTCAAATCGACCGGTGCTTGCTTACGCCCTGAAACTACTTAAATACTTCCCCAAAGCCAGTGAGCGTAAATCTATATCGAACGTTGTTTGTATACACCCGTTCTACAGCCTCTTGGCAACCCTTCTCAGATACTTGAATCGTTTCCACCCATGGTCTAATCCCCTTCTCCGCTGCTAGGTTCAGCAGTGCCTCCATCTCTTGTCGGTTCCCCAGATGGCTCCCTGTTAGCTTAGCCGCGTTTGCGGCAAAGGTGAAAGCTTGCATCTGTGGCAGAGCCTTGTCGGGCAGTCCTACCATGTGAAACTGGCCGCCAACCTTCAACGTAGACAGGTAACGAGGCAGGTCGAACTCGCTTGTCATATCGGAACAATTTAAGATGAAGTCGAATTTAAAAGCCCACTCTTTCTCCCAGTCTTGCTCACTGGTAACAATAGCTGCGATGGCGCCTAGTTTCTTAGCATCATCAAGCTTCTCTGGCGAATGCGTGAGCGCATAGACGTCTGCGCCTAGAGCTTTAGCCCACTGTATGCCCAAATGACCGAGTCCACCTATTCCGCACACTCCGACGGTTGTGCCTGGCCCGACACCTCCACGCACGAGTGGCGAGTACGTGGTGAGGCCAGCGCAGAGAAGTGGGGCAGCGGCCTCAGAGGGCAGAGCAGATGGGATTTTGAACGTAAAGTATTCATGGGCACGAATATGGCTTGCAAATCCTCCATGAGCTAGACTGCCGTCTGCATACTTGGCGTTGTAAGTGTCTGCAAACTCTGTTAGTATCGTTGTGGGTAATTTTGCCAGCGGTATAACCGGGTGGTTCATCCTTACCAACCAGGTGAGGACAGTAGTTTTCATTTTCGTTTTTGCATTGCTCGCAGTCCAGACACGACCACACTTGAGCTCCGACACCAACGCGGTCGCCGACCTTGACAGTTTTCACGTCCTTGCCGACCTGGACTGCTTTCCCGACTACTTCATGGCCTACACAGAGTGGTCCTTCGTATGGACCCCAACCTCCTGTGATCGTATGAACATCCGAGCCGCAAACACCGCAGCATTCGACTTGTACATCGATATCTTTATCTCCAAATGGTTTCGGAGTTAAGTCGTGTTTGCTGAATTTCTTCCAACTCTCGGGCCCTTGGACGCAGAAGCCGCTGAATGTATCTGGGTATCCCATTATAATATCGACCACAATTTAGCCAGTATAAGTCTCGGTAACTTCGTAAAAGTAAAGATGTTTCAAGATCGAGACTTGGGCTCTACTTATGTGTGACGAGACATAGTTACAACCTCAGATGACGTCTTTGATGATTAGACACCTCATCGAGGGTAAAAAGCCGAATTGACCAATCAAACAAAGGACCGAGGTTACGACTCTTGGTCCGTTTCGATGACGATGACGCTTAATATCGATGACGACGAAAGTGGAACTATCCGCATAAGCCGATCAGGAACTGTTATAATTGCAATTCAAATTGTGTGATAATATTCTATCTCGTCGCAAGAGTAAAAATAGACATCATTTATTGCATACATTTTTTTATGATGCAGTACTACCCACGGTGCCTGATAACCACTGCAGGTGGTTAAGAACATATACTAGCAAACTACTTTATCATGTTAAAATTTATGCAAATGCTGCAGATAGAACAGAGCCTTTTGTAGCTACTGAAATAGACACCTACGCTCTGTGCCGGGGCTTCGAATAATAAATAGAGCGGCATGATCAACGTACCAGGCGGTGGTGCGTCTCCGGGAACTGAAGATTGCTCGCAACTGTTATTTATCTTATGGATTTTGATCCAACCTTGGACTGAACCAAGTTGTTGCGACTGCTGTTTAACGGGCGTATATTGTCTCTAAGCCTGGCGTTATAAGCCTTGCCAAGTCTCCTGTGGTTAAGTATAGCGTTACTAAAGTCCAATGGTCTGTACACGTACGTTATTAGGGTTTAGGATGGAATCTTTAGTAATGTGCAATCCAATTGAGATAGCACTACAGGACATCTCCCCATCTCCTGTACTTGTACTGAACGAGCTACCAGTAGCATGAAATCAACTTGGTCCAGAAAGGGGATATCTAAGAGTCCTAACAGCAGAGATAATCGTAACATAAGAGAGACATAATTATTGCGTTACGAAGTACCTAGCGGCTTCCTTCCATACACCGCGTGAAATGTATAATACGAATGTACGCGCAGGTTTGTTAGAGACTTCCTCACATCCACCAAGAATACCTCAACCTCTTTAGGGGTCCACCCGAGTCCTCGCGTATACGGTGCCAAGGAGACTCCTTCTAGGGCATCCTGTATTACACAGCGGTTGTAGCGCCCAACCATCTTCATCTTTGGATCGCTTGCCCAGCCTCCGACTGGTACCTTCCAGACCTTCTCTTCAATGTCCTCGAAGCCAGCCTCCTGTAGTAGCTCTTTGTTTCTGTCTAAGCTCAACACATCAATATTGAATTTGGAGAAGCCTGCCCGTAGGTTGTCAAGAAACTTCGCAAAGCCGTAGTCCGGGGGCATCGAATCGTCGTCGGAGTACACTGCAAGGCGTAGCTCTTGCAGCTCAATCCAGCCGCCAGGTTTTATCGCCCTATTGCCGAGTTTAGTAAAACCGAATAGCAGAAAACGGTAGTGGGGGTGCTGGCTTCGTACTTGTAAGCTTGCTCGAGCAGCCGCGGCCAGTTCTTTATCGCCATACAAATGTGCCGCGCATGAATAAAGTCGATACTATCCGGTCGTTCGTCCCACTCAGACTCGGCGTCGTCGACGTAGAAGCGCACGTTTGGAGGCACCCAGGTAGGTTGGATTGGGCTAAGGTCTATGCCTATGACTTCCGCTCCGGGATACTCGTCTGCCACTGCGTGGCCTGGCATTAGCAGTGTCCTCTATCATGGATTCGCAGGCTGGTGTTCGAGTCACCAAAAAATGCGCTCGCAAATTGGTGTAGCGTTGGGAAGGGGCTTATAACTAACTGTCGATGGCCCAGATGCCCGTCCCGGTCCCTATATCAAGTATCCTGTGAGGATTCGTGACCGGCGCAAAGTGCAGCTTGCCGTCGCAGACATGCACCACCATCATATGTTTCATATCCTCACGCTCCTGTTCTGGTTCGTCATTGGGCACGAGATAGCGCCCTTCTCGAAACTTGTGGTACCGCCGATTGTTCTCAAAGACATAGTCGCGTACGCTGCTCGAAAGCGATGTCGAGCGGACAGAGCCGGAAGTGTCGGTCTCGTAGCCATCATCCTCCGCGATGGTCTGGTCAGGGTCGGCCTCGATTGTATTCTGGACGTCTAGTTGTATCTGTTGTTGACTTTGCTGCCCAGTGTGGGGAGGGGACGAGGACGGAGACTTCGACGGCACACCGCGTTCCATTGCACGTGACGATCCGCCTCCTCTCCTATCCGAAAAAGCGGCTGCCGAGTACCGAGTACAGGGTATGGAATGCTACTGATATTCGCGACAAGCGACAATGCGGAAATTCGTAGGGCGGGGAGTCGTATTCGTCGTGAGCATTGATTTTACGTAGAGGACTACGGTAGGTAGTTTCGCAACCTCCTCGGAATTGGATTGAAGGCAGGGTTCTAGCTGGCGCGTAATGCGACAATGAAAGACCGGGCTAGACGCAAAAGCTGGTTCTCAAAGTAGGTAGCGCAGTCCACATTTCCCCTCTTTTCTCCCTCTCCCTCGCTCCCTTTCACTTGACAGGAAATCCTTTCGTCTTCGACGCATCATGGTCATCTCATAGTTAAGGGGAGGTAATGTTGGAACAGATTTTTTTATAGAGAAAAAAAAAAGGAAATAATTTAACCTTGGGTGGAAGAGATCAGATCTCTCTAGAATGCACTGTTATCTAAATTGATGTCTGTCTATGTCACCTGCCAATTTACAACCCCTTGGAACGAGGCTTAACGATATGGTATTTTTTTGTATGGAGTACTCCGTACAACTCGACGTTCCACAGGGCGGGGCCTGTAAAACGGGACGGCGCGGGAGAGGTGATGTTGTCCAGGCTCGCCTGGCTCGCCTGGCTATCAAACAGAGTTAGATTAACCTTCCCTACCTAACTTCTTTTGGCGTTTATTAGCGACCTGCCTCCTGATAATTAGGTAATTATCTAGAGAAGAACATACTGAACAACGGTGCTCTTCCCAGAATTTACACCATCGACCCCCACCCACCGGCCCCAAGAGAAACAAATCTCTTCCCCGCTGTATTTTGGCGGATTACCTGTTGTATAGGGGGGTGGTAAGCTGAAATAGTTATACACTTCTCTAGAGGTAATTTACACCTCGAGTGCTTCAGCATAAACTGGCTGAGTCTTCAGCTACGGAATTGTTAATCAGCGCCGAGGTGAGAGCTCAGCATTTCCCCTGATCCGTCAAATATGAGGGTCGGGCCAGCAAGCCCGTTTCAACCACCCCATCTAGCTGTATCGCACATCGCATCGGAGCCTCGATTGTGCCGCAATAAATATCCTCAATAACCAGAATTATAGCTTGTAAAAAGAGTTCTTTTGAACTTCCTGACGAGAGCGAGAAATTGGAAATGTTATCGTCGAGCATCTAATACTAGGGTCCATGAATATATTGGAGTTATGAAATGCCAGACCGTAGAGGCCGTAGTTATTCTGGAGGGCTACGAAGTAAATAGGAGACTTTCTTGGTCATATAGTCCGGATGAGGGGCCTAGTTGAATGAAGGGAGGAGATAGATTTCTCGTACAGTATAGGTGAGACTAGAGAGTCCAAACCGTTACTATTTCCATGCAGGTGACATCTGCGGTATTCTAAAATTCCTCGTGTCTCCCAAGTTGTTAAAGAGTTTATCAAAACTCGAGCTTAAATAGTTGTTTCCAAATACACTGTAGTTGTATTACAAAAAGGCTATTCAGTCACTGCAACAATGATGCAGTCGTCACAGTCTTCGGCATACTTCCAAACTTTGTCCAGCTTGAATCCCGCTTGATGAAGCAGCGCTTCCCACTGGGAGCGCGTCCGTTCCATTGCACCAGTGGCCACCATCATGATGATGTCGTATTGGGTTGCACGGTGAGGCGCGCCTTTCTCGGAGATTACGATCTCATCTATCAATACAACAGAGTCCTTGGTCATGCTGGGCCGCAGATTCTTCAGGATCTCGATACATTTATCATCGGACCAATCATGAAGAACGCTGCGCAGATAATATGCACGAGCACCTTCACAGTCAAGTTAGAAATTTACTAAAGGGTTATTATTTGGGACAAGTATACCTTTGAGAGGCTGAGGAGTAAAGAAGTCGTGGACGGCAAATTCAACTCCGTTGGACCCAGGGAGAGGATTAGCCTTGGCTCGGTCTATCGTGGCAGAGAGGTCCTGGACAACAACGCGTCCCAAAAGATCGGGGTTACGTTCCTTGAAGAGAACTGATTGGTGGCCCATGCCACCGCCGACATCCACGAACAAAATGGTTGAGTCGTCCGTATTCTGCGCATGCTCATGCTTGAAGTCCAGGGTATCGAGGAAAACTGGAAGGCCGTCGCGGTTGAATTACATCCAGGACATGAAGGAAACCAGCATTTCGGGGTGGTTCTGAAACCATGGAAAGACAGGCAAGGTGGTGTGGTGTCCAAGAGTCCATGGGATATTAGAGCCTTCAGGGATGGTGTTGCGGTAGCCGTTCTCTTTGAAGAATTGGGGAATCGCGAACATTGGGGGAGCAATAACATCATAGCTACGGCCGCGATTGTCAGACAAGATCAAGATCGTCAAGCGGGTATTCAACTTACAGAAACGGGATTCCACTGCGACCAACCGGGGCGGCCAGAGCCTTGGTTACATTATTTGCGCCATATGTATTGGCGCCGGGCTCCTCGATCATGCCAACGGATTGGTAGTACTGTAGGAGACGTCCTAGATCGTTCCGGGTGAGTTATCTCACTCATGAGGACAAACGGTACAAGACATACTGGCTAGGACCGGGTCAATTACAGTCTTCTGCGCTATCGCCGCAGTTGACAGAGTGGAGCCAGCCTCGGTCAGAGCTTCAAAAATTCCCCTCTCAACTCCCACCCTGGCAAGAATCAACTGCACGTGCTGAACAATAGGATTGAGAGTCAGCATTCACTTTCTTTAAAACTGCGATACGACGAGATTGAAGGCGAAACTTACAGCGTTGCCAATCCTATGAACGGTGTCACTAGGGGTCTCCATGGCGCGGCTCAACTTGGCTCCTGCTTCGCGGAGCCTTCGACGGAGGCCATCGTCGCCAAGCCCCAGGACGTTTTCGGGGTTCTCGATGATGGCTTCTAGCCGCTCAGCTAGAGCGATCGCTTCTTCGAGGTGCGAAGAAGCCATATGATCTCGAGTTAGGACGGCAAAGGGAATGGTGGACTGGCTTTTGAGAAATAAACCCTATGAGCGGCGAATACAGTGCATTGGTTCTGGAAAGAACTGGTTGAAGGGACTCCGTCTCTTTGCTCGTAGAGCTGAGGCGAGTTGGCTAGTCCGTTGCCGCCAATTTGGTCACGCTTGGATGGGAAGGGTTTAGGCAATGGAGCTGTTATCTCGCTTCACCATTTATTGTTAGTACAAGAATTCTACTAAGCCGATTCTGGCGGGATTCTATTTATCCTGCCACCAGTATAATGCTCAAGAGCCAAAGCCACAACAGGATATGCTCCTTCATGATCTCGCGCTCTTGGGCCATTTTTAGCCTTGGGAGTAAAAATATCTTAATGGTTAATTCACGCATAGTTGTTTTGCTTGCATAATGATTGGCTGAGAAGAACTGGGAAGCTAAAATGCCACAAATCGAGAATGGCCCTAACGCATACGATACTGCTG
>FTAH01000216.1_pt1 | contig 12073 bp, 10 predicted proteins | sample 1639051 | NCBI WGS metagenome assembly FTAH01 (sample SAMEA3914812, study PRJEB12502) | metagenome | biome: forest; material: soil | place: Canada | collected 2011-07-07 | depth 0.1 m | reverse complement strand
ACGCTGTCTACCCTGATGGGGTAGATGTCGTCTCGGAGGACCCTGGCTCCTGGCGCCAAGTTGGCTCCCACTACTCGCTTTCGCATAAGCCCAGAGTTCATCGTTTTTACCTGATGGTAACCATACGACCGTGATCTTGTCGCATTTTGCCTTGAGCTTTGCGATAGATTTGTAGATGTAGCAAATGTGCTCCTGGCCAGACTGTTTCTGTGGATTCCTAAGCGTGAGTACGGCTGCTTTATTCCTTGTCAACAGCGTAATGCTGTGGTATTTGCGCCGTGGCAAATGCCCAAAGGCATGTGCCATGGCTGCAAGTTCACCCACGTATAGGTTCTGTTCTGTCCTCGGGCCTAGAGTAGAGGAGAGAGTCTCAACAGTAGGGGCATCTCCAACGTGTTTGCGTGTCCTAATTGCAGCTCCAAAGCCAACCATACCGTTGCGCGCCGAACTGCTTACTGCGATGTGTGCTGCCCTGTTTGTATCTGGTTGTCGTGTCAATTCCGTGTCGACAATGGTTTGTACTCTCTTCTCCCACAGTGAACGGATTGATAGTTTCCATCTCCTCCATCTCTATGGTTTTGAGTGCTTCTGCTACCTGGTAGAGAGGTGACCGGTGCATGGGTCTAGATTTCTGTATCCGGGATGTGTTCCTGCGGAGGGGGTTGGTGTCGGGCAGGGAGTGGATGTCTGTCCATAGCTTGATTACTCTCTTCCAGAGTCGGTCTTGAACTGTGGGGATGGACGCCTCTGCCTCTGCTACCCTTACTGCTACCGTCATAAACGTTCCCACGATCGCCTGTGCTCCTATCTTCTGAACCCTGTTGATAGATATAGCGGGCTTGTACCTGCACTCGTGCATCCAGACGTTGGAGGCGTAATCTACCACCGAGGCGACTGTAGCTGTAAAAAGTTGTCGTGTTGTGGCTGGTGATAGCCCTTTGAGTCGCTTCAGCTCTAGTACCGCCTCTAATCCTTTGGAGGCTGCTCTTGCTAGGTGTTCTCTGTATTTGAGCTTGGCGTCTATGATTACTCCAAGGACTTTGACGTGCTCCTTGGGTTGGACCGTGTGTCCCTTGATTGTAAAAGGTTGAGAGTCGGTCTTATACTCCTTGCGAGTAAAGTGGATGATTGCAGTCTTGTCCGCTTCGAAAGTCGCTCCACTTCTCCTCTCCCATTGTAAGGCGCTCTCAATGATTGCTTCTATACCCTCTCGGTTACTCTGTGCTGTAGGTCCTGTGACCCAGGCATTAAAATCGTCGACAAAGGCTATCGCCCCCCCATTCGCATTGATTCGTCGCTGTACTAAGTCTGCGGTGAAGAAGAGGAACAGGATTGGGGATAGAGGCGAGCCTTGGGGTAGGCCAGCCCGTGGTAGTCTTTGCGATTCGGAGGTCTGTCCATTCACTTGGATCGAAGCCGAGCGATTCGAGCAGACAGCGTCTACCCATCGGCACAGCTCTTTCGATATGCCGCGTGCCTTCATTCTCTGCAGTAGTCTCTCTTTGCACACTCCGTTGTATGCTCCTTTGACGTCGAAACTGATCAGGCTCACGATCTTGCGACCTCTCCACGCTGCGTAAATTTCTTCTTGCAGGAGCAGTAGTGCCTGCTCTGCTGACCGTTGCTTGCGTGCGCCGAAATGGTTAGTCGGAAGGAGGCCATACGTCTCTACTGCATGGGAGAGTCTCTCTGCGACCATAGACTCTAGGATCTTGCCGAGCGTTGAAAGTAATGAGATTGGCCTCTACGCATTTGCAATAGTGTAATCTTCTTTCCCCATCTTCTTGAGAGGGATGATTTTCGCGTGCCTCCATTGGTCCGGCAGGACTCCCTCCTCGAGGGAGGATCGGAATAATTCTAGGACGTGGTGTTGGACGGCTGGCCATGTCTCCTTCCACACTATTGCGGGCAGGCCATCTTCTCCCGGCGCTTTCCATGACTTTGCGGCAAAGAGCTGTCGTTCTACCTCCTCCATAGTGACGGCCGGCATCGCTATAGGAGCTCTTTGTGGTCGTACGCCTTCATCATCGATGTTCTCCGGTAGTGGAGGAAAGAATTTGGTTAGTAACTCCTCTGCTTGCTCCTTCTGGTCGGCTGTGGTCGTCCCATCTGACCTGACGAGTTGGGGGATCTTCCCAAATGCCGATTCGTCGCCCGATTTAAGGTATTTGGCTGCTTTCCAGATATTGTCGTTGTCTGCCAGAAACTCGTTCCAGTGCTTCTTCTTCTGCTGAACGACAAGGTTGATGGCAAGCCCGAGATCAATCAGGGATCCAAGCTGGAGTATAAACAAGTAGACGAAGTGTATGTATGGGATGCTATCGCCGCGAAACATGGCTGACGTTTCCTAGCTGGGACGAAAAAGCCGGCAGATACAGGATTGTGGAATCGGTTCTTTCGGCGTTCGATAAACTTGACGAATTCTTGTTTGTTATAAGAGAAAGAACCGGTACGCTGTCCTACACTCTCCTCCAGGCACTACTAACTCGCCTTGCAGACAGATATACACAAGAAAAGAAGACGTACATCGATATCAAATCGACTTGGATACATGATATCCTGAGAGAAGCTTGTGATGCTATCCGCGGGGTCTCCCTGGCCGACAGCAAACCATCGGTACGAACCTCACACGGCATTATCGCTCGCTGCCTAACCCTTTCAGAATCGAGCTCAACACTGTTTTCCACCTCCGCGCAGACCTACAGCGACATAGGGAGTGTATTTCACACAGTCCTGGGGGGCTTATAGCGGGAAACCATTTGGATGTTTTCCTGCTCTACCTTTGGTGGCGCCCAACAACCGTACCACCATATCCCACCGCAGCAACTGATCATCTTGCCACCACGAACTGTGGCCCTGGTCAGTCAATAGGGAGCCAAGGTTTTGGTTAAGTGCTCATACATTTGATATTGCGATCTGTCTCCGGCCATAATCAGATATTCCTCTTTAGCCTACGTCTTAACGTGCGCATGATCATGATAAGCCAATCACAGGCCTTACCACCTGAGGCTCGGAAAGATGCGCATATCCGTGGCACCATCCATCAAACCAGCAACTACAAACTCTCCTTGGGAGTCGTCCCGTTCATACTGTCGGCGGCTCTAACACGGCCAGAGCTCGTAACGTGCTAGAATAGCGACGTATTCAGCTATCCTGTAATCAACGGTACAGTACCTGGTGAACAATTCTGTGTTGTTACAGGGGGTGCGCGTAGATTTCTTCAATCAAGGCGCTCTTTAATCCTCGATCGGTTTCAACAGTAAATGTGTAGGCCCCCTTGACTGCGCTGAGGAACTTCTTTGTGAGATACACAGGTCTCCCGCCACCTCAAAGTCTACAAGACTCGCTTCCCTGATGAGCAACTTCCCAGCAGGTAAAGTAGAGCTCGGGAATCGAAAGTCCTGACTATCAACACAGGAGCTACGCACACTCATCATCAAGCTTGTCCACCGACTTGGGTGCTTCAATGCTATCCCCGACCGCCCCGTGGAAGGAGACTTCAAAAACAAGAATCATAAACCGTAACCGCTTAATATGTCCTCATAAATTGACTGTCTCCAGAATTGAAAGCCTCGCATCAAACGCCTAAGCCGTATCCAACAGCTTTTGTCCGACGACCATGTAAAAGGAGTAGTACGTGTGTATGTTAGTGTTATGGATGGACTTCCTGACATCGACGAGGAAAGCCTCGACCTACTCGGCGGACCATCATAGTCCGCGGGTGAAAGGGGCCATGACAGCCGAGAAGAAGTGAGTATGATAGCCTTGTTGTACAGCCCCGCCTTCTTGAGCCCCTTGTCCTTGGGCCACGTGCCTATGAGCACCTTGTACATCTTGTTGTCAACGTTGACGAAACCGGCGTCCTTGACCATGCCCTCGTTCTTCTGTTGCCCGTGCAGGTCGAAGCCGAATTTGAGAAAGCCCTCGCGCAGCGTCTTGACAAACTGGTCATACTTGTAGCCGTCGGGCTTGGAGCCGTCGTCGCTATCCGTGATGTACAGGAAGTCCTGCAGCTCGATCCAACCCCCAGGTTTTAGGGCTCTATACGCTTGCGCCAAGAGGCGCGGCACGTCCTTTATAGACAGGGCCATGTGGCGTAGGTGGATGTAGTCGAGCGAGTTTGGAGGCTATACCCATTCCGTCTCGGCGTCGTCCACGATGAACTTGACGTTGGGAGGCAGCCATGTGGGTTGGATCGGACTGAGGTCAATGGCGGTGATCTTCGCTGCGGGGTACTCATCGCCCACTGCATTATTCGAGAAGCTCCAATAATAGCCATAAAATTAATATCTTGTACAAACTTGGCGGCTCGTATGAAGTGCAGTCTCACTGTCGATAGCCGTCGAGGACCTTATGGGGATGGTCCAACGGCGCCAGATGCAGTTTGCCTCCGCAGAGATGCAGGACGAGGGCATGCTTCATGTCCTCACGCTCCTGCTCCTCGTCGTCATTGGGGATGAGGTAGCACCCTTCGTTGTACCTGTGGTATTGGCGTTGTTCTCGAAGACGTGGTCGCGGATGCTCAAGGAGATGGACGTGGTCGCGCTTGATAGAGCGTCGGTCTGGTAGCCTTCATTGGCGTCAGGGTTGGCCACGGGATCGATCTCGATAATATTGTCAGCGGCAGCGGCGGCGGCATCGGCACTTGTTGGACCGCTGTTTTCCTCAGCGGCAGTTATCTCGGCAGTTGCCGTTGCGGCTCCGGAAAGGGTGCTGGGCGGACAGCGATGACGCCGTGGCTTGAAGTTCAGCCTGGCTGGACATGTTCGTCTGCCAAGTCGTGTAACCTAGAATGAACCTTGAAGGGCAAGGGCCGAAAGTATAACAAAAGGCCAGTTAAGACTGTACAAGAGGGGTCGATTGAAAGACTGCTGCATGGCAGGTTTCGCATTAATATCGACAACGGAGGCGACAAAGACGGTCCGTTTTTAGCACGAGGCTTATTTTAGTCTCAAGCACCTATCGCAAACGTGACGGGAGGGTAAATGTCTGAGGATGGCCACGCTTGATTGGTCAGCATGGGCGGGGTAGCGTGAAGCTGTATCAGTCTCGATCCATAAATAGAAGTAACAACTCAAGGTGCTGGCTCAGGGTTACTGCATAGCCAATTTCTGAGTTCATAAATGTCTGTTATATGCCTTTCTGGGAGGCTTAGCTGACGCCTATTACAGTAAACGCCCGTTCTCAAGGTGCTCATGACGCAAAGAGAGGCTCAAGAGTTACTTCTGACCTTGCCGTTTCTGAATTACCCCACTTTTTGGCCCCAGGCCTGGCATTCAGTCCTAAACATCAATAGCCCAGACTGCACTGTGCTGTCTTGTATAGTTATTAGATTTTGTGCAGCCTGGATGAATACAATTCGTACCGTAGAATGTAGACGCCCAGAATGACTGAGGCGCCAAACATCACGTCTTTGTACGAGGCCAAGTGCATTTATCGGGGATCTCAATCCGAATATAATATCCGGTAAGTGATGTTTACTGTAGTCTTAGGATGTGAGAGTTTGGCATCTATTCTAGGTGTCTTCAAATCTGGCATGTAAAGGGAACAAATGTTGCTTATCCTAGCTTGCCTAGCTTTTATATTTGGGGGCGGAGCCCCACCCTTTTAATCGTCATTATACTTTACAGACGCAATATTAGTCAGGGCACACTGGTCACGGACGCTGCTGCGTCAGTCATTCTCTTAAGGATGTAAAATTGATCAGAAGGTATCATGTAGTGTACGATGGGTTAATTTGGGACTAATTGAAATTAATCCCACATAGGGGACTTTTATATACTTTCCACTTCCCCTCTTCGAGCGGCTTTACTGTTTTGAAAGCTTCTGTTTAATCGACGTACATTTTTCTAACTTCAGCCCCGGAGCCTCCATGAAACTCTGCTGCGACAGATTTCGACATGATATTGAGCTTCACTGAACCTTGCTTTGCGCCTCTCAATATTAGTGCGTTTATCCTGCGGCTGAACTGGGTTAAGGCTTCGATTCACTGCCCGTTGTCTTCAGCATGCACGTGAAACTATCCCAGGAAATCGTGTATAACTACTGATTACCTATTACTTTGCCGCGGCGTTGGCTATGGCGTTCCTACAGAATAAGGTGCGCGCCTAAGAACTCCAGAGAGGCTAGCGATCAGCCTGCATATATGCACGACGTGCCTTTCCAGGATGTTCTAGAGTCGGTTGGTTCTCCCACTTGGCACAGAGGCAGATTTCTCGGTTCCAAACCCTTCACATGCCCAACAAATGCCACAAAGGCCAACAAAATGGTTTCACTAAAATTGAAAATTATTTTACTATGCCATTTTCATACAATAAATCCGGGCCACTGAGTCATTAGGTCCATTCTCCAATTTTACCTCTTTTTCCAACACTGTCCTTCGAGAGTGGTTATCCTCGAGTCGTATCAGATCTGTTTTATTCAGTTCGAAGATGGAGTTTTATTGTGCGAACTATTATGTAGGCTTGTTATTTGGAGTCAGCTGGTTGTCTATCACCATTAACGCAATCCTAGGGTTCCATCAAGTGCCACAACATAGCGTCGCGTTTTGGAGATAGATGCAAGCGCTGTCGGGTATTTCTTCACCCACCCTCGAGGAACCTGTATGGAGCAGCTAACCGATAACTCCCAATCTATGTAGGCATTGAAAAAAGGCACGTCACTGAGCCTAGACTTGGTGACAGAACCAAATGGTTCCTCCTCGAAACCTTCAAAGAGGCAAGGTCGTAGGAAGGAGCGAAGTGCGGGGAAGCGAGGCGCTACCATGGACACGACAGTTAGGAACAGGAGTACACGAAGACAGGGGCTAGTTGGTTTCCAGTAGATCACTGTATAGATCACTATTCCAGAAAAAACTGTTATTACGGACAAGAGATGCACAGGCTCACAGTCCGAGTCATGTTTCCGGTCCAAAGGCGCTCCCTGGCTCTGATCCGACTATCGGTTACCTATCTGACCCAAAACCAATGCCTCCAGACGATGAAATTTATCATCGACTCGACGAGCTACAAGGCTGCTCACACTGAGATCCGATCTACAGGAACTATCAGTACGGAAGCAGGGAACGAGCATCTTTGCGCACTTTGGCAGAAGCTGATAGATGCGTACATAATACCCCGCGGAAACCCAGTGCTAAACCTTTCTTCTCCGGTCCGAGATCGCTTGTTAAAATTGCCCACCACACACATCCCGTTAGAACCCATCACAACTTGACGAAACGGTCCAGATCGTGTATGAAATGATAAGCCGTTCCGTGCTAGTACCCTTCCTTGAGGCAGCTATTCCGAGCCATGAGCGTCAGGGCACTGTGGTACCAACCCTGATATCGATGGCTCGTTTTCCACGTGTTTGCTCATCTTGTGGTCCGCGACAAAGTTGCCGTTCTTCCCACGTACGTGCTCTTCTCTCGCTTCGAGGCAGAAGGGCTGTTCTTGTCGTACATCTCGCCGCCTCTCTTGCGCTTTCCTACGGAGACATTTATCAGCAACTCTATTAAGGGGTGCCTTGCCGCTACATGATCGAGGAGCTCTTGAAGCCCATGGATTAGTTGCGTCCCTTCCTTCGGCGTTGTTAAACCTTTGCATGTAGCGCACTGTAGAGGCTTTCCAAAGCTTTTGCTGTGCTGGATGGCGAAGTGTGTTTGGAAGCCGGAAGATCTCCGCAAAGAAGGCACGGCTCTACATGGGGAAGACCAATTGTAAACGGCTCGAGCGTGTGTGAACCATTTCCAGATGCTCAAGGGCTTGACGTCGACTATACCCAAGCGAACGTAAGCGGGGCAGGGAAAGCAAGGGCGAGAATCTAGATTCGGTTCATATAAAGGTGGAGCGTATTTAGGGACGCTAGACCGCTCTCCCAAATGAGGCAGCTCAGGGATGAGCTCGACAGATAGTCGTAAGAATTGGCACCTGGCTTGATGCTGGGCGTATTGCTCTTTGAATCTGACTAGGCGGAACCATCGAGACATCGATACATTCTGACGCGACAATCGAAACCTTTTCCTCTACATTCGGCACAAGAAGAGGAACAGAACCCGTATTCCGGGGAACTAGCGGTGATTGCATTTGCGCTAAATTCGCTACCAAACCTCAAATACTGCACCGTGCTGCTAACGAGGAACATAGCACATCGGACATGAGTTTCGGAACTTGCAGATCCTCGTAAATGTCTCTCACGAAAGAGACGTGTAGTCGAATTGTATAGAATGTTCTTTACATTGGCGTTAATCACCGAGACCTTGATTCTTGAGAGTGCCAATCACAAGCAACCTAGCAATACCGCTAATGTGTTCTACGTTCACGCTATGTCTACCCCGAGAACTTAGCCCTACATTCTCAACACCTACGCTAAAGACAACGTGTACATTCCATCGTAGCTTATCCCATCCGCCAATATCGTTCCTGCTCGTTACCTCGCGTCTCCAATATCACTTACCCACCTCTCAGACTCTGTCATAGTTGAGAACTCATTAGCGTCTATTCCACCTTATCGGTTTCTACTTTGTACCTACCATCGTGCAGCTTTTTAGCGATCGATTCTTCAGAAAGCTGGCCAGACACACATCGCCAGCTTGATTGGTCGCTTCCTCCTTGCGGGACAGCCCATCTAACATAGATCAGACACAATGTCTTCACCAGGTGATGTACCGCACTCCGCCTTCTTGGAGGGTTGCTTCTCCTTACCTGATTGAATACCTTTCCTCCGCCTAAGTCGAGCGTCTAGCACATCACGTCGGGAAGGTGTTCCCCAAGCTCCGTATGGAAAATAGGGAAGCCCATTCGAATCTGACTAGGCGGAACCACCGAGACATCGATACACTCTGACGTGACAATTAAAACCGTTCCCTCTACACTCAGTACAAGAGAGTAACAGAACCCGTATTGGGAACTAGCGACGATTGCGCGCTAGATTCGCTACCAAACCTCAAATACTGCAGCGTGCCAGTTTCGGAACTTGCCGACCCTCATGAATGTCTCTCATAAAAGAGACGTACAGTCGAATATTAGAGTTCATTATATTGGCGTCAATCACCGAGACTTTGATTAGAGAGAGCCAGTCGCAGCAACCAGCAATCCGCTAATGTGTTCTATGTTCACGCTATGTCTCTTGTGGATAAACCTAAAGTCACATGCCGTCCTGGCGACGCTCCGAAGCATCTCCAGAAAAGAAGCTGCGGCATGTGATGCCGGATGCAACATGATCGTGTCTACACTTGATTTGTGCACGGTTCTTTGCAAGCCATGACATTCACAAGAGCTTCCTCAGGCTGGCTTTATTCCGCTTTCTTCAGGCAAGCCGGGCAGTGACCACATTGACGGTCTGGATATCTCCTGGAAGAATCGTCGCGAGACTCAAACTATACTTGGGAGTTCGACTCGGCGATAGATCCTCACGGACTGGAGCGATGGACGGCCTTGAAGAGTGTATTGGCGTGGCCCGGGAGGCTGTTAAGGCAGCCTCTCCAGACCATCCTGACCGTGCTGAATTATTGAACAACCTTGGGATTCTACTCGGCAAGAGATACTTACGGACTGGAGCGATAAACGACCTTGAAGAGTCTATTGGCGTGGCCCAGGAGGCTGTTAAGGCAGCCTCTCCAGACCATCCTGACCGTGCTGAGTTATTGAACAACCTTGGGATTCTACTCCGCAAGAGATACTTACGGACTGGAGCGATAAACGACCTCGAAGAGTCTATTGGCGTGGCCGGGGATGCTGTCAAGGCAGCCCCAAAAGACCATCCTGACCGGGCTACACGGTTGAACAACCTTGGGAATCGACTCAGTGATAGATACCCACGCACTGGAGCGATGGACAACGTTGAAGCGGCCATTGACATGGCACGGGAGGCTGTCAACGCCACCCCAGAGGACCATCCTGACCGGGCTACCCGGTTGAACAACCTTGAGAATCAACTCAGCGATAGATATTCATATGATTCTCATGCCTCCTACAACAACGGTAGAGTTGTCCCTCGAGTGTTGCCACCGACCCACGAGATACGCAGCCTTGAAGATATCTGAGAGGAAATCGACTATGACTTAGACGAGGAGTGGCCATCAGTAAGACGATTTTCGTATTAACCAGGGTGCAAAAGGAGGGCGAGGATCCTTGGGACCTCTGGTTGAAAGTCCAGGAGCTCAGGAATTCCGGCTTGTGATACTCGGTCTCTCCTGGATCATACCTAATGCTTCAGCACAATGCCCAGGATTGGCACAAGTTAGTGCACTTCGCTACAGTTCACCATGAGACCATTTAGTTTCACATGCAAGCATATCGAAAGTCTTTAATCAAACCAAGGTGTTACCAAGGCATCGACGTTACGGGTGTCGTAACCGAGACGCACTTCTTCGCGCGCGACGGCGTCGACAGCGTTGCGCCATCAAGTGCCTCGAGCGTACGGCCTCGTGCACCAACTGGGTCGACAAGCACACATTCATGGATGGCGACGACGGAAAGCGCAGCTGTACGCTCTACAGTTCGCCCAACTTACCCGCCAATGTTACTCTGGCCTATGACACGGCCCAAAGCAAGGGATTCCAGCTGCTCCAGCCCGGCAACAACCCGCAGGCCGGCGCCCCAGCCCCGATCACGACCCTGGATCAGGTTGGGCAGCAGCCTGACAAGTACGGCGTGTCCGGCTACATGGTCTAGGATCAGAACAATCGCCAGTACTGCTAAATACTGCTAAGTACTAAGTCGTCTTGTATTGTAATTGGCATACGGCGTGGGAGGTCTCCTAAGGGGTCTGCGTTAGAGGCACCATAGGTATCTAGGTGAGGTAATACGCGGTCAGCCATTCTCTACATTTATTCGATTTCGGTTTGTTATATGCTTTGCAATCATATGCTTTCCTTCAAGTAGTAATATACATATAAATACTTGCTATAGACCTGGTAGGATGGAAAATCTTGCCTCGCGGGTTTCAGTTTATGCTGTGTTCAACCTAACATCATGACGATGTATTATGCAGTTGGTAAACAGACATTGTAGGTGCAGGGAATGGTAATGTCGGTGAGAACTAATATTATCCAACGGCACATCAGCCTGCACGAGGAATGTCTAATCTCCCTTTCTGCTGTCATACTTGTACTCGATCACAAGCTCTCTATTTCCAGTCGGCGCCGAGAATGCCTGTCATGATCACGCGGCCATGCGAATCACATCACAAAGGAAGTCAGCCATGCGACACCTACATCTCAGATTCGGCCCACATGGACAACCAACCGCAGTCCGTCCAAGTGCGTCACAGGGACCACGTCGGCTTCACCGATCCTTGCTCCTTCGCATAAGCGGCTTGTTAATGCAGAGCTGCAGGGCTGTCGATGTAGGCCAGGTACTTTCCATGCTGGACTTACAAGGATGTTTTGACGAAACTCGTACTGCATTAATCCGTGGTCGTCCCCGGTACAGTATGTACGTCAGTCTCTGCATTGTTTTGAAACAGGTTCGACTTTTGTATTTCCTAAAATAGATTAGGGCGGAGTAGACGATCTGGGTTTGTTTTTGGCTACCGCCACGACGGCGTCTGTCACCCTAAGCATTAGGGCGCGTTCCACAACGGATATCGGCAGAGAGTGGGCTGGCAAGTAGCGAATCAGACGCTTTCCCCATCCATTGGTGTCGAGGAGCGGTTCGATTGGCGAGTTCCAAAGTCCATAACTGGTAATGGCTGTTTCAAAAGGATAGGTGTCAGCATGAGCCTAGCAATTGCTCAAAGTATGCTGCCATGATCCCGAGCCCTGAGGACCTGGGCAAAACACAATGTCAGCCGCCAATTACAGTACCGCCGCTTAGGTTGCATGCAACTCATCTGACATCCGTTACAAGATTATTTGTACTCATCTGCCAGGCGCCGCCCACAGGAATTACATCTTAAGTCCCCCACTGAGCAGTCTATGACTTTGCTACAAGCAACATCTCTCCGTACTCAGCACCACACGTTCACAGACGGACGCAATACCTGGCGGGACAATTACCTTCTCCATCGGTGGGCGAAATTTGAGCAGCCTGTCGTCTACCAAGGCGAAATCTTGGATTTGGGGGGGGGGGGGGGGCTGGGGGGAGAGAAGTGT
>FTAH01000173.1_pt1 | contig 12142 bp, 10 predicted proteins | sample 1639051 | NCBI WGS metagenome assembly FTAH01 (sample SAMEA3914812, study PRJEB12502) | metagenome | biome: forest; material: soil | place: Canada | collected 2011-07-07 | depth 0.1 m | reverse complement strand
CGCTCTAGGACATGGCAGATGCGTTTGGGCCGGCACCCGGTGTCAGAAAGCAGGCAAGCTCTGAGCAGAGGAGCAACCCCGGGCGGATCCGATGATCTGCACCAGGCCACATCGGGGATGATTTGGGACAGCAGCAGAGATGGAAAAGAAGAAAAAGTTGGTTACGCTTCATGCAAGAGCTCGCTGGACCAACAGAGCGAGGGCGGGAGAAGAAGGGGGGCGGAGGGCGGACGGAGACAGCGAGAGAACATACTCGACGTTCGTTCACATCGCAGAGTGACGTGACAGCAGATGACCCATGTGCAGTATCCAACTTGGCTACTTTACACACCCCTGAGGATCTCTGGTCATTACCCACTGCCGAAAGGGAAAGAGCGCAGAGGTAGAGAAACCGGAAAGAGCAAGGGGGGGGGGGGGGGGGGGGGGCAAGCACGCACACGCGCGCGCAGACAACACAACCACATTTACGCACAGAGATGCATATAGGTAGGCACAGTACGGTACAGTACTCATCCATTCGCAAAACAGGAGAGTTTGCCTGATGCGAGTGAGGGCGGATGGATGGCATGGATGGATACCCCAACCCTATAAAATTAGGTACGCCAAGGGGCAGGGAAATCAAGTCGCGAGTGGGAAGGGAAAAATAGTGGTGCAAACGAACAGGGTCCCCCATTGAATCTGTTTCTTTCTACTTCTCTCGTTCTCCCTCTCCCTCCCCCTCTCTCGCTTGTTTCTGCTCTTCTCTCTCTGACTCTGTCTGACTTTTTGGCTCTCTGGCTCTCTGGTTCTCCGACACTCTTGACTCTCCGACTGTCCGACTCTTCCGACATTCCCTCCATCGAACCCGCCGGCCGTACTCCAAGGTCGTGGTATTATCCTAACAACCCGTCGGGAATATGAGGTGGGTTTAGGTACCTACTCAAAGTACCTGTACCTTACCTAACCTTGCGTAGCGTGTAAGTAGTCTCGATTCATTCGAGGTCCGAAGTAGAGAGCCAAGAGAGCGCAGAGGGGCAGCCGCCAACCGCCCAAATTGTCGGAGGGGCTAAGGAATCGTCAGGGGGGTGGGTACGTTTGCTCCACGGGCAGGAAAGGTGGGGCACCCGACTACAGTATCTCACCTTTGGGTGAAAATGGCGGTGGGACGTGAAGGGAAACCAGGCTGCGATGATGTCGAGAAATTACATATTGCTATTACGCCTGAGCTCAAACTCTGTATGGGATGGCCTGGTCAGGCTCTGGCCGTGGATAATTGGGCTTATGTCCATTGTTGGGCATGGGAAGAGGAGGGAGGGAGGAAAGGATACAGGTTTGTTTATTTTGAAGAAAAAAATAATAACCCCCTACAAAAATCATGACCTTATTCTGGTCTTGCCTTTTCTATGTCTCTTTCTCTCTCTATCTCATCTATACAACGTTACACAGCGGGAGGCTTGGAGGCTACAGACGGAGAGAAGTCGAGAGAGGGAGAGAGAAAGACAGACGGACGACATTGTGGCCCATGTGCTGGTCCTGTATCTGAGCATGGCATCTGCTACAAACACAAACCGACACACATTCGTACGCACGCACTCACACTCTCACACTCTCATACCCCGTACACATCACTACGCGAAGAAGGTTGCACTTTTGTCATCAAACTCCTCCCGGTGGGGAGACCAAGGAAAAAGAGGGGGTGGACTCGAACGAGATACGATTGGCAAGGAAAGGAGGGACACCAGAGAGAAAAGCCACTCAATAGTCTGCTCGATGGACAGCTCATCTCTCTGCTCACGGACAGGAACAGCAAGCACGCACAGAGAGAGCAAAAAAACGAGCAAGGCGGCTGACTTGGGAGTCTCGTACATGATTCTCTTCCTTGCAATGCATCGTGTGTCACACTGCCAGACGGCAACACCCAAACCAACCTATCGTGGCGTATCATGTCCCTCGACGTGCGACTTAGACGCAATTAGTGTTAATGAGGCGACGGAGAAATAAATCCCTCCAATCAGCGTCGCGCCAAAAACCTATAAGCCCCGTGCTCTGGTAGCAGGAGGGAACACGTAAAATAACCCGCACACCCCTTTCGATAGCCGATCCGATGGTGGGGCCCGAGGGGTTAGATTCAGAGGTCAAAAGCCGCTCCGAAGGGTCGGGAACTCGGAGGAGGGGGCGTGAGATTGGGTGCTAGCTGAGGGCTCCTCGTTTCGCTTTCCCGCCAATTGGTAAATTCTGATGCCCTTTAGCCTGTTTGCTCCAGGATGCGATATTCTCAGAGCTGATCCTCCTGTCTTTTGGGCGTGTCGAGTAGTAGTATCCGTTGGCTCCTAGATCACCCCCGAACTGGGAAAAAAAGTTGCATCAACGAGACTCTGGATCGAAAAGCATCGCCCCAGCTGGGAAGAAAAGGGGGAGGGGTGGGAATGGAACCTAACCAGCTAACCAATCGATCAGACGGTTCCCGTACAGAGACGCTAACTATAGTAACTGCGAAGTACGGAGTACGGTACGTATGCAGATGGGAAGCAAGGAAGGACGAGAAGGAGGGTGTGGGAATTCCCAAAACCCACTGGTACTAAACTGCCTTGGGTATTCGCCCTCTGCGGTGGGAAATTTATCCATCCAAGCCATCTTGATCCTCGCCTGAGGCGGACGCACAGAACTTGACACCAGACGCACGCACGCACGCAACCAACTTCGATGCCCCCCTGCTGGACGAGGGGTCTCGTTAGTGCGGGGCAGCATCAACTACCTGGTACGTGGGGGCGGGTCGTCCACCAGAAGCTCCCTGTCGACGGGTCCCCTCCTTCTACTTTTTTTCCTGCTCTACTACCTTGGCCGCTGGCGGCACCTCTGTGCGCAAGGTAATCCTCGGAACCCATTTTTTAATAGGATGGGGTGACCTTGCCGGAGGAATAATATCACGACCTGCCTGAGTTTGGCAAGAGACATAGAGGGTAGATGTGGGACGCTGGACGCAGGATGTGTGACGCCGAAATGCGCAAGCCGCGCCTGGTTCGGACGGCTGCCACATATCATATGATCTTCGGGCAGAGCGAACGAATTTTCGAGTTGTCACGTGAGTGTGTATGTCTCGCTCAACCACCGTCGAGCCGAGATACTATAGTCTAGGTGCCCTGCCTGCCGTCCGAGACAGGGAGACTAGGGAAGATGCTGAGGATTCCCCTTGCTGCCAGGAGACATGCGGATGCCCAGTGGGAAGACCCAGGGCTCTGCTTGGCTTGGTTCCGACGCAAGTACCCGAAATCTTGACGTCTCGAGGCCAAGGGACCTCCATTGGATGGGGTTAGAAGACGGAGATGCAATCATGGATTGTGTGTCGTACAGGTACCCCGGTGCCAGAACATCTAGACACGTCCGTGGACCCCCGTCTCCCTTGGCTCACACCTCGCTGGCGCAAGAATTGTTTTCCGTCAAGCAGAATTCGGGGCTAGTAATTCTGCGGAGAGAGAGGGGTGGAAAAGAGGAAATTTGCCCAGCGGGCTGCTGCTTCTCTGACCTCATTCGAGGCCCGCAACTGTACATTTCCAAAAAGACTACTACTACCTTACTACCTTAACTCAATACCCGAGAGTCTTACCTAACAGGGACAAAGACCCCCAGTGGCAATTGCACAACAGCTCGGCCAACCCCTCCTAACAAATAATCCGTCTCCCCTATCTTATAATCCCGATCTCGTAGGCCGATGCTCACGATGATTGATTTCTCTTATCCAATTGCTCCCGTCGTCGCTACTGTCCTGTAATCCGCATTCCCTCTCTCTTCCATTGTGATCTCCCTCACTTAATCTCAAGAGTCCTGTTTGCCATTGTTGCCTTGTGTTGCTTCGAATTCGTAGCTCTCGCGCAAGCACCAAATATTCGAGTCTCAACTGCCCCCTCAAAAAGTCAATAGCCGAAGCAGGCCGCAACCAAAAAAATGGCCCAACCATTGAACGTGTTGATGGTACGTATTGGGCTGAACCACCACAAATCCCAACATAGTGATTCCCAGGCTGACGACGAGATCTTCCAATAGGTCGGTACCGGTGAGTACACTACCGGATTTGTCGGTGGAGGCGCCTCGGGATCCGACAAGAAGGTCGGCGTCGTGGGCCTCTCGCTCTTCGATCTCCGCCGCCGGGGCAAGGTCGGCAGCCTCAGCATGGTCGGCGTGAACGGCACCAAGTTCCCTGCGATCCGTAAGTTTTGCGCCTCTGTCACGTACTCACATGCTCTTTCCTGCTTTGCCGAAGATGGTGCTATGGATACCTGCTTACCTCGCACCGCGCAGGCGAGCACCTGCACAAGAACATCTGTCTCGCCTACAACAACCTCGACACCTCGTTCCAGTCCTTCCCGGCCGACGACGCCAAGGACCCGGACTCGTACAAGACGGCCATCGATGCCCTGCAGCCCGGTGATGCCATCACTATCTTCACGCCGGACACTACTCACTACCCTATCGCGCTGTACGCCATCGAGCGAGGCATCCATGTCATGATCACCAAGCCTGCCGTCAAGCTCCTCGAGCATCACCTCAGTCTACTCGATGCCGCCAAGAAGCACGGTGTCTACGTTTACATCGAGCATCACAAGCGCTACGACCCCGCCTACTCGGACGCGAGGTTCCGCGCCAAGAATCTCGGCGATTTCAACTACTTCTACAGTTACATGAGCCAGCCGAAGTTCCAGCTCGAGACCTTCAAGGCCTGGGCCGGCATCGACTCGGACATCTCGTACTACCTCAACAGCCACCACGTCGATGTGTGCGAGTCCATGGTGTCCCAGCTAGGCTACCACCCTGTCAAGGTGTCTGCATCTGCTTCCAAGGGCGTCGCCGTCGGCCTGGGCTGCAACGAGGCCACCGAAGACACCATCTCCTTGCTCGTGCAGTGGGAGAAGACCGGCGAGCCCGGCAAGCGTGCCACCGGTGTGTACACGGCTTCGTGGACCGCCCCCCAGCGTGCCGGCGTGCACTCCAACCAATATTTCCACTACCTTGCCGCGAACGGCGAGATCCGTGTCGACCAGGCCAAGCGCGGTTACGATGTTGCCGACGATTCTGCTGGCCAGTTGATGTGGTACAACCCCTTCTACATGCGTTATGCCCCTGACGAGGACGGTAATTTCAACGGCCAGACTGGCTATGGCTACGTCTCTATGGAGAAATTTGTCGACGGCTGCCGCGCGGTCAACGCTAAGACCGCCACTCCCGAGGATCTGGACGCCAAGGGCCTTCCTACTCTTAAGAACACAATCATGACCACCGCTATTCTTGAAGCCGGCCGCCGGAGTATCGATGAGCAGCGGGAGATCCGGATCGAGTCCCAGGACGGTATCGTGCGCTTAGTATAGGCACGCTGGAGGGTGCTCCCTTGTCATCCCAGGAATGTCGCCCCGGCACCGGCACTCCCAGGATCTTCATCTAATGTCACGTATATGTATATATCCCTTCCGTATCCGGAAAAAGTTGCATCAGCATAGAATTTGACTTCATTTGGAATATCTATGCTGTTCCCTACGACAGACTGAAACCCCAGAGCTTCCTTGTCAAGCTGTGACACCTTTCCCTTCATTCCCCGCACTTCTTAGGCCATGCGCTTCGTCTCCTCTGCCCTGGAAAGGCTTGGCCTCGGTTCAGAGCCTCTCAGGCACACTGGCATTGCGTGAAATCATTCGAGGCCGCGCTGGGGCAGTCTACCTCAGTGAAGGAGACCACGGGGTTGTCTCCAAAGACCTCACTCTGGGCCATGATGTCGAAGTGGTAAGAGTATCCGTATTGGTTCGTGCCCCTGGTGATTGCGTGTCAGATCGCGCATGGTCATACTCAACCGTATTGGAAGCGAACTCACCCAGCTGCAGGGCACCACACGGGGTTGCTACTGTTGGGGCATAAATTCGTCAACATGACGATAATGGATTGCCCCTGCACCCCGCCGGTCCCACAAGTGCTGCACGGCGCCGATCCCGTCGAGGTCAACTGGTAGCACGTCCCGCACCCGCTACCGCACCACGTCCCCGATCCGAAGAGCGATGAGCTACCCGCTGCCGTGTAGATGCCCGGTCCGATGTTCCGCTGCCACCCGAAAGCCCCGCTATCGTTACCGCATCCGCACGCTCCCTTCTGCCCGTCGTAGTACCGCTAAAAATGACTATTTAGTTTCCTCTACCGAAGAGGGAGAGAAAAAGAAGAGTTATTGGCTCTTACCGTAGTGGTGGCCTGGCCGCTCAGAGCAACCGCAGAACCGACGCCGACGAGGAGGAGGAGGCCGAAGAACTTCATGTTGGATCTAAGCACGGTTTCAAGTTGAGATTCGGGATTTTCAGCTGCCAATGGGTTGTATGGTCGAATGGGTTGTACGATGGTGTGCACTGGCATTATACCCAGGGAAGGGGGCTGTCCTATTTATACCGGAACTCAACATGCTCACGAGGCAGAGCTGACTCTGGAAAACCTGACTCTCGAAAATCTGACTCTGGAAAACTTGAATCTCGAAAACCTGTCTCGGCAGTGAAGCTAGGGAGACGAATGGAGGAGAAATAACTACCAACCACGGAGTTTCTCGCCCGTTGCGACCCTGGAAGCAGTATTTCCATCAAAATCGACCAAGTAAACATGGTAGGAGCCCATCGGCCACTACCCCAGAGCTTAGCTCTTTTCCCCCCCCGATTCTCAAACGCCAATTCCAACCGTCTGCAGGGTGGCCGATCCCTACGCAGCTGCGTGCATGGCCGCGACGATCAATGTCAGGTATGTGGTTACTTTGCGTCATACCCTCTTGCAGATTGGTGGAACCGCGATTAACTGGGCCATCTCCGCTGGGATCTGTCAATATCCGCCGGGTAACCAGTCGACAGATGCCAGTGATGGTTGTGCAGGCTTGTCTGGGCAAGAGAGCAGTCACTCTGGGGGAGGGGGCGCATAACAAATATGAAGGTCCACTTCGGGACTGCATCAGAATTAAAGTCTTGTTTGATTATATACTTTTTACCATAATCTTATATTGAACAAATTTGAGCTTGGCAGAGATGTCTATTAATAAAGGGCCTCCGCTGCAAACGAGAAAATCCTCATACATTCTACTTCTTGCTATCTCATGTTGCTTCCCGCTGTTGTTGACAGATTCATCATGGGCCAATTGAGCAGCCCACCGATTCTTGGCAGACAGATATACTTCACGTGTTGGATTTCGCCCGAAGGCTTTTCTTAATCTACATGCCGAGCTCTTAGTTACAAATAATCACGGCTGTGAAGTCAAGCCGAAAATAATTGATGATCCTTGTCCACCTCACATGGGTACATTGACTGGCTCATTGTGAACAGATTTGCGTTGATTGTCTGCTGATAGTAAGACGGAGCATGTACTCATATATAAGCCGGCCATGCAGTTTCTACTTACTACCACCAAGAATATTTGCTAGGAGCCTTCTCTGTCTTTACCTTAGCCCCATTATCTTTGCTCTATTGTCCAACTGTCTCTGTGGACATATTGTTATACAACAATTTCACTTACAATAAAAATACAATAAAACCGGCCAATGGCAGCCGGTTTAACCGAGACGCCAAGGGCGGTGGTGAACAGATACGGCATGTATTGTTATACTACTAGTATATACATCTTCACAGCAGCTAGATACAAATGTCACAGACCGGCTCTTTCTAAGTTCTGGCAACGATCTTTAAGATCGGCTCTTCTATCCTGGCAGCCTACGAGAGGCGTGGAATTATATAATCTCAAAACAAACTACCAACCACTGTTAATCTTCATAAAACATTAGGAGTCCAACCACATGCTCACATCATCAAGCATCGGAAAAGACTGGAGGGTCGATTTCAAAAGTCCAAACACCATATCCCTGCGCCAGCCAGATACTCCTACCTCTCTCCAGTTCACAAAGATTCAGCCAACGGTAACAAACAAATCGCCACCAGAAAACAATCATCATGCTGCCGCTAAGACAATTCCACTTCGACAATCTGCTTGGATCAGTCAGGCGTAAACACATCACGCAAGCTTTGGCCACCACCGATGACAGCAACATGACAGCAAACGATGTTTTGACCCCTAAAGCGGTGAAGCACGTAGATGTTTTCTTTGGCATAAAAATATATTTGACGCGTCGCCTAGTTCCTGGAAACCACACTCTCGAATTCGCAACTTTCCAAGCACCAGCGAGGAGACCAAGGAACCAGAACTCGAAAACTTCACACCCGCCCACTCTCAGAGATGTTTAATCGTCGACTTGCACTCCTCACAGCCTCCTCGCTATAAACAGCCCAGAAATATCCATCTTTCGCAAGCACAGAGTCTTTTCTCTGGCTATCAGACATGCTGCTAAAGAAAAGATGGGGGGGAAACGCCAAAAAAAAGAAAAAGAAAAGAAAAAAAAGGAGGAGGCTTTCCTTTCCAAGGGTATGGGATCAACTGCCTACTTCAGCCTAAGGATGTACGATAAGACAAACTCAGGTTCTCCGACATCTTTTCTCACAACATAAGGGTTTCTTCAGATGCCGGAAATTCTGAACCAGAGGTACCGGAGCAGGCAGTCTATCGTCAGAGGGAAGAGCCGGGGACGACTGCGAGTGCCGGATCCCACAGAAACCGCCAAATTTAAACAACAACAATAACTTTTTATACTTTGTGGAAAATTCAACAAAAAAAAAGGGGGGGGGCGATCATCGAACAGAGTTCTGTACCGCAAAGGTGTGGTGGCGGTTGTTTTGGCTTGGCTGTCAAGGTAGCAAACTTGCGGCCAATGGAGCGACGCTTCTTCTTCGTCGACGCTTCTTCTTCGTCGACGCTTCTTCTTCGTCGACGCTTCTTCTTCGTCGACGCTTCTTCTTCGTCAGGCTTTCTTCCTTACCACTTTGTATGGGAATCCGGTTTTCTCCAGTACCATAAAGCGGCAATGCTACCGTCCAGGTCGCTTGAGAGAACACGAATCGCTTCCCAAAAAAGATCACTCACTTGATTATACTCGGCACGATACATGTAGCATATCAGAAGAAGCACACAACAAACGGGACACAGCATACAACCCTAAATAGGCAAGGTACAACTACTTACATATTAAGTCCATCACCTACTTATCTCCAGTCACATTAGTAAAAGCATACATAAGGACGGCCAAATGACCTGGAGCATTATACCTTACTGGCAGAGAAGACAAGATCAAAGGTGCTTGAAACAACTGCTACTGCTCTAAGCTTTGGACATTCATGCGCCGCCAGCTCCAAAACACCATCCGCTACACAACAGGACGTCAGTTGAGTTTGACGTCTTTCCAGCTCTTTGAAGCGCACATCCTCCGTGAGCATAGAGTCTGCCACACTCACAAACGTGTTGGCAGCAGGGAAGCTGAGAGAGCTCGCCACAGATTTTCTTGGATATGAATAAAAATAAAATAAAAGAACACCGATGATTGGCAACGGTGCATAACCTAGTGACCGGCTGCGCTCGCTCGGAGGAGTTCTCACGAAGCACGCAACAACATACAGTAGCGGCAACTCGTTTGTCGCTACTCTCTACGAGAGGCCGCAGCAGCGCAACATTACAAGGGCATTGTTTCTAAGAACAAGTCCAAATATCAGGATCTAATCCTGACCGGCACTCACGATGAATTCACGGCCAAGTAGCAAACCGCCAAGCAATTTCCAGCACTACAGGACACTGCGAGACATACGACAAGTAGGAGCCTACCTCTAGTAAAGCCAATTGACAAGCACCTGTGGCACGATGGATGGAAGAAAAGATGGAAGTCTTGGAGTGACGTAGATGGAATTAGTCCCACCAAACCGAACTCTTTGAACTGAAAATTACGATTAACCGCGCCGACTTGCCCACTAGGGAACTTGCCTGCGCTCCGAATCTGACTTACAGTTTTTTGTCAAATTTCGCAAAAGTCTCACCGTTGAAGGTATTCCTTACGGACAGCAGTGCTATAGCAGTCGTTTAGGGACGACGAAATCTTAAATTTCAGTAGAACACTCGCTACAAGGCTTCCAAGGACTTCCCTCTTCAAGCCAGTAAGGGACCGAATTTTCCTTATTTAGGGATGATTATCCTTGTAAAACAGCTAGGGATATTCTATCTCCCGTATTCTGCAATGCCATCCAAACCATCCAGCGTTCACCGCCTGTTCTCCCAGCGTTCAGCACACACTACAAAACATACCAAATTGGCAGGACGCAAGAACGATCTTTGAAGGCCGATATCAAGGGAAGCGGTGGCAGGCTCAAATACTGGTTTCCGGACGCACTAGACATCTGTCTGCTTAAGAAAGGCAACCCACGGAACACAATAGATTACAAGTTCAATGCCCAATTCACGGATCGAGCATCTTCAAGTCAAAAGGCTACCAAATAATCACTGTCAGACTATCCAAATTATGCAAGTGCAATATCCAGCGCATCAATACCCGAAAGATCATCGATCACCCGACGAAATGAACAAGATACACGCGACGAAGGATGTGATGACCGCACGACTCTCCGGCTGGTTGATGAGCTGTGTTACTTCCGTATTTCCACCATAAAAAATATTGAGCGGAGCCCCCTTGCCAGCGAAGTCAACTCTCGACGAGGGACAGTGCTTCACGTGCCACGAGACGGGCCACATTTCTCGCAACTGCTGCAAGCACACCAAGGCCAATTCGGCGCGAAGACGGGATTCTTTCCATCAGCAGCTAAGCCGACAGGATACCCTTGCAATGCGTAAGCGAGTGATGGAAGGAGAGATCCTGGCTCAGACAACAAACTAGTCACCCTGGTGAAAGTGGACTCCATCCCAGGGGAAGCATAAAAGGGACACGATTTCCTTGACAGGTTCCTCTGAGGGGGGGAGAGGCTTTTACACTCCATGGCCAGATAGTGGATAATGGAATGTAGCTCACGACTGACTATGCCCTGTGTGACACAGGAGCGTACGCGGCCCGGATATCGATCGTGAGGACTCCGAACCCAACGAGATCGACTGGAAGGAAGAGAAGGAAGAGGAGGAAGAGCAGAAGGCCAAGAGCAAAGCCCACCACAAGATGAAGACACACACCCAGTGGTAGAAGCATCGGAGAAGAGTCAGAAGAGAGTAACGAGAAGAGGAACATCGTGTACAAGTAGATACACGACAGCACGGTCAGGACAGAAAAGATTTCATGGGGACATGGAGCCTTCTTCTTTAATACGAGGGTGCAAGGTGTTCATCAGTAAAAGCTTTGCGCGACGTCTCTGGCGACTTCTCCCAACACATTCTGAGAGAAAAATAATGCGATGGATGAAATATGATAACCTCGACTTTGTGGTGTTCATTCGAGGGTCTTTATGACCTGCTGCACCATCGCTCCGCTTCCAAGTGTTCATGCGAGGGCATCTATGTACTCAGGAACTGTTAATTGGCGATGAACATACCCGAGAAAGGTAGGGACGATATCGAGATTCATGGTTTAAGGACGGTCACTCAGGACAAGAAGTGTGCACAACCGCATATTACCAGTCAATATCTGGCCACCTAAAGGATTTTAGACTAATCAAATAATTCAACCCATTCGATCACGTACAACTCGGGCTACTGCCAGGAGGATGCCAAGAACCCGATGGGGCTCAAAGGAGAAGAGAGGAAAATTGAGGCCTTAGATCAAAGCCCAACAAGGCATCTCAGTAGACCCAGGGACGAGCTGGGATCCCATCTGGCATAAAATAGAGAAAAGGAAGGAGAAGCGAGTCAGAGATAGCTGGTGATGATTCAAGAACATGAGTCACGCGACACGTCCCGGGCTGTTTTCGACTGCCCTCCGTGTGGGAAATCTGAATAATATCTGAGATCCGAGTAAGGACGGTTCGATAGAATACATGGCATAGCCTAATGTTTACCATAGTCTATCTCCCTTGCATTTTATGAAGGTTCTTGCTGCTGCACCATATTCATACCTGCCATTTATGGATCGTGGTTCTGTAACACACACGTGACTCTTAAACGAATTAAGAAATGGTCTGTGCTGAATGGCTCATTTTGAAAATTTGCCGTCGTGCACAGACCACCTAGGTTGGGTATATATCCCCAGGTCGCCGCCCGGATTGAAAATCCTCCCTTTTCCTTTTCTCCCCATCCTAGTGCAGGAGCAGCACCTCTTTGCAGTGAAGATTCGTCTGAGCAGAGGTTATT
>FTAH01000138.1_pt1 | contig 12259 bp, 16 predicted proteins | sample 1639051 | NCBI WGS metagenome assembly FTAH01 (sample SAMEA3914812, study PRJEB12502) | metagenome | biome: forest; material: soil | place: Canada | collected 2011-07-07 | depth 0.1 m | reverse complement strand
CGAGCCAGAGGCTAAGAAGGTCCTTCCACAGCATATACTCCAACTCGCCTTCCATACGCTGAATCTATTCATAGAAAATCCATAGTCTGTAGAAAAAAATGTAGAGAATAAGTTCTAGAGAACTAAGTAACTTAAGGATAGCTATTTATAGGCATTTTCTATAGAATAAATTCTAGAGAATAAATTCTAGAGAATGAAGGGGGCTATAGACCTAGTAAAGCCTATATGTTTTATAGAATATGTTGTATGGTATAGAGGCTTTGCTGGGTCTGTTCCTAGCCCCCTTATTATCCTTAGAATTAATTCTATATTGTACTGTAGGATACAGGTTCATCGTCCGCAAATTGTTAATGTAGAAAGATTTAGAGTTGGGTCATAGTGGGGTCAGATACAGTGCAGGCTTTGCCGTTAACGGCTGTTGCTACTTACGCCGTTAGCAATTTTTTCTATTCCTGAATGATCCGATGTTATTGCTACCAGGGCGTCCCGAAACCAGCGATATTCGGCCCTGTATGCTGCTTCTGATACTCGAGTTGGAGGAAGTCCTGCAAGCCATGTGGGCAGGAGAAAGAACTGCTGGGGCACCGTACTTTGCCCATTCCCGATCGGTTATGCCTTAAATCTTCAGAGACGTGGCAAAGCGCATGTCATTCAACTGCTCATGGGCAGGCAGTGTTGGCGTATACGATGGCGGAGGCAAAGTGGTCATCCCAACTCTCTTTGTTTTCTTTTCTCTAGCTTAGTATTCGTTCAATACACCGATACGTTGGTCAGAGCCTTGCCTTTCGATCACGATAAGTCGGATCCTTGACGAAAGTGATCAATTAATGCAGCTAAATGCCTAGAGGCTTAGAGCTATCCGAACACTCTTGCGTGGCTTCGATATGGGTGCAAAGTCTTGGCTTCAATAAGAACAAACTGCAGGCTCTTACCAGCATATAGACGACTACACAAAATAGACCTGATGTTGCAGGAGAACGCACATCTTCGGCTAGGCAGGAGCAGCATACCAATTGGCAAGCGGGAGACCGGGGCCCTCGGCCTTGACACACTCGATCTCGGTCGAGTCCCAAGTATTCGTGTCCCCCCCGCCACCAGTCAAGCATATGAAAGGACCAGTCCCCTGATCGACGGTGTATTCGAGCCATATCTGAGAGCACTTGTATGCTGTTGCCGACTCGCATATTGCCGCGCAGGCCTGGAAGGCCGCATCGTAGCTGGGAAAGTAAATCGTGGGACCGTCCGTCTGGAAGTTGATCGGGAAGCAGCCGCCCCTATAAAATTGCACTTCGGTGAATGTTTTGCTGGTGACTCGTGTCGTTGTGGGGATGTTGGTGGTAGATACGATGGTTGTGGTGGTAGTAGGACCCGTGATGGTGGCAGGAGTGGTGACGGATGCCGTGAATAGTAGGGTATGTGTGCTGACCACCCGGGAGGTTGTCTTGTAGATGGTAGGGGTGGAGGTGAATGTCAGGGTCCGAGTCGCCACGATAGGAGAGACGGTGGTGGTGACAATCTGTACCGTGGTCTGGGTAAGTATATCGACCGAGACCACGGTAGTGGCCAGTTCGGAAACGATCGAGGTAGCCGTCGAGGTAGAATAAACAACTACAGTGGTAGTGAATGGAACGGTGACTGCGGTTGCGGTCGGCGTGGTCACTATGCAAGAGCAAGCGGACGATAGGATAGACGCGGCATAGCCCTGGAGCTTGGATGGGACAACGCCGCGGGGCTCCACTGCTCCGGCCACCTGTTTCGCTGCATCTCTCTTCATGGGACCGGTGCGCCCATACGAGGTGGTGGTCCTGTGTTGCGTTGTAAGTTTAGACAATGGTACTATGGTTGGCTGGAGAGCATGAATACATACGCAGTGGTCGTCTGGGTTCTTGTAGTGTAGATAAAGCTAGTGACAACAGGGTGGGCAGTCCTTTTGGAAGAAAAAAAGCAGCGTTAGCAGTTCGTTCACCCACTGTCAGCATCTCCTGCCGCGTAGTCGGCCTGTCTGGGCCACACCAGCTTCCCCGCCACGCGAAACCATCGCACGAAAAGGCTGCAGCAATCAATGAGGACCCTTGCCTAACTGATAGTTGGGGTGTCTACTTACGTGACCTGAGTTGTCGACACAATTTTACCCGGGATCGTGATGGTATGTGTGACATGGGAAGTAAGCGTTGACGATACCGTGGCTGTCTGTGTAACGACAATGGTGGAGGTAACCGGGAGGGTTCGAGTGGTTGATGTCGAGACCGTGCGAGGGACTTGCAGCGTTGTTGTAGATACAACAGTTACCAGAGTAGAACTCGAAGCCGTTTCGGGAAGCTCCACTGTAGTTGTGATGATATCCGAGGTTACTACTGTACTCGTTGACGTTACCGAGACAGTCGAGGTCACTAGAAAATGAAGCATAGCTTGTTAAATACTATTCATGAGGGACGGATACAACATCTCTCACATGTTGATGCCTCCTGGGAGACATGCAAATAGCTGCTGCAGAACGCGGGCCCGCCAGGGAGGTCATCAATGATCTTGACCACGCCCGTCTTGCTGCACGGAACACGGCAGGGACGCTTGGCCTTTCCCTCCGTCCCTGGCAGCGGGTTGGGTGCGCAGAGGGCGGCCGACGCCAATAGAACCAGCCCCAGTAGCGAATGCATGATGAACGAACGTGTGAAGAGCAACAAGCGCTTCCTGCGATGTGAGTACGTCCTTCGGAAGTCGGTCTCGCAGTGGCAGAGGCGGCTTGCCTCCCCAATAGCGGGAACAATTCCTTTATACTACCGTAGCATGGAAACGCTCGTAACTCTGATCCACAACTTTAACTCTAAAAAGGAATCCCGCCGGATCTGGTGGTTAGGGGTCCTACCCGCTTGCCTGCATCCCCCAGGAACTATCAATGCCAAGACTAGCTAAGCACAGTCTTCGGCCCCGCACTTTAAACTAGATCAGGAGTGTCCAGGACGTTTTTCTCGTGGCTAAACTATCCGCGTTACCGGGCTGTGTGCGTTTCCTGGTACTGTCGACACGAGAGCCACTTGTTACTGGTAGAAAACATCCTCAGACCCATGGTTGCCAAGCTTCGCTTGTTAGGTGCTCGCATTTTCCAACCTGGAAAATTTCCCACGTCGAAGACTGAGCCAGCCACTTCGCTCAGCGGCTGGCATGGCTAAGATTGTAACAATCGTGATCCCGATGCCCCCGACAAGGTGCATGCAAGTGTGACGGATCTGAAGCCGGGCTAGTCCGCTCCAGCACGACGTGGCAGAGCCAAAGTTCCATAATTAGGGGATACCGTGACCTCACCTTGCGCAAGCACTAATAGATCCTAAGATGGCGCGGAAAACACCTTGTCCCGACTATAGCTCTTCATCAAGCCCAGCAAGCCTGGCCACCTTTTTACCACACATTTTACACCTATACTAGAGCATCTCGATTGACGCGGGGCAATGGGGTTAAGATAAGGGCAGATTAGGAGGGGGCTTAGGGGTATTAAAGTGTTTTAGGGGTAGAAGGGGGGATATACTAGGGCAGCGTTTATATTTCTTTTTCTTTTTTAATATAAATAAAACCTAAAAAACATTTAAAAATAAGAATATAACATAGGGTTCCTTTATATCCTTTTACTTAATACCTATAAAACTTCGGTCGCTTATAGATACTACTAATTAGAAAGCGGAAGGGCCTCCCAATCACTCCACCACTGTTCCGTCTTCTGCGGCCATACGTCCTTAAACACCTTCTCATAAATGTCCCCCCCATTATATTGTTGCTCCTCGCTCAAGTACTGCCAATCTCTGCCAGCCTCGATCGTTTCCTCGACGTGGAGCTCCCTTATCGTTACTTTGCCTAGGGGATCCTGCTTACAAGCCCAACACCGATTAAACCACCTTAAAATGCCCTCAAAAAGCGCGTCGCTACCTATTGGTCCGTGTCGTCCTCTCTTCCTGCGCATCTCCAGTCTTAGATATTCTAAGTGGACGCTAGACGATATAAGGTTAAATATGGAGAGCGCGAGTGTAGCGTCGATACCACCGTTGGTGAAGGCGTCACGGAGATACCCAGGAGGGATATTCTCGTTCTCGAAGCAGCAGGATAGAGGGTGCTCGCCATCTCTCTCTTCGTCCCAAGTTTCTTGATCGGGTCCCACCGAGAATTGTAGCCTCAGACTAACACGCTTCAGTCGCGGCAGTCTACTCAGCGCGCGGTAAATACCCGTCTCCTGCCGGTCCCCTCGCGTTCGATTGATGGAAAGCCATACTTGTTCTAAATCTAGACACTCTTCTGCAAGCTGCTGAACGACGGGCTCCGAGACAATCAGGACTGGACTCTGCGATTTCTCATCACGGTATGGCCAAAGGGAAAGGTGGCATAGGGTTCTGCCATGCCGACGCAAGCAAATTTGGAACGTCCTGTTGCTGATGTGGCCGTCTAGGTCTAGGCGCTGCAGGGGTGTTACATTCTCAAGAAATCGAGTTAACGTCTCTATTCCCCCGTCCGTCTTATCCTGTATCGACGACAGCACCAGCGTGTCTAGAGACTGGAAATTGCCGGACGAAGCCATATCGGCTAAGGCGATCCCGTTCTCAGTGGTCCATGGTATGGTCAGTCGGCGCAACTTGGTAAACTCCGTACAAAGGCCCCATTGCTTGATGTCATTCGATTCATAGCCAGTAAATACTAGACTGCGAAGACCGCCAAGTCGCACCGATTCTAGTTCGGCCATGTCGGGGAACAAGTCGGCTCGAGCCGGCTTCCCAAGGCGATAGGCCTCCCTACTAGGGAGCGAATCGCCTGCCATCATCCTAATAAGCCAGAGATGTGCCAGGTTGGGTGCCATACCGGCCACCATGTGCTTGACGGCCTCCTCATTATAGTCCAACGTGCCGTCGGTCCCGAATGGGATAATTCGTACGACAATGCTAGTAAGACATGGCGACGATGCGAGGACATAATCGCCTGGGTTCAGAGCATGTGGACTTCCACGAGATTGGACGAGACTGCCCAGGCGGAAGTAGTGCATGTGGAGGCGGCAACCTCTTTCATGAACAGCAGACAGGATGGATGGGGGTAAGTCGGAACCACAGCCCCAAATGAGATCCTCGAGGGCTGGAAGCTGATTGATAAAACGAGCCAAAGAAGCTCCCGGAGGGTCCACCACTCCAACTCCCGACTGTTCCACAGAAGATTTGGTTGAGCGACAGAATTTGTGCATGTCAAAATAGTCACGGATTCTCCAGTTCTCCTGCGCATCCTCGTCGCCCTTGACTTCCGGATGCCGTTGCTCCGATGATAGTCCCCTCATGATCTTCAGCCGGCGCACGTAGCGATAACGAGCATCTGGGTTGAGCAATTTGGTCCATCGTTCTAGGCTGCTCTCCACTTCATTAGAAGCGGGTATCTCAAGTCTGACCTGACAGAAACGCATCGGTGCGGATGCTGCACAGCAGTATCTACTTGTCAGGGAGAAAGCCCATAGACCGTGTCTGTCGTCAGAGTCGAAGTTGAGATATTCACAAATGCGCTCTACAACAAGAAGAGGAAGAGTTTCCAAGGATACGGACGGTGAAGATGCCATTCTGTGGCCTGGCTTCTGGAGGTAGTGAAAGAGGTAGAGGATTACTCAAAGTCGGAGAAAATGAAACAAACCGTCCAGTCAATTTGAAAAGGCTGGGTACTTACTAACCGAATCAGGAACCCCGAGGCAGGTACGCGGCTGGCTTACAAACGTTCTGTCAGATGTCGAGATGCCAACCTTTTCAAATTAAAACTGTGAGCTGCCAATGTATATAAATACCGCCGACCTGGATCTTAATGGGTTTAAACTAGCATTTATATAATGGCCTAGGCGAGTCCACGGCTTATTGAGCAGCCAGACCTCTACTGTTTATTATTAAGTAAGGGAAGGGCGCCGGACGGGACACCGTCTTTTATCCAGGGGACGGAACATCTTTGTAAAAGATCCTAGCCTCCATAAATAGTCTCCAGGCCCTCTTCCCTTTGCCGTCGCTATCTGGATCATACTGGAATAGCACAGTACCGCGGGCGCGGTCCCAAATTCGGCGGCCTGGACCGGGTCCGCCGTACTCAATGGCATATAAGGTACGACGACGATTCTGGGTCTGTTGTCTCCGAATATTTGGCCGATTGTGTTTTTGACTTCGCCTTTTGAGCCATATCGATCTTTATACTTCCAATTCTCAGGGTTGTTCACGTCCGTCTTGGCTGTACCCTGCTTGACAGGGGTGAATATGTAGACGGCGGTCTGGTCTGAACCCCGCTGGTTAAATAGGTTAGGGTCGATCCCCGGCCCGTCGGGGGTGATATAATCCTTGTACCCGTTGGGTAGTGGGCTGCTCACCCGCTCGCCTCTGAGGAACTGGAGGACGCGTTGAGCAAATGCAGGATCCCCGGCACCGGTGAGGTTGTCGCCCTGAGAGTCCTTTCCATTGGAATACGACTCCCACAAATGTGTCTGTGGTTGGCAAGGAAAGAAGAAATGTCAGCGCTGCAAAAAGTATATGCTGAATCGGAGGGCTGCTCAAACGTACCATCCATACGCCTCTAATCGACGTTACAACAATCTGAGAAAACCAGAATCTGTCAGCGAGCCAGCCTCTATCTTATGTCGAGGATTCACTTACCGTCGTGCACCCATGCAATCGAGCCGAGATGATCTGGAATGGTTGCGTGCCGAAGTTCTCTTGCTGACTGACTGCTCTTTCGTCGTTCGCAATATCGCGCTCTATAACAAGAATCCGCAATCCGAACTTAGCGATGGAGAAGATCCCGAGGCAGGTATGCGGCTGGCTTACCTATGTGGACTGTGGGCAAAGGGGTAACGAAGTATGCGCTTTCGCCGCCGCTAAACACGGCAGGGAGATAGACATCAACATCGTTCTTCGTGGGTTGCTGTCTACCGCTGTAGTCCTTAGGATCGGTCGAGCCTGCCTTGAAGGTGAAGAGTCTCTTTCTCAGGGCACCAATCTCCTCGTGGTATTCTGACTCATTGCTGAAAAGGGAATTGATCGGCCGTTCCCGTTTCAAAGGTCCAAGAGAACAGGAGCCATCGCTTCCGCAGGCTGCCAGCTCACATGAGGGAATACACAAAAGCGCGTCGAGATTATCTCGGCGGCCGAGGAGAACGGCGCACCGTCAGGGCTACTGTGAAGAGGAGTCAGCGGTAAGCTCAAGGGCGAGTCGAGAGACGACTAGTGAATTTATCGTCTTACGTCTGTCGAAGCAAAGTACTGGCATCAGTAGACACACTCAAAAGCAACAGAAGCGCAATGAGAGCAGCACCAAATTCCAGTACCCTACCATCCTGAACACTAGGATAGCCATCGCAAGGCAGAGCTCCGTTTGTCTCTGGACGGAAATTCCCTTGCGGCTGAAGGTCAATGATATAGAGAGAAAATAATGCACAAGAAGCGCTAGAGCTAGAGGGGGAGGCCGCTCGTCGCTGTTAATTCTGGTTCATTTTGCAACGCAAGTGGACTGTCTTTCCCGGAGTGCCAACACAGCTGCCGAGGCTACCTATAGCACGACGTGAACTACAACATCAGTGCATACAAGATCAGTGCATAGAGAACAAGAAAATCTATTGCATAAACTGCAAGGCTTGAGGACTGAAGCTGTATCCGACTGGAGGACCATAATAAGTTGGTGACGCGAAACCGATAATTAGTCTCGCTCAGCAACCCTCCGTCGACCTGGCGTATCAATATGATTATATTATGAAGCCCGCAGCGCGTATATACGAAGAATCACTGCCTGCTGACTTGCAGATATTGTATATGCGCGAAAACAACATAGTAAAAATAAATGTAGAATATTTTTGGCTCAGAATCGATGGGTCTCTTTTCAGGGCCTCCAGCGCCAAAACTTGGACGAGGCCCCATAGGTTCACGAGGCTATACACTCACAGGGCTGTACTTAGTCAGCAGGAGTCCGCTATAAGCCCGCTGTATTAACCCTTACAACTCCTACTACCCCACTATAGTCCCAAATTCGCCTATATTTAGGATCGTACCTCTTTCAGACCTCACATCGACCAACCTTGGACCTATCACGTGATAGCGGGTTCTAAAAATACATTCGGACAGGGCCAGCGAAGCCTCCTTAGAATACATTCTATGGAAGAAATTCTATATGCGGTACGGAATTTATCCCATAGAACAAACTCTGAGGATAGTGGAGTAGAAACGCGGACCAAGCAGGGCCTCTTCAGAACATATTCCATGGAAGAAATTCTACAGACATTCTTCCATTCTTAGCCCTGCTATTCTACGGAATAAATTCTAAGGATAGCGGAGGGCCAGCAATGCCTCATTAGAGCATCTTCCGGTGAATAGTTCGTACGTGCTTTGCCGAAGATCTAGAGACTTGGGACGATGCACATTGGTCATCATACCTTGAAACGGAAACGCGTGCGCATGTGCTAGCTGGGTGTGTCATTATGTCGAGCTAGGAGCTGCTGACGACTCTGAGACTATCAAGTGGAACAGACCCGGCAAAGCCTCTATAGAGGATATTCTGTGGAAGAAGAGTCTCCATGGAGCATGTTCTGTGGAAGAAATTCTACGGATGAAATTCTATAGAAGAAAGTGGGGCTAGGAACGGACCTAGCAAAGCCTCTATAGAGGATATTCTGTGGAAGAAATTCTACAGAACAAAGTGGAGAGGGGAGGAACGGACTCGATACGCGGAGGCTGGAGTGAATCTATGCTGAGAAAGCACACATGAATGACGATATCGAGAAACGAGATGAGACTGGTGCGGCCGTTGGCCGCCCGGCCTGTTCTTCACCGCTGGCTGACCACATCGGGAGTGGGAAGAACAACGCACATAGGAGGGTACCAAGTCAGGTCCATGTCCTGGTTTCACGGTTTCGATGCCTATAGGGCACGGGGTACCATTTCCCATGCTAGTAGAACACTGCAGGGTAGTGAAGATGCATGATGTAAGCCATTTCAGCCCCTATGCGGTTTTACCGCCTAGTAGCGTGAATAAATGCAAACAGCGGCCAAGCGTTACCAATAGTCTTGGCTACCTCCTCCTGGTATGGCGTCGAGCAGGGTTCCGGCTCCCTGTCATCGGCAGAGGCTTCTTTCGGGCTACCAAGGCCAACCGCATCGTTAGCGTTGTATTGTTACTACGAGGCATGTGCTTTGGAAGATTCTGGCCACCTGGGATGTTGAGACCGGAGGAAGAACGCCTGGCCATGCTTCTGGCTCGCTAGCTCTGCAAGCCGGGGAAGATCCGCTGGCTGCTCCTTCGTGCCTTATGCCCCGGTCCGGTCATCGGGTCTGGTAAATTGACGTAGCTGTTGAGAGGGGCAGGTTCTCTCCATGGCGGCGTAAGACGCTGCACAAAACCGAGGCACTGTACCCACACCACGACAACACGATATAACAGGCCGTGGTGCCCCAGGTTCTGGATGAACAACCTCGTCTCTCTCAACCACTGAATAATCCTCTTTGACACAATTCTCTTCACAAAAATCTTACCAGCTAATAGAGAGCATAATGGCTGAATTTTCTTTAGTCAAAGACACAGATTTTTATAAACTCCCTCCAGACGAACAGGATAAAGAATCTGGTGGCAGCGGTAACATTGCCTATATCCCTTCGAATAAACATCATATTCTAAGAAAAGATCAGTTGGGATCGATGGAGAGCCTGTATCTGGATGGCATATATTCCACCTTGATGCGACGGATTTTTTCCGCAAGTTTATACCATTGGCTTTGATATCAACAGGAATAACGGCCACGTACTATTGTGCAGGACCAGCTGCTGGTCGCACCGCCTCAGGACTGGTAGCAGGAGCCAGCGCTTACAAGGAAATCACAGGAAAGAAACTTAGAATTATTGCTCCCCCAACCCCCCCCAACTTAGATCTCAAATGCTCTAGCTTTGGAAACTTGTCTCCTCTACATCCTTGGTAGTTCGATATATTTACCGCCCTTGAAACAAAAAAGACATTCAAGCGGAGCATCAAACGGAGCATCATAATCTCCCAGGGAGATAATCAAGCTGCTTCTTGGGACTTTCAGCGCCTATAAAGAACAGGTCGGGGTCGAGGTTTGCTGAGACCCTTCGTGATGCATCCCGTGACAGATTCTACTCTAGGAATCTTATCAGAGTCTATCTCTTGTCAGAAAATGTGGCCTATACTGTCCTATACAAATTCAACGGATTATACTACAATCCATGGCAGAATTAAGGATAGGGCCTTGACCGCCTAATCCACTTGTAAAACCAGACCGGGCTTCTGCCACGTAGGAGGACAGAGAACCCCGACGCCGAAGGAAGAGCCACAACCCCAAGCCAGCAATTGCAAACACCACCGGGAGGCCTACGCCCAGTCTAGCACCAAGCGCAACAGTACTTAGGCTGAGGTAAACGCAACGCACAAAGAAGTTCAAGTACACCAACTGAACGCACTGATAACTTGTAGATGCATGTGTCCCTGGAGGCAACACGAACTGGTAGACTCTCTCGGGGGCTTGCAGTATGCTGCCTTAGATTGTACTATTCTCCCACTGGGTCCTGATCTTCTATAACAAATTGTTGGAGGTAAAACAGTAGAAAGTACTGTTGAATTGACTGATTGAACTAAGGAACTATCTGTACAGATGGAGGCGATTGAAGCCAGTATATATATCCAAGATCCGTAATTTGACGAGATACAGATCTTCCAATATATCGAACTGATCCAGGTGCTTGGATCTGTGCCCTGAGATATTGGTGGATCCCACACAACTGTTCCACGAGGTGGCAAATTGAGTCCGAAATCCAACACAAATATATAAAACTATATAGGTATGTAAGGGTGTAATCCAACCCCTTAATAAGGCGGCAGCGCTAAGATCTCTGTCAAGTCTTGCTCGATCCGGCGCAGCTCGTTAAACACGCGTTGCGCGTTAATTGGATTCTGCCCGTTCTGAATGGCCGTCTGGTACATGCGGCGCGCGAGCGCGATGTTGGTGCGGAGCCAGTCGCGCGCCCAGTCGGCTGCCGCCGACCAGTAGTCGGTATCGAACTCGTCGAAGATAGACAGCAGGTTTCGCAGGTCGTTGACTGTCTGCGAGGCCCACCGCGCCTGCTCCGCCATGCGCCGCCGCACGTTCTGCATGTCATCGAGCACCTCGGGGTCCCGCATAAAGCGCCAGACAGCAATCACCTATGAATATACGTTCTATAGTCAGCAACGCGTTACGTATCTACTTTCTTTTCTATAAAAAACAGTATGAAGGGAATGTAAGAGAAACCATGCAGATGGCTACTCACCGCCCGCATTGGACTCAGGAAGTTCTCCTCGTGGACACCTAGGGCAATGGCACCCTCGATGTTCTCCTCCATCAGAGCCTGAGACACGGGGTTTACGCGGTTGCCGTTGTCGGCAATGTTAAACAGGCGGCCTTTTATGCCATTGAGGCCCTTCTCAAAGAGCCTAAACGCCTTTCTGTTGGTCGTAGAGCCAACGCATTCAAAGAACTTGTCGTTCAGATTCAGAAAGTCGGACTGCGTGTTAGGCGCCGGCCGTGGGCCGCCCTTGGGAAGATTGCGGCTATCGTAGTTCCAGTAGGCCTCGAACTGATTAAATGGGATCGTGGGTGTCTGCATGATCGCCCCCGACGGCAGGACGCCGTTGATTATGGCCCGCACAAAGTCTTGGATGTACTGTAGCTGTTGGGGTTTCCAACGAGGTCTGTTGTTAGCTATATACATGGGTCATTCTCACCACCTAGGCTGTCTTTCCCTTTGGGGGGTCACCTAGTCTACGGCGGGGACGCACCTCGACGGAATGGTCGCTGTCGAAATCATTATAGTTTGCCAGATTGTCGACCTTGACCCTCTCAACGTTGGTTGTGCTGCAAGTGCCAAATCCTTGCCTAGGTAGTACGCACATCGTTAATTTACCAAAGTCGTTAAAGGTTTATCGGACGGAATGAGACCCACCTGTAAGCCCAGCGGCTGACAGTCTTCCCCAGGCGTCCCCCGTAAATGCGCGTCGGACCATGGTACCGTCGTGCATAGAGGTAGAGATCGAAGGCCGCGTTGATTGCTGCGCGGACTCGGAAGGCTCGGCGTCCCGAAGTTCCTTTTGGAGGTTTCTTCCCTGCTCCCTGCCTCGGGACGAGGTCCTTGACCTCCTCCGCCTCGGGGACAGAGAGGGCGGAGAGGGCGCTGAAGAACTCGTCCGCCGAGAACTCGTCCGATCCGGCAGGTCCCATAGCCCTGCGGCGCAGCTCATCCTG
>FTAH01000148.1_pt1 | contig 12353 bp, 13 predicted proteins | sample 1639051 | NCBI WGS metagenome assembly FTAH01 (sample SAMEA3914812, study PRJEB12502) | metagenome | biome: forest; material: soil | place: Canada | collected 2011-07-07 | depth 0.1 m | reverse complement strand
TCTATGCCGAAAAGCTGAGGGACTAAACAATGATGATACCCCGCCGCGTTACTAGCCACCGAGCCAGCAGCGTCGGCAAGTCCGTAAGTGCAATCCTATTTGTCGAAGACAAAGTCAGGCAGACGTTCAACGCGTTATCTCTGTATGCCTTGCCACTTGCATGGGCCTGATGTCACCTACAAGGAGGCAAGCTAAGTAGTGTCAGACTTGTAGATAGACAGCCCTATTCGAGAGCGAAAGTTTTGAAATGTCTCAAGACACGGTATGACAAGTACTTAATACAAAGTCCCGGCCGCCGCGTACTGTGCGGTGAACTGTTGCTTGTCAAGAGCGAAGTTGGCCATATCAGCCTCGTTAACTTCGTCTATATCGGCTTCGATTTCGATATCTTCTACGGCAGGAGGCAAGACCCCACTAGGAACAGTTCCACGCGTTGAGGTAATATCATTCCGCATCTCTTCCAGAGCTCGGTAAACGCCTGGCCGTATCCACTCGACCGCTGAGCATCCTTCCGACGGCGCGGCGCTTTCGGTGGATGTGCCGGCGGTGGCCGTGTGTTGGGCAGCAATTCGTTCAGCTAGATATGATTTGCTGATCGACAAGCTCGTGGACACTTTAAACGACCCGATCTTGTTGCCCAAGTAGCTCCCCACGGCCTGCTCGCTCTCGGTTCGCTCGGCCCGACGTTGCTCCTCCTCCTCGAAGGCTTCCAGGGGATCCTTTCGAATATTCGTTTCCAGGTCGCTAAGCCAGAACAGGAGGCGGTTCACGTAGGCCTCAAACAAGGAGGCAACACCGTGAATAAACTCGGAAAAGCGCGGGGGCGGGATGAAGTAACTGGGACCCTGTGAGGTCCTCAATCCGGCCCGGCGGCTTCCAGTGGTTGTCCTCCTTCCACTTGATCTCCAAAAGAGCGTAGGAGAATCGGGATACCTCGCTCTAGTTAATGGTCTTAAACAGATAACACGACAAATACTGCCAGAGAGAACAGCGAAGTCGATGACCTCATGTCATAGGATTTCATTGATCTTGCAAGATTTTGTCCCAGCACATGCAGCTGTTTTGGATATCCAGTGACCAGATTGTTAGGGAGCTCGTCACCACAAGTTTTCTTAAGGGTGGAAAACATGAGAACTAAATACCTGTCTGTTGACACGTATTTCCACGCCTCCGGAAATGACGGGGATGTAGATGTCAATTGCAGTTGTTCGAGAATTTGGGATTGCTAGCTGGCCCTAAACAAGTAGGTATGTCGCGACCTGAGAGCCGCTCTGCGCTTTGTTGTATGCAGAGGCATCTCGATGGGGATTTAGCTAGAACAATCCTGTCACATGTGTCGGACCTCTCTACATATGCTCAGATCCGCGCTCCGAAATGGAGCAACCCGTTAAATTAACGTTTTAACCCACCCCCTGTGGGCCACCCAAAATCTCCGCAAACTGTGCCTGCAGTACGATGCCCTTGCAATAAAAATTGCAGCTGTTACCCTATCTGATCCTAACAAATTTTGTTGAAGGTCTCATTGCTATTAAAGTAGATGCCCCATTAAACGTCTTGTATACCAGTGGCTGGCAATGGCATTTGCTTGCAGAAGGCTCATTGCGCTCCTTCAGCGCGTTGGCCAACCACATGGCTGATGGCCCGTGCGCTGACCGGGGCCGGCGGCGATCAGTGCCTTAACAACCCTTACTACTTTCACCACGTTCACAACCTTTACCACCACCACTTTCACTACCACTTTTACTACATATTATTCTCTAACGTAAAGTCTCTAATAATTCTTATCCCTTAAGGTATATTCTTAATTCTAAACTATTAAAGTATGCTTTCAATTCCTATCCCTTAAGGTATATTCTTTGTTCTCGTCTCCCTAAAGTATACTCGTAGTTCTGATTTCCTAGGACATATTACCAATTCTCATCCCCCAAGGTAACCCCTAATTCTCGTCCCCTAGAGTATAGTCTTAGTTCTTGTCCCCCAGGGCATACTCCCAGTACTCGTCCCGTAAAGGACATAGTCTCTCTATATTTTCAATCTATTGTTCTCCCCCTAACCCTATAGCCGAGGTGTGAAAACTGCCCTAATATTTAAGCATGATTAAAGAACGGTGTAACCGCATTGGCAACTTCCTCAGTTAAACTTCGCTTGTCTCCGAGTCCAAGCAGCTCGTTGTCGTCTTGTTGCCATGGAGAAACCCCCCCAAAGAAAGGACTTATCAATGCTCCCCAGAACTCCTTTTTTCCAAATGTCCCAGCGTCGACGTTCGCCATACTGGAAATACTGATTTCTTTTGCAGGGACACTCTTACGTGTCCAAGGTGCGCCGTCCAGTTTCTCAATAATCGTGATGATTTCCGCTAGGGACGTGGTGAAATCGGATATGTGGAGGAATCGATTCTTGACGCCTGGAGAAAACGCCATGGATAGGATAGAGATAATGGCGGCCCCTGTGGTTGATAAAGTGGTAGCAGAGAATAAGGGGAGCCCATCGTCAGGCAAGATGGCAGTCCTCGTCTTAAAATCCAATGATATCAAGCCTACACCAAGACCTAGCGAATAAGACAAGGTTAGAAATTATGCACAAAAAAAAATAAGAGGTCGAGTTGCTCACTGGCTGGGATGATAACTCCGGTGAACACAGCGGCAAAGGCAATCTGGCCTTGCCCGGCTCTCGCCATGATATAATTGTGAACTGCTCTCTTTGGGGCGAGAACAGCATTTGGTCGGAGTGCCCTTCCTATCCAAGGCCCGTCTGTCACGTTGGCTCCGGCGGTATCGGGCGCCCATTCTGAGGGAATGAAGAACTTCACACCAGCCTCGATCGCAGCGTTGATCAATCCGATCTCTACCACGTCTATGTTTGACTGGGGGGCGAACTTCAAAACACTCACAACGGCGTCCATGCCTTGAAAAGCACTCACGAGCGCGGAATGAGATTGAAAGTCCACCTGCTTCACTGTGACAGATTTGGGAATAACCGTGTAGTTGGCCGGCGGGTTGCGGACAAGAACAGTTATATCGAACTTTCCTGATGCGGCTACGATGCCAAGGAGTGGCTTGCCATTTTTTCCAGTCTGTTTCATAAATGTATTAGCATTCACAGAGGTAGATGAGCATGGGAGCTGGGAATTTCATACCCCAATCCAAGCTACATTCTTGATAGGCATAGACATTGTAATGTTACTGTGGTTTCGTATATAATATTGAGTATGTCTTGTTAACCCTGGGTATCTCTTACCGTACCTTCGATGATGGGCTTCCGTCCATTCTATATTTTAACTAAATGCTTGGTGACGCTAGTGATGCCTCCGTTACTTAAATTGAACTCGTCCCTGTTCCGAGTTGGCTCTTGACAAATCGTTAAAAGGTACCTAGATTAGCTGAACTATGCGCGTCCGCGGAATTGCCCGTAGTGCTGGTCCGTCATTGGTAATCGAGCGAAGTTACCAGGACGCAAACAATCTAATCATATTTTCGGTTAATAATCTAAAAATTTAGTACCCCTGCCTCTAGCCTAGCAGATGCCGAAAAAATGCAAACCATTTGATTGGCTACCCATCCTCCATGCTGGCATGAACTTAGGCGACATTACTGATCCGTAACATCGTAGCCTTTTTAAATCGGAAAAGTTCCGCAGCGGCTTGGAGATTTAGAGGTGGCGCCCATTTCGACAACGCGGAGTTCAGTTGCTATACTTAGAGACCAGATAAAGAGTGCCCAGAGGTGCACATCTCGGGTAGTGTAAGGGTCCAAGCCAAGATGCGGTGGTTGTATTCAACGGACTGCCTAGGTGGTAGATACCCTACAGTGAGAAGGTCTCGATGGGAGAAAGAAAGGGAAGAAACAGGAGTCAGGTCTTCCATCTTGTCTGTGTTCTTGTATGTTCTTGCTCCGGACGTCCGCTGCCTCCCTGTCTTTTAAGCTTCGCGTATACTTTTGCTTCTCCCAGGGGCTCAGCTCGGGGTCTGTGCTGGGGTTAGGGTTGAACGTGGCTCTGGCTTGTTTAAGTGGCTATGGCCAAAGGCGCCCTGAGGCCATACGGGCCCCAGCCCGTTACAGGTAGTGCGCAGTCTGCAACAAACATCATCAGCTCTCAGTCGTGGGGACATCTACCTGGTCTAGTGCTCTTGACGCTTCCGTTGCCCAGCCGCACATTCTTTAGTTATTGTCTTTTAAGATATCACGGCACGATACGCAGGCAACTAAGTGACATCCCGGGCAGCGAAATGCAAACCGAGATGTTGTGAAGTGACATCGCTGACAGCGAGCTTGACCTTCCTCGCGGTTCCACCACATTCTGTGTAGGCATGTGAAGCTCGGCTTTTGCTGATTCGGGCTTGCTTTCCTTTGCCTAAGCACCTCTTCCCGCCTTTTTTCTTCCTGTTCCCTCTGCAATCTACAATCGAATAGCTGTTTTGCTATAGGGTTGGGCACAGTAGCAAGAAGCAATGGGCGGTTTGGTGGTTGGCCGCGATCCTTAAGATGGGTGTCTGACAGGCTCCTATGATGGGATTCAGCGCGGCCCCAGTTTCCTTTCTCTCAGTATCAAAGCGAGTATATGTATATTGACAGCATACTTATCCTAATGCCAATATATCCTCCTCGTTCTGAGTGCTGCCTCTTCACTGAGTACAACTGCAGGATTATGGGCCTCCTTTGCGCCCTTTATTCCTAAATCTTTAGCCAATCCTGAGGTGTTATCGACAACAGCTATCTTTCCAATGTATTTGTAGAACCCGGGAGAGTCTCCCAACTCTTCTTCTCTTCTCTTGAGCAGAGTCGTATTTGTTTCGTCAATCTCCGGTAAAGGCTGCGCATTATTTGTCGAGTCGACGAGAATACTTCGGCGCATTTTTAAGCGCTGTTCCTGGAAAGTGCGAACCTTTGCCATTATATCCTTTGGTAGTCGAAATGCACTGGGTGCTAGTATATCCTCATTGAAACTGGAGGTTGGACCCAAGCTGGCACAGGAATGAAGATTGAGAGTTCACGGTGGAGATGGAACGCAGCGTGGCTGCGAGAATGCGCTGATAAATATTGGCTCTCGCATCCTGAAAGTAAGGGCGATCGCGCTATCAATTCTCGATCCCGATTTTCTATCCTTGTCCGCCTCGATCGGTAAAGTGGGTAAGCAGAGGTAGAACTCTAGCAGCTTCTAGAGGAGTTTTCCCGATAAATTGTTAGTATCAACCTTCTGGAACAGCCTCAAGAGGGGAATTTTCTCAACCCTCCGTACTTCTGATCATCAAAAATGTTCGGAGAACACATCCAGGAAAACTAATACTGTAGCTTTAGCAGGCGCTGCATTCGGTCTGGCTCCGCACCTTGGCTCAAGTCATTTTCAACCAGCAGACAACATACAGAGCACAAGGATGACAGGCCAGATGGCGCTCGGATATGTACTGTCATTGCGACAATCTTGTACCGGCTAAATCGATTTTCCAGATCTGATCTCGGCTACTCAGCCCTTTGGTGTGCTGTGAGCTTTACGCTAGGATGAACTTTATGAAAGGGCCGAGGGAATCCACGGACTGCTTAAAAGCCATCTTCAGACGTCAACTCTTGATCTATATGAAGCTTGGAGGGCAATGAAACACGCTCTGCTTAACCAACTTGCAGAGTTACGGTCAAATCAAGCGAAACAGCAGATTCGGGTTCCAATCGAACTCTCGAGTTCGCTATATAGTGCAGTACGAGGCTGGGTCTCACACGAAAGAACAACGTAAACTATTAGCCAAAGAAGATCCGCCTCACACCCCAATCTGCACAGGCACATTTACCCAGTCCCAGGGGCTACCATGTGCTCATATACTTCAAGAATTGCTAAGCCAGAACCAAGTTCTTCGGCTAGAGCATTTTCACTCCCATTGGCATCTAAATCGCAATGGTACTCCCCAATTGCTCCTAGAGCCTCGTCAACAGATCGATCCCAAGCTTTTACAAGCTTCTCTTTATAAGGATCAAGCCAAGTCGTCTTAATATATCCAACCTCCTGTAGGTAGTCTGGAAGATATTGCTTTCCAAACTCTTCAACACGCTTATAGAACGTCTGCTCGTCTGGTGATCTCATTATTAAATGCCAGTGTTTATAGAACTCATTCCAGGCCTCAAGTCCATCCTGTTGCCCGGTGAAGGCTGGCTGACAATAGCGAAGGACTGCTTTGTTTGCGTGCCAAAGACAAAGCAAAGCGGTAGAAGATGGGAAGCAGGTAGTGATAGCATTCATACACGCTAACCAGCGATCTGTTATAATAACAGATGGCAGTCGAGTGTTGCAGAGTTCGTATAGCGACTTTAACCGACTCAATGCCCAGAGATAGTCTTCTTCCCCTTCGCCACTAAGGAATGCAAAGCAATACAAAAAGACCGCTGGCAAGCATCGACTCCGACTATATCGAGAAGTGGCATCTTATAGCGGTTTGTTTTGTATGTATAATCTGGCAATAAAGTGTCGGGGTAGGCTTGGAGATATGCCAACGAATCTGGGTGGGCAAATAAGACGGCTGTAACCTGGCCATTTGGGGCGTATTGTACTCGGCTCCAGAAGCCTTCGCGATCTAGCTGGTTGGCAAAGGCTTGGATTGTACTCTGGCCCTCGCACACATCTCGCTTAGCATCTGCGATGCGGTTGTAGATATCTTGTTGGGTTGCTATCGTGTTGGAATTCTGGCGGATATACGTCCTAATGTCCCTAGGAGCTATCCCTGCTTCTGAGAGGCTAGCAACCTTGGATTTATCTTCTTCAGAGAGTATTCGGTGTGCTGGGTGTGCAGATAGGTGTTGGCTTGGCTCATGGTTATGCGAGGAACCGGCTATCAGGGCGGTGCCGTACGGCCCAGGTACTCTTGTCCAACGCTTCCTTGGCAAGTATGGAAAACGGACAGCCGGTTCCGCGTGTAGTTGTCTTCTGCCTTCGTTCCTTTGATGAACTAGGGGGGCGGCAACAGCGATCACACGAATATGTAATCGTTAATCGGCCAGTCTTTTCCCGCGTTGATCTTCCTGTTGCAAACGCGTATCCCCTGGTCGCTGCCCACGCGTTTAACTACTATAGAGAAATATGCTTATAGCGCTAGCCCGATACAACCCCTTTCAGCTTTCAGCTGTCGCGAACCTGTCACGACTTTTTACTATTTTTCTTTCCTAGCTATCTGGGAGTGGAATAAAGATGAATTCGACGTTTGTTGATAGATTATCCTTATTTCCTGGGGACTTCTTTCTGCCATCTACATCCGCTTTCGGCCAATCCCAAGCATAGTGGCTCTCCAGTACACAACTTTCTACAGCGGCCGTTACACTTCCAATCTGTGCTGTCCATTACAGAAACCGGTATATTTGGTCTCCTTCTGCAACGGCCATTATCCAAACCCGTCGATATAAAATTTCACGGGTACCCGTCAGTATTATGTAATACATCCGCTGTCGGCCATTTCCAAGCACCGTAGACCCTCCACCACAGTCTCTTCTGCAACGGTTGTTACACTCCCAATCTGTGCCAGCCATTACAGAAAGCTTCAAAGAGAGAAAGTTATTAGTTTTATTACTTAAATTTGACATATTTAACATTGCCTTTAACCTGTCACTTATGAACCCACTAAAATACAGCTCTTATCCTGGTTGAGATCTTCAATATCTTTCTCTATCCTTCTCCAGATCTCATGCACGCCTATTCTACCAGTTTCGAAAGGATTATCTTCCATCTCCTGCTGAGCCTGTGCTTCTATGCGATCATCTTCTGCCTTGCTCCAATCTAAGTAAGCCATCATTTCTTCTTTAGTCCAATCTCTAGAGCCCGTTGAGGCAGTGCAGCGTTTCGTCATTTGCTTGTAGTCCATACACCACTCGTAGCTTGCCTTATCATATCGTAACGGCAGGCCCATCGCTCTCCGATATTGTTGGTTACTTTTAACGCTCCCCCGAGGTTGAGCTTTATACCAGGTATCTCTTGCTTGAACGTAGCGATGGTATATAGACCGTGGATCATCATATCTAGGGGGTGGCGACAGAGTCGGGCTAGACGTAGATGACGAAGCAGATGTAGGTGATGGAAGATTGGATGATATATAAATTGAGGAGGGCTGTGGAGGTATCGCTTCTGCTGGAGGCTGTGTTGGAAGTGCCGCAGGCGCTGTTGCCTGTAGAGCAAACTGTACCCGTAGCTCTTCGTACCTCATGGGGCAAGCCCTCGAGTTCATTCTATGGCCCTCGTTGTGGCACTTGCTGCATTTGTCCAATGCCCGTGGCTTTGCCGTCACTTCAACCAATTCGAATGCACTAGGCTCCCGCTGAGTACTTGACTGAGGAATTGTTGAATGGAGCATAATGGGATCGATCTGTTGACGAGGCTCTAGGAGCAATTGGGGAGTACCATTGCGATGCTGTGCCAGAGACAGGAAGATCTGCGTGGTGGAATGGAGTTGGTCTGCAAAGCTGGGGGCGCGGTCCAGAAGACCCGACTTGATGGCAATGTCGTGCAGCTTCATGAAGGCATTGCTCATGGCCTCGTTGGTCTCCTTCAGCTCCTGGACTCGCTTGTCCAAGGACTGGATCGCATTCTCCTTGCGGTTGCGATATGCCCGCTGGGCCAGGCGGATCTGGGTCCTCCGACGCTGCACGCGGGGTGTTAGGAGCGTCGCACAGTGACTCGCGCGCGCGGGCAGAGCGCGAGCAAGGAGACTTGGATGATGGCCTACCTCGGCAGCGGTCTCATCGTTGGTATAGAGTGTCGGGCGGCCCCTGCTTCTCTTCCCGTCCTCCTCGTTGTCTTCCGCTGGCGACTTTCGCCTCTTCTGGTTCTCTGCGGTCCGCTTCAGCATGGCGCGGTTGACGGTGCGTAAGTCAAGGGAGACAAATGCAACCAACAGAGGCGTAGACGAATGAAGGTGCAGTGCAGTGCCACCGCCGTGGCAATGGACGGGGTGGGCAGACAGTTCGAAGGGAAAGCTCGTGAGTCGTCCTCTCAGTCCACGGTTGGTTTAGAAAACAAGAGGTGTGGATTCTGTCCGTGATTTTGGGCGCTGCAGGATGCAAACGCTCGTTCTGGTCACTCACACTCCGCCAGCACAAGCTCACATCGATGCGAGGTGCACGCAACTAAGGTAGCTTGAGGCCAGGTGCGATGTTCTTTGGATTGCCCGGGTTCGCGCGCGCGAGCGAGAGGCGACTTTTTTCACGGTTGCTCGACTACGGAGTTACGTGTTCGTTGAGGAACATGCGGCTTATGCTGACAGAAGAAAGCGCAGACGGCCGACGTCCAAACGATGGGGAGCGCCCGGTGTAAGTCGGTTCGAGTATGTCGCACCCTCGCTGAATAATTGAGAGCAAGCGCGGAGCTAACCATGGAACTGGGATATATTGGGCATGAAACAGCTCGGACACCACAGTTTTGCGATTACTGATCCCGAAAACTGTATATGATTTCGAACGGGGCGCGCCATTATCATCTTATATAATCACACTGCCCAGAAAGTTCTCCCGTTATTTCTTTAGACACGAGGTCAAACAAGGTTAGTTCACTCTGCTTGACATATCCCGCTAGGGCTAGTAAAGCTACATGACGTTTCTGGGTCACGGAAGCGTTATGTAGCTTTTTTTTTTCCTATCAGGCCCTCGTCAATTATTAAATATACTATCTCTTTTTACAGCCCCATTGCCTTCCGATATTGCTGGTCAGTTAAGAGGCTTCCACGTGGTTGGGCCTTATACCAAACTTTCCTGGCATCAAGACATCGTTGGTAGAATGCCCGTGGGTCATTATTCGCTATTGGAAGCTTGGCAAGGTCCGATATTCTAGAGGAGATAGATATAGGAGATGAATAGAGATCTATGACCCCAGTTGGCCCAGTTGGTTTAGTTGGCTCAGTTGGTTCAGTTGGCCCAGTCAGTTGGCTCATTTGGCTCAGTTAGATTAGTTGGCTGAGTTAACTGAGCCAATAGTAAGTACCAGTGTAAGTGTACAACTTGCTTGCCAGACTTTGTTCTAGTTGATGCGAATGCATATCCTCTAGTTGCGGCCCATTTGTCAATTGATTCTAAGAGGGCTTTTCGAACGTCATATTGCCCTTTAGGTGGCAGGTAGTCGGCTGGAAATTAAGCCATCGTTGGTAGTGGTGAGTTGTGGATGGTTGGTTGTGGATCTGGTTGATACGCGATGTGTCAAGTGTGAGGGCCCAGAGCCGGATGTAGTGGTCAATGTATTTAACAGACTGCTTAGCTATATCTAAGGGACTTATAAAGAGATCTCGATGGAGGAGAAGAATAGTCCTGCGTAGCCTAGGTCTCCTGTCCTCTTCTTATATCTCTTCCACCGCTTGTACTACCTGACCACGGCAGGTTTTACCCTTGCTTTTTGTTTCTCGTGTCCGCATTTATATCTTAGGTCTGGCAAGTCAGGGTTCGGCTGTTCCGGGCGGGCTCCGAGCCGCGCAGGGTTAGGGTTGGGGCTAGGACCTCTCGAAGTTCCCACGGCACTGGCCTGTGACATCAAGTGGGTTAAGGCTCTTTGCAGGGGGACGAGTTCAACTCGTGAAAAAGATGTAACTAGTTATTTACTTTATCTATTACTTTATATGTATGAATCTTAATGCTTTTATTAACAAATGAGCACCGAGGAAATCGTTTAATCGCATGATTATTTTTTTCTAGGCAATAATATAAGGATTAAATACTCTAGAAATACTGTACTGTACAGGTATGCTGGGAGCTGAGGTTCTACAGTATTACTATAGAGACAGGTGGGAGAAAGGCTAGCTGGGAGAATTGGACAAACAAGACAAGGAGGTTGTTAATTAGAATGGCATGTAAGTCGCCCTTTAAAGGGTCCGAATTTGCATAGATATAACTACTAAATAGAAGCTGTTACAGCGAAGTGTTGTGCAGGCGGACTGGACTTTGCGAGCCTGGACGGAGAGATTAGCAACCCCTTTCCTATACCTTTTTCTGCCAGTTTTTTAACAAAATATTCTACATAATACACTTACTCTTTGATCTATACCGTTTACTTAGGTGACCGAAATTCTACTATATTTCTCTCTACTAGTTATATAACCTAACTATTTACCAATGTCAAATACCCTACCAAAAGATAATATCACTGATCTCCGCCAGAAACTTGACTATGGCGACCGTACTTATCCAAGATTTGCCGGGCTGAATGGCGTACTTAGGCTCTGTTCTTTACGGTTCTGCTCGTCCAACGGTATTCCCGGCGCCGATTTATACAACTGGCATAATCAAGCCCACTAGGTCGGGCTCGATGAGATAACAAATAAGTTCTTAGATATACAGGGAAAGGGCTATAAATTCTGGCCAGATGATCCTTCTTCTCTATGCTTTAACTAATATTTTTATACCAAAGATCAAGCCTAGTAAGTTACGCTTTAATCGACTATACCCTAGTTAATGGAGTATAATAATCCTAATTAACTATTGTCTGCCCCTTAGTAAAAAAACTCGTCAAGAACCTCTTTTTCCGGCTTATAGCACAAGCCATCCTCTATTGCCAAACAATGATTTGACTGGAAACTACCTACCTATTCCTGCCTTGACTATGGATTTGGGTTCTTCGAAGCGAAAGTCTCTGAGCAAAGACGAATATGCTGTGGGGTGGATTGCCGCCTTGGACAGCGAGCGAGCCGCCGCGGAGGCCATGCTGGATGAGGAGCACAACAAGCCACATGACTTCACAAAGCCATCTACAGACAATAACTCGCACTCGTGGGGTCGCTCTGCCAGCACTCAGAGACAGGAGGTGATACGATTGTCGTGCAAGACTGACATAAACTAGTCTGCCGAGAATGCCAACTCTACTTCTAAGCTAGTTACTGTATGAGGCTTGTGGCGGAACAAAGCATGGGTGACAGATGAAGGGAGACTGTCCAAGCCCTTTAGAAGTTGAACCAGTATTCCACCCGAATGATGTACGTCCACTTGTGAAAAAGGAAATTGACATGATGCTCTAGGGCTAATTTCTTTTCCATAGTTTTAGCTTCTGAGCAACCCAACACTGCCGAGTGTTGCCGAATGAATCGTGGGCCAGATGTGGGCTTATTTTCTGGAGTAATGGATACACTACACTTCTCACTCCTCTCTAGACAACTCGAAGTATGATTGGTTTTTAATATTTTTCTTTGCCAACCATTTCATTGTAGGATTGACATGTGCAGGGTGCTGCAGGGCTGGCGTGTTTTGTTGTGGCCGTGTGCTTCGCTACCCGGGTCGCGCTGTGGCTGTATTAGTGGCGGGCTAGTCCGCTAGTCCATCTCCCACCGTAGCTGTTCATAGACCGTAAGCAGGAAGGCGACCGAGGCATTCTCTCTCCTACCCTCTCTCCCTCTCTCTCTCCCTCCCTCCCCC
>FTAH01000222.1_pt1 | contig 12363 bp, 11 predicted proteins | sample 1639051 | NCBI WGS metagenome assembly FTAH01 (sample SAMEA3914812, study PRJEB12502) | metagenome | biome: forest; material: soil | place: Canada | collected 2011-07-07 | depth 0.1 m | reverse complement strand
GAGACGGTGAGCAATCGCAATGATTGTGCAACCTTGGAATTCCGAGCGGATAATTTGCTGCATCTTCTTGTCCGTCTCGACATCAACGCTAGGTGAAGACGTGTCAGTAGGTTTGTGGTGCAACAGCAGTGTTCACGAGCGAGAAGGAAACTCACCTCGAAGTGGCCTCGTCTAGTACCACGAGAGACGACCGGCGAAGAATAGCTCGTGCGAGACAGAACATCTGTTTTTGGCCATGCGACAGGAGATCAGGCTCAAGCCGGCAATCCAGGCCACCCATTGCCTCGACGGGCTTCAGAAGCTGAACGGTTTCCAATGCGCGAAGAAGATCAGCATCTGTGGCTTTGCCGTGAATGTCTAGGTTCATCCTGATAGAGCCAGAAACGAAGAATGATTCTTGGGGTATGGCGTTCAGTTGAGAGCGGACCGAGTTGCGGTCGAGTGTCGCCAGGTCGATGCCATCTACCGTGATCATACCCTCGCAAGGATCGAGCATCCTGAAGAGGACTTGCACCAGTGTACTCTTGCCACTGGAATAACAAATGTTAACGTCGTTTCTTTTCTCAGGGAGCTCATCAGCGGGAGTTTACCTTCCAGTTCGGCCGCATATGGCCACTTTCTCGCCTGGCTGGATGGAGAGCGTCAGGTTCTTCATCACCTTCACGCCGTCCTCCCTGTAAAAATGTGAGCAATTGTCCTTCGACCCTAGATGAATTGGTATGGACTCACTTGTACTTGGCCGAGACGTTCCAAAACCTGACCGATCCGTGCGATGGCCACTCTGGTGGCGGCTGGTCTATCTCGCTAGGAAGGTTTTCGTCCATGGTATCCTCGCGAAATTTCTTGATGCGGGCCACAGCACCCATCGCGACTTCCGTCATTGTCCACATGGTTACTGTCTGAGTCATTGTTTGGGCAAGTTCGGCCAAGTTGATCAAGGCGACTCCAGTAAAGCCCGGACCGCTTCCATTCTTGAGCTGGGTAGCGAGGACAATCAGGAGGATGGCAATGCCTGCAACAAGTAGCTCAAGAACGAGAGTGAGCCACTTCTGGAGGCAGTTGAGCAGGTAGAATGGTCGTTGTGAATGGTCCAGGAGTTGCATGTTGGTTGCAATGCTATGCTTCTGCCAACCGAATGCGCGGATGGTTGCTAAGCCAGAGAGAGTCTCCAAGAAGCTCGAACTAATTATCGTTAGCACATAGCACCACACACCTAGATGCATCAGAGGAGCCTACTATAGGGGACTCTTCGCCTCCAGATCCAACAACCGAAGTTGTCTCGAAGTTCGCAAGTAGAATCTCTGAATGAGATAAAAGGCAAGAATCAGGAAAGGAAAAGAGACTCCGAGCCAGTAAGACGAAGGTAAAAGCAGGATCGCCTGTGCGATAGACAATAACAGATCTTAGGGTGGGTTAGCGGAAGCGCAGGTTACAAGCAGATCGACGACACAACATACTCGCGATAGTATTCTGGAGTGCAAAGGGAAGCTCGTAGTCGAGAATCTGGAGATCTTGGCTAAATCTGGATTGGCCATTTGGGTCAGTATCGAAGCCATGTGTAGTCAGGGTGTGGACAAGACACTAACATGTTAAGGATTTCACCGGCATCTGTGAGGTTGAAGTAGGACATTGGAGCTCTATTTCTTTTGTTAGCGAAGCAACGTGGAGAGACTCAGGAGTAGACTGACCTTGAGACCGCTGTATTGATCACATCGTGTAGCTTTTTGCCCGAGATGACCTGCATGTGCAAGAGGACATGGCTGGAAGGTAGGTTTGTTAATACACGTGTCAACTGAGAGGAGGAAGGGATAAAAGAACGGAACGTACACGCAAAGCAGCCCAAGGATTACTATGTACCCGACTTGGAAAGCCGAATATGCGCCAAAGTAGTAGCTGTTCCTGGGATTGTCTGTGATCAGTGCCTCGGACCACCAGTTTAACCAGACAGCTGCACAAGTCTTGCGTTAGCATATACCCCAGATTGCTATTTAGAGGACGTCTTACTTGGAAAAGTTGCAAAGAAAGCCCAGAGGAGCTGCAGGACTGCGTAGTACGCAAAATTCCCGAGACCCGATGCGCGGAAGTAATACAGGTACACCGCAAAGTCGCCGGTCTGCCTGCTTCCCTCATCTTGCGCAGGCTGGGCTTGCACCTTTCCTAATCCAAAAGCGTAGTCGGGGGATTTAATACTCTCCTTCGAATCTGTTGAGGTGGACGCTTCGACTTCGTTCTGGGTGAGATCAAGCTGCCCAACGTATCCCTTGGAGGTTCGTAGCTGGAAGAATGTCCCCTGCTCGCTGACCTCGCCTTCGCTGTTGAGAGAAAGGATCCAGTCCGCGCGGGGCAGAAAGTGGACTGCCATGTCAAGGTTAGGCTAGATCATTACTCCAGAGCTTCCAGTCTTGCTCACCTGAGTGCGTGGCCAAAACAACCGAGACTCCCTCTCTCCGGAGCAAACCCTCGGTGGACAGTAGGCGGTCGAATAGAACCTTTTCCGTCTTTCGATCTAAGCCACTCATGACATCGTCAAGCACAATAATTTTGCACCTAGAATAAACGGCTCGGGCGATCGCCTTACAAGGAAAATTAGCCAAGGGGGAGGTGTCCAGTCACTCAGATAGACTCTACTTACCACTCTCTGTTTTTGACCGCCACTGAGATTGATTCCGTTACTTCCTAGGTCGGCCTGGTCTCCTCCAGCAAGATTGGCAAAGTCCTCGTCGAGCGCACATGCATTGACGACAGTCTTATACCAAGCCTGACTCCAGGGGGAAACGCCGAGAATGTTTTCTTGGATGGTTCCGTGGGTCAGCCAAGGTGTCTGGTCGCAGAATCCGATGTTCTGCTCGCATAGCTCGACTCGGCCCTCGAATAGAGGTGTCTCTCCTAGCAGTCCCTTGAGTAGGGTCGATTTCCCGCTCCCCGCAGGCCCAACAATGATTGTAAGCTTCCCAAAGTAGAGATCAAGGTTGAGATCTTTAATGACGGGTCGGTTCATATCCGGCCCGGTCTTCCAGCCGAAACTAGCACCAGCGGCACGAAGCGCCCTGACGTTGTCGCTCGTTGATTCCTCTTCTCTTGCCTTCTCTCGTCGTTCAAGTGCGGCTCTCCCGACAGTCGAGAAAGTTTTCCAGAGCCGCACGTTGAGGTAAGGGTTGCTAGAGGTTGAGCTTGGGCGAGTCGTGTGGGAGCGCTTGTCAACGCGTTCCATAGACTGCCCAAACGCTTCGATACGACTGACGCATCCAACGGCAGCAATGAGAAGCGGGACGGCTTGGAAGAGTTGCACAAGCGGCTGGGTGAGAAGACGGAGCAGCAGTACGGAGGTGAAGATCTTGCTGGCTGCGAGAGTCCAATCTTGACCGCCCATTCCAGCTAGACCGGCTCCGAATGCGACAACCGGAGCGAAAGCCTGGGGGATGAAGGCTGTTGGGGTTGGTAAGTACAAAATCTAGCTGATGGATAATTCTGCGGTTGTTCATGGACTTACCAACGACGATGACAGCGCTCATAATAAGTCGGTACTGAAAGGCGGCCGAGATTTCATCGAAACGCAGCTGCTGCACCAGATTATGGAGTCGTTTGGACAGACCCAGCATCTTCACGCCTTTCATGCCCTTGATGGTAGACGAAGTGATGGCTGTGACGCACGTGGTTAGAGAGTATTGGTTCACGGCAAAGGGGTGTTGGAAGCTTACCAAGTCGTTCCTTGATCGCCTCCAGCCATGGAATTTGACGAATACCACCGAGAACGGAGAGTGCCAAGGCGACAGCAATACAAGCTAAGGAGAGAAGTTAGTCATTGGTAGGTTCAAATACCGTCGCAATACGAACTTGAACTTACCAAAGCAGAGGACGATGGGCAGGAAGAACGGCATCCCTAATTGGCGTTCGAGGAGATATGCCGCTATCGCGACCTGCAGTGCCGTGGACCAGGACTCGTAAAGTCCAAAGAGCCCTTGAACAATTCTTTCGACGTCGGTGCTCATCAATGTCAGAGCATCCGAGTCCTCCGTAGCCACGGTGGGAATGGTCAAGACTTTGTCATAGATGAAACCAACAAGAATCCCTCGTACCATGGTGACAAACCTGTAGAGGAAGTACTGGTACCATCCTTGGGAGATCTGAATAGCACTGTCAGTTTATATCCGTCACGGCCAGAGGAGTCTACGTACCGCAATTCCCGTGTACACAATCGCATACGCGCCAATGAGGCCGTACCCAATATCGGCGGAGGAATCTTGGAGGTCTGCTAGGTATTCCAGAACGCGGTCCGCTAACAGGGGTTGCGCAAATGTGAATCCGATAAAACACAAGAGGGGGAAAACGGGATAGAAGATGTGCCATTTCAGGGACACGGCGAGGGCGATGAAAAGCCCGCCCTTCTTGTGCTTTTTGGACGCTTTAGGAAAACAGGATTAGCGATATGCACCACGACTGGATCGTGTCTGTTTGGGGCAGTTATTGATGTTAAGATACTTACCGGCTTCCCAGGGTTCGGCAAAATTCCTCGCCAAGGTGGTGGAATTGAGGGCGTCATCCAGAGGATACAGGTCAGTGACTGACAGCACCTTTCCATAGCCGACTCGGAGCAGCTCAATCAGCCACAGGAAGAGGGATTTCGAGAAGATTCCGCTCAGCTCATCTCTTCCGTAGGTATCAGACTTGGCGAGTACGCCGCTCGCCTTGCCTTTTGCCTCAACCACCAGCAGGATAACTTTGACCCCGATACAGGCGGAAGCGACCGGGGCAACATCGGCATTGCTTAACCATAGGGTGCGAATCCAGGCAGCATCGAATATGATGGTGAAGAAAAGGAAGGTCGTAATTAACGTCGATGGCCGTAGCGTCTTGAGATGCTCCATTGGCGATAGGACGAAAATCACGAGCGCGGCTGCGAGGTTTATAGCCGCGGCGGCCAGAACGGCCTCGGTGAGCGCTGGTGATTCCTGGTTGATCTTGACGGCGTAGAAGACCACAACTAGTTGCACAAATGCGTATGCAAACGTAGTGACCTAGAGAAAAAAATCCAGACCACAACCGTTAGCGAATTCTACCGTGGGCGGCGATCCCTGGACTCGAGGGGCAGAGCACTTACCATCTTGGCCAGCAAAAGCCTGTCTTTCGCGATGCATCGCGGGCGACTAAAAACGACGAACAGACGAAGAATCGCTAAGATCAAAAAAAGGGAGGATGTGCCTATACGGAGAATGGTTTCCTCAAAGTAAAGAGTGAAGTCAAAAGCGCGACAGTTCTCGTCGACCAGCGGTCCGAAGCTGCTGTCGGCGAGGGGGTCGCACACGGCGGCCATGACGAAAGGCGATGTTTACTCGGTAGTACGCAGCGACACGAAATCCATCACCATGAAGAGAATGATCTGGGGAAAAGGAGATCGTATAGGCCCAGCTCAATTGTCTCCATTCCCAGAAAGAATGAGTTGCTAGCTAAAGCGAATCGTGCAGTGAGCGAGAGAAAGGACAAAAGACTGGCGGCCGATACAGTGGTAATCAGGGGTATTTCCCCCAGCTGCGTAGGGGTTGCACGACTCCATCGTCCACCAAATGCCTCCAGATTTGCTCGGCGCCGATGGTGTTGTCATTGGTTGTAGGCTCCGTACGCAGGCTGGGCCCATCGTCTATTCGAGCTTTCTCACTGAGCAGACATGTCGACTCGACACTGGGCACTGCAGTCGTGGCGCAACTTTTTGCCAGAGCATAGCCAAATCCGGTTCAAGCAAGCCCAAGTGATTGGATACATCGCCAAAGTTGTTTATGTAAGCCATGGGCCCATGGCCGGGGGGGCCTGCAGTCAATCTCCCAAACCCTCCGAGAGGCGAAAATGCCACCTCACCTCCGACGTTCAACTGCCAGGTTCCCAATTGAGGAATCATCTCACTTGTGATCATATAGCGGCGTAGAATGCTTAATTCTCAACAAATGCCAAGTGCAAATATGGCTTAGTGTTGTGGAAGCGGTCGCTCTGGCTGATTCCAGGTCTCGAAATCGATCATTCGCGGGGTAATTAGAGCGAGGTTGCAGGCAGGGGAATCGGATCGCATCTCGAGGTTGCGGTGCTATAGTGCTGGTCATCGGGGCTGGCAAACAAACCTCGTCCACGAAGACCAACTTCTTCTTTGTGAGTAGAAGGAAGGCGGCATTTGCGATGCCGAAGTCTTACTCCATCGGACTTGAAGGACTTGGGTGAGGCTAAGCCGACGCACACTGTCAGCCTCGAAAGGAAATGCGACTGTGCCATTGTGCCCCCACATTGCACGCTGTGAGTACACACTGTAAGGCACAACGGGCCGTGAGAGCGTACGACTAAAGCCCGCCGCCCCGTAGCAGAAGGAATACGAAGAAGGAAGGCCTCCAAAAAGACCAAAACAGTATCCCATCGCATTCTCCACGCCTACTTCCCCGTGCCTCGGAACTTTCCTGTCCTATTTCGGGACTGGAAGGCTCTAGACTTCCCATCGTGGCAAGCGCGATTTGTCCAACGTCGTCTATGGTTTCCCTGGGAGGAAGGTGGCGTGTCCAATCTCCCACGTCAGGTGCGCGTCTCCCAGCTGACATTTTCTTATGCTGCTGAGCGAAATAAAATAAATACAGCGCGGTGAGCCCGATGCAATTACTGTGACACCGGAACTCATTTGTTGTTATATCAACAAAATAGCTGCATACGGTAGCTCTCGTGTATCTGGGGTAGTGAAAAACAACTCCAATAGAAGTTTTACATGAGTCTTCCTCCAAAGGTTAGCCAGGAGAAGTACAATCAACTCCAGAGCCTTTTCTGAGGCAGGAATTATGCCAAGTATCCCACGCACTCATGAAAAGTATAAGGTGGAACCATTACACCAAGGGTGGGCTTGCAACGCCCTTAGTACAGTCATTGTCTCCCGTTTCTCGGGCCTTCTCCTGCTAGTCGAGTCGGTGGCTTTCAACCCGACCCCTTCCCATCACAGTATTGTACCTACGTTAGGTACTGTTGGTAGAGGAGTCCTCGCGGTTCTAGACCACGACCGTTCCACAGAGAGTCTCTAGTCCCCGACAGTATGAAACGTATCAGAGCCAAGAAAGTAGATGCCTACAATCAGCGCGTCGTTGCGGCCGTTGGCTTCCAAGTGAGCGGGTTCGGTTGCTTGGTAAATTAGCTCCCTCGCCGCTCTCCTTGACTGCACATACACAACGGCGTGACGGGCTAACGTTACCCCTAACGGCAGAGATGTTCTGTTTATTTCTGACTGACGCGGAAGACCCCAGTTAAGTGACTGACCTCCTGCAACGTGTACTGACTGATAGCAATGGACTGGGCGTGAACCGTCGGGAAAGGGGGAGAATGCATCACGTTGTTCTCCCATGTTATACCGTGGGTTTTCTGGGCGTAGCTGATCATCCCTGTAATCAACAAATGTCACTTGGCAGTAGGCGCAGAAGAATGAGGGACCTTTCTTGGCCACAGCTTGGTATGAGCCCGTCAGAAAGCAGCCATTCAGGGCGTAGAAGCTGAAAACGGCGTCCTCTCTCCAAGAGTTTCTCGAACAAAGGGTCCGCCATAGTGACCTAAGTCTATGCCAAGCGGTCTACGTCTTGGCGGTTTTGGATGGCTCGTCTAGCTTCACGAATAGATGAAGCAGCTCAGTGTAGAGTGAGTAGCGGACTATGTCACGGGAGCTATTTTGGTGCCTTTCAAATGCCAATGGTCTATCTTCTGAGCTTGGCGACCTTGTGCTCCATATAATACACCCAGAGACAAAGCTCAGGTGCCAAGCCTTAAGCATAGGTCTTCAGTCCGGGGTAGAACAAAGGAAACTCTGTATACTTCTTTAAAGCGTTCCATCATGAGTCGTGTCAACTCAGTTAGCCCTTATTTTAAGATCGCCGGCTAAAAGCTCGGTGAGAAGATGGTTGGCATCATCAAATAACTACAGGCCACGTACTGAGAACCATTATCCTTCTAGAAAAACGAATCAAATTAGAGCACAGGAGTACACGAGACAACAAGGTATTGGCACAACGTTAGCGCAATCTTCATGCGTACCCCGGTTCTTTGTCGAGTGAGTTCTCAATTACCTCGTAGCTACTAGCTATACAAGCTCGGCATTTTATCTCGTTCAACAACGTTTCTTTGCGGATAACTGAAAGAAATCGATAAAGGTTTAGAGCCGTATACCGTAGCCGTAGTGACCTTCAACTGTGCACATCATGCAATGTACAAAAGACGCCCGGCTCAATACTCGGGCTTGGGTCTTGCGGTGGTTCCCTCTCCTTGAGTCAAGAGAAATGAAGAAAGCTGCCAAGGTTAAACCCATAATTTGTTGACGATAGTGCCTATGCAGTAAGCCTCCTCTCTTGGGAGATTGGACGATGCGTTGATCTACGCTTGGCAGAGATCTCTAAGAGTACATCGAGCACCGGAGAAGTCTGTATCAAGGGCCGAGAGTGCAAATCCGGGTCAGCGCAGGGACTGCAGCAGAGTGTAGGTAACAGGTAACCCACATCTCCTGTGATTCATTAGGTATATGTACATTCAGTGCATTTGCTGCGGCTTAGTAGCATCCTCGACGCATCATGACATCTTCTTAATGACTGCCATGTTAGAATTCACCCAGGCCATTATCATGCAGCGACCCATGAGATCGTTTGAGTATCTAGAACTCTAAGCCAACAAACCTAATTTCCCTCTATCATATGTAGCCAACGGTCTACGGGGAAAACACAGTACATATATTGTACGCCGGAGAATTAAGGAAAAGGTAGTTCTCAGATAGAACGAGCAAGTCAGATAGCCATAGATCACAAGTACTCCTGGAAATAATACAACAATACAAGGCAATACACCGTGACACATTGCTTGTGCCAAACTTACCGCAAGAACTAATGTATCCTATCCCATACTACACTGATATTAATCGACTTTGATAGGCAGATGCATTGCTAATCCATGATCTTGCGACTTCCGAACTGACGCATCTCACACGACGGACCGATTTCCATGAAAATAATCTACTCTAAGACAATCTCTCAATACACACTAACTTTGCGCATGCCTGGCACCATGAATTAATCCATGATCGTTTGATTTAGACACGCAAGTAGCAGAGGGGCTCAGATCTCGTACGTCTATAGGAATTTCACCGCCCCGGGTCGGGCTCGCGAAGTTTACTATTTTGATATCAGTCGCTTACGCCAAGTATTCTATAATTTTTTTTATTTGGAATCACAATTAATTAAAGACTAAGACGTCCCCTTGATTATCCGCTCATACACGGTCAAGTAAATGCGACCCAGCCTATGAATTTGAGGAATGTCATGAATGAAACGGCGACGTGGCAAGCCCTATTTAATTGCTTATTAGCTTACCTATAGTATCTCCCATCTGCCGTGAGCGAGGTGAGAGTGAGACGGGCTAATGTATTCCACAATTGTGAGCTGTGAGCCTGTGCCTCTGGTACCTGGCGGGACTTTCTTCTCCAAATCTTCGTTCCTGCGTCACAATGGTACTATTTCGCCACGCTCGCGCAACCGTCTTCACCTTGACTGCCACAGAATGAGACGCCTCTAAGGGCATAGGGCCTATGAATCGGTCGCAATTCGCCCTTCGGCTTTCTTTTGTCTTGCTCGATCTGCGACATCTGAAACCTGCAGCTTTTCATCTCGAAGGATCGCGATCCTAGTAAGCGCGTGCGAGGAGTCACAAACTTCAATATTGCCATTCTTTCCTCCTGATTACTTTTTATCCCGTCTATGTTATAATTATCATGCAAATTGACGTGTAAATGGAAGCATCGTGTGAAAAACTTTGAATTTTATGGCTATGCATCCCAGGTGAGTCGCGAACAGAAGACAGAGTAATCACGGCCAAACTTGTTACCCGATTAAGCCACTCAGTTCCCCGCAACCCAAGGGCGAAGGATCACGGGGTAGTTTCAGGTAGCCATAGCCCCGCCCGATTCAAAGTCAGATAACCCCTCCGCTGCGGCAGAGTAATGCCTTACGAATCATACCTTTTAGTTCCTATTTGTGCCGTCTCCAGCAGTGAAGAGGATCTCGAGACGGCCGGAGCCACCTGGACAAGGCGTGTCGAACAGCGCCCCCGTGCTGTTGCATTCCCATCCCAGGCAACCCAGTTGTCTGGCTAGCCTATGTCCGTACTTTTCGCTGAATCGGCGATTAGGAGCCCGTGCAAAGCCAGAGATGCTCCGCTATTACTCTAATATAGACCGCGATGTAGATCATGGATCTAGGTTGAGGCACGGCAGGGGCAGTACCAGGTAATCTCGCCTTGGGACAGATAATTCCACACAGCTACAATGTAACTCTTTTGCTCCCTTCATAGGCATAAGAGACATGCTACTCGTTGACGACAAGGTCAGCAGGTATTCAAGCCAAGCACCCAATGTCACGGCAAGCTGTACGCCTTCGGTCCTCCGACAGCCTCAGATCGCATCTGGGGAAGGGCACGCAAGCTTCTAGAAACTTTCCTAATTTGTCGATCGGGCGTAATATTCGCGGCAGTCCGAATCCGTCGGCCAGGTAAGACAATCTGGTCCAATTTGCGAGCACTCCTTTTTCCTGCGGCTCAGGAGCGCAGCGGTGCTTGGCCGCCGCCCACGCGGGAAGACGAAGATCACATATTGTACTTTTGAAAACCTCGCCGCACACGTGCATACGCGTAGCTGATGTATCCTCCGAGTACCCAGGTTGAAGCTGCTCTCGAGGCTTAGAACGATCCTTAGTCAGGCATCTTTCCGCTGAGCGGGATTGGGCACTAAGAGCCGCGCTATGCTCATTATCTAATCCGAACTAAGGGCCACCTTGTAACTCGGGATTCCCGATGGCGTCGTACCGTGACAGCGGCTACTCACTCGTAAGACTATTGGCAAATTCACCTTGGAAGAAAGAAAATTCCCTTGGCATTTTAATTGTGTTGCTCCGAACTGGCTGGCTGACAACAAATTCATGTTCTCCGGAGCAATTCAAAGCTCCAGCCTTAGGTTCCGGCGGCTGCAAAGTAGCATCGCGCGAGATTTAGATTAATTGCTACGTGAGCAGTGCGCTCGGCCGGGCATATTTTTTTCTGGGCATTGGAGACGACCAGGTGTGGCGGGACTGGAAGCGTATAGCATTAGCAAGACTAAGCGAGTAGAGTTGTTGAATGCCATTGGCCTCAGAGCACTAGGTGATTCACGAGGCCCGACGTTGTACTTCCGTATACGTCTATGTGTCGCTACCTTGTCCAATTGACTTTATTTCGGCACTATTCCGTTGTCAGCCGCCCTCCCTTGGCCGACCACCCCTTTCTGACGTCAAAACGGTAATGACCGAAGTTCGCTTCAATCAGCTGAAAAAAGTAGGGCATCCAATCACAGCGCCGCTGGCGGGGCAGATGCGCCTTGTCAAGCCCCTTCTAGGCTTGAGACTCTAGGCCCGCCAGAATGACCAGTGACAGGACGAACGGCGCTACCGCCCCACATGCAACAATCCAAAGCTTCCGAGTCTCTGCGCGCGGGAATTTGGCGTCGGTTGACGATGCACCGAAACTATCGAGACTCTCCCCGTTCGGTATTTCGGGGGCGAAGCCGATTCTTGTTTCTCCTAGGTCCAGAACATCGGAGAGTATAACGGCGCTACTTTCTTCTTCTTAATTGCCTAGCCAGCCTAACTGGGCTGAGCCATTATTGCCCCAGAAGCCAGTTTGCGGGTCAGGCCTTGTCTACCCGCCTGAGTCCCCTTGTGATGTCGAGCTTTTGTACCTTCAAGTCCTGCACATATGCTGTGTTCTAGACCACCCCGACGTCATCGCAGCGGTAGACGGACCGAAAAGTGGTTTGGCTGTTAGGCTACGCGGGCAGCTTTGACGATGGCGTTGGGCTTGTTCCCAAGACGTTTTGGCGTGCGCCATATTCGCGGTTACCTACTGCGATCCCTACTACAATAATGTTATGCTTGAACAAGCTGACGAGGTGGATGAGGCGATTTCGGCAAGCCACAACCCGGTGCGCAGGTAAGTAGTAGGGTGGTAGATGGAGTTTGTGAAACTAGAACCTTACGCCCAATCCAATCAGCATCTTCCACTGCGCCGGTGATGAGCGCTGGGGCAGCCTCGACCTGTTCACGTTTCTGGCATCCTTCGCTTTCCCTGAGGTAGCATTAGGCTTTCTACTGTAAGAGGCGTGGGAGTTGTCTATGGCGATGTAGGGGTCGTTTGGGGCTCGTGCGTGGGGAGCGAGTACCTGACAGAGCGGCCGCGCGCGGGTTGATGCCAACCATAGCGGTCGGTAAATCCCCAATCAGTATGGAACTTTCCAGGCCCTGTACCGTTGAGTACTGTGCTTTAATTGCTGGGTATTTTGCCCCCTATGGG
>FTAH01000014.1_pt1 | contig 12560 bp, 9 predicted proteins | sample 1639051 | NCBI WGS metagenome assembly FTAH01 (sample SAMEA3914812, study PRJEB12502) | metagenome | biome: forest; material: soil | place: Canada | collected 2011-07-07 | depth 0.1 m | reverse complement strand
TATCTAGGTCGCGCCCTCGCGCGTAGACAGGGAGATAGAGAATAAGCAAGCAACAGACCCCAATCAACCCCCGTATTGAAAGATACAGACGAACCAACATACATACCATCCTTGGTAGTAGTTTTGTGGTAATTTTGAGGTGAGAGCTTTTGTGAAATGATTTGAAGGTGTAGATTTTTAGTTTTGGTGTCTCTATGCAAGAAATTAGAAGCCTTGCTCTGAGTTTTGCGACGTTGAGCACCGTGAACCACGGTATTGGGCCTAGGAGCTCTGATATAGATATCCAACGGAAGTACAGTAATCACATGGATCACGAACTTATCGATGTTCTCTTATGACTCTAGGAAAATGAGGCGCAGGATAGGATGCTGGTGTGCCCCACGCAGGCGCTTATTGACAATCCTGGCGTTTATCACGAAGCAGTCTGCCAGTTTAAAAGATGTCAACAAGCCAGAGTTTTGAAGACGTCCTCACTCGCGGACTCGTGACAAATCAGAAAGGCTTATCAATCACAGATTTTGTCCAGCTCTGGTAACGCATATTTCTATCTTTTGATACCGTCAAAGTAGTGATAGCGCTCCGAACTCCCAATTCTCGAGGATATAAGCCTTGACCTTAGTTACCATGAATCTGATGATCTTCTCCAGTCCGCACACACGTCAAGCACAGTCCACCAAGGCCTTTGGAAGTGAGGTCCTTGAGGAGTTCCCGGACTAAAGAACTCTCTACACTTGCCTCAGGATACGTGCGAATCCCACTCCCACGATACCCTTCAGGAAATGACGGGGGAGGCAGTGGGAGAAAAAGAGACTGCATAGTATCGGATAGCGAGGTTTTGGAGATATGAGAAGCATCCTGTTTGTTCCCCGGGAATTTCCGATATTTATTGGGCGGGAGCTCCGAACCACCCTGAGTAGCGAGACATACCACCTCTAATCGAAGCCGACTTCGACGTTGCTCCATCATGCCTAACAACGAGTTAACAAGAGCTGCGCGACAGTAGAAGAGACACGTACATGCAAACCGACTGGCAGCATCAAGAAATATTGCATCTGCGCCATCAAGTGTCGAATAACACCCGTTGAAGTGGCATAGATGGCCAAGGGTAGCCGCTTCGAAAGTCTTGCTGTTGCGGAACAAATAAGAAGCCTTGACCAGCTGCCATAGTTTCTTGGGATCACGTGTGCCGCTATGTTGCAGCCAGTCGCGAATAGACAGTCGCAGCGCATTTCTCATGTCGTACTTGTCGATTGCGATCGCCAATTGAAGCACATCATCCAATTCAAACCGCTCTTCAACAGCATCGTTGCGGAAGTGTATGATGCTAAAGATAGTCTCCATGGCTTTCGGGTTGTCTTCGGGTAGCGGAATAGCTGGAGGATGCTCGGAGGAGAGGCTGGCACCCTCGCTATAACGGGGGCCCAGCAAGGCGTTGAACACCGGAGACACAGTACGAAGGAAGAGTGAATGAACTCTCAGCTGTCGTTGTTCGTCTCCCACGACAAACACAACATCTCCATCCGGGACTATCGACACCGGAGGCGGCTGAGGGCTAAGCGGGCTCTAGAAGCGATTATTTGTTAGTGATATTGGCCGTTTATTAAAATGCACTGCAAATGTCATCGAGAAAATGGAGGCTTGGCATCTCAAGCTACTCATATCCTTGCTGGGCGAGTTTAAGAGTGGGATACGCACCAAATTTTTCCCACCTGGTGCTTCCATGGTGAGGAGAAATTGAGGTTGGTTTTTGGGTGTGTAGGTATGGTACGAATAATAATGAATTGTTGTACTCTAAATACCGGGGAGAAGCTCCTGTGAGATAGATTTGTTCTGAGGGGATGGTCAGGCAGCTGCATGCGGTGCCTCACCGCCTTTCAGTACAGGGCAGAACCCATGCGCTGGGCCGTTGATGGGAGCGTATGAATCAAAACTGAGAAGTGCTGCTACCAGCTGGCCACAGTGTTGTATCGTTGTACAATTCTAATCTGCGCGCGAACATGTACTGGCAGTGTCCCTGGACTTACTGTTGAAAATGGGTTAACTTAGCTTGTTTCGACCATGCATCCTATTATCCATACATCTCATCCCGTCAATTCAACCTCGGGGACTTGAGATTCTCCAGCGTCCTATCTTACCAGCGGTTTCATGAAACATTCGTACCTCTTTCGCTTTTTATAATCATTCGTTACATTTCTTTGTCAGAAATTGGCGTCGTATTCAACTTTATAGACCCTTAGGCCAGTCCGGCCGCTGTCCACAAGTCGTAAATTTATTCCTTGGCATATCTCCTGCGTGGAAGGGTATCTCATTCGATACTTACTCGCTTCAGTATGGTCAGACAATCTCCCTCGTTTCTCAGGCGATTCCAAGCTGCCGCCTTCAGTACTTCCTTTTTGCTAGTCCATTCCATACATCAATTCAGCCTGCTTATTTCTCAAGGAGCCCAGTCGGCCTTTAATTCTCACTATTCTGCTAATGTTAAAGATATAACTCCATATTAGTCCTCAACCTTGGTCTCCCTTGCCTTGTCTGGCTTGGCGCAGCCTCTATCATCCTTATATTGACCAACTGGTGTCGCGGCTTCCGGCCCTATTAGATCTCCGAGAACCGAGAATCGCAATAAACCACCTAACTTGGAAGCCAGAGTCGAGAGTGCCTTGCTGGTGGCACTAAGTCGAACTGCCCGTCGGGATTCTCTGATACCTGGACTGTACCGGCGCAGGGACTTGACGAGCCACTTGGTGATGTCTGTGGTTGTGATCGCACACCCCACCGTAGATATAGTGACTCAGTATCCACATCCTTGGACCAATTGGCCAAGGCACCTCTCTCTCATACTTCCCAAAAGAGTAGGAGCTGGCTTTGGGCGGAAACTTAAAATAAAGTAGGTACTTATCGAAGATGGCCAGCGCTGCGGTGATAAGGCACTTCATATTGCGGCTCGAGATTATAGACCAACTCGATTCATGGCCGCAGAAACAAATTGGTAGATTTGTGAAAGGAGAAAAAAAAAAAAAAAAAAAAAAACCCCGCGAACCTGGGGTGATTTGGGCATCAAGATAGAAGCCAATGGGGGGTTTAATAGCAAAGACCTCAAAGGGCTGAATCTGAATGCCCAGGTTGTGGGTGGCAGATTGCAGAAACCAAGGGGGCTGGCGAGCGCAGCGTGACTCAGCCAGTATCGGGGGTTGCTTGACTAGTAATGTAAAGGACCAAACAGCGAGATAAATTATGAAATAGTGGTGATTCTGAGTGAGAACTTTATGGGAGCCAAGTCTGGCAGTTCGGATGAGGGAATACAATACAGGGCAGGAATATTTCGGCGATCAAGGGAACAGAGCCCAATTTGACATCCCTGCCCCCCTCCAAATCACTTACAAGTCACGAATTTACTGCCGTCTCTCCCGCTTCCTGTATACGCTCTTAATTTGCCTAGTCATTTATTAGAGTTCCCGGAGTTTCTAAGAGAGATCGCCCTTGAACTGAAGTCTGAAACCCAAAAGAAAAAAAAATTCGCCGGTTTTCTCAATGAGAGCCGTAAGCTCCCAAACCCACTCATGTGCACCACCTTTCCGTCCCGGGCCTTAGGGCAAGGTTGTAAAGCTCCCGGTCGTGTCTACTATCTTCTGCACAGATTTCTTGTAACTTGGCTCCTCTTCGAGCATGTCAATATACGCATTGAGTTTGGGGAAAGCCTCTCTGAACGAGTTTTGATCCCCCTTTGCCTCTTCGACCATGCCCACTGCCTTTGCGGTAGTTAAGGCATAGCCGAGCATCATATCAGCGGCCGTCAGATTCTCACCACAGATGTATTTTCCCCCATTGTGAGCCGTGCTGAGATAGCCTTCCAATAGTGTGAAGTGCTTCTTCAAGTTTGGCACAACGAAGAGCTGGATGTGCTCGTTTGCGACGCTCTCGGTGACGGGGCGGAGACCTGCAGAGAAAGTGCAATTAGAATACCGCCGAGTCTAAACCAATCCCCCCACCATCTAGACATACCATTGAGAATGATATACAGGTAGATTGTAGCCATAAGGCTGGCCTCGCTGTAGTAAAGGATGTATGCGTATCGCATCCACCCCTCAGTCTCGCCGCCAATCTGGCCTTCTTGGCCATCCTTCCAGCGCTTTGGCACAATCGTTTTGCCCGCAGAAAAATGGTCCGAGAGATACTGCGCAATGAAACCGCTCTCGGCGAGCACGATAGGCTGCGAGCCAGGCCTGGTGATGGTGATGGTCGGAGACTTGCCCATGGGATGAATCTTCTCGAGCTCCGCCGGGGAGAATATGGTACCCGCTTGTCGTTGGTAAGTCTTGAGCTCGTAAGGAACCCCAAGCTCTTCGAGCAGCCACAAGGTTCCTTGGGCACGAGACCCATTGAGCCTAGTTTGATGTGAGAAGGGAACGTACGCAAGAGTATCATTGGGGAAGGCCGTACCAATGCAAGGTCAATTTCGTCCCGTCGGGAAGCGCCATTTTTGGGGGGAAGATGGAGAGTACAAGTGGATGAATATTGCTGCAGCTAGATAAAAAAACCCCGGAATGTGTATTTTTATACGCTGCCTGAGAAGAGATGCGGAAGTGGTGTTGCCTTTGATCCCCTCAGCGACCGCAACAACTGGGTATTTATAGTATATGCCATACCTACACAATGAGCTTACCCTCGCCGTTTGCTCGTCGGTTTCCCCGCGCCGCACGCGTTCATGAAACTGACCGCTGATTGATATTTCTTTATTAAGCGAGACAAGGGAGCTTTCCGGGAAAAGATAGAACCTCGGGATCAAGGCCGCGTCTACCACTTGCTTCAGAGTGCTAGTTACGGCAGCGTGTTGGATCAGAAGTGGGGGGTGGCGCGAATTCCAAATCCTGCCCTAATGCCCCATCCCCTATCTCCAAACGAACAGCTGTACCCTCCGTAGCTACTGTAGTAACCTTCAGCTAGCCCGCTGGCTCAGATCACTAATCCTACCTGGGACACCCAAAATCTCGCCCGGGCCGGTGAATCAGCGCCGTTTATTGACTACAACATGAAGTATATTGGTTAGCCTCAATCCTCTCTTTATCTTACACTGGTTCTAACTCTTCGGGATTTCAAATAAGAGAAATATCGCACAGCTTCCAATGGCCGTCACGGTTGAATTTTTGTTTTGTAGACTATGGGAAGGGAGGCGCATATGATATCGATAGGTAGATGAAGAGAAGCAGTCCTACCGGCGATCCGACCAACATATTTTCTACTACATGAACCCCCTGATATGTAAGTAGAGTAAATATAGAAATCAAGCCTTCATAGCAGAACAATCCCGCAGTGAAATTTTTCGCAAAAGTACTCAAACTTCAGAAGTAATGACGCGATCCGCTCGTGACGAATGCCAGACAAGCAGTCTAATACTCGCATCTTTGTGCAATGGGCCAAGTACTGTCTTATTATTAGGCGATGACCCCGGAAATTTCAAGCCTGTTTCGCTCTCGCCGGGGTTTGTGTGGTCTGGAAATACCTGCCCAGGATTTGGACGGGTGTAGTATCTGAAAGGTTGGTCGGTTCTTCCGCGAGAAACTGGAAATAAAAATGTTGAAAGCCGAGATGGTGGTCCGATGCATTGGCATCCTCAATTCGTATAGTAGCTGACTCATATATCTTATAATTGCATTAGCTTCTTCGTTGACAGGGCGCAAATCTGCATTAGCCTCTACGCATTCAGTAGCAAACTAGGTCATCTGTAGTCACCCTAGATACCTTTGGCTAGGGGGAGGAGAACCAAAGCTGCCCAGGGGATCGCTGGGCCTCGACCGCAGCTATCGCCAAAGTTAACCTGTGGCAAAATACTGGACTGCAGTATGACCCGTTATAGCGACGAAGCTGTCAAGGCCGCCTTGCTGGAGATTGCGCCGGAAGACAAAGCTAATATCGAGGCTGCCAAATTGGGTGAAATTGAAGACCCAGACCAAATGCCAAAGAGACGATCACACCGTCGATGCCACCCAATTTCTTCAGTCAGACCGCTCCCCGCTCTTGTCAACTCCCAGAGGTTGGGGTACCCCTATCTTGTGGCAATATCACTGTTGGTTGCAGGGGACCATTGGCCATCGAGCCACGTAGAAGCCTTGGCCGAGGTCAACAATTTCGGAGAGTAATTGGGCTTATGATACTTGGCACAGTATGAATAGGTGATGTAGACTTGAATAACTAGTATTTGGAATTTCAAAATATCTAGAACAGGGTATGCGACCAGAAGTTTGGCGCGAGCTTGCCCGTCACTAGTGGCGAGCTGCGGGCTGCGGGCAAGCGATCGGATCCGATGCGCAATACTGCGAGCAACGGGCTACGACGCGGATCCGATGAACACGTCTGCGGGCTGCGGGCTAGCGACGCGGATCCGATGAGCATGTCTGCGGGCTGCGGGCTAGCGAGCGGATTTGATGAGTAACTAAAGTCTCCTTGTAAGGCGTGACAGCAAAAGCCATTGCCCGATATAATTAGATTAAGTAAGGTGCCTTATGATTAGTGACAGAATCTGACCATCTTGCAAACCCTGCATAGACACTCTAGAGTTCAAAGTATTTTATCGAGGTTGCTTGCTCCTACTCTGGGGTGTCACTAGATATTTTCAGTTCGGCAGATTGAATACCAAGAGAATAGAAATCAGTTTCATTCCCATTACCATGGCGCCGTACAATCTGGAAGAGGTAGACTCGATGGAGATTGTCATCGTCGCTACCGATGAGGTCGACCAGTTTTCTCACAGTCAGAATGCAGGGGTGAAGCAAATGGGAAGTATGAGCCAAGTTCCAAAAGTTCCCCTCGAATCGAATGACAATCGACACGGTGCTGCGTTGGAGATGAAGATGAGCAGTATATGCTGCGGTGCGATGGGCTTCTCAGCGCTTATTGTATGTATCCTATGGCATGCGTTTCTGGCTCTCCGTCGTGACTTTGGCGGTCTCTAAACTGTTGCCTGTCCTAGACCGTGACCAAGGGCACCAAGACTCACACGCTTCTCTTTGACACGGGGCCGGAAGAAGAGGTCTGGGAACGAAATGCGACTAGGCTTGGTCTCAATGCTGGCGCTGTCGAGCACCTTCTTCTCTCGCATTGGCACAGAGACCACTCGGGAGGTTTGCTCAAGGCCATTTCTATGATCAATGCGCAAAAGGACCCCTCAAAACCGAGGGTCACTGTCGACGTACATCCTAATCGTCCCGAGTACCGAGGCGTCACGTCGCCGCTGGGTCAGATTATCTCCATGGAAGCTGACCCGACCTTCGAGGCTATCGAGCAGGTTGGGGGCATCCTGGAAAGGGAAGACCAAGTTCATAGCGTTCTTGAGGACACATTCCTGATCTCCGGCGCCATTCCCCGACTGACAGAGTACGAGACTGGTATTCAAGGTGGGGTTCGGCTTGACAAGGGCTCCAGCTCGTGGGTTCCGGACCCTCAGATCTCAGACGAGAGATTGGTTGTGTGCAATGTGAAAGGTTCGCACCCCGCGTTGCCGATTCCCATCTCTAGAGTGCGGTTACCAATATCTAGCAGGCAAGGGCCTCGTAGTCTTCACAGGTTGCAGCCACGCGGGTATCGTCAACGTTGCTCGGCACGCCAAGAATCTAGGCGGCGATGTTCCTCTATACACAATCGTCGGAGGGTACCACCTCGCAGATGCGCCAACCGAAAAGCTGGAAAGTTCCATGGCTGACCTAAAGAAGCTGGATCCCGCAGTTTTGATGCCAGGCCATTGTACAGGTTGGCGATTCAAGTTCATGATAAACCAGGAGATGCCTTCACGTCTAGTACCTTGCTTTAGTGGCTCCCGATACGTAATTTAATATAGCCAGCGTGATGTAAGGAATAAGAGAAAGGACACCACTCTCTCCTCTACTTCACGTAATTAGTGCATAATGAAATTCGTTTTGGTGGAGGATCAACCATGTCACTACCGGCCGCGTGGGGGAGGGGCAGCAAACAGCTAAGCTCTGTTGTGTAGAGGCAGATAGCGAATTATCTGCATCGGTTTATATTCACCTTAGCTACCGAGTGAGTTCCATCAATATCCTAAGTTAATACCGCGAGCGTCGACAAACGCTCCCCGGTATAGCCAACCTTCCTAATCCAGTCCGCCGTGCTCTTGACGCGGCCGGGAAGGATTTTGTCCAATAGCGCATAATCGCGTTGAATCAAGCCCGTGTTCCCTGCACTAGCCTTATATAGGTTCCACCAATTCCTGAAATTCTCGCCAAAGGTCTGCAGCAGGGCCCCGTCGTCCTTCACGCTGACAAAACCAACCTTGGTATCGGGGCCATTGGGGAGTTTGACCCAGGTAGCGGCCAGCCACTCATCGATGTCCAAGTCGACATACTTTGCGGGCTTTCCCGTCACGAGCGTGAACTCATTGGCGATGTCCAGCCCAGAGGCGTGCACGGTGGCGACGCCGAGGTCGAGTCCGTTGGATTCTTCAGGGTTAGCCAGTGCCCAGTGTGCGTAGCCGGCGAGATCGTCCAGATCGATAAATGGGATTGCTCCGTTGGACAATGGGAGTTGGAAGAGATATGTTCCGTCCTCGTCGATCTTCGGGGCGAAGAGCTGGTGCAGATTCTCTATATACGGCCCAGATCGAATGACTGTCCATGCCATGGGCGACTTGGGCTGGGCTTGCATGAATTCTGTACTGATCAGCTCTTTGGTCTTGTTTCCCCGGTGGCTTTGTGGTCAGAAACCTACGCTGGATCCTCGCCTTGCCTTCATAGTGGCCCACGTAGAACTGAGGATCAAAGCCCGAGTCTCGACTGGCACAGTCCAGGCCGCTGTAGATGAAATGTTCCACCTTCGCCTTCCGAGAGAGCTCGAATAGACGAATTCCCCAGTAGGTCTCGCCTTGCTCCCCCAGCTCGAAGCCGTCTGTGTTCACGAAGACGAACTGGGACTGAGAAGCGGCGGCTAAGAAAGCATCGGGGTCGTAGCCGTGCTTGGCAGGGTTGATGACAATCTCCACATTTGGTAGAGCTGCTAAGCTGAGCGATGTTTTGGACGTTTTGCTCCTGGTGAAGACAAGGAGCCGGTATTGCTCGGTGGCAGACAGGAGTTTCACAAATGCCTCCGACTGTCGGCCAATCCCGAGTACGAGACCTGTCCTCAGCATCGTGGTGAGTTTTAGCAATAGGTACAGTAAGGCACAGTTCGTAATCGGTTTGAGCTTTTAACAATGAGTTGAGAATAAGAGTGGAGTGTGAAGTGTGTGATTCCAATGGAGAATACTAGACAGCAAGAAGTAGGACGTTTACGAAGCTTGGAGGTGGATGGGATTTATATTTGAGAGCGCGAATCCTTCTCGCGGCTTGCGGCTGTTAATTGAGATCTGAGGAAGCTACTACCCTATTCAAGGTAGTAGGAGGGATAATTTACTAATAAATCCTCGGCCAGCCACGTTGCCAACTAATCGCCATCGATCCCTTCTCCCTTTCTCCCTTCTCTTTGGAATGGAATGGTAGGGTAGGCCAAAGAAGAATCCAAATAGCTTTCTGGAGCCATCAAAGTATAGCTTGATGATGAATCCCGAGGGAAAAAGTTGTCTCGGACGCTTGATTATGAGGCCCAAGTAGCTGGTAACGCAAACCAAGCGGCTTTCCCAAGCAATCAATCTTGGCCAAGCTGGCAATTGCAGGAAGCTAGGCCGAATTAGGGGAGTAGTCGCTGATTACTCATAACCCTGAGCTCTCTCGTCTCTGAGTCGCAGTAAGAGCTCAGACCGGCATTATGTCATGCATGTCCCGTTGGGCGGTGACGATATATAACTAAGCTACTGCCCCAATTAGGCATCTTAATTCGAAAAGTTCAGCACAATGCATCTAAGTCCGGGTATGAATCGGAAACGGGAAACAGGAATTGGCTACGATCGTTAGAGGAGAGGCTATCAATTATCAAGCACGAATAACATTCTCGAGAAGCGTAAAAGCCTTAATAAGAGTAGGTGCTCAAGTATATAAAGATGTCCTCTCGGAAGAGATGCAGCCAACATTTCATCCGACATCGAGCTCAACGATCTCAGCAAACGAATTACCTTAGCCTTACACCAACGCTCAAGAAATCCCATCCTCGCTACAGATAGTCCATCGTCCTAAATCCGATACAATGGCTTCCTCCTTTGTCTCTACAATGCATCTTCAGCCCTACGCCAGGCTCTCGCCTTCGCATCTGCGGGAAGAGTACCAGGGCAAGACTGTTCTCGTCACCGGAGGTGGCTACGGCATCGGCGCTTCCATCGCTCGCAGCTTTGCCGAGGCTGGAATCGCGTCCCTCATTCTGGCGGGTCGCACCGAGTCCAGCCTCAAGTCTACCGTCGACGGACTGTCAAAGGCGTTCCCTGCGGTGAAAATCTCCTACCATGTTGTTGATATCGCGTCCAAGGAGTCAGTCAAGGCTCTCTTCGAATCTCTGGTCGAGTCCCCCGACGTCCTGGTGAACAACGCCGGCTTCATGTCCCAGCCCGAGAACTTCATTACTGCCGACATCGATGAGTGGTGGAAGGGCTTTGAGATCAATGTCCTGGGCACCGTCGTCGTCACCCAAGCTTATCTCCAGCATCGCGTAGCAAAGGATCCCAAGGCCCCGGGAGTGGTTATTTCTCTCAACACCTTCGCCTCTTTCGGGGTCAAGGCCCCGCATATTTGGGCATACAGTGGCAGCAAGATTGCGGCGGCCCGCATATTTGAGCTGGCCGTCGTGGACGTCCCTGCTTCCGTCGCCCGCTTCATCAGCGTGAACCCCGGTGCCGTAAAGACGGCCATGTACCACAAGTCTGGACTGGAGGGCGCTCCAATTCCGGTGACGGAAGCTCAACTGTCCGCCGAGTTCATTACCTGGACGGCCTCGGAGGAAGCTTCCTTCCTGTCCGGCCGACTCGCTTGGGCCAACTGGGATGTGGATGAGCTCGTCGCGAAGAAGGACGAGATTCTGTCCAAGGATCTGCTCATTTCGTCTATGCTCGAGGCTTAGGTCGATACCCCCGTACAAGATCTGCTAGAATCAGGACTGTTGTCTCAATACCACTTCGCATCTCGGTGCTTTCAAGTCTCAATGCTTATTCAGATAGTTAGAATAAATTAGAGTTGTCAATTATAATAACAATGTCCTCATCCTTCTTCAATTCTATCGACTACTAAGGGGATATACTCGAGCACGAAATGAAAGAGGCCGAAACGAACTAACGAGGTACGGAGCGCCGCAAGTACAGATCGGAAGGAACCCACTCCATCCCTCCTCCGAAATAAAGCAGTTAGAAGGAGGTTGGTAGGCAACTGAGCTTACATACGGTAGTCATTGCAGTTACATAGATTGCATAGCAGATCGAGATGGCCTTAAGCTTCAATGACAAGTCTAAATCATGTCTGCATTGGGATGTACGTATCTTCAAGGTGACTCAAATTACCCTATACGATACTGCGAGATATATCGCGTCTTCATGCCTCCCTTAGCCGGCCGCTTGCCTGCAACTCCCGGTCCGGCATCCATTGGAGCCCGGGTCATGTGGGGCCGACAGACAGTGTGAGCCACTGGGTTGAATGTTCTTCTGGAGACCAGCGCTTAACAGCAGGAGAGTTTGACCCCGCAATAAGCACGGCGTATAATTGCTGCCGGCGGGTCACGAACCTCCCAAATATAGAGCGTAGAGGCCCAACGGACACGGAGCATTGCTCGTTTGCGGTTGGCAGTGGAAGCTATTGAACACAGCCTCCGGAGTTGTTCCTCACCACGAACCGGTGAGAGGACGGATCGAGAAGCTGGCTCAGCTGGGTACTTTCCGAGTTACTGCAGTAAATAGAACAGGTCATAAAGTACGAGTAATGTTAAGCTGCCTCCGAGACCTAAGAGCCACCCGTGTCTAAGCGTTGTCGTGCTCCGCCGCAACATCGTCTAGACTTCAGAAGAGGATTCCCCTAAACGCCAATGCCAATTGGAAAAAGTAAACAAATGATTCAAATACTATACTCGAGTGTAGTGTGCTTAATCTAGATTTATTTCTTCGCGCTGTTTGTAGAAAGATCCGCCAACTTGGGAAGCCGCAACTACTTAGCGACTAAACCGGCCGCAGGGCCGCGCCTGTATAAGTCGCCTGTCCTAACAAGATGATATGCTAAAAATAGCAAAAGAAGATGACTTGAAATCGCAAGCCAAGCATCCAAGATCTTTAATGTCTCTCCATCCTGAGGTTTCCACCGACTGACTAGTTGGGAAATGCCCTGTATGCCTCCAGAACCACCTCAATCTCTGGCTTTCTCAGATCGGGCTCTCTCCACGTCAGGTAGTGGTCGAACCCGCTCTTCTCGAGAACTCTCTGGCTCCCAATGTTATCTGTGGTCGTCCACGTAGACATCTGCTCTCGCACGCGTCCCTCTCCGTCCGGTGCCTCAGCTAAGGTGCGCGGATCGACCTCAATCTCCACCTCCGCTCGGGGCAGTTTCCACCAAATATCCATGAAAGCGTGCACGAACTCAGTCACAAGGCCCTGGCCCCATAGCTCTTTACGGATCATGTAACCGATGACCGGCCAGCCGAGCATAGAGGAGGTG
>FTAH01000267.1_pt1 | contig 12703 bp, 8 predicted proteins | sample 1639051 | NCBI WGS metagenome assembly FTAH01 (sample SAMEA3914812, study PRJEB12502) | metagenome | biome: forest; material: soil | place: Canada | collected 2011-07-07 | depth 0.1 m | reverse complement strand
TCTCTATCTCTCTAACATACTCCTCCAGCTCCTCGTCATCCGTTGGGCTAGGCTCTGTCGCACCCAAGAACGCCCATCGCAGGAAATCCTTGACATTCTCCCGCCTGATCTCCGCTACTGGAGCATCCAGGAACCATTTCGCCAGATAGCGGTCCCAGTCAGGGATGTTGTCGTGGCAGCGCCGGAACAGCATACGGCGATCTTCGCGGCAGGTGATCGTGGCTGGGATCGCGGCTCTCTGGAGGTATGCTCTGCGCGGGAGGTAGACGACGAAGTAGAACACTGCCTCGAGGACAACCCATACCTCCAGTATGCCGGGGAGACAGATAGGAAGGCGGACGAGCAATCTGGCTAGCGAATAGAGGGTGCTAAGTGGTGCGACCAGATCCAGGAGGACGATGCAGGTCCGGATGAAAATATAGTCCCATATGGAAGATCCTATCATGGCGAACGCGGGGTGTGGTGTATCTTCGGAGGCGTAGCTTGAAGATAGCATTGGTCTGGGGCAGTTTGAGGTGGTGTCCGAAGGTCAAATAGATGCCTCCGCTAGATCGAACACCCTCCTTTATTGGCGCTCGTTGTGGTATGATGATTGTATTACCGCAACCTGGCCAAGGCATGTCCTCGACATGTGCTTTTCTGCCTACAGGTGGGCCGTTTGTTTGACATGTGCCTTGTTGGGATCCCACATTTGTCGCACTGGCTTCTGATTGGACGACCATCTTCTACGCAGTCCCTTGCAGTTTTCGTGGCAATTCCCCAACAGAATCCTACTTCCGAGTATTTATCGACGGCCAAGTCCGTTGCGATAGCACGTGGTTCGCTGTTTATTTTTGCCTTTGGGCCAGTGTCTTACCCAAATTTAATGTTTACTCGATGACGAAGACTGTGCGTCCGCCCAATCAAGTAGCATGACATCACCTGGAGCGCCCGCCAAACCTCGAGATGCCCTATTCAAGGTTATCAATGTATGGGCAGCACTAAGAGGCTATGCATTCACCACAAGGAGGTGGAAGAAGGAAGTGACTGGTTAGACATATGGTTACATACGCTTGTGATCGATGTTCTCATCCTCCTGATCCTTCAAAAGAACGGCAACGCAAATTAACTACTAGAGGCACCGGTTGCCAATTTTCCATATTTGCCAAAGAGCTAGACAAAGCCACGTGGTTTGTGAAACATCGCTCTGATGAGCGATGTGGCGCACACAGTCACGAGCCAAGTGGGAACCCAGCAGCCCATTCAGCACATGGAACGGGAATAATCCTATATACCAAACGTCATTCCAAGTCTATGTATTCTCTTCCTACATTCAGGTATGTTTTGGGGCATCCGGGTGGCAGACACGGTAGTGCCTAGTAAGGGCATCTGCCCTACTGAATGTCCTCTGCTCTACGCACAGATTGCATCCAATCTTCTGCTTGTGTGCGTTATGAATCGTATCTTGATGTCGTGTAAGGTCGTAGGGTCGCGAGAATGCTTCATTGCAGACTCTTCCTGTGCTCGGATTAATTCCACCGCAGTGGTGGGGTCCTGCTTGGCTCCGGGACAGATCAGTAGTCGAGTTACGACCGGTATCTCGGGGCCTAGTTATTCCAAGGGTCTGTCGATGTTCTTGTCTTTTATGTTGCTGGAGGAGGGCAATAGTTTCGAACCGATATGGACACCACTGATACGTGCACGTGTAGGTGCCTGTATTAGCCGCTGAGTTCACTGAAGCTGTCTCTGTCGAGCTGGACATTGAGTGGTGCGGGTAAATAATGGGAGGATATGGCAGCCTATTATCAAGACTGGTAAGATGAGCGTCCAAATACTTGATGCCATGCTTAGCATCGGATGTGTAGCTGGGTGGGAGTCCTGCCTCGCTTGTCTGGCCCGCATCAAACTCGGCGAAGCTATGTTGAGGGAGAGGGTAGTAGAGCTGAGATTCCTGCGCCAAGGATCGCGGTATTATATCCTCTGGTGAGATTATTTGTGGCGTCTTGGCGTCAGGCTCCTGGGCGATCAAATAGTGGAGCAACTCTGTGGTCTGTTCTGCTTGACATCGTCCGTACAGCAATTCCACGGCGTCAAATGGCTCACATAGTGATGCTATATTGATGGTAAGGTCCTGGTAACGCACCGGTGTCGACGCAGACTCCGGAATAAATGGCGACTTCTGTCGAAGCATTGACGATGCTTGAAACAGAGGGAGGCCCAAGTGATGACAGCTGTTGACTACCAAGAGTTCTCTTCAAATGTATTGCGGCTTCTGTTGGGAAGCGGATGTCATGGAATGCGCTGTAAAACCCTATGCTCTGGACGCTCTTTACTGCCAACTCCTCTTTGCGAAGGCATGTTTATATAGTAGTCAAGACATCATTGAGTGGGAGGGATCCGAGAACAGGCGAGTTGCTATCATATCATTGCGCTGGGGCTGTACCTGGGCTGCGCCTGTGATGTCGCATTGGAAGACTGGACCAGTAACAAGGCGGACGGGACATTTAATTGGCCTCATGACTCGAGATATTACTCTTCGAACCAGCGTCGTGTGACGTAACGGTAAGGAAAACAGTAGGCTTTGATTTGGTTGGTGAACCACTAATCCTCCAGCGACTGACTAGTGGTAAAGTACTCTCGAAGCCAATAGGTGGCAGCCCAATTGCGGTCGCAGTCCTATCTGGTGGTGCGGGGAAGAGTTGGAGAATCAGGAGATTCGCGTGCACACGACTGCCCCCTTCCTATTAATTAGCACGTTCCCTCCTGCTCTCTGTCTCGCAGACACTGCTGAACAGAACCTGTATACTCGAGGCGTAACAACACATGGATAAGATGGATGCTCCAAAGAATGTAGCACTTAAGGTACGTTTGTTGCATAATCCTGTTTATCTTCAACGCCATCATATATTTATTTGGTGCTGTGAGACATCGGCCGAAAGAGATAAGCGTCTTGCACGCATGTACGGAGTGGTACCCAACAGAGGAGACCTTCTCAACCATCAGTTAGAAGTACGTTGCAGATTTATCTACTCTCACTCACCCTGCTGGCGGCCAGGAAATCCATCGCTAATTTGGGTTATCAACGTAAGCGAAGAAAATACTTCGACTCTGGTGACTTCGCCCTCTCGCAAGCCCATCAATCCTCCGATACTGGCACCATCAAGACTGGAAGCCAACATCCTCATCGACAAGCAGTATCCCACCCATTTTCCCCCATACCAGGCTCGAGCAACATACAAGAGGGCCCTAACCAGCAATTTCGAAGCGAGAATAACAAAGGTGAGCCCACACATGGAAGCCATCTTAACCAAACAGTTTCCGACGACGGCGAGGGCTCTCGGCGTGCTGCGAAGTGAGCGATACGGAGCTTAGAGGAAATTAAATTGTCAACGATTCAACTCAGAATACTGCACCATGGATCATAAATTGCGTAGGCTCAGTTATTCCGATTTGTTAAAGCTTTTAGCAAAGATTTTTCTATTAGTATGTTGTAGGAATTAATATTTTTTTCTTTTTGAAATTGGGATTGCCATCGCTTGCAAACGGCCTGAATTTGTGATGTAACTTAATCAAGCATCTGAATATGAAGTTTGGTCGCTGGCTAGGAACAGGGTGAAACTGTGGATTGAGGAAGGGAAGGCGGAAGTGATGGCAAAGCATACGATGGCAATAGCCAGACTATCGGCGTCAGCCCTGCGCTGCTGGCCTCGCAGGACTGTGAGACCTTCGGCAACCAGTCCCACGGCCTCCGGCTGCAAGCAGCGAGGTACATGGATCAAAGTAAACAAGAAACAGAATGCCTTTCGCAAACGGATAGCTAAGATTGTGGCAATTGAACTTATTGAGTGGCACCTCACCAACGATTCCTGACAGCTGGCAGGCCTTGGAGATTCGGACTCCGCCAAGTCTTGGACTGGCATCACTGAAAAATGGCTCTTTCTAACCTGCGCCCTCTCATCGTGCTTGAGGCATTCTTGTCGTCAGACGGTGGGACTGTCAGGCCCGTTACGATGAACAATAATTATACGTCGAACCCTGTTCCCAAGCCTTTGCTTCGTGTCTGCGGATCAGAGCCTTTCCATCTGAAGAGACACCAAGCGGAAACAGGCGGCGGGTATGTACTACCGAATTGTCTGCAGACCAACGCGCCCATTGCAACGGGTAACAATTTCATGCAGGACTATTCATTTGGCTTGGCATTGGGTAGCTGTGGAGAAGGAATAGCTGTTCGAGGAATAGCTCTAACAATAGGTGCACATTTTGGGGGTTAGTCAATGGGCTGCTGGCGCCCCCGGACCGAGCTGAGGCAAGCGGGAGAAGCACGGAGGCTTTGCCTCGTGGGTTTCCGATCTCCGCTACGGAGTCAATATTGGATAAAAGTGGGCACGCTCGCGAATCTAGACCTTGCGAGGTTGGCGGACTCTAGATTCCATCAGGCACGGCTATACCATAGTATATAATGATGGGGATCGCCGGCGAGCGACCAAGCCATCTGAAAGATGGGATACTCTTGGATGCAGAGCCTTGTTCCTAGACTGGAGGCAGCGCATCTTGCTAGGATTGCCTTCGATTTTCTACCATGCGGCTCTTCTGGCCTCACCATGCGCTGAGCGCGTTGACTGCGGCCTCCCTAAATGCGTGCCCATCGGTTCCTCTTCTTCCGCTTCGGCTTCCTCGCTCTCCGATGAGAGCAGCTCGCTCTCGTCTTCGTCTGCCACCCAGCTGGCGCCGTCGGGCACGCTGGCCTCGAGCAGCAGCTCGTTGTCAGCATCTGTCAGCAGTCTGACGTCTTCCATGGCCAGTTCGCTACCGGGAACAAGCACCTCCCTGTCCGCTTCGTCAACCTCGACGCAGCTCGCCTTGACCAGCTCCAGCTCGGCCACCCAGTCCTCATCCAGCTCCGATTCGGCCGCTGCCACGAGTAGTACGAGCACGGTCGCTGGAAGCTCAACTACTTCGAGCGCTGCCAGCACGACCGCTTCAACGACTACAACCTCTACCAGCGCGACCGCTGGAAGCTCCACGACCACCCAGCCCAGCGGGCCCCTGAGTCTCCCCCCGAACTTCACAGCTACGTATATCTACGAGGACGATCCTATCCCGAGTTTCACCACTCCGGCTCTGTCCGTGCAGGATCCCGCCACCACGATCGTGCCGCTGACGGTGCCGACAAACCCGCCTTGTCTCCTTGATACTAGCGATCCCACCGATACGTTCAGCATCAACACTCCGGATTTCTGCCCCGTGATCCCAGGCCAAGATAGACAGATGGTCTTGCTTTCCGATGACGATTTTCCCGCAAACTACTCGGGAGAGCCCTACGTGGTGCCCAGCTACTATTTCCAACCTTCTGCCTCGGTCCCGGGCATGTTTAACCTGCTTGTGTCTGACCCCGGGGGTCCCTTAGCTTATGTAGGCTGGGATTCAGGGTCGGGCGACGTTCTCGTGGTCCCGACCACCGCGAGCACCACCGTACTTACCTCCATCTTTTCCGTCTCGTGTGCGGGTCAGTTCCAAGTCGTGGTAGACGGGGTCTCGATGCTCTGGACCGTCGCGGCGGATGGCGTCCACACCGAGATGGTATCCGGCACCCCGCAGATGAATAACACCATGATGGCTGTTCCTCCGACCGTCCTAGCGCAAGGGTCGGCTTTGGCTTCCAACGGTGGAAACTCCACGGTGGGGACGAAGAGGAGCGAGCTGCTGTACGGACGCGACTATAACTCGGAGCGCGGGCTCGACCCGCGTTGTCTGTCCAGCCTAACAATCTGCTGGCGGTCCCGGGACCACATGCCCGACCGCAGGAATCCAACGGCTGCGGATCTGGCTCGACGAACCAGATCGTGCCGCAGTATATCTTTGCTCGTGCTGCGACCAGCACGACTTTTGCTATGACGACTGTACCGGGTCGTACTGGGAGGAGTGCAATTCCAATTTCTTCAGCTGCATGTCGAACGCGTATGCCAACGAATACTCCTGGTTCTTCCATCCCTTTAAGCGAGCGGCTTGCGAAGTGGCTGCTGTATTTTATACCTCGGTTGTATCTGAGCCGTTTGGTTGGATAGCCTTTTGAGAGGCGAACGACTATTCCCCAAGCATAGCTGCCTCGAACCCCGAAGATACTGGTCGCTGCGAATGTTTGTGCGGCGACCCCTACAATTACTATTGCAATGGCGAGTGCTTTGTCAACTTCAACGGGAACGACAATAACAACTGCGGTAGCTGCGGCGCTCGATGTGTCAACAACAACGTGTGCGGCAACGGCCGGTGCTACTGCCCCTTTGATACCCAGACGGACAGCAACAACTACGGCGCGTGCGGGTTGCAATGCCCGTCGTGGATGAAGTGCCAAGGCGGCAAGTGTGTCTGCAAGGCGGATACCTGCGGCAACTCGTGCGTGACTCTCGACAGCAATCCCAGGAATTGCGGATCCTGCGGCCACCTCTGCGCGTCTGGCTACTGCTACGAAGGTCAATGCGTCACGCCTATGGTTTCGGCAGACCAGTGCTGGCCGGGCGATGCGGTCTCGAACGTCGGCTTTGGTATGTGATTTTTCCACGGAACATCGTTTTCATAGAGGCACAAGAGAGCTGACAAGCCACGGTTGAAGCATCGGGAGGCACCAATTGGACCTTTTCGAGCACGGGTTTCCCGCCGGCTTTTCAAAATGGCGGAGCGTAAGTCTCCTTTCTGAAACCCTTTTTCTGTTCTATATATGTTAAAGGATAAGCTAACCGTGTATGTATGAGAGATAGAGGCGCCGTGAGCTCAGGATCCTTGACACTGACGCAGGACATAACACTGTGTCCGGGGCATCAATACGCACTCACATTTAACATCGCTGAAGGCTGCGGTACCGGTGCTGCCCAAGAGCTCGGTGGCACGTGGGAGGTCTAGGCTGCTAGTCAACAATTAGGATCGGGGTCCGCAGCACCGAATACCCCGATTGGAGTTGGGCCCTTGTATTTGAGTGCTCTTCCGTCCGGACCCAAAGGATCAGGCGCGCCGGGGAGCGCTGATTCTCACAGCTTCCAGTATGACGCGGCAGGCGTGCGGGCATATACCCAGCTCCAATTTTCCATGTTTTGCCCGCAGCAGGGCACTCTATTTGCTGGCATTGGTGAAATATCCATGTACCAGACGTCCTAGAGGTTCTAATACAGCCAAGTTTGACAGCAGAAGGCTACGAGGAGACCCAGGAGACTCAGGAGACCAATATTGGTACTGGCGATCTTCCATGGCCAGGACGTTGGCAACGACACCGAGGTCTCACCAGGCCTAGCAACAAGCTCTATGTCTAGTTTCACTTCTATCGGTCGCGATGATCATGTACATTCCCAACGCCCGTCTAAGGTGCGACCCAGCCGTCTCGATAATCGCGACAAGCTCTTCTTGGAAACCCGTGCCTGGAAAAATTGTCGAGAAGTGGTGTTTTAATACTTGGTGTGCGGCAATGCAAAGACAAACGTGCAGCTGCGACCATGCTTTGGCGGGTTAGATACTATAGCAATTCGACGACGAATGTACAATACACAAGTCAATACCTTTATGCTGTTGTTCCATTGAACCCGTCTAATAATAAGGTGGAAGAGTGAGCAATCGCGGGCGCATGGACCCGTAATTTTCTGAAAATTGGAGAACTATCCGAGCTCTACGGAGCACCACAGCATACTGTAGGTCGCACTAGACCCCAACAATCGCATGAAACAAACCTGAAACTGAAACCCATTGCTCTGAAGGCCCCTCCAGGAGCTGAAGCTTCCCTGTCGATCTCGTGAGGAAGTCTCGAACTGTCAATCTTCTCGACTACTGTTCAAAATTTTTAATCTCGTTTTCTTTTTCTCATAGAAAAACACCTTTCATTTGTAGAAATACTATTTCACTTTGTTTTCGAACCGCGAGCATGCTCTGCCAAGACCGCCCGTGGGTGGTATTCTCTCTGGCTGCCACCCTCGTGCTCTTCTGGAGCCTTCGGCTCTTCAACATTCCCGTACTCTCAACCCTCCTCTACGAAGGGCCAAGCCAAAACCAGCTAGACAGCGCGTTCATACAGCAGGCTACGAATGTCGAGTTTCCTACCCCGATCGATTACGAACCTATTCGACAAGTATGTGCCCGCACTCACTTCCGACCTGGCCTCCTATTTAGCTGCGAAGGACAACACGGCGGTATTGGTATGGTGCGCAACCAGATATTAAAATGCATACGTTACGCGATCAACGGTGGAGGCGCAGTTGTCGTTCCCTCCATGGCACTGCGCAATGCGAAGGACATATCCGACATCGAGACGAGTAACGAGGTGCCTCTCGATTACCTATTGGACCGCGAAACCTTCGTTACACATTTGTCGGAAGGATGCCCTGGCATACAGATTTATGATCGCGCGGAAGATTTCCCCTTCTACGAGCAGCGGACGCAAGAGCCTGTGTCGTTAGTAGGCGACCAGTTTGAACCCGACCACCCCAGCGAGGGGCTGAGGTATCCTCGCGAGTGGCGACGCTTCTTCGACGAGTGGCTGAACCAACAGTCACTGTCCGTACAGTCTCAAGCCCCTTTGCACATAAAGCTGGAGCAATCATTCCTCGAATACCCTGTACGCGACGATGGCGATGCCTTCGCAAACGAGTTCGGCAAGATTTTGTCTTTTCGGAACGACACACGAGCTCTGGCGGCCACGGTTCTTTTCGAGCTGAAGCGGCAATTCAAACTGCCCATCGACCCAACCAGAGCAATCAATCCAGGTGCATTCTACGGGGCCCACTTGCGACTTGAAGCAGATGCCATATGGGCTTGGCCGCCTGAGGAGTGGCGATTTTCGCGCATGGAGGATCAATTCGAAGAGCAGTTCCGAAATTTGGAACGCACAGGTCTCAACGTCGTTTATGTCGCGTCCGGCGATCTTGCAGTGGTCAAGTTGTTCGCCGAGGATCTGAAGAAGCGATTCGAAGCAAGCTCAGAGAGCAGAGACGTGGTTGTGGTGACTAAGCATGACTTGCTTCAAGGCCGAGACCTCCAACGGCTCGAAAGCCTCACCTTCGATCAGCAGGCGCTGGTGGACTTCATGGTCATGTTCAAGGCGAGCGCATTTATGGGCGTTGCCCACTCCAGTTTTCCGTGGAACGTAGCGCTGCGGAGGCACGAGATAAGCAGGTTTTCGGACTACGCTAATGAAGGCTCGGATCTCCTCAGAGATGAGTACAGTGTTATCATGGGCATGCGAGCTGATTACCCACATGTCGATCCTTTTGTTTATGGTATATGGCCCTAGGCATGACCTGGTTCTGGTTGCGAGATACCGCAACTTCCGACGCTTGCTATGCTCGCTTGGAAGGGCTAATTGGGGGGATTGTATCATGGACTCCAGGAGTTAGGCTGCTAGGACACTTGGTGATTATCATTCAATGGGGCGTTCACGAAGGGGTTGGAGGCTAGGCGGCGCAACAGGGATATTATGCTTATAGGATCAAGATCTAACAATTTAAATAAATCTTCACAATACAGTGCAGGTTGTGGTTTGGAGATTGACGATACTCAGCTTCCGTCTGTTGAATAAAAGTTTTTTTTATTTTTTTTTTATTTTTTTTTTTTTATTTTTTTTATAGAAACGCTACAAAAATCCTAATTTTAAAAGCCGTCACAGCATAACTTATACGTTCTATCAAAAGTGCAAGAGTAAAGTCAGAGCTCCACAGTTGGCATGTAACCCTATTCTTTGAGAAGCAAGAAGAATGTGGCAACAAGGACGGAGAATGAGGTTGTAGCTGTGGATATAAATGAGCTAGTTTGGCTTAGCTCTTGCTCTTCATAAGTCTAGTTTTTCTGTATGATACCACAGAGTGTGAGTTGCCCTCGCTAAGATTTGTTTCTGTTAGATAGCACCACTAGGAAGCACGGCTAGCTGATACTGGACCTTCGTCAAGTTTCATGGAGCTTAGTAGGTATCCAATCTGGCCCAACTCTAGCGAAGGATCCTAGCCAATGCTTTCATGGTGAAGTATAGTTGCAGCGATGTATGGATTCACAAAACGATGGACTCTAGGTTTCTGTGGTTAGGAGCGGAACAAAACAGCTCATAACGAAAGGAGAGGCTAAACATACGAAGGTATGCATAATGGGAAGAAGGGGGTTCGGAGGCTGAGATGCCCCGAAGAATCTCTAGTACCCCTCCATGGATCGCGAGTGCTCTCACGCAACCGGAGCAAATCGCCTTGTTAGCAGCATCCTTTAGCACGCCATAGGTCAGGTGGACAACCAGGGGCTCAAGATTGCCAAGCATTTTAACGTGCGAAGCGCGGGAGCAGAAAAGCAGACAGTATCAAGGCTGATTCCAAAAATGAACAGAATTAAGTACTGCATTGGAATCGTGCGTGATGCCACGCCGGTCTGAACAACTGCTTGGCTTGTGAAAAGTTATCCAGGTCCCGGTGGGATACATTGGGATTACAAGCAACCTAGTTGCAACGGAGGAGTGTCTGAACCGAACACCAGCCGAAGAGATGTATCTGGGAAATCTCAGACTTGAACAGTAAGACAGATTTCTCGCCCCCATCAAGAAGTCACCCGCAGACGAGAAACCTTTCCAGAGTCGGGGATACCCAGTCTTGCCAGTTTGGAAGAGTATTACGGGTATTCTGTGCCGCAAACATGGTAGCAGGTCTCGTGATGGAAATGGAGTATCACGCTACAAAGGTTCTCGGGCAAACTCTGCGGCTCCGGCCCAGGATCTGAGCAAAGATTGCCGCTGGTTAGTGTAGCTGCCCCCCGCGCTGGGATACTTTAATCGAGGCCAGAAACATCAACCCAGAGCGAGCAGCTTGTGAGTGAAGATGGCAGCGCTGATCGCCGAACAGCGTCTCGGAAAGTCTTTGAGAAAAGCATCGAACTGAGATTCGCAAAGGACATTTCATGCTTGCTCTCGCAGAGCAATTGTTGGAAACCATCCTTCTTACCTCGGTATTCACTAAATATGTATCTACTCTCTCTACTTAATTTTTTTTTTTAAGGCTGGGAAACATGGAGCCTCCAGTCTAACTGCAACTTTGGGTTAGGGGAAGGAATTTTTGTCGCGGGAGACCCCCGCTGACTTAACCCCTTATGATCTCTTATCCACCCAGCCACGAGTGATAACGGACCGATCTTTGATAAAGCGGACGAACCAAGAAACGTGCAGCTTATTTTAGGCACTTTTGAAGATTCTAAATTTTCATTGTGGGCAAGTGTACTTGTACTCTGGTGCGAGCCTAAGAACCGTTTTCGAAGCGCGGTCGCTCTCTTACCACCCCCCTGGCCGTTATGGAATCCATCTTTGGAGCTACTCGTTTATCGATAGCAATCCTCAGAACTGCAGTATTTGAGCTTTTGGCCCGATCTTACTCATTGTCACGGAAGCGCAGACGCAGGGTACTTGAGCTCGGGGCTTCCCCGGATCTCTTGGCGGGGTCAGATGGGGTGGGTGGGCTGGTCGCCCCATCGGTACCCTCACCTCGGGCTTGCAACTGGAGCAGTACGCGCGACTGGGGGTGGTGTGAGACGGCCGACAGCCCTGTCTTTCTGATCCGTCTCGTACTCTTCGGCATCGATCGATTTCTGAAGAAATGTTGGACAATCAAGTAGAATAAGTAGAGGGAAAATGTTAGCCCTCCCAAAAATAAGAAAAAAGCGATGGAACTTAATGGAGAAACTTGTGTCTCCAGCGCAGACAGAGTTATCGCCCAAAAATCACTTTTTAAATTGGGCCAATATATTCAAGCGGAGTCGAGTGTTCAGAAGGATCTCAATTCTCAAAGCCTACGAGTGAAGGGAATCTCTGCTCCGGCTGTTCAATTCCGAAGATCTTGACCAGGCCACTTGCCACACACACACAAACCTTACAAAGCCCCTGCTAGAGCGACGCTCTATTGTACTAATTCGCCGTGAAGAAGCCGAGCCAGGGCTTTAGATGCAACATGACGTGTCCACTCACAGAGCCAACTGACCCACCCTCCCCCCGTGACCCAGAAGTTTGTACTCGGCTGTGCGCAAGCGCATCTCAGTATAAACCTACGCCAAGCCGTTCGCATTTCTGCAACTTTTCATGAAGAAAGCTTTTGCGAATCTTATCGACCATTTTCTTATCCGCCAGCTCGTCCATCTTTTTGTAGCTGCCATCTTTCCGCGGCGTCCATTTTTTGAATTTTGAAAATGTCTACTCAGAGCTGGGTAATACCTGTCGCCTCGCTTAGTGCGATTTGCGGCGTTGGTCTCGTCTTCATCTGGTTCTGGTACGTACAATAATTTACTAGATAGCTTATCCTTGACGCTGCCGGGCCGAATTAACTTCTTCAGGTTCCCGCGAATGTGGAAGAAAGGCACACAGAAGGAATTGGAAATCATGGCCCTGCAGCGCGCAGAGCGAGATCGATATATGGCGGCTCAAAGGAACTTGGAAGCGGGCGAGACTTCAGAGGGGACCGAAGGTCAACCACCTGCCGACGTACCAAAAGCGCCGCCCAAAGCCGTAACGTACACGCCACCGGCTTTTACTGCATACTGAGAGACTGTTTTTTTTTTCGCTATTATACCACTCCGCCAGGCTCTAATATATCCATACTGCAATCTTAATTACTTAATCAGGTAGCATCATACACTAATAACGACAACAAAAATTGATGTCCGAAATTTTGCTAGTCGCGAAAGAAGCAGATTTCCCTGCGCACTATTTTCTCCTTCGCCGTTTGCTTGTTTG
>FTAH01000182.1_pt1 | contig 13348 bp, 9 predicted proteins | sample 1639051 | NCBI WGS metagenome assembly FTAH01 (sample SAMEA3914812, study PRJEB12502) | metagenome | biome: forest; material: soil | place: Canada | collected 2011-07-07 | depth 0.1 m | reverse complement strand
ACTTTGCACAGTGCAGTATGGTGTGCCGAACGGCACGACAGCGGCGGCTGGGAATGAGCTTGGAATCTTCGAGAACCTGAATGGCCACTACAGCACAGCCGATCTTGACACATACCTGGCAACCGTATACCCGTAAGTACCGCTGGGTTCATGTTTCTCTGATTGTCAATGGTTACTTGCAAATTCGATAACTAACGCAGTTGATACTAGCTACCAAAAGATTCCGAAGGGTACCTACCCTGAGAACAGATTGATTGACGGTGCCTTTGGATCTTACGAAGATGTCGTGGCTGCTGTTGGCGACAACTTTGTCGACGGCGTTGGAGGAGAGTCCACGCTGGACTTCCAGTCTGCCATGCCGTTGATTTGGCCGCAGAAGCCAGTCTTGTTCCAAACCGACGACGAGCTCTACGAGATTGAAGGAACCGAAGGCTGGATGAACAGTAGGCTAGCACCCTGGTCCCCCTCGTCCCGCTGGTACTAACCAAGTCATTTATGAAGCCTTCCTTGACGCCATCGACGGCAGCTACTGCACCTACAGCGCCTTTAACGAGACTGGTGATTGCACCGACGAAGTATGCGCAGATCCTGTATATCCCGACCGCCAGTTTCCGGCACCGGTAGGGTACCAGGGCGACCTTCAGTGCGGCGTCTACAAGCCAACCAACGTCATTTCCATCTCGTACGGCGCCATCGAGGATCTGCTCCCCAACAACTACCAATACCGCCAGTGCAACGAGTACATGAAGCTGGGCCTGCAGGGCGTCACGGTCATTCTGTCGTCGGGTGACGCCGGCGTCGGGACCGAGGAGGGCTGCATCGGTGGACCGGCGGCCCCCGACGTCGGAACCATCTTCGCACCGAGCTTCCCTCAGACCTGCCCTTACGTACTCACCGTCGGCAGCACGGAGCTCCGGCGCTCGGACCCGACGGCCCCGCCTGTCGAGTGGGAGATCCTCGAAGAGGTGGCGTCGACTCAGTTCCCCAGCGGCGGTGGCTTCAGTAACATCTGGGGGGTGGCCGACTACCAGCGGGACTCTGTCCAGGCATACTACGACCAGGTCGAGTCCACTCTCCCCTTCGGCTCTTTCCACCAGATCATCATCAATGGTAGCTTCGATGGTGTCACGCGCGCCGACCAGGTGTACCACCACGGCGGCAGGGGCTTTCCCGACGTGGCGGCGGTAGGCGAGAACCAGATCGTGCTGTGGGGTGGACAGTGGTGGACCATCGGCGGCACTAGCCTCAGCGCGCCGCTCTGGGGTTCCATGTTGACGCTGATCAACGAGAAGCGCATTGCCGCGGGCAAGAGCACGCTTGGATTCGTCAACCCGACTCTGGTAAGTGCTGATTGGCGCGTCTGGTGAACTGAGCGCATGTCTTGTCTACTAAGGCACACGACATTAGTCTCTTCCCTCGGATTTATAGTCCCGCATTGCTAACCATTTCGTCTTTGTGTATAGTACGCACACCCGGAGGCGTTCAACGACATCACCGTGGGTAACAACGACGCCTGCAGCTCTCCCGACGGTACGACCGCCTGGGGTTTTCCCGCCGCCAAGGGCTGGGATCCCGTATCAGGTCTTGGGTAAGAAGATTTCCGTACACACTGACCCGCGCTCTCCCTCTACTAACTCATATTCTAAAGATCTCCGAACTTCCCCGTCTTAGAGTCCGTATTGGTTAGCTTGTAATCGGGGATTCGTGCTGCCAAGATGTGACGATGTGGTCTTGAAGTTGGCATTGTCGCCTTCAAAGAAGCAACAGCCCTAGTAACAAAAGGCCACCATGCTTTTATGGCATTACAATGCAGCTCTGCTAGTCCTATGCTTTTCTAGGCTGACCTTTAGGGGGATTAGGGGTAATCTTAGTAGTAATATAGTAAAACCTAAGGTAGTCATAATAACAACTTTTAGCAACTTAACATCTTAAGTCATAGCAGAATTTATTGTTCGACAGCTTTTTACCCTACTACTAATTACGAGAACAATAGTAGTAGATTTGCCAGAGGCACGGGGGCCCAGGAAGGGGGCAGCTGCGAGTACGAAATAGGAAGGCGGCGGGGATGAGATGTGATATGGCCTGTAAGATCTGGACTTGAGGGGGCCCAAGTACCTAGTAATTCTTGACGTGCACTCTCCTTTTGTCACAGTATCGGTATCGCCCTTGCTTACCACGCGAACAGGCCAAGGCTTGATCAAATTTTATTTTTATTTCTGGTAATACAGGCGATAATACAGTGTCTAATGCTCATTCTAAGCTACGCGTACTTGATTGCTCAAGTCGATTAATAGCCGCTGCTGGTCTCCTATTCGTAGCACGCCCATCCTGCAAAAGAGGTCTATCGACTATGATGGCGGGAAGAAGTACTCGTACAATCGCCCAATCTCGCCTACAATTTGACACTGTCGCTGAATGCATAAAATGCTCGGAAATTGCCTCGAATGTTGCATATGCTCGGGCCGGTAGACTGTGATGAAACGTCGTCCGTTCGTGTGGGCTGTATTGCTCTAGCTGCATTTATTACCTCGCAGCAGACTTCTCTGAGGTGGACGCATCTCGTAACCAAGTCGCCCAAAGACGAGCTGGAACTCGCGATACTCGATTCCTGAAGATTCCATTACAGAACCGCCGCCATGGCGATCGCCGCACCGGCACCACCGACGAGCCATTGCGCAGGACCGGTGATCATGGGAGCCGCCGCCTTGCTGACACTCGAGGTGCTGGACGAGCTTCCACCATTCGCGCTGGCCGTCGTATGCGCTCCCGCGCTCGTAGCGCCCGGCTGGCTCCCCGTCGTCTGCGCGGGCGCCGACGCGGTCGTCTTCGCGGCACCCGTGTTGCTCGCCGCGGGGTTGGAAGCGGCGGCGCCGCCTTGCAGGATGGTCACCGCCTGAGCGCCGATGTCCGTGCCGAAATTCGAGTAGGGGAAAGCCGTTCCGGACCCTCCGACCATCGAGGGCCCGGCATTCACCATCACAGAAGTGCAATAGCCGTGGTCGCTGGTGATTGAGCAACCGGCGTCGACAGTGGCTGGACTGCCGTCGTCGGCCTGGTAACTATACTCGTAGTGCATCGTGGAAGGTCCTTGCGTGATAATGAAGTTCGGGGGGACGCCGCAGTCCGACCCGTCCTCGCCGGAGGGGCAGGAGAGCGCGTAGGTCGTCGCAGTCGAGTCCTATACCGTCCAATTAGCCACCTACGACAGCACCATATCTCCTAAGTTCTATCCTGTGAGGCGGGGAGAGCATACACTGCCAATGACGCTACCGACGATGGACTGCTGGTCGAAGCCGAGGAGGAGTAGCGTCGTGGTGGTCTCGGCTGCAAGGACAGCGCTGGCGAACAGACCGAGGACCGGGGCGAGTTTATACATGATAGCGGTACGATGCTTAGCACAGACTAGAAAGCGAATCGGAGGTTGTAAACGAGTGATCGCGAGCGTCAATGAACAATGTACGGGGGAGCATCAAGAAGCACGAAACAAGCCTGCGATGGGCAAACCCTCGTATTTATTTCTAAGCACTAGCCCAGCAGACCGGGGTTACGGAGTAATCGCGTGTGAAATGAGGTCAGCGGTGGCGACGAGAAATTTGTCTCGGACCTTTGTGGGGTGTATATGAGATGGGTCTAACCTCTATCGTGTTGGAGTAAGGGAAAGCCTAGAGCTTATCAAGAGCTATTACCGAAAGGGTGCCTGGCAATGCCATCTGCTTTGACTTCAATAGGCTCATCTCAACGGTTTGCGGGTCTCTGGCCAGGGGTCTCCCCCTGAACGATGAGACGGCGCCGTTTAGCGTTTTGGCACTGGCTTATTTTTCCTATATGCTCCCTTGGCCCCTTAGCTATAACTATTTGTTTATTTTCTAACATTACCACAGGTAATCTAAGCGACTTGTGTTGGGTGGGGCCATATAATTAGAACCCGAACCAAACACCCTCTACACACGAGGTGCGCATCCAGCATCGGCGCCAGCTACCTCAACACGGCGACGCCGGGTACATGCCTTCTGCAACTTCAGTTCTATCTAATAAAGAGATTTTTTTTCAACTCAAGTTAACGAATCAGATAATAGACACCGAGATTATTACCCCTACCTATAGGTCCAGTAATATATAGCTATAGGAGAGGCATCTGTTATCCCTAGTCTAGCCAGCAACTAACTTTCTTATATAGTAGGTTGATTCTGTGTAAGTGCCTGATCTGAGTAGTCAACTCGCCCGTCTAAGAGCGCGCTACGACTGTGGCCCAAATTCTGTAGTAAATTGTTTTATTCTGTGGTACCTCTGTGCTGTTTTAATGCAATTTAATAGCTCTCTTGATTAACAGTTGGCAGCTTCAAGGCTTGACCTGTCAAGCCTCTAGAGCGTGGGGCGGTGGGTCATGGCAATATCTAGATAAAACGATGAGGCTGATTGCGGGGTCCAGCTACATGATCCAGCCACGCCATGACAAAGTCACTCGCCGGCTGAGAACGTCCATCGCCTCTTCGATCCCTCTCGTTGAATGCGACAAATAGTCGCTACCTCCCACTGAGCTATCTTCTCAGACCATGCCACCTCCGTCTATTAGTATGGACCAGCACGTGAGTTGGAATTTGCGTGGTGGTTGCACACCATCTGCTAATATGATAGGAATAGCTTGGATCGCCAAACCGGGTGGGACCCATTCACGCACAAGATCAAGCATTCCTTCACCTAGGAAACAACTACTATCATCATAAAGACCGCTGGCTAGCTCATCTACGTTGTACCGACCCGCGCGACGACAAAGTCCGCATCGAAGATACAAAGGGCGGCCTGCTGAGAGACTCGTACCGCTGGGTGCTTGACAACGCCGAGTTCCAGCAGTGGTACGACGGCGAAGGTAGCCAGCTGCTTTGGATTAAAGGCGGCCCCGGTAAGGGCAAGACTATGTTGATCTGCGGCATTATTGATGAGCTGGCCTCCTTGACAAAGCTGGCTGGCCGTGCCAACGCCGAGCAAGCACCATCATTAAAACCTATCGATAACACCCAGAGCGCGGCGCTGGCCTACTTCTTCTGCCAGGCGACCGATTCAAGAATCAACAAAGCGACGTCTGTACTGCGTGGCCTGATATACCTCATTGTCAAGCAGCAGCCGTCACTCCTCTCGCATATACAGGAAATCTATGATGACCCTGACGAAGCACTCTTCAGCGATCCAAATGCCTGGGTTGCCTTGTCAAATATGTTTGACATTTTGCTACCTAAACTCCGCCAGCAGGTCACCTACATAATTGTAGACGCGCTTGATGAGTGTATAAAGGACTTGCCACGACTTTTAGACTTTATCATCAAGACCTTGAAATTTCCGAATGTCAAGTGGATTGTTTCTAGTCGCAATGTAACAGACATTGAGCGGAAACTAACGCAGGGCTGGTCGCAACCATGGCTAAGCCTAGAAATAAAGGAGAATGCGGAACAAGTTTCCCTAGCAGTACGCTCATATATTAGACATGGCGTCTCGGAACTGCTGAATTTGAACGATGAGAAACTCAAAGCCCGAATCGGAGATGCGATGCAACGCAAAGCAGAGGGTACTTTCCTCTGGGCGTCGCTAGTCATTGAGGAACTTAAGAGAGCCGAGAGCTGGGAGGTCGAACAAATCTTAGAAAAGTTGCCCTCAGACTTGGAAGACCTATATAATCGAATGCTCGATCAGATTCGATGGCTAGGACGAGAAAGGCAAAGCCTGTGTCTGCTATTGCTTTCAGCAGCCACCACCGCTTATCGCCCACTTCATTTGAGTGAACTCGGCATCGTCGCTGAGCTTCCGGAACAAATCTCGGACAAACCTGAATCTGTTGCAACAATTGTAAGCCTTTGCGGCTCCTTTCTTACAATACGGGAGGAATATGTCTTCATCGTCCACCAATCGGCCAAGGACTTCTTGTTAGGAAGAGAATCCCAGGTCTTTCCGCACAATATCCAGCAGGTCCATCAGAGCATGTTCTCTAGGTCGATACTCACATTGTCTCACACTTTGCGCCGAGACATCTATGGGCTCAACCACCCCGGATTTCCTATTGACGAAGTTAAGCAACCAAACCCAGACCCACTTGCCAAAGTACGGTACTCATGTATCTACTGGGTTGATCATTTACAAGACAGTGGTCCCATCTGGAATGCAGATAATTCTCAAGCTGTTAATATCTTCCTCCGCAGCAGCTATTTTCATTGGCTCGAGGCTCTTAGCCTTCTCAGGAGTACTTCCGTCGGCATACTCTCCATGTTAAAACTAGAGTGTTTACTCCAGGTAAGGCACACATACCCAATTGTAAAATCACACTAACACTGCCAGGTTCATTCATCTCAATTTGCCAATCTTGCTCACAGTCAACGTCGATTCATCCAGTACTTTAAAACGGCAATCGAAAACTGGCCCCTTCAAGTATATGTTTCGCCGCTGATATTCAGCCCGGCTAGCATTACCAGAAACATAGATGATGAAGAATATCTCAATTGGATTCTCACAAAGCCGGCCATGGAAGATGAATGGAGCGCCTGTATACAGACGCTCGAGGGTCATAGCAAATCTGTTTCCCTTGCCACGTTTTCGCCTAACGGTCAGTTGATGGCGTCGGCGTCGGCGGATTGCACGATCAGGCTCTGGGATTCAGCCACTGGGGCTTGCAAACAGATTCTCAGGGGCCATCATGGCTTGGTCCACACGATAGTATTTTCGCCAGATGGCCGAGCATTGGCGTCAATATCAAACGATTACACAACCCGGCTCTGGGACTCAGCCACCGGAGTTTGCAATCAGATTCTTGGAGGCCCTTATGGCGAGGTTCAAACGGTAGTATTCTCGCCAGAGGGCCAGGGACTGGTTTCAGCAATGTCATGTGGCACAATCACTCTCTGGGATCAGACCATGTCTTATCCACATTTTTATTCACATCAGCTCGAGACTTATACGTCAGTCACGTCGGGATTACTCCTGCCCGGTAGCATGGTATTAGAATCGGCACTGGGGGACGGCAATATCGAGTTTCGGTATTATGACACCGAGATAGGCGAGGAGACGTTCAGGACCTTTCATGATATGTCCAATGCGGTAGTGTTCTCACCGGATGGTCAGGTACTTGCATCAGTGTTGGCATTACAGCGCAACATCATTCTCTGGGATCCGACCACCAGGACTTGCACCAAGGTGCTTACGGCCGACAGTGATATAAGTAAAAGAATGATGTTTTCGCCCAATAGTCGGATACTGGCTTCGGCGGGTATAGATGAAACAATCAGGCTCTGGGATTTGACCACCGGGGCTTGCACAAAGGTCAAGACCAGCCATGGTTTTGCTGTAATGTTTGTGTTTTCGCCAGATAATCGGATGCTGGCGTCAGCCTCGATTTTTGACAGCAAAATTACGCTTTGGGATTCCTCCACCGGGGCCTGTACGCAGACGCTCGAGGTCAATAAGTCAGTTACATCAATAGTGTTTTCCCCGGACAGCCGAGTATTAGCAACAGCACTCGTGGATCACACAATCGGCCTCTGGGATCTAGCTACAGGGACCAGTATACAGACGTTCATGGGCCATAGTAGCGCTGTCAACGCTGTAGTATTTTCGCCAGATGGTCGGGTACTAGCGTCGGCATCGGAGGATCACACGGTCAGGCTCTGGGATGTAGCCACTAGGGCAGGCAGTCCGCCGCTCAAGGACCATGGCAGCTTGGTAACCAACGTATTATTTTCACCTGATGGCAGAATTTTGGCGTCAACGTCGCAGGATCGCACAATCAGGATCTGGGATCCAGCGACCGGAACCTGTACACAGGTACTCAAGTCTGAACGGGTTTTAGCTGAAATGGTGGTATTTTCGCCAGATAGTCGAACACTGGTATCACGATCAACACCAGACGGTACACTCATACTCTGGGATCTGGTCACTGGGGCTCAAACCCAGATCAAAGCCAAAGGGGATTTGGCTGGAGAGATAGGATTTTCGTCGGATAGCCGGCTAATAGCATCAGCGTCGACATCGAAGGATGCTATCATGGTCTGGAATCTAGCCACCGGTGTCAACAACCAGATACTCAGGGCCAAACGTGTTTTAGCTGGCCCAATAGTATTCTCGCCAGATAGCCAGACACTGGCGTCAACATCGGCATCTGACGGAACTATCATGCTCTGGGATCTGGCCACCAGAGCCTGCACAGAGATTCACGAAGGCCATCTTGGCATAATTAACTTGATAACGTTTTCACCAGATGGCCAGGTATTAGCCTCGGCAACTGGTGATTCTACAATCAGTCTCTGGGTCTTGGCTACCAGCACTTGCACGCAGACGCTCAAGGGTCATAATAGCTCCGTGAACTTGGCAGCCTTTTCGCCAGATGGCCGCGTTTTAGCTTCGGCATCAAAGGATCACACGATTAGGCTCTGGGATCCGGCTACTGGGATCTGCACGCGGATATTCTGCATTGGAAAGGTCCTTTCCAAGCTAGCCCTTTCTTCCACGTCTCTCGTGACAGATATTGGAAATATCGCTCTGGATTCATGCCTAGAGTCAGAACAGGCAACCATAGGAACAGGGCAAGAGCCCTGTAGCCAGGTTCAATGGCGGGGCCATAATATTAGCTCTGACGGCTGGATCAGGTGGAATGAAGAGAATCTACTGTGGCTGCCATCCGAGTATCGGCCCCGTTGTTCGGCTTTATACGGCTCGACAGTCGCGCTTGGTTGCCAATCGGGCCGTGTTTTGATCTTCAGGTTTAAAACCTGCGAGTAATATTAGTTTCTTAGGCTGTGCATCCTTCTCCTTGGTATGGACTTTGTTAGGAACGTAATATTATTGACTATTAATTTTGCCAACTTCGAGATGATTCTTCAAAACTAGACAGGAAACTAACTACTAGTAGGAAAGGGATCTCTTTCAAGCCTGACCAAGTTAGGGACAATTAATTACACATATATACGTGTAGTTAAGGGTAAAGCCAAGGACCTCTTGGTGTAGAATCTACATGGTAAGGCATATTTTATTCTCTGCGGTTAGAGTATTCTCAGAGGCAGTCTCTAGAGACTTTACCTTGCGTCTTGGTACAGTTTACAGCTGAGAGGCTAGCTGTAGATATGAGTCCTTAATATACCGTATCGCCACAAGGGCCGCTCGAAGAAGCGTACCGCTCATACATCTTGCGCTGTAGATGGGAGGCTAGGATCACTATAAAAGCGCATCTTAAAAGCTACATAGTTGAAGCGGGGGGGAGAACCCCCAATAAAGGTATTATTGATTGTATAGTAGCTGGATTAAGAAGCGGTTGGTGGTTGTGCTGTGGCGTGTTGGAAGGCAGGTAGTGTGGTTGAGCGGAGAAGGGGATTATGTCAAACACTAGGGCAGTTGACTTAAGAAATAGATTGAGGTGCATTTGGATGGAAACTCTAGATAGCTACTCGAACTCGGCGGAACATGCTAATCAGCAAATGTACCTTGTTAAGCTGTCCCCAAGTTTTTAAGCATAGAACCGATGGGAGAGACTGATATAAGAGGGTGAGATCGATACCATGTAGTGAAGTACTCTAGTCTAGAAATAAGGGCAGCGTCTGGCAATAGTTGGGCGATATGTAAACCGAGACATAATAAAGCGAGATGTATATTGATTGGATAGCGCCCTGAGGGTAACAGCTGCCAGCAGTTATAAATAGATATGTTACATAGTCACACAAATGATACGCACAGGGGAGCCATTACTATCCATAAAGAATACAAAGACCTCGCCGCGCCCTTAATGAGATGGTGCAGCCGGCCGCCTAAGGTATTCTAACTCGGAATACAATCTCTGTCAACATACCACAAGTTACTTTTCTTTATCGTTTACCAGAGCCTAGAAGGTTACCTCGATTGAGATAAACTAAGCCCCACCCAGGGCCTACGATTTATCAACTTGACTATGGTCTGACTATGGAAAATCTTATCCATACACACAGGGCCCAGTGTCTTCCCTTTAGATGTCTGCTTCCTCAATTGCCTTGCACTAAGAGTAAACCCGATTTTGATACCGGAAATCTTATGAAGGGCATGAAGTACAGGATGGGTTGAAGCACAATATCGCTGTGTAGCTTCACTTGTATTACTATGTGGGCCAGGCACCGGAATACGACGTCTTGCGCCAGGACGATTTGGCTGCACTAGGAATCGTGAATCCTGAGAGGAGAGGGAATAACGGCACTGGGCAATTGGGAGCTCGCTTGTTATTTGTATGAAAGAGACTAATAGGAACTCTTTGTAAAATACTGCATTATAACTGCAGCATTTACTTCATCCGTGCGATTCCGGTGGAGAAAAGAACAAGGCGGAGTCACTACATGGTGCAACCTGACTTAGAGGCGCAGGCCAGCCCCTTTTTAATCCCGTGATCTTCAGATTGGTAGCTTAAGGTCCCACATAGCAGCCCAGGATCTTCCTTTTTCACCGGAATAGGTGCAGTTACACAGAGGTGGAGGGGGCTATTACTCCCTCCCAGAACAGGGGTTTTGCATAAGCTACCTGCATGAGACAATCATACTTACGGACTACTGTAGGGGATTCTTCTAAAGTTCCTTAGTGTACGGCAGATCAACTGTAGGTTCTACTATTTTGGGCAGAGTACCTGCAGTATAGCTTGTTTCTACCGGTACGTGCTAATTCGCGTAGCGGCTCCACGGCGGGAAGTGCGGACCTTCAACTCGGCCAGCTTTGAAGTGATCCAGTCTTCGTGTACGAGGAGTCTCATCGAGCCATGGGAGTGAGCTCGGGCTAAGCAGTGCTGGGAGGTATTAAATAGAAAACAAATAGTAGTCGATTCAGTATTAGTAACTTTACCGGTTTCAGAGACAAGCATGGCCGCACAGCCCTCAAAGTATCTCATTGGATATAGTAAAAGGCACCTGGTCTAGCAAGAGCTGGTCGAGAATAAGAAAGTAACCATTGTAACGCCGTGCTGTCGTGAGGCTATTCGGCCGTTCATCCACGCAAATCAACTCCCGTAACTCCTTGCAATCAGATTCGACTATCTCTCATTATTGGCGGGCAGTTCCACAGGGTTGTAGGATATGGCGGTTTTACATGTTGGAAGCTCCTGAGGTCCCCACCCTCCTCCGACTCTCGTTGTAATGGAGTCAGGTTTGAGATCTGTCTCCGACGTTTGGTGTCCGTCCTCGGAGGGCCTGGCTAGCTTTCATCGCGATTCCTAGATCTTCTCATGATATAGACCACGGCGATGATGCAGATGCATAGCAGGGCTAGGCCGCCAATTACCCCACCAATAATGGCGCCAGTGTTATTGCTGCTGCCGCTGCTGCTACTATTGATACCTCCACTGCTAGCCGCGGAAGTGTTGATGGTTATAGCGCTTTGGCTAGAAGCTGTACTTGATGATACGGACGCCGGTGTATTGAGGGAAGATGATTGGCTCTGGCTAGAAGAGGATGATTGGCTCTGACTAGACGAGGATGATATGGTCGTGGCTGTCGATGACGAAAGGACACTGGTAGAAGAGGCGGCGGTCGGTGAGATGAGTAAATGATCCGTGGCGGGACCAGCAGCGCATGCGAGGTAGGCATATGTTTGATCAACCCCGAAAGTCAACAGAGCGGTCGAGCAAAATGCCTGGCCCAATCCAGTACTAAGCTACTGATGAGAATTCTGCTCCCGACGGCAAGGCTAGGTGTATTGAATGCATACCAAGTGAAAGTTGTTACAGACGGGTTATTTGAAATGCCACAACCCCTGGAGCAGGCGTTGGAATCAACACATGCTCCGGCAAGGCCACAGTCTGTTGCGGATATGACGGTTGTGGGACAGAAGCCCCAGATCCCATGTGACGTGTCGATACGACAGTCAAACCCAGAATCCGCAGTCCTCGGTTTGCTTGGATCTCCGTTCAGATAACCACATGTTGATAGCTCCGTAGTGATTCTCCTATCCAAGACTGGAGTCTGCTTTGCCAACACAGCGTCGGCCGTTATTGTCGCATATCTAACAAGTCCCAGTGCCTGGATGGTCTCCATGAGGAGGGCGAGCACCGTTAATGAGAGGAAGAGAATCATAGGTAGACGGTTGGAGGCAATGGTGTTGCGTAAAACAGCGACGAAGCACCCGCGAGGATGGCAAGCCTGCTTCACCTCAAGGCAGGGTACGAGTAAGGGTCAAGAGAAAAGAGAGTCCGGTTGATTTTTGGCATTTTCTTTTGTTAAAAAAGAGAGGATAAAAAACCAACACAGCAAAAATGCCAAGTCACCAACGTGTAGAGACACTCCTGGTCTCATATTATTATAACCGCTGACTCTGCATCGTACCTCGCATACGGGACAAAGGATTGATTGCAACGAGCCAGGATTGTCTTCTTGAAACCCAACAGACTCGACCATTTCAGCAGCCTACCACTAAAAATATTTTGATTACAAGCGGCTCTTTGCAGAAGTGATCTCGTCTCGGCCGTACCCCTGCTGCACCCCTGCACGGGTAGCGCCAGTCCGCCAATACGGATCGAGGACCCTAAAAATTAAGCGCCCGTTATTCTGAGATCCTGGCCCCTTGGCCCGCTGTTCAAGTGCCACATGCACATGCAGGTTTGACGCGGCCAACGTTTTTCGCGACTGAATCTTCCCCTCAACCTAATCTGAGAAGTCGCCTTGTTCTCGATCGGTTTCCCTTTCGGTTTCCTAGCCTCGGGCACACAAGAGCCTCGACACTTGTGTTTCCCATGGGTTTGCAGCGATGAGTTAATCCCAGTGCCGTTTTCCAATAATCCTCCCCTCCCAGAATTGCGATCGCAATCATAGCCATTCGCAGCTTCACTCCTCCACTCCTCTTTTCGTTCAGACATGGGGCTAGGGCGACGCCTCGTTGTCGCTTGGACAGCGGCGGTTCTCGTCCTTATCTCGGGAACTCTCTATCTGGGTCGCAGTCACCTCATAAGCTTGCGCCCGCCTGCGTTTCTTCAAGGCGACGCCTCGCCGCCAGCGACTCCTTCACACGGTAGGCAGCACCCCCAGAAACAATTTGAACCGCGCTGCGGCCAGCTAACCGAAACCTAGGGGTTCTTTCGCCCGCAGATGTCGCCGATTATGTCTCGGAAATTATGAACCCCGACAACACAAAGTTCCCGAGACTCAAATGCGCGCGACCAGACCTCAGCCGATACGAATACCTCAAGCCACCGCCGCAGCCCTCAGCGGCATCCGAATCGCAGTATTTCTTCGCTCTCGATCTTCGCGAATGCCTCCCTCTTCTCCCAAGGCTCATCGGGAGCGTGGTAGAAGCCATCCGATTCCTGGGCCCCGAGCACTGCGCCCTCTCGATCATAGAAGGCAATTCTCCCGACGGCACCGCCGAGGTGCTT
>FTAH01000175.1_pt1 | contig 13782 bp, 8 predicted proteins | sample 1639051 | NCBI WGS metagenome assembly FTAH01 (sample SAMEA3914812, study PRJEB12502) | metagenome | biome: forest; material: soil | place: Canada | collected 2011-07-07 | depth 0.1 m | reverse complement strand
GGTGAAGTGGTGATAGTGATTGTCAATACTGGAAGAGAGATTTCGATTTATCTTCCAGAAACGATGTCCCGGAATTCCAGCTTCTGTCTTAATAGCTGCAATATCACCCTCGGGTCCGACTTCTTTGTGGCCGCGACTATTTTTGGCCCCTGGGTTCCCAGCCTGCCGCAATATGGATCGGTCGGGTGGAACCCTGGAAACACCCCCGAACTTATCTGCCGGACGGAGGCAAGCTTCTGGATGAAATAGGACACAGATGCAGCTTCTTTTCCTCTTATACCTCTCCCAGTAGCTCACGTATGAGAATATTTCTTCCAGTGTACTCTCTGATTCAACCTTTATCTTCACATGTCATTGCTCCAGCAGCTGGAATAACTTGTTATTCTGACGACGGTTGCCTTTGGACTGGTTTACCGGTTCTATCGCAGCAATGTCGCCCTTCGTTCTACAGACCGAAGACTCGAGCTCGGGCTCCGGGACAGAAACGGAGCCTGGCTCAGAGCGAAACGGTGCCAATGGCGCGAACAGAAACTCTCATGCCAACGGGACTTCCACGAACGGCACCAACGGTACCACAAATGGAACGTCTCATAATGGCCAAACTTCCTCCGGCCCAAAGTTTGAACCCGTTGCTATCGTCGGCATGTCCTGCAGGCTCCCCGGTAGCGTCTCAGATCCAGAAGAATTTTATCTTATGTGTTCTCGTGCGCGCAACGGCTGGACCGAGATACCAGAGGAAAGATTTAGCAAGAAGGGTTACTATCACCCTAACCCGGACAAGCTGGGCAGCTTCAATCCGGTAGGCGGATTTTTCTTGGCTGAAGACGTTGGCCTATTTGATGCGCCGTTCTTCAACATCACCGAGCGCGAAGCAATCTCAATGGACCCACAACATCGCCTCATTCTCGAGTGTACCTACGAGGCCCTTGAGAATGCAGGAATTCCTCGCCATAAGCTCATCGGAAAGAATGTTGGAGTCTATGCTGGCGGCTCGTTCACCGACTACGAGCTAAACAACCTGCGGGACGTGGACACAAGCCCCATGTACCAAGCCACAGGCAGTGCTCCCTCGCTGCTCTCCAACCGAGTTTCATACCACTTTGACTTCCGTGGACCGAGCCACACAATCGAAACGGCGTGCTCATCCAGTTTGACTGCGTTGCATCTGGCCATGCAAAGTATTCAGAGCGGGGACTCTTCGATTGTAGTCCTGGCTTCGAGTCATTTGAATTTGGTGCCGGATCATTTTATCACCATGTCTACGCAAAGTTTATTGTCTCCGGACGGCCGTTCTTACGCGTTTGATGCACGTGGTAATGGCTTCGCACGAGGAGAAGGCACGGCCGTCATCATATTGAAGCCCTTATCACAAGCCCTGAAGGACAACGACAACATTAGAGCCGTTGTCGTCGGAACAGGTGTGAATCAAGACGGACGTACCAACGGAATCACCATGCCCAATGGAGACGCGCAGTTGGATCTGATGAGAAAAATATACGCAGACTCGGGACTAGATCCGACTGAAACTGGATACGTCGAAGCTCATGGAACAGGAACCAAGGTTGGCGACCCACTCGAGATGGCGGCCATCCACAAAATGTTCTCGGAAGGCAGGAGCAAGTCCAATCCTCTATATGTTGGCTCGGTAAAAACCAACATTGGCCATCTCGAGGGCGCGAGCGGTCTAGTGGGCCTCATCAAGTCTGCGCTCATGCTTGAGAGACAATATATCTTGCCTAACTACGATTTCAAGAAGGGCAACGCGGAAATCCCCTTCGACGAATGGGGCATTAAAGTTCCGTCCACTCTGGTTCCATGGCCAAAGAAAAAGAAGTACATCAGTATCAATAGCTTTGGCTTTGGAGGGTCCAACGCCCATGCCGTTATAGCAGCTGCTCCCAAGCGAGTAAAGCAGACCAAGGACTGGGATTACTTGGACCATGTTGAGCCCCGAAGGCTTTTCGTGGTTTCCGCCAATAGCAAGGAAGCACTCGCAGCGCAGATGAAAAACGTCACTGTCTACCTCGAGACACACCCACCGGTTTTTCAATTTAACGTCCTACCAAATCTTGCTTATACCCTGGGGGAGAGACGATCCTTCTTGCCTTACAAAGTTGCCATGATGGCTTCAGACGGTGAGCGCTTGACCGAACTCTTCGCCACGGAAGTGGCAAAGCCAATCAGGTCGACCAGGCCACCCACCATCGGCTTCGTCTTCACGGGGCAAGGAGCACAGTGGCATGCAATGGGAAGAGAGCTTATCACCAGCTATCCCGTTTTCAAGAAGTCCCTGGAGAGGTTCGATGCCTGCTTGCGGTACCTTGGGGCATCTTTTAGTTTGATGGACGAACTATACAAGGATGCAAAGGAATCGCGTCTATCGGACGCCGAGCTTAGCCAGCCAGGATGCACTGCAATTCAGCTCGCAATGACAGACCTTCTCTTAGACTGGGGCGTACGACCACAGGCAGTTGTAGGTCACTCGAGCGGCGAAATTGGCGCTGCATATGCCGCCAATGTTTTGACGCTTGAGGAATGCGCAGCGATTGCGTATTATCGAGGTCAATCTGTGCTAGAGTTGAAAGCCACGAATCCCAAACTTGAAGGAGGTATGCTTGCTGTCGGTGCCTCGCCAGAAGATGTTTGGCCAATGATAAAGACCTTGAAGACTGGCAAAGTCACCATTGCCTGCGTCAACAGCCCTGGGAGCATCACCGCTTCCGGAGACTCGGAAGCCATTACTGAACTGGCAAACAAGATTGAACAGAAGCAGCTTTTCAACCGGAGAGTACGGGTCGATACAGCTTACCACTCTCATCACATGGAGTTGGTGGCTGACTGGTACGGCAAAGCCGTGGGTAAACTAGCACCGGAGTCGAAGTCGGAGGTCGCTTTCTACTCATCGTTGAGGGGACATCTGATCGATACTGCGGAACTTACCACCTCGTACTGGATTCATAACCTTACTCAACCCGTGCAATTCTCTTCGGCCCTTACCGAGATGTGCACTCCGAAGAAAGGCAAAGAGGATATTGATGTCCTCGTCGAAATTGGACCCCACTCGGCTTTGGAAGGCCCGGTGAAGCAAATCGTCAAAGCGATTGAGGGCCTTACAAAAAAGCCCGCGTATCTGTCTTCACTCGTTAGAAACAAAGATGCCGTCGATACAGCCCTCGGCTTGGCCGGGTCTCTGTTTACATATGGCTCAATGCTCAATTTCCAGGCTATCAACTTTCCGATCCCACCACAAACGCCGCTTACGGCCCTGAAAGATTTCCCAAGGTATCCGTGGGATCACTCAACTCGATACTGGTGGGAGTCTCGGATCAGTAAGGCCCACCTTTATCGCCAGTTCGAGCGTAATGACCTTGTCGGCGCGCTCTCCGACTATTCTAACGAGCTCGAGCCTACATGGCGCCACATCATTCGACCCGATGATGTGCCATGGGTCCGAGGACATATCATGCAGGATATGATTGTCTATCCCATGTGTGGCTATCTCACTATGGCGGTGGAGGCCGCCGGCCAGCGAGCAAAACTCAACAATCAAGCATTCGATAAATTCGTGTTCAGAGACGTGAGCATTAGTCGTCCGCTCATTATCCAGGAGGGCTCGGATACAGAGACCAATATTACGCTGCGACCCTACACTGAGGGGACCCGTCAGTCCTCCAAGTCTTGGGACGAGTTCAGAGTCTTCTCGTGGACTCAAGATCGAAACTGGGTCGAACACTGCCGCGGCCTCATTCGAGTTGAGCAAAGCACCGACAAGAACCCTGTTTATGATACCGTTGCTGCCGAAAGAGCCTCCTTGGAGGGCCGAAAGGCGAGCATTCTTGCTGGGTGTACAGGCCCGGTGGACTCCAAAGATATCTATACAGAGCTCGAGGGAGTTACCGCCAAGTACACCCCACAATTTCAATCCATGGAGAACTGCTTAGCCAGCGACACCACCTGCGTGGCTGACGTCGTGGTCCCCGACACGCGCCGCTTGATGCCCAAGGCTTGGGAGTCGGACCTCTATATCCATCCTGCGTTCCTGGATCAGTTTACTCATGCTGCATGGGTCATTCTTGGCGCGGGCCGTGGTCATCTGCATCAATTGTATATGCCGCGCCACTTCAAGAGTCTGACCATCTCCACCAGCGTCTGCCGAACACCTGGCGATCGGATCCGAGTCTATGGCTCCGGTGAAGCGAACTATGAAAATCCAGGGCCAAGCACCATTAACATGTTTGCAACAACTATGGATGGACAATCTGAGCTGATCAATATGGAAGGTCTTACTCTGGATCCCTTCTTGGATGGCAATAGCTTTGTTGACAAGGCGCCTGCACGGGAGCTTTGCTACAGGACGATATGGGAGCCACTCTCGTCTCTGGAAGAGAGTGAATCTACATCCTCTGATAGCAAGAAGACCGCAACGCCAGATCCCAAGTTTTCTGAGGGTATATCAATTATTTGCACACCGCAGCAGCAGAAAGCGTTGGGATCAGCACTGAAACAGCAGCTCAGCGTGTCGACCAGCGGTGCAGTTACTGTTGGATCTCTGGGTTCTTTGGATGTGGCTGGCCGGAACTGCATTGTCCTCATAGAACTAGAGCAGCCATTCGTGTCGACTTTGGATGAAAAGAGCTTTGCTTCGGTACAGCAGCTGACGCAAACTGCCAAGGGTATCCTATGGGTTGTCCGAGGGGCACATACCGATGCGACCGACCCGCATCTGGGCATGATTCTAGGACTGGCTCGTACCGTCCGTTCAGAATCGGACATGAAATTCGCCACTCTTGACCTTGATGGGCTCAACTCGCTTCCAAGTGCTGAGGTTGTACAAACAATACTCAGCGTGGCCGGCAGAATATTTGGTGATGGGGCAACTTCATCGCCGGATATGGAGTTCCAGGAGAGGCAAGGTGCCCTCAGCGTTCTCAAAGTCGTTGAAGATACTGAAATGGACGACTTTGTAGAACAGAACACGAACCCTTCTACCGCTCCATTCCTTCAGCCATTCAAGCAATCTGGAAGACCCCTGAAACTCACAGTGGGTTCAAAGGGCGCCTTGGATACCCTACACTTCATCGACGACACGACCGTGTCAACTCCCCTGCATCCTGATGAAGTCTCTATCGAAGTCAAAGTCACTAGCATGAACTTTAAGGATATCATGGTGTCCATGGGAGAAGTCCCCAGCCCGTACCTCGGCGTTGAGTGTGCGGGTGTCATCAATGCTGTTGGGAGCAATGTCAGTGATTTCAAAGTCGGCGATCGAGTCTGCGCGAGTTCTGAAGGCGCCTATTCGACGTACACTCGCTGCAAAGGCACGAGTGTGGCAAGAATTCCAGACTATATGAGCTTCGAAGCCGCTGCAACGGTCCCAGTTGTGTTTTGCACAGCGTATTATGGCCTATTTGATGTCGCTCGTCTCCAGCGAGGCGAGTCTGTACTAATTCATGCGGCAGCCGGTGGCGTTGGCCAAGCGGCTATCATGCTCTCTAAGATGGTTGGTGCCGAGATTTATGCCACCGTTGGTAGCCAAGCCAAGAAGACGTTCCTTATGGAGACATATGGGATCAGTGAGGATCGAATCTTTTTTAGCCGCGACATTGCTTTCGCAAAGGGCATCAAAGAGGCCACTGGCGGGAGAGGCGTTGATGTGGTCCTGAACTCCCTCGCTGGCGACTCTCTCCGAGCTACTTGGGAGTGCATCGCGCATTTCGGTCGTTTCGTCGAGATCGGTAAGCGCGATATCCTCGGCAATTCTGGTCTCGAAATGGGTGTATTTGAGAACAATGCTACCTTTGCCTCTGTGGATCTCACTGTTGTGGCGAACGAGCGACCACTCACCATGCGGCGCATCCTCGACGATGTCTTCAAGCTCCTGGGATATGGACTAATAAAGCCCATATCTCCCACTACAACCATGCCGATATCGAATATCGAAGTCGCCTTCCGAGCACTTCAGTCCGGCAAGGTGCACGGCAAAATCCTCGTCACTGCTGGTCCGGATGATATGGTCAAGGCAGGTCCCCTTGAGCATCATGGCTTAATTCTTTTGGCAGAGCAGGCACTAACAGGAAAACAGGCTACTCATAGCTCCACCGCATTTAATGGAATCTTTCATGCCGATGCTACCTATATCATCGTCGGCGGAACGGGTGGCATTGGCCGTAGCGCCACCAGCTGGATGGTCCGAAATGGGGCCAAAAATATCGTCCTCGTATCCCGATCCGACAAGATCTCTGCAAAGGTCGCCGAGGTCATCCAAGATGCCAAAGAACTCGGCGCCACGGTCATCCTCCGTCGGTGCGACGTTTCAGACAAACATGAAGTTGAGTCTATGGTTAAAGAGATCACGGCTGAAATGCCTCCGGTCCGGGGTGTTATTCACAGCGCTATGGTGTTGGATGTAAGTTTCAAACGAACCTTTTTGTGATGCTCTAGGCTAATATAAAAACCAGGACGTCCTTTTCGAGAAGATGACTTTCGCTCAGTGGGAGAAGGTTGTCAAATCGAAAGTGGCTGGCTGCTGGAACATCCACACGTCGCTCTTGAACCCCAAGCTCGACTTTTTCATCGCACTAAGCTCCGTGGCTGGTGTGATTGGAAACCGTGGCCAAGCAGCTTACGCGGCGGCCAATACTTTCCTGGACGCTTTTGTTCAGTACCGGCGCCGCCAAGGTCTTGCAGCAACTTCACTGGATCTGGCAGCTGTTAGTGACACCGGATACCTCGCCGAAAATGCAGAAAAACAGAAGCTGGTCATGGAGCAGCTCGGTGGTGAAGCTATCAGCGAGAAGGAGATTTTGGCCCTTATGGCAGCTTCCATCACTGGCCGTGCCGAGCAGACATGCCAGTCGCAGGTGATCACCGGCCTAAAGCTTCCGGCCGCATTTTCCAGCGTTTTCTGGGCTGCAGACGCCAAATTTGAGAGCTTGGTCGTACGTGCTGCTTCGGAGCAAGCCAACGGTACCGAGACAGCACAAGCTGAATCGCCCGGCGCGGCCCTGAAACGCGCGACTTCGTATGTGGAAGCTGCCCGTGTTGTCCTGGAGGGCCTGCTGGACAAGACGGCGGCTGTGCTCATGCTGCCACGAGAAGAGCTGGATCCCAACAAGGCAACCGTTTTCTACGGGCTAGATTCACTTGTCTCTATTGAGATTCGCAACTGGATCACTCGCGAATTTGGAGCTGCCTTGCAGATTCTTGACTTGCTTACCAGCGGCTCATTTGTCTCCCTCGTGGACATTGTCCTACGCAAGACAGAGCTTGTCTCGTTTGAGAAACCGACATAGCGAACCATATTTTTGAGAATGACCGTTTTGCTTGTGTTGCTGAGGGAGAGAGTCCTTGTTTGTCGGATTTTGCATACACTTTTTTCTTACCAACCTAAACAACATCACATTCTGGCACGATGATTAGATATATACTGTTAGTTATGCTCAATTGACGCTACTGCTTTCTATTAAGAATACAACCATATTTGTAGTGTGACCTTGCCTATTGTTCTTGCTACGGGTATTTGACTCTCAGATTTCGGGTTGGAGGGCAGCAATACAACCGGGCCATCTTAACGTAGCAATGCCCCTCAGATATGTACTCCGTAAGAAAAAAAAAAAGGCCAATGTTATAGGCTTATTCTAGAAGCCAGGGCCAGCTCTGATGGTACGCTCATGCAACCTGAACCTTTTGGACGACAGCTGCTCAACGAGATTCTCAAGAATGTCAATGCTTTGTAAGTACGTATAGACCAGGCTTTGCCGGCTGCTTTCCATTCTGGGAAGCTCGAAATCACGACATGACTCTAGTCAACAATGACTAAAAGTATACTACCATGGTCCTTTTGCAATCTGATCTTGCTGATGGAATGGCCGTGTTCGGCGTAGGATTGAGGTCAGCCAGCAGCGGCAGCGCGCGTACAGTTCCTAGTCCGTGCCGGGATTACTTGGCATATCAACGCATATACCTTACTTTGGCAGCTTGCGCTCCGCGTCTAGTCAGTTTTGGTTAGGTGTCAGGGCACCTGGGTCGGGATATTTCCTTAGCGCAGAACGCTCGAGGCCTCCTACCAAATTTCTGGGGTTGCCTTTTGGGCGGGGCGCATGCAACGCTCTTACATTAAGGTACTTATGGTAGGTAGGTAAGGCAGGCAGAGGTACCGTACATACACCCGATAAGGTACCTAAGCGTGCTAAGGCGCCTTCGACAATGGTGGCTTGTGGAATCTAACTTCGGTATCTGGGTGGTATCGCAGAGTTACAAATTCGTAGCCTAACAGCTCCTCGGCCCTGGGCCTGTGGTACCTAAGCGTGCTAAGGTCAAGGTATGTTATATATGTTGCAGTGCTGCATCTGGAAGGCCGCGGGCCAGAGCGTAGTGTCTCGTGCTTCTGTGCACTGTGCTTTGTGTGTGCTAGCGCTGCAGAGCTAAGGTACCCAATCCCAACGAGCAAATCCGTGGCTACCTGGGCACGCTGAGGTATCCTGGTATCGTACCTGGTAGGCAATTGTATTCCGGTAGCCCTCAGATATTCGACTGGAAACCCGGGATGGCGAAATCAAGAACTGCCGATCTATGACGATTTAAAGACAGCGACGACCCGTTGAGGTAGTCTATCGAGGGTATTTCCTGCGACCTTCCTAGTTCCCCGCTGGACCTGCATGGCGGGCTATCCCGATCAGGAATGTGGAAGGCTTGGTACTACCCTGTTGCCACTAACGCCCGCTTATCTGCCCAGACCTCGCGGGCTTGGCCAATTTCCACCTTGAATCTTTACCTGGCAGGTAGAGACTAGGATGGGCAGGAGACTGGGGAGAGCGTTGTACAGCGGCTCGCACGGCCTTCCATCATGTGAAAGGAAGACGGATACCTGACCGAAGACGCGACCTAGAATTGCATCGCATCAGCCGGAGGCAACAGCTTACTTATACCTAACCTCGTCGCTCCCGGGTACGTGTATATCTGTATTCCTGGATACCTTTGGTCTTGGGCTGCTTATTGGTATAACATAGTAGCTAAGATGCTTCTCCGCTGTGTTCTTGTCGCCCTTGCTGGCGGGCTGGTTCTTGAGACCGCTGCCAGTCCTTTAGCACGCGATATCGTGCAGAAGAAGCGCGATGTCCCTTCTTCTCATGTCCAACACGAGCGCCACGTCCCGCACTTGTCGCGTCGCTGGACTAAACGAGACAAGCTTTCTCCCTCCACGATGTTGCCAATGCGCATCGGTCTCAAGCAGTTCAACATTGAGGCTGGCCATGACCGACTTATGGAAATATCCAACAAGGAGTCCCCCCATTACGGGAAACACATGACACCCGAAGAGGTCATCGACTTTTTCTCCCCTCCTCAGTCCACCGTCGACGCTGTCATAAGCTGGATCGTCGAAAGCGGAATTTCAAGAGAGCGGATTGGTCACTCGACCAACAAGCAGGTGAGTGACACTATGTCTGACTCTCCGGCCAAGTTGGATAATAAAGCTTATCCCGTCTTTTCACCATATAGTGGATTCAAGTTGATGTTACTGCTGAAGAGGCGGAAGATCTGATGATTGCGGATTTCTATATCTGGGAGCACGAGGACGGGCACCAAGACATCTCAACCGAAGCTTATCATGTCCCTCATCACATTGTAGAGCACATTGACTACATTACGCCCGGGACTCGACTCCGCCCCAGCAAAAAGAGGAGCCCCCCGGCCGAGACGAGCGTTGAAAAGCGGAATATCAAAGATCACGCCAAGTCTACGGTTGCCGCCCCTTTCGCCGGCCAGCCTCAGCCTTACGTGATCAACTCCACCTCCTGCGCGACATACGTCGTCGCTGACTGCGTGCGTCGTGAGTGCCCTTGGATTCGTTAGAACTCGAGTGAAAGGCAAAATTTTAACAACGGTGCAGACCAGTATGGTATTCCGAACAATACCGCAGCCGCACCTGGCAATGAGCTCGGTATTTTCGAAAGCCTGGACGACCACTACAGCAAGAAAGATCTTGATGTTTACTTCAGCACTCTTTATCCGTAAGTCGAATCTTGCATTCATGAAAAAGAAAACCAGGTAACTGGCACACATAACGAGGAAGTTAGCTAATGGGATCATACCGTAGTTACATTCCAAAGGGAACCTACCCCACCGAGGACAGCATCGACGGCGCTGTTGGAGCCGTCGAGGATCCTTCTACGATTCCTATCAGCGCGGTTGGCCTCGAGTCTTCGCTTGATTTCCAAGCTGCCTGGCCGCTCATTTGGCCGCAGAAGACCATTTTGTTCCAAACGGATGATGAATACTATGAGTCCACTGGAAACTTTTCCGGCTTCTGGAACAGTAAGAGGAAACGAAAGCCCCATTGCAAAGAAGGATCGCAACTAACTTCTTCTCTCTTCATCAAGCGTTCCTCGATGCTCTAGATGGTAGCTACTGTAGCTACAGCGCCTACGGCGAGACAGGCAACTGTGTGACGCCGGATTGCGCAGACCCAGAATATCCAGACCCCAATGCCGGTGGTTACAAAGGCGCACTGTAAGCCCGCTTAAAATGGCCCATCCCATGGATATAGACACTTTGATTGCTAACTTGCATTTTCCTTTTCCAGTCAATGCGGCGTTTACAAGCCGACCAACGTTCTCTCCGTCTCGTACGGTGCCTGGGGTTATCCCGATAGCTATATCAAGCGGCAGTGCAATGAGCTCATGAAGTTGGGCTTGCAGGGCACCACGGTAGTTGTCTCATCTGGTGATAACGGCGTGGGTGACGCGCCGACCTGCGCGCCTGGGCGCGATGGCCTCATTTTCTACACCACCATGATGAGCGAATGCCCTTACGTCCTTTCGGTCGGCTCGACTCAGCTGGATCGCCCGGCTGGTGCACCCAACCCCCCGCCCGCTTTTGAGACGCTCAACGAAGTAGCGACCTCCCGATTCGCATCTGGCGGTGGCTTCTCTAATGTGTTTGGCGTTCCGTCGTGGCAGAAGGCTGCTATCGACGCGTACTTCGACCAAGTCACTCTCCCGTTCAGTGCTTACCACCATTTCGTCGTCGACAACAACTTCTCGTCTGTCGAGGGTGGTCTCTTCCACCATGGCGGCCGTGCATACCCCGATATCGCTGCTGTCGGTGATCGGCAGGTCATCTATGCCGGTGGTCTTTGGTCCAGGATTGGCGGCACGTCTCTGTCCGCCCCAATCATTGCGTCTGTAATCACGCTGGTAAATGAGGCGAGACTGGCGGCTGGCAAATCGACCGTTGGTTATTTCACGCCTACTTTGGTAAGTAACCGCTATTATCCTTGGCATTTCCTCCCGCTTTCGCTCAAGTCGTGTTGTTTGCTGACACTATCTCCATAGTATTCGCACCCTGAAGTCTTCAACGATATCACTGTTGGCAGCAACCCCGGCTGCAACTCCACCGGTTTTGTGAATGCCAAGGGCTGGGATCCCGTTTCGGGCTGGGGGTAAGTTTATCGATGCATCTATGTAGCATGTAATGCTTTCTAGATTGGCGCTAACAGCACTTTTAGTTCCCCTATCTATCCCAAGTTCTCTGAACTTCTCATTAACTTGTAGAGGTAGCCGAGATGAGAGTAGCCTAGCACCCATTTCAGTGCCTCGCTTAAATCACACTAGATAAATACACAAACCACTTTTCGGCCGCTTCTATGACTTATCAGTAATGTGTAACATGAGTCTATCCTAATGCCTGATTCCACGCATGTTTATCCAAGCTGTGGTCATCGTGATCCTATAATTTATGGCCCGCTCGGACTGAAATCCAGTTGACGTCGTGAACATGGTATCACTTGATTAAAATAAACAGTCTAGAGGGCGGACTGCCCAGTGTATCATGACTCGTTGGACTGTATGACGCTGAAGTAATGGGACAGAAGACTTTCAACTCGTTAGGTACTAACGCACGCCCGCTTACTTTTCTTACGGTATTCAAGTCGAACCCTCCAATATGGTGTACAAATACAACAGTAAACATATTTGCTTCCCTCGGAGTAATATTGAAATCTATTTGTATTCTATCCTTATTTTCTTGTCTTGATGTCTATCCTTTAGCTTTAAACATGGCAGAAAGCAGATATAATTAAAAACCATTAAGAACAGTCTGTTCGACTCGCAACTAAGGTGATGGGGACTATCGAGATACTCGAGCAGTGGGCACTGCGTCAGAGGAAAGGCGTACTGGTTATAAGATGAATGTAGCGGCAAAAAGCAAGCTTGTATAGACGGTGGATATGGTGTATTCCAGTCCTGTCCACACCTCCCGAGCCCCGAACGCAATCTCCTTGCTCTGCCGAGTTGGATGCGCGACCCCGGTTAATTGGTCCCTAACCAGCAATTTTTCGCGAGCGGGCATCGACGGTGGATCAATGGCGTACGAAACTGGAGTCCAAAGCGAGCTGCAGACCAGGAGGAACGTGAGTGGTGGCCAAAATGCATGAGTTACCAGACAGAGAAGGACGCCCCTGACAGTAGAGTGTTGCATGTAGCATCGATAAGAGCTCACAACAACAGCGACTAGTGTCAAGTAGACGAAAGTAAGATGAAACAGAGCCATATTGCTGATGAGGATGCCCCAGAGGCGGCGGACCATTCCCTTTCTCGTCGCTGCGTCTCGCTCATCCAGTGTGAGACTGAGTGACCCCGTTGACTTGAAAACTTGATCTTGGCCTCCGAGCCATTTTGGCAGAAGGAATGATCGAATGATACAAAACGCGATGTATGGTGATATCCACAGCTGAAGGCGGGCGGCGCGATGGCATGTGTGGTAGCCAACTGGTAGGGAAAGAGCTAGTTCGCAGAGCCGGCTGCTCAAGGTCGTAGCAAAGCAGATTCTGATCAGCCAGCGGAGCTGATTGTCGTTAGAGTAAGCGACCAGCTGCCCGCCCATAGCTAGAACAATGGGAATAGCAAACAGCGAGGCTGTCAGAGGTAAGGTGTATAAGCTAAGGCAAGCGTAGAGAAAGCCGGAAAAGCGCTGCGCAAGTGTGAGTCCTCGGACTTTGTCCCCCCAGAGACAAAAGTTTAATTTAATCGACGTATCGACTGTACCCACAGCCCACCGGCTGCGTTGCTTGAGGTGGCCGCCGAAGTCTTCGGGAACGGTGCCGAACTGGAGTGGCTCATGTACGTATGCCGTCTTCCATCCTTTTCCGAGCATGAGAGTCGATGTTGCCACGTCCTCAACGAGTGATCCCAAGGGAAACCTGCCAATTTCATCTAGAGGCTGGCGACGAACAACATAACCGGATCCGGTACACCAGGCAACTCCAAGGGCATCTTTAATGGGCTCGATAACATGTACAAACAAGTCCAAGCTTTGCGAGAGGGGGTCGGACGGAGGAGTGTTGTAAAACAATTGGGGTGGGCATGCAAGGCCCAGTCGGGGATCCAGAAGCATATGAGGCAGCATTGCTCGTAGCCATTCTCGCTCGGGTATCTGGAAATGCGTTCGAAGGTCAGGAAACTGATACAGGTTTAGAATAAAATTGTAGCATAGGCTCACCATGTCAGCATCGAGTGCGGCTACGAACTCGCCGGGCCCTTCAGGCATCTGATCAACAAACTCGAGACCATGGTTTAAATTCCCGGCTTTATAATGGTGCGGAACTCCAACATATTTCGGCCGCGCAGAATAATATAGATTCGGATGAGTAGCAGCGATATCGCTAATCGCCGCCTTGAGAGTTGATGAGTTGGCGTCGTCGAGTAGTACGACTCGAAATCGGTCGCTCGGATAATCGACGTCGCAAGCAGCGCGAACCGTGTCGAGCACAATACTGTCGTCCTC
>FTAH01000124.1_pt1 | contig 14136 bp, 17 predicted proteins | sample 1639051 | NCBI WGS metagenome assembly FTAH01 (sample SAMEA3914812, study PRJEB12502) | metagenome | biome: forest; material: soil | place: Canada | collected 2011-07-07 | depth 0.1 m | reverse complement strand
GCATGGGTCCTTCCGACTCCTTCGTGGGCTCGGTTCCGGCGGACATGGATGATGTGATCCTACTGTCTCAAGACCAGGGGAAAAGACACAGATACCCAAGTCCGAAAGCGTGGCGAGGGACCAGCCACGGACGGGGCCCAGCCCCAGCCCGGGCTGCGTATACGCGCCCTGGAGACATTCCCTCGAATTATGACGTCTCCCGGCGCCAACAGCCTATTTTGGGCAGTATGGACTCCAATAGGGGGGCCGTAGAGGCGAGAAGAGGCCTACCGGTGCGTCACCGTGCCTCAAATCGAGAATTCAACGAGGTGAGCTCTAGGATTTAGAAATGCTATTTCAGGCCCAACAGCAGCTAAGTGAAGACTCTTGCAATCCATCAAAACTCAATCATCAGTTTGAGCCAAGCTGAAGTCAGATTTGCACCAACTCGAATTACCATGGCCTCTCTTGAGACGGAATTGATTATTGCGATGGCAATTGGTAGCACATCGCTGTTTGGCCTCTTGCTTGTCTTTCTACTCTTGTACACTCAGTATGTCAGCGATAGCCGCAGGGCACACGGCAGCCAAAGCCAGGAAGCCCCAATCCAACCGAGCAATGTCCCCGAGATACAGTGCCACGAGTCGACTCCACAGAGCCATACAGACTTGTCCGCACCTCCTCGTGGCTTTCCGCAGCAGGCCCAGTACTTGCCCTTCAACACCCCTACACCCCCTCCTCGTGGCCATCAGAACCAGCATCTGGATAGTACACGCTATCCTGGGCCTACTTATGGGCCGCGGGGCGGTCATCACGAGAGATCATGGACCACGCCGCCCGCGCCCGCGGGGGGACACTACCCGCTCCGTAGACCGGAGGCACCAACCATACCGAAAACTGTTCTACCGTTGTGGCGGCAGAACGATGAGCTACATTTTGATGACGGTCACTTGTGACCAGCTTGGAAAGGGATTTTGTATCGTAATAGTTCGCTACTCGTATCGATGTTGCTACAGGGGGGCATGATAAATTGGGTATGGAGAATGCTGTGACTTCGAAATTTGACATTTAGATATGCGAATAAATACATGTAACTACACCAGCGAGTTCAACGCCTCGACCGTAATCTTTGCCCGCAATGTTCGCACCTCTGGGAGTCTTTGTCCTTTGGCCTTCGGGGTGCGGAAGAGACCTCTTGGGTTGTGCCCTGTTCTTCGGGGAGGCGGAACCGAACCCTTCGTTCCCGGCCGTCGTGGTGTTGGGCTGTTCGCGCAGGAGCAGGCCGGCTTGCGATTTCGACGTTCTGTGCGTCGATGCGCATCTGAATTTCCTGTGCATCGGAAATGAGTTCTTGCTGCCGGCGGCTAGGCTCAGCTCTGACGTATCGAAAAGAGCGAGTACCTGCGTCATGGTACGCTTGGGTGGCATAGATAGGGTAAAAGAAAGACCCGTATACCATAGAATGAGGTGGCGGACGAGTGGACACCCACACGGGCGAAGCGTTTAAAACTTGATGGTACATTGGAAGCTATGTAGCAAAGTATTGCATCAATCTGGTTTTTCTTCTTGGTTCTCTTTCTCTCGCCTTAGCAATGTTGGAATCCTGGGGTCATTTTTATTTTCTCTCCAGACTTGTTTCGATGCCTTACTTGGGGCTGGCATTACCAGCTATGGGCTCAATGCCCGTGTACGCGTGGACCTGGTATGGGCACTCGTCTCTCCAGCCCGATCCTGGTATAGGCACTTGTCCGTCAAGCCCGGCCCTGGGCTCGACCCACCGGTTCGCCAAAACATCACGGAGGTCTTTACGTAGCGTGTGACGAAATGTGACGTAGGGGTCTTGTTTCCTCGGCGGTTAGCCCCCCTGACCTTCAGCATCCCTGATCAAGCCTACTAGCTGATCGTGACAATTGTCTGTTCTTGCGCCTATAATTTCTCTCCTTCAGCCTTCCCTCCCCATCTCATCTCCATGTTTCTCTATACTCGTTGCATCTCTATTCCCATCCTCGCTACATTTGCTTGTCAGTTCTCAATTCTCGTCGCCATGGCTCGGCAACCAAGAAAGAAAGTGGGAAGACGGTCCGTGGTGTCACATGCCTCACCACCAGTTGCACGTAATGTGTTGCCGGAACTTCCAGTGTCGCCGCATCTCTCCGTGCATGTTCAGGCACCCCGCTTAGAGGCCGAAGTTGTCTCAGAGGCACTTGTCACAGACAAAAGCCATACCGACCAAGGTAGGTTTGGCGTTCTTTTAGAAGTGAGAGGAGTTATAGGCTAACACTAAAAGATGTCTCATCAGCTGAGGATGCCCTGCCATCAACCATCAGGCTTCGTGTTCATACTCCGAGACGCATTATCACATTAGGCTGCTACTCAATTTCTGTGGATAATATTGTTAATTTGGTTATTCAACACCAAGAAAAAGACGAAGGTGTCCTAGATATTGTCCTGAAGAATGGTTCTGGCATGAAGGTTCGGTTTGATGCCACTGTTAACGAGTGGGGCGAACATCGGGACGGTAGACTCGATGCCGAAAACTTTTGCCACCAGGCCATCAAAATGTGCCCAGCGATTGTCTTTGCAGATCTCAACGCGACATCAACCTGGACGGTCTCTTTAGTCTCGACCTTCTAGCGGGATGGGCGGGTTCAGGGGATACTTGAGGCATTTAGTTGCAGGCAAATCGAATTTCTACTACAAACTTCGTTCTCACAGTCATATTTCTGCTGGCCACCGGCCCATCCACTCAAGCCGGCTGTCGCTTCCTTGCGGAATGTAAAGACCATACGGGAAATTACATAGACTGTTGGTCTGGCGTTGTTGATCAGGTCATTTTCGTTGCGAGGGTAACATCGGGTTGATTAGCGCTGGTTGTGTTGGTGATACATGTCAGCTCGCATGTAATATGATCGTCCGACGAGACCAGATCGGCGGCTTGAAGAAACCCGAGAAAGCCGGGAAACAGGCCAAACTTGAAAGGATTGATAAGCGCCTTCCTTTCGCGAAGCGTTATCAACTTGAGGTAGCCTTAAAAGTATAAGCGTGTCCCGACAGTCTGGAGCCGACTCTGGCTTGGCAAGGTCCTATTGTCCCAGGACAGGGCATTGTAAAAGTCCATTTGCGCACACGCATAAAGCATTCTAGCGACCAATGAAACGGCACACTAACAACCAGAGCAGAGGAGATCTTAACCCAACATAGAACCAACAACCAACAAACGTAACACTGGAGAGGCGATCTTAACATAACATAGAACCAACAACCAACAAACGTAACACTGGAGAGGCGATCTTAACCTAACATAGAACCAACAACCAACAACGCAGAAACAACGTGTGACATCCAATCCCGTTGGCGCCTGCCACCTGCGTGGTCCTTCTGTCACGGGTCACATTATTGCACAAGGGGCTCGATAGCGGGATTACCTCGGCGTCGCGATGTATCACATTTGCTCTACCGCCGCCTGGATACTTGGAAACCCCCAACCACTCCGTAGTGCTGGTGTTGGCTGCCCCAAATGATCCAAGGTGTGTACTAGAGCAAGTGGCCGGGCCAAGGGAAATGGATGCAGGTACTGCTTCGGGGCGCTTGAGGGCGTGCACAATTACATCACAAAGCCAGCTCTTTGCTGATCCCTCTAAGTTCGTTAGTCTATTGAGACGCGCGCGTACAGAATCTGCCTATTCTTGGAAACAGCAAACTTGAGTTGCCAGTTTGGGAGACGTCATGATCCACCGTGATCGAGTCTTGTGTATTTCTTCGATACTCTGGGATGGAGATCGAACTCAAACTCTAGCTCCGCTCAGTGGTACATCCGTTCTTCGGGGCGCTTCCTCTGTCCATTCGTGCCATGGTTCCGTCCCGCTTCGTCCTCCACGAGAGCCCGGCGTAAATGCACGATGCCACCGCCATTATAGCCATGATGAGAGTGACAACGATAACTGCAAAGGTTGAGGCGGCTGACGACCAAATACTGCCTTGAATCTTCGAGGCGTTAACGAGAACGGCCGCAAGACAGCTGACAGAACTTAGTACATTCGGTCTTATTGGTTAGCGAAGCTACAGTAACTTGGAGCCAAGCTCTGCCTACAAGGTAAGCTTATAAAGAAGCCATTGATGGTCCGCCCGCTGCAAGATCCAAATAGTAATTGTCCCCACGGAACCTATCGCGAGTGAGACTGCTGTCGTGCTGATAAGACCCGCACGGGAGAGACCCTGCTGAACAAATTGGATGCCCTGGGGCAACGTAGCGAGTTCGAGAGACTTAAAGGCACCTGGGAGGATGAAGAAACCAGCGAACAGAAACCAAGAAAAAACAGTTGTACCTGCTGCTAAATAATCTTTTGTTGTACTTTGAAACGCCATACTGTCGACGACATACATCAAGCGATATCACGTTTTGGTACGACCTACCCAAATAATGCTTTTCAGCACGTTAAGTAGATTCTCGAGGCAACAAATAAGCGCTGTACTTTGCTCTGACGTCGATTGGTACGTCATACTGATAATTCCAACACTATACGCAAGTGGCGGCGGCGGTTGGACACTTGTGTTTACTGGTTGAGGGGGCGCGTAGAGCCGGCGGTCTTCTAATTTCGGCATTGTCTTCTTTTTTTACGCTGCGGAGATGAGGCGCTGTTCCTCCGGTGGCGAGACGCCTGACGTATCGAAAGAAGAGTGCAGGAACGTCATAGTACACTTCGGTGGAACAGGAACGGCATGTACTGGAGGTTTCCTGGCGATGTTGGTCATGCCTCATCATTTACTATCTTGGACCAGCTCATACCCGGATCTGGGACCATCGACACTGCGCGATAACCGCCGCCTCGATCGATCAATAATGGAGCTTGAAGAGCAGAGAACGAGACTGCTAGAGTCGAATGACGACGACAGCCTCAGTTTCGCCGACGTCGAACAGAATCCAGGCGACAACCCCTCCTCGAGCGGCCGAGGCACAGTTCGGAGAGGATGGCTTGGGTGGAAATGGCGAGACCCAAGTTGGCGAGAGCTAGTAGCCGTCGCCATTCTTGTCAGTATTGTTTCCGGAGCTGTGGGATATACACTGGGGTTCTGGGCAAGAAAGAATACCGGTATAGTGTCGCGGCCAGACATTGTGCCTCTCCGTGTCTTGGTCGCCGGCGATTCAATATCGGAGGGCTTTGAATCGATGCATACCTGGCGCTATCGACTGTGGGAGTGGTTCGTGGCGAATGATGTTCCAGTCGCTTTTGTAGGCCCGTTCCGTCGGGTGGCGCTCCAGGGAGAGGACCTAGCTATGGGAGTTCCCCTGCCAGCCGCTTGCTCTGACGATGAACTTGACGGCCCTTATGCGATGGACAGCGGCTACGCTCTCGATGTGGAACAAGAGTTCCTTCGCAGCGGGAACTCTCACTTTGCCATTTGGGGTAGAGAGGTCGCGCAGGATCTCGACATCATCGGCCAGCAAATCCGCGATTACCGTCCCGATTATCTCCTGGTCGAGCTTGGCTTCAATGACCTGGCGTGGGCATCACGTCAGCCCGACGAATTATTGCTCCTAATGGAGCAATTTATAGACAAGGCGCGAGCCGCCAGCCCGGGGCTTCGTTTTGCCATCGCTGACCTGCCGCAACGAAGCAAGATCGGAGATCTAGACGTTCGAACAACGCAGTATAACGAAAAGCTCCGAGAAGCGATCCCTAGATGGTCGCTGCCCAGTTCACCGGTTGAGTTGGTCGAGTTTATGGAGGCATACTCCTGTAAGTAACTTTCTATGCCTTTTTATCTCCATATACTCACGTACTAACCTCTTATAGGCGGCCCATTAGACTGTCCCGCCACCTTCGACGGAATTCACCCCAATAGTCAAGGGGAGTTTGAGATTGCGCATGCTTTCAGCAAGACCCTGTATCAAAATTTCGGCATAGGAGACCAGCCGCTTGCCATTCCGGCCGAATTTCCCACTCGAGATTGTCCCACCCCAGAGACTATTGCCATCTATCCTAGCCAAGGGCGTATCAGATTCACATGGGGGTTTGTATATGGAGGGTATGGCTATGAGGTCCAAGTTCGGCAAGAAGGCGTCGAATGGGCAGCAGACTCGGCAAACTTCACTCAAGCACGCCATATAGATTTCCCTTGGACAGCGGACCAAACAATATGGGAGTTTAGAGTGCGAACACATTGCGAGTCAACCATCAAGTCACCATGGACTCTCGCGGTATCTACCGCTGTGGTGTAACCTGCTTTTCACCACTGCATATGCATTCCGAAGTCAACTTTATGGATCGCAAGTTTGGTGACCCTTCCTAGACAGTGTCTCAAGATAGATTGGGGCTGCGACCAGCTACCGATTTCCGATCCGCTCCGATGCTAGAGCCTCAGGCTGGCCATTGGCAATGCAAGTCTTGGCACAGCACCAAGCGGAGAAGACTACTGCGTCTTTCAGACATTCTAACGGGGGCCAGTTTTGCACCAACTGAGTTCCTCCGTCCCTCCACCCTCCTTCCCTATTTGCCGAGGCAAGCTTCTAGATTACCGTTTCTCGGCGTGTCGGATCTGTTTGTCTCCAGCTCCACAGACTCAAGCATTCTCTATCGCAGCTTAGCATGATATCGGTTCAAGGCTATCGCTGTCTCCTCATCAAACGCGCCGAGATAGTTCGGGTAGTAAGACGCCAGTGTACCCCCTTACTAGTTCGTATTTACCTGTCGGGTTTTCCGTCGTATTACGAGTAGTAGCCGTCCTTTGGAGACCAGCCGGAGGCATGCTTCTATATTTGCGTTACGATGCTCCGACAAGATCCCGAGGTCTTCCATTAAAACCTCTGTTTAGACTTTAACTGGGATTGGGAGGGAGAAGGAGACAGCTGCGAGCGGGCGAAGAGGGGAGGAAGTGGTGTATTTGTGAAGATATGGTGACTGCATGACAGAGAGACCCATGGATTGTGGCTGAGTGGCGCGGTAGATACTTGTTTTAAAGAGTTATGAGCTTATCGGGTCAGAGAAATTGTTAGCTATCCCACCGTGCCCGCTAAGCCAGTACCCTTTCTTATCAGCTTGGGTGTACCGTTTCACTTTGGATCAGAGTCCACGTAGAGCCAAAGAAGCGCGAAAAACAGCTGGTGTCTCTGCGTTTTAAATTTTTAACCAAATCGGGGAGCCCACTTTGCCCGGCTTTTCGTCTGTTCTGAGAACACTTAGACGGTACACCTAACCCCTGACAGACGATGAGCCTAAATAGCGGCCATGATGAAAAAAAGATGCAGGTCGCAAGACGAGGGGTGAAGCCACATTTTCCTCTTTGTTGTGGCAATCAGTGACGGTACATGGAGGTGCAACCCGATAGGGCGGTTTAGCCACAAGTATCCGCAAGATCACGCTTTCCCATTTCTAGCCGATCCAAAACAGCACTCAAGTAATTATCGACAGCCCGCAACATACGCACTAGTAGGGGTCAGCCTTGTTTGAGATGACCTCGTCCGCGACTTACAGTTGTAATGCTTCTCCGCATCCCAAAGCTCGCGGCGCCAAAACAAATAGTCGGAGGCGTCGATAAAGCTTTTCAGGTGTGCACGTTCGAGCTTTGCATATAGACGCGGGGCTTTGCTGCGTACAGAACTGCGTATTGAATCGTCCTTGACTTTCTTAATTATCCGACCAAGCTCCGCAAGTTGGCCAAGTAATTCGCTGACCATCTTGGAGCGATGCCACCTTAGCTTTCGTCAACAGCTTCAAGGGCCAGGTTTCCTTGACCAAAGCCGGTGGCTCAGAAAGTCTCAATGCCTGTACAACTTCCGCGTTGAAGAATGTGGCCACCCCACGGCTCTCAACCAAGTATATAGATGGCATGGCACATCGTCCGTAGCCCCGGCTGTGGGTCAGGGCGGTGGGAAGCCATCAGGGTCGGCGGGTGGCCCTGATCAAGGCGGCGGGAAGCCCGCTGCCCGGCCTCGGGCCAGCCACCACTCGGGGTATCGAGTATTAAAGTAGCTTTGTTGCATAGCCAGTGCACCTGCAAACCCCAACTTTAGATGCATGCAGCGATGTCGCCCTGGATCCTTGCCCTTTTGATCGTTTCCTGGATGGTGGGCCTTTGGGCCGCGGGTTACGCTGCCTTCTTAGGGGCCACAATGATCCCTTCGTTTCAGTCTTGGCTTGTCTATCTCAATCGACCCAAGCCGGCCAACTCAAAAGACCTCAACAAACCCGAGCGATTTGGGTTCCTTCATAAACAGGTCACTCCTTTTCATCTCTTGATCGAGGATGACTCTGATGCTAGGCTCTATGTTTGGCACATCCTACCGCTCCGCCTCTACCGGTGGAATCACGAGGAGCTTATCAACCAAAAATTTCCCGATAGGCCCTTGTCTCTTGAAGAATTTAAGCAGACCAAAAATTTTGATTTATTACGCCATCCGGACACGAGGCTAGTCATCTCTCTGCACGGTGCGGGTGGCCACCTGGCTTCGGGAATCCGGCCCCTAAGTTACCGTGCCGTATCGGCCACCGCGGCAGATCCTATCCATGTCCTTGCCTTCGACTACCGAGGGTTCGGCCTCTCCGACGGCAAGCCATCGGAGTCCAGCCTTCTTCGTGACGCTATGGTGGTTGTTGAGTGGGCTCTCCATGTGGCGGGTATCCCGCCCGAGCGTATCGTCCTCTTCGGGCACTCACTGGGCTCCGCGGTCGCCATTGCTTTGGCAAACTCTCTAACCCTCCGAACGCCGGCCATATCATGTGCAGGTTTGGTGATTGCAGGCTCATTCACTGATATACTTACTGTCGGCAAGTCGCGTCGTATTTTCCTCCCTATCGCGAAAATCCGGCCTTGGCTTGCCTATTTCGAGCGACACTTTCACAGTAAATGGGTCAATACACACCAAATCGCTGAGTTCGTTCAGGAGAGCAGCCGATACCATATTGCATTTGTCCACGCAGAGAATGACCCCGTCATCCCGATCGCCAATGCTGATTCTCTCCTTTGGCATGCGATTAATGCTGCAAACGAAAATAAGATCTCTGAGGATACGACAAGGACCAGGCACGGGGAGGGGGGCCGAACGGTAGAATGGGAAACCAAAAAGGGTGCCATTTTCCAGGACATATGGGACCGAGGGGGCCACAATCTGATTTTGCTGTTTCCTGTCGTAGAAATCGCCATCCTACGCGCTTTTGCGGCGGCAGATCCTGATTTCAAGTTTTGAGATGGCAAGGACGAGATGGTGGAAGCGGTCGCTCATTGCCAGGTCCCTTCTTGAGGGACATGATAGGACGCGCACTAGAGGTACCTGTGTATTGACGATCTGCAGCAGTACTGCTTGGTCGGCTACTATAGTTATGTGGTTCTTCTCTATCACCTCCTCCACGTGTAAAGGACCGTTCTCTAGGCCATCTGACGATGCTCGCTAGATGGTTTGCCTCCCAAGTCGGCTGTCCTTTGGATCTCTGGTCCGTCATCCTGTGACCGTCTCAGGTAATAACTATTGATTGATTCCATCCGGTGACTTGTGATTTACATCAAACAAGCTCCCTGGCTTGTTGTTCCGCACCTGCACTGTTTGGTCGGCTACTTGGTTCGGGCGCCGTGACCGCTGATGTTCGCCGTAGTTCCAATTGTGAGTCTCCCCTATTCATCGGTGCAAACCACCGGGCCACAGCGAACACCCCATTCATTAGTGTAAGCAACCGGGACATATACTCAGCGAACAGGTCTGGTGCGCGCTGCAGGATGTAGGGAGTGTCATGGAGCTGGAAGAGAAAGTTGAGGTCCTGCTGCAGGTCAGCATCCATCTTTCCGGCGAGTTCACATACGTACCGGTAGCAGTGCTTCGTCCCAGTTCCTGACAAGCAGCACCAAAGCCAAAGCTACGAGAGTCAGGAAGCCATAGCCGCGAACGTTATCTGTCCCCTTATCTTCCATCCTGTATAATAGGATCATCCAGCCGGCGAGAACTGTCAAGGGATAGAGGCTTGCCGCTACCAAAGCCAAGATACCTGCCACCTCTGCATGAACGAGGCTAAAGACAAGAAAGAGGCTAGGAACGACGAATGCTCCGATGCATAACCAAACAAACGTGCTCCGCCAAAGCGTTTGGAGTGAATAAAACCAATATAGAATCAAAAATAATAGAGAATCACTCGGTTTAATTACCGCAGGGTCCGGCCAGTGGGTGACGAAGGCGTCCAAGACCTATTGCCAAATTAATCACAACTCTTATGACGAGAAAGTATAAACACACATAGAACCCCATCGACAAGATAATAGCAATTACAATGGCGATATCGAAACGGTAACGGTATAGGATGCACATTGCCACCTGCCCAAGCAGGATAATCGACAGCGACAACACACGGAGCCAATGTTTTTTCGAACTGTTTGTATGCATACTCCAAATATGAAGACCTCGAATTGCAGTAGAAGCTGCGCCGATGGCGGTGTGAACCCAGTACGGAGGAGCCATGGGTTTGAGTGGTGGAGTGGATGTAAATCGGAGAGGTGTAATCGTCAGAGTAGCCTGAGTTGCAGAAGCAGCAGTTGCGGCGTATAAATAGTTACCTGCCAAACGCACCGAGTGGTTGGTGGAATGGTGGGGCTCACTTAGAGGTCCCTTTAGGAGTCCGCTGAACGGCCATCATGATGTGTTAAGCTCCCAATACTGTTCACACCCTCGGCGACCTTGGGACTATTCGTAACATGTATTTGGTTCGGCGACTCCGTTGCTTCTTCTCTCCTTCGCCGCTCCCTCAAGACGCTGCGCCTGGCGCTTACGCTGCTAAAAACTCTGCTCATGGACTGAAAAGACGTACAATTCAACGTCAATCCAAAGTGACTGGGTGACAAGCCGTGCTATAGGCTTTTGTGTCGCTGTAAAGCCTCTCTGTACGATATATACAGACAGAATTCTATCTGCTAAAAAACGGCAATCGGGGCTGATAGGAATTGTATCCAAGTATTCTTGACCGTTTGAAACCCTGCAGATTCCCGGACCAAGGTCTCAGGAGAGGGAGTACGTTTTCAGCTCCGTCGACGCCTTGATCCAAGGATTTTCCAGATTACTAATATTCTAGACTAGGTCGTAGCCCAGTCCTTCGCCGAGCAAATGCATCGATACATGCTTAATGGAGCAGTCACAAACGATTGTATCTACATTTTCTGACCGAATAAAAACATGGCTCTGCACGTCACGTGCCTCCGAGTAGAGCAAGCTCTTCTGGCAGAACACGCTACACCGTTCGCTTTAATGTGGAGCTGCTTGTCCATACCGCCAATAACCCTTTTGGAACCCTAGGGTGGGCCGCGTACCGCCTGTGCCGCAAAATAAGTCAGGCAGCACCATTATATCGTAGCCTGCGAAAATCTTTAGGCTCTGTGCAGACTTCACATATCAAACGTTGGAAGTACTTGGATAAAATAGACAGTATGTAGGAATGAGCTTTCTTACCCATTTAGCTACCCTAGTTCTTTATTTTGGCGCGTGGTTGCAAGATGGGCAAATAATCCCTTCCAAGCCCTGATCCTTGCAAGTCGGGCATACGTCCGGAACCGGACACATTATCAAATAAAATAGGTAGGTGAGGTAGAATTTTGGGAATGACTGATGAAAGTGATGAGTGCGGCGGGAATGCGAGAAAGGGTGGCAGCCTCAACTTTATTTATGCAGTAGTTTGCTGTGCAAGATCGGATTAATTATTTGCCGGGATTGCATTATCTGCTCGCCTCCACTTCGTAGTGATGAACGTTCGTCTGCCGTTTTCTACGCCTCTACTTTGTTGCGAAGCACACTTGTCCGCCGGGTTAACATGACGGAAGTCCAACATCAATGCACTTGCGGTGCTTTTTTCTCGACAGCCGATGGGCTGGACTTCCATCTAAACGACTACAAGGTCAGCAATCTTAGTATCCTTTTGCAGGCGAGCTTGATCCTAATCGTCTTAGGCTCAAATAGGCTTCCATGAGAATCGTCTGAATGAGTGTAAAGCGCATGGAAGAGCGTTCTTTGTGAGCGAGGCCGACGACGTCGCCAGTGAGAACGAACCTGAGGCGAAAATAAAATTCTGTGTCGAGAAAAGCTGCAAACATTTCGAAAAACCGTTCAGAAAACAGCGGGAACTTCGACGGCACTACGCTACACGTATTTGCTCTCATCCCCACCTGCCACAAGGTTATTTACTAATAGAGGATAGATGTCGTGTTCGAAAAAAAAGAGGACGGGTCATGTGCATGTTGTCCCAAACAGTATGTGCTTGTGAGCGAGTTGTTGAGCCATATACCTCCTTGTAATAAGCGGAGAACAGGAGGTGGGGAGATTGTTGAGCTGAGGATAAAATGCAACCTCGGCATAGTCACTGTATTGGAAACGAAAGTCAAGAACAAGCTACGTGATGCAAAGCGTGAATATCTTATCAATCGGCAGAACCTTATGGTGCTGGACGATTTCAGTACCACTCCGTATAGCGCGGGCGTCGCTCCTACAAATGTGCCCACAGCAGGGGATAGGGGGATTCTTTCTCATTTAGGTGGACTGCTTCCTGACCCTGTTCTACATGGCACATTCAACAGCATGGGTCTTGGTATTACGAGTCACAACGAGTTCGACCCGGCTATTACACAGATCGCTAACTGGTCAATTTAAGAATCGCGGGATTTCTATTGAAGACTCTATACTCTCAAGCTCTCTCTTTAGATCCTCCGGCCCGTCCTGCGGATCAGGGGTTATCCACTGACTTTCGGGTTTCGTCAGAGTGTGGTAGATTGTGTGTCCTCTTACGATTTTACGGTAGAGTCGACTGTCGAGAATTATCCTGCACGTTTATTAGAAAGGTTACATGCAACCAAGGGCAATGACTTACACGCCTCCTCGAGGAAAGTCTTGCGTATCGCCGAGGCAACCAAGTTCCTCAAGAGGGATTGCAGGCTGAGGCAAGCCACGGCTCACGGCCGTTGACAACGGCGGGTCCACTAGGTGTGAGCCTTGATATAGTATCAAGCGAGAATCTGGTACTACTGCCAACACCAAGAGGTCACCGAGGCCGGCAGTTTTGCCACCCTTTCTGAAGCCTTCCGGGGCATCCCATTGCCGGCAATGCATCCACTGCCCTAACTTGCAGCGTCCTAGAAGATTGCTTGCGATCGTTTGGATGGCCTGGGAAGTATTAGGCCGTTTCTCATCAAACATGTCGGTCCACTCATACCATGTCTTCAACGATTGCCTTGAGCAGCGCGACACCGTCTAGCGACAGTACAGGCCGGAATCCCAACTTTATCATAGTGACACCAACATCCAGGTGATGTAAACGAACGTATCCCTTCTCGCGGATCTCCGCTTCTAGCGGCCCCGATTCCGAACTTGATGCCATAAAATGCAAAGAAGGTGCCTCCAGAGCAGACAATGTTGCCGAAGAGGCTGATAGCTGAAGTTTGTTTGAACCCCGCTGGAAAATCTATTTTCCGGTCCGAAACTTATGTAAGATTTGATCTCCGTTTGTTACCGCCTCTTCTGTCGGAATCGTCTTTGTGCATGTTTCTTATATACAGTTTACGTGGGAATTTACAGCTGTAGGGTAGTGGAGTAAGTAGTCTGCACGCAAAATGACGCAGCACGGGTACTACTCACACTATCATAGTGCACGGCTCGCCTTCCGCACAATGCGCATCTTGTAACAATTTTTTTTCGCTTGAGGACCCTCTAAGCAGAGCCTAGCCAGTCTTTAGGCTTGGGCTAGGCAAGTGTTGCCGCGTAACGCGAAATTCAAGCGGTGGCGGCGCAAGCTCACGGGCTTGCGCGGGCTTGCGCCAGATAGTAGCCTTAAGCCCTCTATAACCGTGGCCTGCGCACCCCTGGCCAAATACGCTAGCTACGCTCTATTTTGTGGTCAGGGAGCGCTAGCCCGCTACCGGCATGGAGCGGCAGCCTATTGCCTCGATTTTGTGGACAAGGAGCGCCAGCCCGCTACCGTCCATCGTCCATAGACAGTGGCCAGCCAATTACCTTCGATTCTGGGACAGGGCGCGACAGCCCGCTACCCTCAATCAGAGAGCGCTGGCCTATCGCCTTTGATTCCGTGATCAGAGCCCCAGCTCGCTACCCCCGAGACAGGGAGCGCGAGCCTGCTACCCTCCCTCGGGAGACAGGGAGCGCGAGCCTGCTACCCTCGAAAGACGGGGAGCGCGAGCCTG
>FTAH01000104.1_pt1 | contig 14200 bp, 9 predicted proteins | sample 1639051 | NCBI WGS metagenome assembly FTAH01 (sample SAMEA3914812, study PRJEB12502) | metagenome | biome: forest; material: soil | place: Canada | collected 2011-07-07 | depth 0.1 m | reverse complement strand
GTGTCGTACAGCTCTATCGTAGGCCCGCTCTGTCCGCAGTACGGCTCGTACTTGCGAAAAAGGGTTCCCAGCACGAGGGCCATCTCCTTGCGGGCAAGATTCATGCTAGGGGGCGAAAGTCATTGAGTAAGCAGCAGTCGACGAGTTGGAAAATCGGAGGAAAGCAAGTGGCAAATTAGGCAGGTTTGGTATGGAAGTAACTCACCCAACACAGTTCCTCGCCCCGCGTGCAAACCCCAGAAATGACCTCCCAATCTTGGGATCGTCAATCCATCGCTGGGGACGAAAGGCGTATGCATCCGGCCCGAACGCCGCGGCGCTCAGGTGCGTCGTGAGCGGAGACATGCTAGTGATGGTCCCCGGTGGGATGACGTACTTGTCTGCGTACGTGATGGGTACGTCCGGCGAGATGCGTGCCTGCCGCGCCATGACGCCCGGATGCAGACGGACGGTCTCCTGGATGACGGCATTGAGATAGGGGAGTCCTTCAACCTGTGAGAAGGAGGGCATGGTGTCGCCGTCGGGGATGGCCGAGATTAGTTCGCGCCGAAGGATCTCCAGCGAGGACGGGTTAGCGAGCAGCTCGTACATAGCTGCGGCGAGGGTGTATGCTAGTCAGGTGTCCCACCGAGTCAGCAAATTGAGAGGTTCCCCTGAATAAATTGGACGACTTCTGCTACTTGCCCGTTGTGCCTTCTCCCGCAAAAATAATCAGCTGCGCCTCGGCCGACAATCGCTTGTCGCTTAGATCCTCCTTGGGTAAACCGCTGCTCAGGATACCTTCGAAGATTGTGCTTTTGGACCTGGCCTCGGCGTTCGGCGCGTCTCTGATCTCGCGCACCCGGTCGATCCACCACGACTGTTTCTCAACCAGCTCGCTCAGGTTGGGAAACAACATCGGCATCGCCCACAATGGCAATGCCTGGACGAGATCAGCTAGCCAGAAGAAATGCCCAAAGAGATGCTCTAGACGGAAAAAGACGTCGCTGGACTCGAAGTAGGGCACGCCGAAGTCCGGGCGGTCGAGGAGGCTAAAAGATTGCCCAAACGCGTATGTCGTGATGACGTCGTTGGTGCAGGCCCGGAAGACAGGGTGCATCTCCAGCGGCTTGCCTTCCACGCCGCGGACCCGTTTGAGGAGCGTGCGCAATCGTTCTTGCACAATGGGCTCAAGGCGTCGGATGCTATTGTTTGAGAAAAAGGCGTTCACAGCGTTGCGGCGGCGGCGGTGCACATCATGGTCGACCGTTGTGACCATAGAGTCGGGAGCTAGCTCAAAAGTCAGGTGAATAATCCTCTTGTGGTTTTGGTTTGGAGCACTCTTACTTCCTGTCCGTTTCCCAATCGCGATGGGCTTGTTGGTCTTCCGACCCGAAAGAGGGTACAGAGTGTCGATAAAATCAGCATCGTCGAAGTGCACCTCATCCGGGTTCACGCGGATGATAGGGCCTATAGTGACCGCAAAACCGGTCAGTTGCCCAGTAGCTGTGACACCTAGGTCTGTTTGGGTCGGATATGCACTGGTGGGGCCTCTACAAGGACCACCTTGAATACAGAATGTACATACCGTATTTCTTGTGCATATCATCGATTACCCGGAAGTACTGCCCACCCAGGAGGACATCATAGTAGAATTCGGGCCAGTAGGATAACGCTGGACACTGTTATTATCTGGTCAATTGACAGCGTTAGGACCTCAACTTACCCATCAAGCGCGGACCCGGAATGCTGGACAGAGCGTGAAACCATACTACAAGCAACCGTCAGAGGGCTTAACGTGGCATCAAGTGGACCAGCATGAGGGCGTACGTACACCGGTAAGCTCCAAGACAGGCAACATAGCCAAGAAGGGCAGACAAGACGATGAGCAGACCCCTCGGGCTCCAACAAAGTTCCGCGAGCTCGGGCGAGAGCACCCAGTCTAGCGAGATGGTTGACATTTTCGCGGCGGCCCCGAAGACTCACTCGTATTGGGAATTATTGCTCTGCGACCGTGAGAAAGTAGCTAGGTCGCTCGACAGCCGGCCAAATAACCCTCCAGCGATTTTAAGGCGACGGACAACATAAAGGAATATTGGAACGGGCGTTCTTGAGCCGTTCATGCATCTTGGCCCGCCTGGACGAAGGATCGACACCCCGGTAAAGGTAGACGACCCACCAGTAAGGATTGATTCCATTAGCGATGGCCACGTGGTACCCAAAGTTCCTGATGACGGGGGTAGTAATGATGACACTAGACTGCAGCCGGACGCCAAGGTGCTGACGGCAATATTGCCAGGAGGCAATACCCCCCGGCCTTCAGCATTTGCCCAGCTTGACCGCCGAGAATCAAGGAATCTATCGCATGCAAGGAGACTATAAACATTCTAGAAGATTTCGACTGCAGGCGCTAGCGATCCTCCGAGCCAGCGGTGGGGCTCGGGTCGATTTCCCAGATCAGGACGCAGGCCTTATGTTACAGTGCCATTCGCAAGTATTAAGGGCAGCGCCAGATGTCGTGTGCCCAACACTAGAACTCATGGTCCTCAGAGGTTACCGAGTCTTTCTTTGGAGTTAACATGGCAGGAAAATCGTCAACGGTCATGGCTCTGGCCCTACTAGCCGGTGCATTCACATTCACGTCTGCGGCGGCCACGTCTGCGGCGGCCGCATCCAAGCCAGCCCCTTGTTGCCGGTATCTGCCTGGTGACTCTGGATGGCCGAGCCAGAGTGCTTGGAACAAGCTCAACCAGACCGTCGGAGGCAGGTTGATTACCGGAACGCCGCTGGGACGGACGTGTTTCCAACCTCACGTCAACGCGGCACAATGCGCCGCCGTCAAGGCTGAATGGACGAATATAGACACTTTGTGAGTCTCTCAAGAAGCTCAACTAGCCCAGAAACTCGGGAAAATAGCTAACCTCTCTGCCCCCGCTAGCATCGTAGACCCCGTCAACGTCATGTCCCCTTACTGGATGAACAACTCGTGCGACCCCTTCTTCGGCCCAAGCGGATCATGCACGCTTGGTAATCTCGCCTCCTACGCCATCGACGTCACCAGCGCCCAGGACGTGATCGCGGGTGTCTCTTTCGCCACCTCTAACAACATCCGCCTTACTATCAAGAACACCGGGCACGACTATCTCGGCCGGTCGACCGGCGCGGGCTCCCTGGCGCTGTGGACGCACAACCTCAAGGCCATCACGTTCCTGAACTACAGTAGCACGCACTACACGGGACCGGCAGCCCGCCTCGGTGCCGGGGTCGAGGGAACCGATCTGATCCCCGCCGCAGCCGCCCACGGATTCCGCGTTTTGGGCGGATCGTGTCCCACCGTGGGCGTTACCGGCGGCTTCACGCAAGGCGCCGGCCACAGTCCTCTGTCGGCCAAGTACGGGCTGGGAGCGGACCAGGTGCTGGAGTTCGAGGTCGTGACAGCGCTCGGGCTGCACACGACGGCTTCGGCAACGCAGAATCCCGACCTGTACTGGGCGCTGCGCGGCGGCGGCGCGGGCAACTACGCTGTCGTGCTCTCCATGACCGTGAAGGCTTACCCGGACGGGCCCGTGGCAGGCGCAGGCTTCTTGATTGTTAACGATGACGACAACAAGTTCTGGGCGGCCGTCGAAGCCTGGCTGAAGCACCTGCTCGTGCTGGATACCATCGAAGGTTACATGACGGGCTTCACCCTCACCGCACTCGAGTTCGCGCTCGACTTCGCCCTGCTTCCCGACACCACGGCAGTCAACGACATCACGTCACCTCTGGCGCCTTTCTTCGCCGAACTCGAGGCGCTGAACGTGACCCTCGCCCAGAGCGGTGCCTTGATCTCGCCCAACTACGGGGACTGGTACCAGACGTGGGCGGCCCCCTTCGCCTACAGCACCAACAATTCCCTCGGCGGGCGGCTGATCTCGCGCTCCGCGGTGCAGAACAACCTCACCAACCTCGTCGCCGTCTTCCGCGACATAGCTGAGTACAGCGCCGCCCAGGTGGGCGGGTCAGCGCTCAACGGCATCACCGTCAACTTGACCGAGGCACGCATCGGCTCCGCGGCCCTGCCAGGCGCTAACGCCGTGCTGCCCGCGTGGCGGGACGCGCTCTTTACCCTCAACTTCGGCATCCCCCTCGCCGAGGATGCCGACTGGGAGACCATAAGCTTTGGGCAAGGGTGGATCAACGGCAAGCAGGATGAGCTGCGCGCGGTGACGCCCGGCGGGGGTACCTACATGAACGAGGCGACGTGGGACAACCCGAACTGGAAGGAGGACTACTTTGGGGATAACTACGATGCTTTGCTAGCCATCAAGGCACTGTACGACCCGCTGAGCCTGTTTTGGGCCAACGCCGCCGTGGGGAGCGATCTTACATGGGTGCGCGCAGCAGATGGAAGACTCTGCAGGCCCACGAATCTATAGCAGGGTTATCTGGATTTGCCATATTGAGTAATTACTAGGTGTAGAAAATATATTTACCGGATGTCCACGCTCAAGGGCACGAGGTAATGGTACGATGCCTTTCTTATACTAAGATACAATGGCCTCATAAAGTAGAGATGCTCGGCTTAATGCCGCCAGCATTCACGTTTTTCAACCCCTTTAATTAAGGTACATCCCAGCATATACGGCATGTAACGTGGCTGGCGAACTATATAACATACTGCGGATGCCAGCACATGCACAACGTCTAGTGTGTGAGGAATTAACTTGGTAACTATATAACTAGACATAAACCTATTGTAAAGTAATCGTGACATGCTAAAATATGCTAAATCGCCACACAATACCTTTTTTCCTTCGTCCCTTCCTCTTCTCTCCCCTTTCGCCGCCTCTCATTGTCTAAAGACGCTTGACCAGCTCAAGACCCCGATCCGAGTTGGATGACATGTCGACATACCACTGGGGGGTTGCCCAAGTCGCGAATCGTACAAGCGTTGCAAAGGTCCCGAGCCAGATAGAGCCCCTATTCCCGCTGAGTAAAGTCTTGACGAGCTCCTTGGCGAAGGGTTCAACCTTCATGGCCTGGCCCTGGTGCGTCATACGCTGCTTGTAGTTGTGCTCCTCAACTTCGTAGTAGTAAGACGTCTCGGGGAGGTTCATGTGGCCGCCGGGCTTGCCGAAGATGGGCGTGTCGACAGACCCAAGCATAACCGTTACGACACGGACACCTAGCGGTTCCATCTCAATCCGCATGACCTCTGACATGCGAACCTGGGCCGCCTTGGCGCTAGCGTAAACGCCTACCGCCGGGGTCAGCCATTTCCCTATGACCAGGACTTGAAGCTCTTGTTTGCCGACTTACCTGACCACGCCATCGGCAGGACCGAGGCAATAGAGCCGTGATTGGCAATTATACCCTTGGCCGCGATAAGCAGAGGGGCAAAAGCCTGGAGCATGGCAAGGGGTCCCCAGACGTTGGTATCGTAGAGCTTCTTCCCCTCGGCGATGTTAGAGTCCAGCAGCGGGCAGACAAACTCGGCGCCGGCGTTGTTGATCAGCACATCGAGCTTTCCCCCTGTGCGCTTCGCAACGGTTTCCTTGCATCGTGCGATGGTCTCGGGGACGGTGACATCAAGCGCGAGGATTTCGACGTCGCTTAGTTCTTTGAGGTCTTCCGCCTTCGCGGGGTTGCGCAGCGTCGCGAAAACATAGTAACCCCGATCATGAAAGACCTTGGCCATGGCCCAGCCGATGCCACCGGTGCTGCATCCTGTGATCAGAACCGTCTTCTTCTCCACGGTTGCCATGTTGTTACTGATATGGGTGGGAGATGAGCTTCAAGCTGCGATTTGGACGTCGAAGAAGAAGCTGCATTTGGCGGTTCGAGCAAGCGCATGAGCTCGGAGGGACATTAAGCTATAGCTTGCATTAGGCTCGGGCCATCTGCTTTCCGGACCCGCCTGATCTGGGTTGTATCTCGCGTTACAAGCACAAGGGGGCAGAAAGACAAGGGGTAAGCATGTGCAGCCTATCGGAAGCTTAGGAAGTAAGCCGGAAGGATCTTGGTTGGTAGGGGTCTGCTCCTCCTCGCCTGTAACTTATTACCAACTGGCCAATTATATATCAGTATCTCCACACGTACAATGCAACTGTGCCCCCCCCTCCTCTCCCCCCCCGGCCGAGGAAAAAAGCTATGCCCCACAATAAACTTCCACCTTACAACAACTAGCTACGCGTCAAGCTACCTACGTCTTGAGCTTCTGATATGCGTGGGCACCAGTGAGGCTGGGCAAGCATGAGCCGAGTCATTAATCCTTTCAATAATGTCACTGCAATGGAAAATAGTGCTAGAGGAAGATAGTGATGCGGGCATCTCCTGCTTAGAAGCTGAATCATCTCACTATCATCGGTATCTTCCCTCAAGCCAGAGAGTCGCGCCGTCATATTTTTGTCCTTACTCTTGCCCTGATTGAGTTGGTACGTAGTTGAATACTGCGCGGGCTCTGTTGAGGCGTTTATACAGAGTTAGATCGGCGATGAATATCGACCCTCGAGGGCAGGTCATCTAACAATGCTTTCGGAGTATTGAATGCTGCATTGGAAAACCTACCCCTGGCTTTACCGGCACGATCCTTTGGGTTATAAAACGTTTCAATAACCAAAAAAAAAGCCATGTAAGTAGATATGGAGAACGCAAGCTAAAGCTAACGGCAGGCTGCCATACACTCCACACCTAAAAGAAGTGGCCATCGGGAGCTAGTAAGTGAGTGAGACTGCCCCCAACTAGCGCAGAGCATCCCGACGGTCTAGCTTAATGAACTAGCCAAAATTTGAGGTAGGTATATCTCTCGTCTATGTTTACAATCAACTACGCATTGAATTTATGACGTTTTCGTGGTATGACGGGGAGAGGTCAGCAGGTGTTTCTCACTCTGCGTGATATCTGTCTAAGATAATACATACCTCTTTTCCTCTCCTTTTAGCGAGATGTATACGAATCAATGTACCTACTGTCAAGGGACGCTAGCCTGTAAACCTGAAGGGAGAAGGATGGAAAGGTGAATATGTACCCCGGTATCATAGTGGCTTGCCGCCGTTGTCTGGTGGGAGGCCTGTAGTTAATATTATGCACTTTTACAACGAACCTAGATTACAAGATGCCGCGATTCCAACATGCCAGGGACAATATCTCGTGGTGGCTGATCATGCCCACTATCCATGCCCCTTTTGCTGCCGTCCATCGTCGCACACAGCACGGCAAAGGTCTATGGGGAAACTCTTAGAGTCGAATGGCCGCTGCATATTGTCCATCGGTCGATTAGATTCTCGAGTTCAGATTCTCTGATAGGGAGGATCCAAGGCTGCGTAACCTTTAAGAATTTACTGGCTTGGTCGTTTCCGCACCCTGACTGCGGTTTCATTCATCATTTCAGTACTTGGGAATCTCTGAGAGGTTATATTTTGCGTAATCCATTGTAGAAACAAGACCACCACTGCCATGCGGTCTTTCAAGCCCTCCCAGACGGTATTTATTTGCGATCTTTCATTGATAGATATTGGTCGGCGACATCCATTACCTGCTTTTCGAAAGATTTGAACGTGAAACCAAATGTTGTTTCCGCCCTAGAGCTGTCAACTAGAAACTTCGCCGACTGGGGTCGCTCTGCGGTATCGACCTCGAAGATGCCCTCCTCGCATTCCTTCGAATAATGCTTCTTGACGATATCAAACGATTCTTCCCATTGTACTCCATTCAATGAGTGAGAAGTGGCCAGAAAATCTTGGTTGCCGGGAATAGTAGGATCAAGAGCCCGTATGAGCATCAGCACCACGTCATCAACGTGGACCGTGATGCCTGGCTTAGGTCTATCCGCCGGAACGCCCACCAATGGGTAGAAAAGACTGCCGTTGGACCCCTGCAGAAGGTTGGTCGCATCTGTAGCCGTTTCGTCTGGGCCAAGGACATACCCCGGTAGTATGTTGATGAGATCAAACGTCGGGTTATGCTCCTTCATCCACGTCTTGGAGCTCTCAAAAGCAAGTGCTTTGGAGGCGGCGTACGCCATCATCCAGTTAGTAAATGGTCCAACAGTATTGGCGCTCCGGTGATCTTCTATAATCTCAGATTAGCGATACTATGTTCTTGCCAACTTCCAGCCAAATAGCATACCATTGACTATCGTATCGGTGCCTATAACGTGAAAACCAGCAATGGCGAGAACAGAGGATGCAATCACAATCCGTTCAATACCATCAGTCCCCTTTGCCGAGTCTAGCATTCCCAGCGTACCCTTAACTGCTGGGCCTATGTAGGCATCATCGTGATCGGCTCGAAACAGTTCCGGAGAGGCAAATGGCGACGCCACGTGCAGGATGTACTTGACGCCCCTGACAGCTGCATCATAGGCTCCTGGTACAGTGATATCGGGAACAACGACGTGTTCAATCTGCGATTCGTAAGGGGTGGTAGACGGGAGGGCCTTGATCTTTTCGAAACCCGTAACAGTACGAACCGCAACGCGGACTTGATAGCCTGATTCTAGGAGGCGAACCAAGGTTTGAAACCCAATGAAGCCTGTGGCTCCAGTAAGCTATTTATCGTCAGTGCTGGATTATCTCGCTATGTGGACCATGGACTGACTAACAAGGACGAGACCGCTCATCGATGCGATTGTCACAGCTTGCCACACGGGTAGTGTTTGTGAGGAATGGATATCGACTTGGGACAAAATTGGAAAAAGAATTTGGCAGTTATAGCCACCATTTATACATGAACTTTCCTTAGCCTCGGCCTGATCTACGGCTTGTAGTGGCGAGTTGTTAGAATGCATTTGTAACGCACTCCGCACGACTAAAGTTCACAACGCAAAGCCGGAATAACAAAGTGCTGCCCGACTCACTACGAATAGTACAATCCAAACTTGGTATCAACTACCCAGCAAATTTATCAGCCGACCAACCCGATTCATGGTTGATCTAATAAGCCATGGCGATCGTATAGTTGTAGCGACTAATTAAATAGACCGACAAGGGCTCCAACGCCCAAAAGGAGAAAGGCCGGAAGCCAACACCTGCCTACTCCACCCACCTACAAAGCAAATGATCTTACAAGTAATCAACTAGCACACTATTTACGGACTTTACTTATCTATGCTCCAAGAACAAAAAGAAACAGGAACAGATCGGAAAGGGGCGTCCATCTGAGTGACAAAACGGGGCGTCTAGAGCGAGGTGGAAAATCACTGCCACTTCTCTGGATAAGTCGAGAAACTCGTGTTTGAATTTCTTTTTATTTTCAATGAGGCCAGGAACCTTTTCTCCAAGAAGCTATCTGGAAGTAGACGCATTCTTGCATATTAGGAGGGTGGTTGATACATTTGAATAAGCAATCCCGCTCTAAATTAAGAACTAGTCGCGTCTCTTCAATACAGACTCCAACAAGAGATCCACCCAAGACTTTGGGACATTTTCCGACTCGCACTCAATAATCTTGTCCATGGCTTTGACTATGGTGTCTTCCAACGATGTAAACCCATCCTTGCCTAGCTTCTTCAAGATCTCAACAGTACGCGTTGTGTCAATTTTTCCGCAGTCGAAATCGGTCTCATCAACAGACTGCAGAACGGACTTCCTCTGGGGGTACCGCCGGTGCAGTATCTCGAGAATCTCTGTCCAAGAATAAGGACCGGCGGCCGCAAAAAGACGATCATTCTCTATCTCGTCCATAGTAAGAGCTGCCATGTGAATCAAGGATGTATCTTCCACATTGACGAACCACCTTGCTGGTAAAATTGCTGGTGCAACTGAGAGGCCTTTGTCGAGGGATTCGATAAGGGCAGCGGTGCTTTTGTAGCCCATGTTTTCCGGTGATACGGCAGTTCCCCAATTGGCGTCTGGGAAGACAACGTTTAACCTGAATTGCGGGTTTTGAGTCTTCATCCAGTTCCAGGCCGCTTGCTCAGCGCACGCTTTGGCAGCAGCATACAGCAGGATTCCTCGCGCAGTGGGATGCCCTTCTCCATTCCACGGCTTTTTAGCTTCCTCGATTGCCCAAGTATTGACGGTACGTAAGTTGATCTCATATGGAGTCCCGGGAGCTTGTTGATTACACGCAGACATAGATGATGTCCAGACAACGCTCTTAACGCTTGGCTCTCGCGCAGCTGCTTGCAGAATGCTAATAGTGGACTTGATTGTTTTGTCGATGACAGTCAAGTCGTAGGGATCCAGAGCCATGTTCATGGCCATCTGAGCAATCCCGTCTACGTCTTTCAGAGCCTCATCAAAAGCACCACAGTCGTTGATGTCGGGCACTTCGACGAGTTGGAACTTGGGGCCGTAGTATTCCAACATCCATTTGTATGTCTCCCCTGCGCGGACAGTCCCGCGGACGCGATAGCCGTGCTCCAGGAGGACTTGTATGGTGACACTCGCGATGTAGCCATTGGCCCCGATGACGAGTATCAACCCACCTGGAGGCACTGAAGGCATGGTGACAGGTTGCTAGGTAGGGTGTAAAAAATACAAGGGATCGAAAATTGCGAATTCAAACTATGTTTAAGTTTGTAGGAGTTTGGGAGGTGCTCAGCTTCCTGGATGCGTCACACAGAGACTGACAAAATAATAGTATTCCAACTGGGGAGGAGATTTGTAATATATACGCATTTCTGTGTTCTTAACCTCCGAATACAAGTCGTAGTCTTTGGCTTATGCGCATTGAGTTATTTGGTCTCCGGTCAGCCTCACGCCCCGGTCAGCGTGCGAACTGGTCGTATGACTATTAATGACTTTGGGTCAGGGCCCTTCACATCGCGATTTGCCGGCGAGGTGAGCCGGGACAACGGCTACAGATGGGCGGTCCAGCATACCTGTATGATGCGCTCAACTGACATCATGTTGAATTTGGTTCAACGTCTCTGAGGTATACTTGTAATTGGCTGGTGACTGCTCTGCCGATGCATGTATGTGGAGTACCACGCTAGCACATCTGATGTCAGAGGCTAAGCGGCAAGCGAAAGCTTTGGGACAAGGCCTCCACGTCCCAAAGACGGCAAGGCTTCGCGCTACATGCTGCCCTAGATTCAACCCAAAGGCGCTAGATGATAAATCAACCTCTACCGCCAGACTACGTAAGGTAGTCAAGGTCTCCAACATCCTCTGGTTCTCCCACAACACTTCGATCATTTAATCTTTTTTCAAAAGCCAACATTTGACGACCTTCTCTTTTGAGTCGAAGTAAATGAATCCATCAACAAGTTGACTGGCCGCCTACCGGTATACCCAATTAGGCTAGAAAGAAGTGCCCGGTCACATTCCTTCCGCGGTATCTACCGTCGGTCTCGTCTGTACTCGCGCGCAGCCATCACACTCTTGAGCCTGGGGCTCCTTAGTAGTGACATGGACTCGCTTCACTTTGTCAGCTTTATTGGCGGAGAGCCCCCCAAGGATCCCGTGGTGAAAAGACTCATCAGACGTCGAGCTATGAAGCACAACGCTGTGGTGCGGAAGAAGAATGGGGGCTACGCGAGGCTTAACCCCATACAGCCGCCCGCATGGCTTGCGGAATCGCGGGCAGGTGATCAAGGTTCGAATCCAGGCAGTAGAGGCACATTTCCGGACATGATCCCGAACAGGTTTGATGGGCATGACGACGGCGTTGATGGACAAGAGTCGGACACAATGCAGCTCGCCGCGAAAAAGGCGGCTATGATGGAAGGAAGTCTACGCTGGCGAGCTGGATACAAGCCTCAGCCTCTGACCTCTTTCAGAACGGGTAATCTTGCCAATTACTCACTATTGAACCTTACCAACCCACTCACCTTGCATCATCCCGGTATCAGCACCTTGTCGTACTTCTGCCCCGACACCAATTGCATTGGTATCACCCTGACGAGTATGCCCGAATATGCGAAGAAGCGACTGTTAACCTTCGTTCCGAGTCTATACGGGCACTTTCCCGCCTTAACTTATGCCTGCGATAGCGTCGTTGCCAGGTTGGAGCAGCTAATCTACTCACGTGGTATATGGTCGCCAGAGAAGGACTTCGTGTCGTTGAAACCATATACGAAGTCAATAACAGCGCTTCAAAAGGCAATAAATGACGAGAGTCTTCGGCTACTCCCCGAAACATTATGTACAATCCTGCTTTTGGGGGTTTTCGAGGTAACTTAGCGAGTTGAGGCTATGACGTGTGCCGTACGCTAATGTGCTGTAGCTACTTCATGGAGGGTCACTGATCGATTCTTGGATGCACCACGCCAGGGGTGCAGCTCAGCTTATTGAGCTCCGAGGTCCTGGACGATTCCAGACTGACTTTGAACTATCATTATTTATGACTCATGCGGGTCCCATCGTAGGATACCCCCGTGAACAAACTACTAGTCGTTTGGTAGGAGCTCATAATATTTTCACAGATCACAGAGGCACTCTTGACCGGGAAAAGATGTTTTCTGTACCGCGATGACTGGCAGACCGTTCTTCGAGCTGCGATCCGCAACGACCCTATTATCCCACCTGACCAAGCCCACCTCGCTATCGACCTCTGGGCAAGCCTTACCAAAGCACCAAATTTAATGCAAGACGTGAAAGACCTTTTTTTTAATCCGATCTCCCCTGGAAGGCGGCAGGATCTTATCCGGTGCCTTCTTGCGGAATATGAACATATGAAGCGGTGGCTGGTGCTGGCCGAACAATATCAGTATGGCACTAACAATAACCGCTGGCTTACCTTGGCCGAGGGAGCGACCGCCTTGTTGCAAGAAGCAACATTCCGAGAGCAACCCATAGCTTGGAGAGTACTGATAGGGACATATTCACTTAACCTTCTGGTGAATCTTCGTTTACTGTTCGCCCTCTCGCCATTGCAGTTCTCTGAGATGGAGTCTGTATCCCAGATCATAGCAAAGAGAGTCGCACATATGGTAGAGGACTTGGACAGCTATAAGAATGATCGGCTAGTTGGCGGCCTATTTAAATCACAAACTCTGTGGATGGCTAAGGCGGTCTTGTCAACGCGAGATTGCTGGGGTGGGGGCATGCCACCTACCGAAAGCTCCGGCATGATCGACGGATGGAGGTTTAAAACTTGGACGGACGCAATGGTTGAATGGGCTCGACCGCATCCAGGTGACCAACATCAAACTCTTGGGAACAGGGTCCCCGAGAATTGACTGGTGTCAAGCATATGACCACTGGCCCGAAAGTGCAGAGGTGAAGCTCGTTGGAGCTCCACTTGCCTAATGCAGTACCGGATATTGATAATCTCTGTTTCAAGACCGGTTCTCAGAACCTTTAGACTATATATAGAACCACGTGGACCACAGGTAGTAGATGGTATAACCCTAACTCTAAGTTATGTACAGCTTACGTTAAGCAGCTATATGCCTCGTCTCTTACCAGCACGATTTAAGGAGCTCTGCGTTATGATGTTTGTTATACTGGCATTCATCCGAGATATCGAGCCTTGGGCCCCGTAGATTCATGGAACTATGAATGCGAGGGAGCTTGATAGGAATATGAATGGCTGCACTCTATTCATCCGCCAGCAGACGCCCCTGAGTGAGATGTCGTTACCCATAGCAATTTCATGGGTGAGGTAGGCAACTACTGTCACTCATATGCCTTGTGGCGAGGTAAAAATGCAATTTAACCCCAAAAATCCTTATCGTTCTATGGGCTCTAAGCATGTCCAGAGCCCGCGAGTCTGGCTATCTCGCGGGCAGCGATGTCACGACCGACTGATTTCCTGGCGACTTCCCCAAACGATGCCGCATTCTTGGAGACCAGAGCCTTTGTATGCGTATCCTTCGTTACGTTCAGAACGGCTTCTTGAATGCAGTTGGAGGTCCAGGCAGGGCTTGTCTCAGGGCAAGCCCAGAGCCCAATCTGGAGGTCTTCGGCCAGCTGTGCAAAATGATACAGATCCGCCCACTGGGGCAAGATAACCTGGGGAACACCGCCTCTGAGAGTTTGTTAGCCTCTAGCAATAGAGTCCGGTTTTGAAGCTGTAGGGAAGTATACCACTTACTCAAGTGCATCGTGAAAGCAGCCGGCACCACCATGGTGAACAAAAACCACAATCTCCTCGAGCTGCAGCAGAGTCGACAATTCCAGCTCTAGCCAGTTTTCTATTCGTAGGCGGCCTGGGAACTCCTTCAGAGCAGCTTCTAGGAATTCGTCATCAAACGCCTCGAGCTTTACCATCTTCCACAGTACTTGTACGTCCGTCTCCTGGAGAATACCCCGTATGGCTCCTAGCATTGTTCTCGCCCTGAGTTCCGTAT
>FTAH01000136.1_pt1 | contig 14276 bp, 15 predicted proteins | sample 1639051 | NCBI WGS metagenome assembly FTAH01 (sample SAMEA3914812, study PRJEB12502) | metagenome | biome: forest; material: soil | place: Canada | collected 2011-07-07 | depth 0.1 m | reverse complement strand
GCGCAAGCGACGCGGTAATCTTCCCAAGGAGACGACGGACAAGCTTCGTGCTTGGTTCATGGCGCATCTGCAACATCCGTACCCTACCGAGGATGAGAAACAGGATCTGATGAGGCAGACGGGTCTGCAAATGAGTAAGTCATAGATGCAAAGCCAACCCCTTTTCCCGTCCCCGCGGTCTCAGAGAGCCGCCCGTTATGAGACAGATGTACAGCGCGGCGTCCGGTCCGGGCGGTCCAACCGCTTATGGCGACCCTACGAGTCTTTCTTGCGCATCCCAACCCGAGCCAATGTCACTAACGGACTCCTCCTCTCCCTTAGACCAAATCTCGAACTGGTTCATCAACGCCCGGCGACGCCAGCTTCCGAGCATGATCAACAACGCAAGGGCTGAATCCGACGCCATCGCCGCCGGGCGCAGCGCCGAAGGCAAAGTGCTCCCCTCGACGGAGCCTGCCGAGTACGAAGGCAGACGCAAGGGGGGCAGCGGGTCGTTGAGCGAGCGGGAGGGTAGTTCTTTTGAGGACGATATGGAGAGCGTCGAGCGGCGGCGCGACGACAACATGAAGCGTGGCAGCGTCTAGACCCTTTCTCCTCACACCAGCTTCATACCTCTCTGTTGGTTGTTGAGGTGACCCGCTTGGTACGGGTTTCACTCCTTTCGTTACGACTCTCGGGATATCCGGTCTAAAAAAAATTGCCATGGCTGGCGGCAATGAATGCCTCACTGTTCGGGATATTTACACCTTACGACATCTTTCTCAACGACATGTATAAGTATCACGCTTGGAACGTGTATTTGATGACGTTGGAGACGCTGGCATATCCATTTCGCGCTTTTTGTTTTATTGTTGCTATTTCCTTTTTTTTTCTTTTTTTTTTAACCCTGGCTTTTCCGTGCCCTCGACTAGCAGTTTTTTTGGCTTGGACAGCCAGATGAGCCTTCGCGCTCGAGATACGGGGTCTACGGAAGGGAACAAAAAAGGGGTGGGAGGGGATTTACTAGGACTATCAGGTTCTCTCGGGTGGCGGGTATACAGGTTTCTGGAGGAAATACAAGAGCAGAGTAAGCTCGGGCGGCTACCGTGTGTGTGTACAGGGATATTTGTTGTCAAGGGAGAATCGGGGGAGAAGATGTACATTGTGCCATCACTGTATGTTAGAGCCATTTCTCTGGATAAGAAGGCTGGACTCGATACCGTTGGCATATCTATCTAGCAAGAAAGACTATATCTACCACTACACTTCCATGAACCTTCCGTGTCTTGTGCTTTTCTTTTCCGAGTGTGCAAGATGGGTAGATAGCAGGGCAGGACAGAGAAAGCACACCTGAATCTCCAGAATTCCAGATGGACTTTCTAGACATCAACGAGAGAAGACTAGGGAGGGGGAGGCGGGGGTTGGGCATGACTGTCTTGGCTCGGAACAATTCAAGAATACAAAAAGAAAGCAAGATCCGAGAGACATACGACAGTTTGGATCTCAGACCAGTTATCCATCAGCTGCTGACCTTGCGTTACCCCTGGTATATTAACATTCTTTGTCTCACACCCCTCCCCCCCCTCTTCTTTCCAATCATAGCTCTCCCTCTACTGTCACAGCCAACGAGCCCCTTCTCAGATGCATAGATGCATAGACACCTGGATCAAGACTGAGTGGCCGGGCGGATGTACCAGAGCTTCCATATCAGCCGTCTCTCTCGGTGTGTATCTCTACGTGTGTGTGTGTGTGTACGTGGATCTGGCTCCCTCTCCCACTGAGAGGAAGTCACTGGTGGTTGGCTGGCGACACATCAGGCTCCTCCAGACGGCCGGTGGCGGCGAGTGAGACACCTTGCCCGCGCTAGCAGCTGTGCGCAGAAGCAGAAGCAGCTAGCTAGCTATTTGCAGCTTCCTTTCTTTTTCATCCTTTGGTGCTCGGAGTCCACCAGGGTTTTTGGGGAGAGGGGAGGTTGACGATTCAGACGACGAGCTGGCTCGGGTCGTGAAAGTCGTGCCGACCCGCGAAGCCCATCACGGGTTACTACTGCGTGCTGCTAGCAGTAGCACCTAGGTGGTGTGTCTTGGAAACGACCGGGTCTCCTTCCCTCTCCCCCCCCCCTCTCTCTCTCTTTCTCTGTGTGTGTGTGTGTGTATGTCTATCTGTCTCTGCCTCTGCCGTCGGCGTCGCAGCTCGTACGGAGCGGATCGAGATATGCTTTCTTGTACGTGGCCGCGAGCAGATGCAGCCTGCTCAGCCCGGACACCTAGATGAAGTTTGCTCCGCCTAAGATGGGACGCAGATCTGAGCGAGCGGCGCACGGCCGGAGCCAAGTCTACAAGAGATGCTGTGTCTTCGTCCTTACATATTGGTATTGGATGGGGAGATATCGAGTTCTGCATCTGGTTGGTGAGCCCATCAGCACCTTTTCAGCTGTGATACGCAATGTAGGTCTCGCAGCGTAGAGTTGCATAATGAGAGGCAGCCCTCCCTCTCAGCAAAAGGGCGGTCAAGAAAGCCTTGCTCACCGGCACCGGGTTGGCTGGCTTGGCTTGTGGCGCTCGCGTGTCGGGGTTCCATCAACCTTTTGTTCCAGAATGCCGAGTCGGCCTGTCTGTCACGACCTATGTGCTGGCGAGTTTGCTTTTTCGGAAGAGAGTCTGGCATTCGGAACTCTGCCGGATGGGACTCCGTGGCATACCCCCCAAGGGCAAGGGGATTTGCATACACTAAGTACGGGCGTATGTAGGGAGAAGGGGGGGAAAGATCTAGATTCATTGGGCAATGACAGATTTCGGGACGATCACTAGACTACCTGGCATTGACCCCCGTCTCCTCTCGCTAGCTGAGAAGCCACTTGACAGCCACATGGGAAACATGCTGACAGATACGCCGGCTGAAGGTCATCCCGTGGTCCTGTCTGTCGCTGAGGTGCATATGCCACGGCTGCCGCAAGAGCCAAGCTGGCGTGGTGAAGGGTGAATGGATATCGTCTGTGTGTTGACCCCGTGGACAGCAGAGACATCTCCCTTCTTGTGGTTGCGAGTACGCAGTCATTGTTGGCTATGGTAATACGATACGCGGCTGCACCACACATGATCTGCTACAAGTGGCTCATTTGCTGGCGGTGAGCTACTGGTTGTAACATTTCTTCATCGCCACGTCTGGCCAGGCTTTTCTAGTCCTGCGGCAGGCACAGCACCTCACCGACCGACCTGAGAGAGACAGGGTGACAGTTGTCAACCGCCTGTCTCACCTCATTTCTTTTTCCCCGGGTGTGAAATGGAGAGCTCTTCGGGGGAGGGGTCCGAGACGAAAGAGGGCGTGCATATTGGAAAGGGGAGGGCGTCCAATAGTACTACGAAGCTGGCGTGTAGCCAGCCATCTCAGTTATCGATTCGGCGGCGGTAGAAGCCGCCGCCCGCCCCTCTCCGGTGTATACTTGCGATATCGCCAGGGTGTGTAACTTGATCTACTGTCCTTGACAGACTTGACTCTCCCGAGAGACATATCGAAACCTTGCATGTGGCCCGGGCTGGCTGAGGACAACGCTAGAGAATGCGAATGTCTTGAGATTTTGGGGCTTAGAGACCCGAGTCCGATTATGAGTGGTGGCTCCAAGTCATACCGGCCTATGCAAAGCCCGTGACGCAGCGCTGGCAAATGTGATCGGTGTATGCGGCAGGCCAATGCCCGGGCCGCAGGCATCTCCTACCTTGATCAATCCGGTATAGACAACAGTCGACGTACCTTCGGAAGTATACAACCTCATCCAATCAGAATTCGTATTGGGAGCTGAACGGCTATGGAGGTTGGGACTGACCGCTCCGGAGGTCCCCTCCTGCACTGCCCAGCACTGGTCGTGCTGGATGGATGGATGCATCGGTTAGCTGGTGAGGCACAAGCAGCTCGGCAACCCAACATCCGAGACTGCATCTTTGGAATCCAGGTATAGGGATCCGAGAGAATGGCAGTATTTGAACCCCCCCCGTGCCCAATCCCAATCGGTCAATTTGAGCCACTGGAGATGGTTGGCTCTGGGACGGCTGAAGAGCGAGGAATAAGAAATGATACGCCCCGTGACGCCTAACTATAAACGAGGCGTGATTCATAGCATGCCGCTGTCAGGTCGGCTTCACTAAAACTTTCTTTTTTGTCTTTTACTCTTGATCTTTCCTTATCTTGTTGGCACACACCTCCCACCCCCCGGCTGCATGCTTGCTTCGCAAAAAGGAGTAACACATTGAGCAGCGTATGCCTACTGCCCGTGCGCCATTTGACTCGCCAGCATTCATCGTTAAGCAGAGGGAGAGCCACCAATCAATCTTGCCTTCCTTCTCTGTAAATGATGGAACTGCCTAGACTGTGCAACTAATTCCCCGAGACTCGGTCTCATCCAGCAGAAGTCTCAGTTTCTCTGCCCTCGCCTTTGGGCCTGTGCGTTACATGCGCGGGACTCACTCCCTCCGTGGCCTCGCTGAGCATCTTTCCCGTGTTCGGCTATTGCCTATGGCCTGTTCAGGTATGGATTGGGCATGAGGTAATTATTGATGAGCAGCCATGAGCCCACCCCCAGAGGCTTGCAATGATCAGTCGGAGGATCCATGTAGGATCCATGAGTAGCTCTCGGTGTAAGGTTGGTGAACAAGAGCTTCGCATTGGGACCCGGCTGACGACGCCGATACAGTCGGAAGCCCTTCAAGGTAATAGGGCCAGCCTTGTTGACTTCTAGAATCCTACCGGTCACGTTGTCCAAGACAGTCACCCCTCGAGTCCTGAATCCCGGGGGGGGGGGGCCGCAAGAGCGCGAGATAGACATGTTTCTGGGCAACAGAAGGAACTCTGAAGGACTGACAGCGTATGAGATCTAGAAAAATCCTATTTATTCTATCCCGGGCAACCCGGGCAGCCGGGGTATGGGAAGAAGCAATGTAGCACTCAACCGAGGTGAAACCTCTCTGTCATAGTGCTGCTGACTTTCATGACGTCAAAGATCGATTGGATCATCACAACAGGGACTTCCAGTTACTGATCACCACGTCTCTCCCTCTTCTGAGCAAGGCTCTCTGGTGGTGAGAGATCATCGCGAGAAGAGCCGGGCCGACTTCATTTTTTCCTGCAGGTGTCCCGCCGAATAGTCCAAGCAGCAGTACCCGAGCTGATACAAAGACCACGTAGCTACTACATCGGACGGATTGTTGAAAGCCACGAGGTGACAGCCGAATGGTGAGCTAGATTGGAATACTTGCTCTGGGTGAACACAGGGATAGATTGTTCACCAAGTCTGCGCATATAGGCGCTCATATCTACCCCCCTGACAACCTGTACTCGGAATGAGCTAGATATGCCGAACATGGGTATCCGCGTGGCTATAGGTTAGTCCCTGAAGTCTCTACCTCAGATTAGCTGGCCGGTATGCTACTGGGAATCTGCATAGCGGATGGCAGATGACCAGGTCGGCCATGCAGTAACTTTGGTGCATCAGTCGACGAGTCTTGTTGGACATTTAGTCACTCGCCTCAGCGGCGGCCTGAAGCATGCGACAGGAGTCGAATGAGAGGATAGCAGAGTAGCTGCGATGACCTGGCTTCCTACCGATGATTGACCTGGGCTGAGATCTTCTGCTTAGATGAAAATCTTGTGGCGAATTAATTTGATAATCCATCGTCGATGGCAGTATCATCTCGGTGATAGTTGATGGAGGCGAAGCTCTTACTTTCACCTCAAACTCAGAGCGAACGAAACCGCCCCTTTTGGCAGCAAGCAAGCCAAGGTTTCTCACCACAACTCTCAAAGTGAAACGAACTGGCACTTCAAATCATTCTGTGTCGAATGAACAACGATGGCAGGCGATGTGAATTCTTTCCTTGGGTTTATCTTGATTGTTTCGACGCCTTCCCGAGCCGTCCGCCAGGTTGACGTCGCAAGTACCGCTAGTCTCTTACGACCAAGTTTGGTTTGCTTGAGCACGTCGATTCAGTGGCTCCTTATTCATTCGAAAGCCGTCAGCTCTCATCATCTGCAATAGTAGATGCGCTACTCATCTCATCCTTTACCTCTCTTCACCGGAGCCTCTCTCCCGGGGTATACCAACGATTGGGTCTACTCCATCTTCACGAATATCTCTGCCCTCCGCTCTCGGCTATCCACCTGGTCGAAGAAGCTGCAAATGGATATGCGTTTGGACGAATTTCGGGCGAAGTTTTGATAAAAAGGTAGCTCGGACTGGCAGTTAAGCACCGCGGAATAGCTCGCGGATAGGCGCAGAGAGTAAATGCTAACATTGAAGGCAGGAGTGATCCCAGCCGGGATGAGGGCACTGCACACCGCAAGTGTCCAGCACGAGCGACAATATGCGTGGGATGCCATATTGTTTCAAGGGTACGAAATCCAAAGTCAAATAATATATCGTCCAACCCATTCTTGTCCGCACTATTGAGCGTCCTCTCAAGTGGGCAGCCTGATATCGCGACTCATCGAGCGACTTAAAAGCCCCCCCCCCCTTTAGTGAAACCTCGCCGCCGCATCTGCAGCATCAAGAACTACCTTTTGTAAGAGCTACCCGGTGGCATCACATCATTCAAGATGATTAAGATACAGTCTAGGGTAAAAAGAACACGGCACACCACAATCAGTGGTAAAGCAAAAGAGAAAGAGGCAGAGAAACATAAAAAATGAAAAAGGAATCTTTGAGGTCTCCGATACGGGGAATCGAACCCCGAGCTCCACGGTGGCCCAACTTATTAAGTTGATGAAAACGTGGGATGTTAACCGTTACACCATATCGGATTTACGCTTGTTGAGAGACTCGGCCCATTTTTTGTCCTTTTATCATTTCCCCTCACGAAGAAGAGAAGGCCCAAGAGATCCTCCTGACTCAAGAGCCGGCACGGTGGAGCATAGACTGTTATGGCTGCCTGCGGCCGATTGCGATCTGATTGGGCTAACCGTGGCGGTGGGTGGGTGCGCAAAACGCGCGCCGGGCTTTATTAGCTGGTGGGACGCGGCAAACCGCCGTCGTGGGATAATACCACAATGTTTTGGTGATTCAGGGGGCCGCTCCGGCGGTTGGTTCCAACAGATGCCCACTGGGGAGATTTGTTAGCAGCATGTGGTGAGATATTGAAATAGAGCTGCCGTCTGCATCCTGTATCCTTTTCTGGACCTCGCCCGTTTTGGGAGCCTGCGATACCAGAAAGGTGCGATACCTACAACGTCCACGCGAGCCAGAATCTTGAGGGAGTTTGCATAGATGCGGCAAGTCGGACGACCGATGCCTCTTCGACCCTGTTTTAGGATCCTTTAGGACTACCCCCTTCGCGTTTTATGGATCATGCCCACCGACAGGAGAGATCTTGGAGACAATCGTTCCTTTGCGGCATTGCTGTTTTGGTGCGCAGGGTACTTGGGATAAATTCGAGTATCGACATATTGCCCTGACTTGTCGGTCAGAGAGGAGCAGCGACTAATGCTCCACGGGACACTTGGCCCTGGCATCACTTACCCTAAAGCCCGAATCCTGATCGGCTACACTCAGGGCTGGCATGGTCCTCTACCTGGCCCTGGGCTGAGGAAAAGTAGGGAGCATGGGGGGCAATACCGCATTAGAGCATAGCAAGAACCTCTAATCTAATGCGTAGGGTTCTCGATGTGAAACCCAAACCAGAAAGCTTCCGGACCGAAGATCTTGGGAACACACCATAAACTTGACATCGCTAAATATGGAGTCCGAAGCAGTCTGTACAGACTCAGAAGCTATGGGTGCTGCAGGACTAGGACGTTTTGCTCGACATGGGGGGTTCTAAGACCACCTCAGACCAGGTTCGAGTCCCGTCAGGCTACAGGAGTTAGAAGGACGCCAAATGAAGTCATAGTCCAGGTCAACGAAAGTACCCTCAATGCTAAGGTGTCGTCAATGTACTTGCCGTGCCACGAGCATGGTGTGTATATCTCGTCATCAGATCACGCAAAGCCGACAGATTCTGATAGACGATTGTTCCCTTGGTATCAGGTGCACGTTATGTTCTAATAACGTGGTGACAGGCTAGACGTTCGCACCAGAGAAGCGTGGCACGATGCTGTCAACGGCAGTCGACCGCTCCTCTGTTTCCGTCTACTCTCCTGTTGGTCGTGTACAAGCAACGGAACAACTCGAACAAGTCGTGAACTCTATCTGGTCCTATTTCGGAACGATCGACCCTCTATCAGAGGAAGGAAGCTACGGTAAAAATCAGCCATTTTACGTATATACAGTAGGCCCTTCCGGTTGACGACAACTGCAGCCATTTTCTGGTACAGTAGATCCTTCACAGCCACGTAATTCTCGTGGCTGTGAGATGGCATCATGACCGACCTCTACCTATTGGTCCGAAATGGTCAAACTGGTCTAGACGCAAAAGAAACAGTGCGAATGTTGCTCACAATAGTACAACCCATTTAAGTAATAATACGGTCTGTACCAAAGTTGCTAGTCGATCATTCGAACTACGAATCCGTACTCATATCACCACCCATCGGTGTCAAGGATCTCGAAGTCCGTGGCCTCAAACGCCCTTCATCAAGGGTCTCGCGTCTGTCCTGATGACTGAGTATAACGCTATCAAGTCTATCAACCGAGAGAGTTTTCTGGCTAGCACTCTGGTAGCGATTCGTTCTCGGCCGTCTTGTCGGTGAGCTAGAGCGGAGTAGGAGAGATGCAAGCCAAGGTAGATAGTCGGTGTCTTCACTATCGACGAGGCCCGGTTACCGACCTCTCTGTCTGCTAGTCTCGGGGGATGGAAGTTGATGCCGTCACGCTGCAGCAGCGATAGAAGCCGTATATGTAGCACTTGCGGCGGCCTTCGGTTACTATCTCCATCCAGCTGAGCTGGAAACGGCAATTAGGCAATCGCCGGCTGCAGAAGATGAACGCCATATCCACCAGGCAACTAGCTGAGCGAGGATATCGAGTAGGATTGTTCGTTTCATCGATATCGATGTACCTGGAAGGTCCTCACGACTTGAAGAATGCTTTTTTAGATATGACCCGTGGGTCTCCCTCAAGTGCCAATGAGCCACAATCACGACAAATGTTGAATCACTCACTCACTGCGCTATGTCCACCGTAACATTGGACGCTACCGAGAGAGACAAATACCGATCTACACATCACATGGGAGCATTGCCAACTCTCCGGCCAGGGCCTGCTCTTTCTCTTCATACTTCTGTAGATGGTAATAGCTCTGTAACTGGAAGGTAGAATACGGCCTCGGCCCCCTCCCGGGCTCAGAAGGAGAAGACTTTCATCAAATTCATCAAACAAACCCTACGGGGACACAGCCTGTGGTTGAAGCTCGGTATCCTGCCTTTCAATATAACCAATCGTTGACCATATCACTACCCCATGTGAAACATGACCATAATGTCGAGTGGTAGCAAGAATGTTGTGTATTTTCGGACCAATGACTGCGGGAAAGCGGCCTATGGCAGGCAATCTTAATGCCAAAGAAAGGATTAACTGGCCTCGTCGCCGTGACATGCACACCTGCCGCTGTAACCGGATGAAATCTCCATGCCATTTAGACATGAAGATAGGTAATCGGCTTGTTTCAGCGAAATCCACGACCAGTATGTCGCTACGTTAAAAGAGGAATTCAGCTCAAGCTCGACTGAGGTTGGACGGCTCCTCGCCCGCTTGCAATCTCCTCCTGTTGGATAAGACTCTACGGAAGATGATGATACTTCTTCTCTCAAAATGCTACCCTATGCGTTCCAGGGCCCGAATTCGAACTTTTGAGCAGTGGCGTCGGGAGAGACCCCCCCCCCCCCAAACAATATCGGGTCGTCGATCTACTGTGCTATACCGAACACTTGTTTGACCAACTTGCCTACTTGCGTGCCGGGTTCGGCGGAGGAGAAGAAGTGTGTCCGCGATGCAGATTGGAGTCACCACAGTGAGCTTCACACAGTTGCCTCCTACCACATCGGTCGGAGATGAGACGAGTGGCGATGTGGCCAGGTGCATATGGTAACGCCGACCCCGAAGGGAACGCCACTCATTCGGATTGGCTCATGCCGCAATCGCAAAGGATAGAGTCTTTCATGTCTCCTGCGACGTTACCGGGCATCAGATTGCATACATCTTAGTTTTCCAGATACGCCGAAAAGATTAGTGACGGATTACTGTCCGGACTCGTGTAGCGTATCGGAGATGGGGCCGGGCTGTACGACGAGTTACTAATCGCTCATCCCGTTTTGGTGGCAAAACCCTCGTGGGTAACCTCTTCGTTTCTGAACTTTGCATCGAGAGGGGAGCCCAAATCTTGAAAAAGAAGGGGTGGTTGGGAAATGAATGGCGCATCATTATTCGTGGGCGCGAGATGATGGTTTGACTGTAACTTCTCCTGTGTTTACAGATGGTGCCCACGTGACGATATGCAGACCATTCGTCCGAACGTGGCGTGCCATGCAGATGCGATTTTAACCTAGATCTACTATAGATCTACTTACTGTACTGTACTGCGGCGTTGATGGATGTCGATGGCACAAGAGAGAGTCGGACTAAGGCTCTCGCATGCAGATCACCAACTGACCGTCGTTCTTCCTAGTCCGAAGATGCTTCGAAAATTATGTAATATGCAAACGCCCGCCTGCTCACTTGCGTTCTCAATGGCATGTTCCCGCCTTACGAATGACGCACTACCGCGGCTGGTAGGTCCGGTGCTGTGGGCGATAAGGTCGGGGTTTGGATTTCATCGGCCTGCACATTATTGCGCACCCTGCACACGGCTTTCTCAGTAGCTCCCCGTATAGCATACACGGAAGAGGCGTCTGTTTCTTCATCCAATTGACTTCTAAGCAGCAGGGGGCTTTTGTCGGGCACGAATGTACAGCTGTCTTGGAGCGAGGGATGCTTATCCCCGGTCCTCATCGGCGGCTTGCCTTCATGGGAAGCTTGTTTCTGCCTGCGCAAAGGCGATTCATGGCACAGAAGGAGCAGACGGAACACGAGAATAGAGCGAATCAGCCATCCCATGTCGTTCGGACGGCCGCCCCCTGCCCAAAATCTGACTGTCCACCACCCAGCATGGTGTAGTAGAAAGGCGAGCAATGTGTGTTTTATCCGCCTCCACGCAGGGCTCGCAGGAGCCCGCACGGCACCTTTGTACACCGTACAGAGTAGGCACACGACGGCATTGTAGTAGCAAGGTTGGGGGTCCAGGCGGCTTGCGGGACCTCGAACGCTGCATGCTGGGTTTGCCTGCTGTGGCTGGCATGGAGGGAGGGAGGCCAATGGTGAGGCTTTTGCATTCTGCCCCAGCCTCGGCAGGTTGGAGTACGTCTAGGGAAGACCTGGCTTGCCTGGTTGCCTGGGTAGAGGGACAATAGGGATAAATGTAGGATTCAAGATAGATCCACAGCGCGGTCCGAGTGGGCGGTTGTTGGCGACTATTGCCGCGCTCTTCGCCTGCAGTACCTTACTTTAGTCTTGGCCCCCACACCAACTCTTCTGTAACTGTTCCGTACCGGCCTGCACCTACCGTACTTTAGCTATCTTAGGTACTTAGTATAGTAGGTAGGTAGTTATGATATTGCTTCATGAGGCAATGTGCTAGCTATCGCTGTAGTTAGTACTCAACTCTCTCCCAGTTGCCTTTTTCCTCTCGGCGCGTGAGAGGTGGCCATTCTCCTTCCCTTTTTCCTTCGTGTTTTATCACATTTTCTTTTTTTCTTTCGATTCTATCAGCCCACTTTCTTCAGAGCCAAAAACTCCCTTCGCCCGTCAGAAAAAGCTCCTAGCTCCACCAACTCAATTCGTTGTCAGCTCTACCGCGCCCCCCCTGGCAGCTTTACTGCCTAAAGCTGAGGCTGCTGGGGCAGCGGGCCCTCGTTGACCAAGAGCAACTTGGAACTGAGCTTGCCGGGATATTTCTTTTTTAAAATGCGGGCTCCTCCCTGGCGCCCAATCAGCGGGTGCGGTACGGGACCTCGCAACGTCGAAGGCGACTCTAGGCCAATGCTATTTTTGAGCACCAGATGGAGGGTTTTGCGGGTGCAAAGGTGGAGAGAGCTTCACTAGGCGAGCTCCTTAGTTACCTAGACTTGCTAGACAAGCTACAAGCTACCCTACGCACTGCTACGGTAACTCGCAACTCCATAGTCGGAATTCGGTACGGTCTGATCTCCGGAAGCTTTATCTATGGAACCGCGGAGTACGGATACTGCTCATAGCCTACTCCGTAGAACGCGCTATGCAACCTCGAGGTCTTTTTTGTGCGTGTATTTGGAATCCCCTAGATCACTTGACTAACCCATTTCACTGTCCTGTTCCCTACGGATGCCACAAGATGCTCAAGTCGACTTACCAAGGAGAGAGAGTTCCTGGAGTACCACGCTATGAAGGGGGAGCTACGTGATAATTGTCCAGGACACAGAGTCCCACAGGGTTTGCAGTGCGCGCGACACTCTGGCGACCAAGAGTCTGACCTTGCCGTGCTCCTTTCCGAAGGTATTTTGAGCAGGATAGCATTGCCATGGCTACCTTAGCCTATCGGTAGTATTAAGTTCTAGCTATGATACTGTAGTCCGCATGCTCGGGAAGCTCTCCCGAAATCCGTTCTCCGTAGAAAGACCAGCCGCTAACGACCGGTATGATACTAGGATATTATACTCCGTAGCAACGCTAAGAGGCGTGCGCGCTTACACCAGCTGAGCAGGTTGATGTCACCCTACCTCGCCTATAGGTACCTTACATGGCTGGTGGGGGTCGCGCGGCAGGCGTCAGCACTCTGAAATGTGGCAAGAGATGGCCATCGCGGGCAAGGTCCCAGGAAATAAGAATAACTATAGTGATAATGATAATACGGAGTGATAATTAGAAATTTAGAAACGAAAACGCGCAAGGGGGGGTAACGTTAGTCCTTGTACTCCGGAGTCTAATCTGCTGATACGAAACGACGCGGCTCGCTGCCCTAAATTATTCAGTCAATTTAGCTTCGTGCTATTGTAGCGGCCAGAGAATGAGGGCATTGTAAGTGAAGATCCCAGACAAATACAGGGAAGAGAGGGTCTGGACCCGACTGTGGCCCCATGGCCATTGCGAGCTGCCTTTTGAGAGAAATCGTGCAAGTTGAGGGCGCATCCTGAAAATGAATGGGAAATCACGAGAGCGAGCGAGGGATGACGCGACTTCTCAGTGCATCTTCCCATTCGGTAGTGCGTTCACCCTGTTTCCCGAGGCATTCGCCATGGTAGGTTTGCTAGCTGTAAGTGACATGGAGCACCAGGGGCCGGAACACAGACGAGCGCGGCGACTGAGGCCGCAGACTTGAGATTCCTGCATATTATGCCCCTTATACCGTGATAGCCTAAACATGCTACTGCGTCTGATACCTTCATCATCACCGACATAATATGCTACGATGCATCGATCTAATCAAGGATTTGGGAAAAGGCCAAGCAGTTCACCATGATCGACCCCATCATAGCTGAAGCCTTACTGAAGCTATTATATTAAAATATCCCCCCCGCCTCGCCTATGTACTCTAGGTACAGTAGCTCGAGAGTACATAGCACGAGCCCTGCGTAGATAAGCTCGGAGTAAGATACAGTGCCTTAGATGGTAGTGTACCGTAGCAGCACTAGAGGCATTAATTATGACCACCGCGTCTGCGATTCCCCACATTTCCCGGTCTGAAGCGCCGGTGCGGTGAATCTCTTTTTTTGTTTTGCTCCCCTAGAAACAAGGAAAAAAAACAGCAGACGGATTGCGGAGCCGAACTCTTCGTCCGCGCCGCATAGTTTCCCGAGTTGGTCTCGCTGGTGTCGTTCACCTTCTCCCTTCAGCGACCGACTCTCCAACTGTGGCCACGAGCATGTAGACGGGCATTTCCGCTACCACGCACCACGGCTTTGACCATTCGTGCCACCCAGCGCAGCCCTGCGACGGCTTCGTCCCGAAGGAGCACTCGGTTTGCTAAGGAATTCGCCGTGTGCGTCACAATTGCCACTGGCCACCAGCTTCGCGCCCTGACCCTGCGTTAGGGGCAGGGGCTCCAAGTGAGAGATCGAATCCACACACACACTCCCCTCTCCCGCAAACACCCTTTCACTCGGCGCTGGCAAAAGCCATGAGACGGTATTTCCCCGCCATCTTCGCCCGGGGTGGGACGTCGAATGGGCTGGTGATCCATCGGCATCACCTTCCGCCATTGGCCGAGTGGCACAGCGTCCTGCCCAGCGCCATGGGGTCGCCCGATCCCTACGGCCGCCAGCTCGACGGCATGGGATCCGGCATCTCGTCCACGTCCAAGATCTGC
>FTAH01000215.1_pt1 | contig 15080 bp, 13 predicted proteins | sample 1639051 | NCBI WGS metagenome assembly FTAH01 (sample SAMEA3914812, study PRJEB12502) | metagenome | biome: forest; material: soil | place: Canada | collected 2011-07-07 | depth 0.1 m | reverse complement strand
GAGGATTAGGATACGAAGTCTTGCTGTCAATTTGTCATGCTGTCATTGTATCCAGTTCAACCCTCAAGTCCTTCCTCAGTCTCTCTTGAATGTAGCAAGCTAGGAATCAGACTCGAAGCATTATTTCCTACATCTCTGATGGAAAAAAAAATAGTGGTGCCAACTCTCACTTATGACCTATTCCTGGCGCTGAAGGGTGAAGTGGTCTTTATTTCAAAATCTATAGCCGGGCCCCTGTCTCAGCGCCAGGCAGCGGACCATTGACATCAGCTAACACACTGGCAAACACGGCCTCTACGTCGTGCTCATGGAGCCAGGACACATCTCCGCGGCTGTTCATTCTTGCTCGTAGTTGCTCATCGGATTCGATCGTGTTTTGTCGCGCAACCTTCTTCTTATTCCCCTCGTGCACGACCCGGATCACTTTATCAGTATGCTCCTTTCTCGTCTTCTCGTAAATTTCCAGAGCAAATGCCACCTCCGAAGAGGTAGGGAGTCTCGTGGCCGCGTCAGGAAATACATGGCGGAGCGCCGCCGCGAACGCCCACGCGTCGTCGAGAGCGAGACTGCCACCCGCGGCAAACGCCCCGCCGTGAGCGTGCGCTGCGTCCCCTGCTAGAGTCACTCGGCCGTCTCCGAGGATCCAGGTATCAAGGCCATGGCCTGCAGTGTTGGGGTAGATGCGCGTGTAAGGGGTTGCCTCAATTATGGCACGAGTAAGGGGACTCCAGTCCTTGTAGAGCTCTTGCAGAACACGGATGTCGCCTTCTTGATCCCAAGTGGCGTTCTTGTACGGTGCGTCGGGCGCATCAGGGTCGGATTGATAGGACCCTACCACAGTAAAGAGATCCTTTCCCAACCGAGAAACGAAGAGAGTCCGGTCTGGCCCCCAGAAATGATTTGCCTCGCTAGGCAGGTCCTTGATATGGGAGACGTGCGACAGCGGGAAAACCGACCGGAAGGTGACCCAACCTGTCCACGATGTTCGTGACTCCGGGACGAAGAATGTGCGAACTGCGGAATGGATACCATCCGAGCCAAGAAGAATATCAGCAGCGGCCGCTGTTCCATCCGCAAAAGTCAGGATCAGTTTGTTACTGTCTTCGTCCAAGGCCACAGATTGGAAACTTTTGGAGAGGTGAATCCGTGTTGGGTCGACGTGCTCCAGCAGTGCCTGCTGAAGGTGCGCGCGGTAGAATCGAGCAGTGAGGTGGCGATAATCTACTTCGCTCCGGTGCGAGTCAACTGATATCACCTCGTTCGTCTTCCAGTGACTATCGGCCGTGTTAGCCTTTGCTGGCGAGAACGTGAGGACGGACGTGCGACCTACCGATATATCATGGGGAAGCGAGATTGATTCCTAAACGCAACCGAGTCATCCAAGGCATTCTCGACCCCCAAGAGATCCAACTTTCTCATGCCGTTAGGTCCGAGTGCAATGGATGCGCCAATCTCCCGCAGCTGTGACGCCCGCTCGTAGATCTGTATATCAAGCCCGGGGTGGTTTTTAAGCGCTATGGCCGTTGCGAGTCCTGCGATGCCGGCACCGACAATGGCGAGCTTGAGTTGTTGCGTTGCTGCCATGGAAATGAATTCACAATAGTGTTTCGCGCAATTTCAGTAGGTGCTGGTTAAGATATCTCTTGACTATTTCTGGGGAGGCCTGGAGTTACTTATTAATGATCGATGGCGCACCGCGGGTTCAGCGGCTTGGGGTTGGGGTTGGCGCATGACGCAAGACACAGTTCAGATGGCGATGCGACACACTGCAGGACTGTCGGGTAAGATCCGATACTACAGACCAACTTACTGTAGGGAAATATGCGAATTAAGTTTCCTGAGGACATAACAATTCTTAAAGCACGTAGTACAGTGCATCGAACATTTTTCGTACGCGGCCTACGCGCAAGAGAAGTATGAATTTTCGGTAGTAAGGATAACTTGGGGTAAATTACCTTGGTAACGAATGATTGCAATCAGTAAATAGTCAGGTAAAGTTGTTACTGTAAAGGGGAAATGTGCACAACGTGAGAAGTAGCACATCTTATGAAAGCAAAGTGTTTGCATGGCCCTCCGGTTCTCCCCTGCTTCGCAGTAGGGAACAGAGCCTAGCTTCTCATCCTCAACTGCAGAGCATGCGCAGCGCGACTCAGAAGTTACCAGCTTGCCACCATGCACAGCGAGTCGCGTTGACACTGCTGGAGGCGACAACAGCCCCCGATCCTGTGATATTCAGCAGCTTTTTCTCGGATCCCCACAGAGGCACTGATGCAGCTTGACCACTCGGCTTTCCAGTAACAACGAAATTGACAATAATCTGCTGGAGGAGCTTCTGCGCCGTCGGGAAGAAAGCAGGGGTAGCTTCGTCGAAAGTGTACGTAAGGTCTTGAGTATGAAGACCAGGTGAAACACTAAACTCATCTATACAGCAATGTTACTTCGATACACTCGATCCACCGGCGGACTTGGGAAACTTACAAGCATGGCTATCGCCGCCAAAGGCTTCGTTGAACAGCTGGAATGTGCAATCAATGGCCGCCTCTCCCCAGAGTTTCATCTGGCGGGAGTCTTGGTCAACGTAGCCCAGAGATCCGTCAAAAACCGGTGGATATAGGTGATCAGCCAGGTAAGATGCGGCATTGACTGATAGCCCAGGAAGAGATATCACAATCCATCGCTTGAAGTCATCTTCGGTCTTGACGGTAGGGTCAAAGAAGAAACTTCCCTCGAGCGAGTTATGTGCCGTGAGGACTCTGACACTGGTGTCAAATGCATGGTCTTGTATCGCGCGGTACGGAATGTCAGGCATGAATGTTCCATCTTGGACGGGGAAGAAGCCGTAGGCATTCAACGGCTGCGATCCGATGTATTGCGCGTTGGCGGCGATGATGGCTCCCGAAGATAGATTACGAGCTTCCTGAAGAGAAGTAACATTTAAGACGGCCAGGAAGTCTTGGTAGGTCGAAGACGGTTGTTTCCCGCTCGGGACCACGGCGGGGGACTGCAGGATTGCCTGCGAGAAAGGCACACTCCCGTGGGCTCCTCCGTACGCCGCAATCTGTTGAAAGACAGACCCGGCACCGGCTGACTCACCCATGATCGTAACGTGGTTCGGAGATCCTCCGAACAGATGAATATACTTCTGTACCCAGTCGAGAGCGAATCGCTGGTCCAAGAGCCCAACGTTGGCATCGCCGTCCTTTTGAACCTCCGGCCCAGCAAGAAAGCCAAGTCCACCAAGACGATAGTTGGTCGCCACGTATATCAAATCGCCTTTGTTGAGCTCCTTTGCGGTTTCAAAAAAGCCAGCAGGGTTGTAGTCGTGCGAGCCGAATCCCGCTTTGGCGCCGAGAACATAGCCTCCGCCGAAAATCTAAACCAAATGATTAGCATGGACGACCTCTTGTCCAGTATCAGGTGAGAATCAAAGGTGATGGACTTACCCAAAACAGTACAGGAACCCCTTTGAAGCCATTGGGATCCTTTGCGGCTTCGATAAATACCTTTCGCGGCACATGAACATCAAGAAACAGGCAGTCCTCGGTGACGGGGATACTTCCACTCGGCGGAGCGGTAGCGTTGGCGATATCGTCTTCCCAGGATTGTAAGGTAAAGGGCTTCCCGGCAGTGTACTCTGCAACAGGACCAAGGGCTTTCGCTTGCCACACCGGAACACCCTGAGGGCAGAACCGTATTTCCGAGCCGTTTTGAATCGTAGCACGGTTGGTATCCGGCGCCACAGGAGCGCGAAATCGGAGATCGCCGGTTGGGGCTTTGGCAAATCGAATGTTTGAGAATTTGTATGTATCGGTGGTAGAGTTATATGAGAGTGCCTGGTGCAGCTCCTGGCGGACGGTCAGTACGGCGCAAGTTCGTGCCCAGGTCGATAGTAAATAAACCTTACATATCCCAGGTCAACGACAGGAAGACAAGACGTGGAAGCTGTGTTATTGCCAACTGGAGAGCAGTCGAGACCTGCGGCGAGCCACAAGGCAGCCAAGGCAAAGGCTGAAATGCACTTCATGATGAGACCCAGATTTTGATTTATCGTGAAAGAAGGTAGAGCGAAGAAATACAGAAAGATGGGGGTTTTCTCCCGTGCGATCCCTCGGGCTTCAAGATTTAAAATTGCTTAGAATTTGCTGTGAACGAATATTAAAATAAAAGTATCCACGCATGTATCCCTCGTCTGTCGCTTATATACACCCTCACCGTGCCGCCACCTTTCGTCGTAACCATGTATTCGTACTCGAAGTATTTCCTAGAGCTCCGATGGATGAACCAACACGTTCCCAACATTGCGTATATCTTACCAAACAGAGATCGTTATCCCAGAGAAGAAAGTCTCCAGTGTCAAGTTGGGGGCCGCAAAACATCCCAGTAGAAAGAGATTCGAGGTTTTACCTGCATATCGCCCCATTGTGAAGTCAAATAGTCCCGCAGGGAAAGGGATCCGCCCGCTCCCGCCGGCACGGCAGGACTGCCTTCATCATCGTCACAGTTCTCATGGCAATGAAATGGGATTGATTTCTATGCCTATCGGGGGAGAATGCACGAGTTTCAGCTCGGCACAACTATATCAGCGTCGGAGGAAATGGTTTGCGGCTCAGATCTGGCAGCCCGGCTTGGAGTGGCTGCGAAACGACGTTTTGTTTTTTTACACAGCCACGCGGGTATAAGAGCCGCCGCCCACCGCACACAACAACTCCACGACAAGGAGCGCCGGAATCCGCGATGGCAATAATTATCACCATAAAAATATCGTTTCACAATAACGACGCCCTATTGCACGCTGTGGTCTTCAGTTGTCATTCATCGCTTATGACAATGCCGCACGCTCTGCCATGTCCCCATTGCGCAGGGGTATCTCCTAGCTTCCAACATCTCCAGCGGCGACACTACCTGGCATCATTAAACTGTCCCTTTTCATAAGAAAGAAAGCGTAGAGAAGTGGCACAGTTCGCAGAGACGTGATATCAGTTCCGCGGTGACTCCGAGTAGCGAATCAACCTCTCATTCCACGCGCTGGACTACCTGCTTGGTCCTAATTTGGAGGCGCCGATCTCTTGGAACTTGCGACGGGGTCATGAGAAGCGCTATGCATGTTCAGCACTTCTTAGATCAGAGCGGCCGCCTCTGTGGCACCAACTGCGACGTCTTTCCTTCACTCGCGTCCATACCAGGGGAGTAAATATGGTTCCGCGTGATCTCAAGTTGCTCTTGGCCCCGGCCGAGCCGTGCCATTCGTTGGAGGCGGAAGCTGCGTGAAGTTACGAGTTCATTGGAGGGATAAACGGAAGTGACTTCATTAGGTTTCCTGTTGGTTCTCACAAGCCTTCCTCTGTTCTTCGACGGTGCTATACGGCATTGTGGTGGATCAAGAGTCTTGGATCGGCCCACCTCCCTCGCCGCTCGGGTGCCTTCGATATGACCTAGCAGTCGGATGAACAGGCTTTCAGTTCATCTAACTTCGGGTGTCCTGTTGTCGCCCTTGCTCAGCCGATGGCCAATCCCCTGAGAGCAGCAAGTTGGACGGTGACGCGGCATGAGCAGGATGTCAAAATGCCCTTTACTTATCTCAGTTCTCGGAGCTAGGGTTTCTTCACATTTCCGACATTGACGGCCCTGTTGGTTCGAAATACCATGGCCTTAGCTATGAACTGCCCTGCATCACACTCTTCCTCGCCCCTGTCTGCTGACCGAAGCATCTTGGCTTGGCCCTGAATCCACATTGCTTGGTTGTAGACCCCAAGCATCAGGCGCGTGAGGCACATGCTGGAGTCTTGTAGTAGAGGTTCCACGATAGGGGGTATTGGCGGCAACCTACTGGTACACTCGGACAAACTCCTCCGACGGAAAAAGGTACATAGCTCTGGACCCTCCTAGGTACATACTGTGGTTCAGCTGCGGCTCTATCTGATGTTAGCAAGCGCGACATATAGCATGAGAGGGCTAATTATTTAACATTCGCATTGGAGAAATAGCCCTCAGATAACGGTCGCGCCCCGGGTGCAACAATATCCGACTAACATATTTTCCAGCTAATTAGTCACTGATTTGACAAAGCATGCTCACCACCCTCCAGAATTTGTCCAGGAGTCCATCTCTCGCGATACATGTAGCCCCGTGCCAGATATATGCGGTGCAACTACCATAAACGCAAGCTCTCTATGTCAACTCTTTACCACCAAACTTTGCACTGCCTAGGCCACAAGTGGTGATGGTGGAACGGCTTTTGTCATTGATCTACCTTAATCTATCTAATAAACTGTCTCACAATATTAAATAGTCGGGATATAAGCCGCTACGACTCCACCGTGGCTCTCCCAACCGCCTGAGTTGGCCGTGTCGCTCGTGACATTCTGGTACGTCCCGTCCGTCCCCCGAAGAACCATGGTTCGTACATTGTGCGTGCTAATGCCATAGCTGTAGAGGTTCTCATTGTCTTCATAGATCATGGCGTTCTGTTGGCACTCCGCGGAACATCCATTCCGGTTCAGTCCGTTGAAGAAAGTCCAGAAACCAGCGCCGTAGACGTTGACATCAGTTGACTGCGCCACACGCTGGTACACGGCCATGCGGCACTGCGCGTCCCCGGTCTCACACCAGCTGAACGTAGGGTCGCTTGGGAGAAGCGAAGCGTCCCATGGCTGTGGAGTTAGGACATCGGATCCCACGCCTTGCCAGTACGGGGTCTCGGACTGTTGGAAGCCGAGGAATACGTTCTGAGCAGCGTGGATGTTGATTTGGTAGAGATCATTATGCTCTGTGACATTGTCAGTTCATGAAACCGTTTCCCCAGGTGCATGCACCGAGGCCATCGGGTATAATTTACCTGATCCTATCCCGAGCAGCCAAGTGCCTTTGGTTGCCTCGACTAAAAATCCACCACCTGTAGAGGGATTTTGAGGGAAGTCGTCGTCAAGATCGTGGTCAGCGGACCAGCCTGGAGTAAGAATTTGTGTCAGTCGATTGGAGGTGCTTTGAGCTCGTCCATTAATAACTTGGTGGGCACATACACCATGAGTTCTCCCAGTACGAGGACGAAAGCTCGGTAAGATGAGCACACACCCGTGCTGCCTTGCAGGTTGCCGGGTCACCGCAATTCTTCTGGACCTTCGAGCCCCGGGCTCCACCAACTGCGCGAGATAGGTAAGCAATCAGGATAAATCTCTCACTGGATGGGCATCATCAACCTACTTCGGAAGTGCGAGTTCCAGAAACCAACATCCCCTGCAGCGGCCCCAGCCATATTGACCTCGACCAACTTGGCGCCGGGAAGGATGTCAGCAACAGTGAAGAGCATATCCACAAACTGCGCGGTACCGACGTCGCCAGGTTGGCCGACCTGGACGACAGCCGTTGGAGTGTTTTCGTCTGCGAACTTTTCTCCGACGGCACTGATCTCGGACCACACTTCTCCGTAGAATCTGCGCGAAAGAGGAGTCAGTCGGGTACTGGGAAATTTGAGCTGGGATAGGGAGGGATCAACTGACCTTGTTCCGGGAGGAATTTTGAGAGTATCGCTGATGAGGTACGTGCCATGGGGCAGGAAAATGACCTTCTTATTCGCCACAGCATTGATGATGTATTGCAGATTCGCGGTACTGCGGCTGTTAGCCTTTGCTCATTCATTTGATGAAGGGTTGGTGGTCATGGAACGTACTCGTCTGTCACGCCATCGCCGGCAACCGGCCAGTTGCAGACACTCTTGACATTGACGACATCCTTAACATCCCACTCCTGGAAGGTTGGGGGCTTGATCGTGTAATATGCGCCGGATCCATCAACGAGAGGCGCGGGGCGCGAAGAAGAAAACAATTTTCCTTCAGCACGTTCATTGCTCGTAGCAGAGTACACATTGCCCCAAATCCAAGTTTTTCCGGGGAGAACAGAGCCAGTCAAGACCGTTTGATTGTTTGCATTAACCGTCTTGAGGACTTGAGTTAGCTTTCTCCCTTTCAACTCTGGCCAAAACGCGAGGTTGAGGATGAAATCGAGAATGAGATACGCACCGCCGGGACCGTGGAGTCTACGACAATATTCTCCAAGACAATTGAGCCCTGAGCCGTGGGAGAGTCAGCGGCGTTGAAGAGGACCTTCGTGTCGGTAGCGCTCGAGTCGATTAAGGCGAAGAATCCAGTGTTGTTGTTGCTGGTGTCGACGCCAATACGACACGACTCAAATCGTAGACCTTGGCCAGTACCCTCGAAAAGCTTGTCTAGCTTCAACCCAATATCAATGTCTAGGGGAATCAGTGCATTAGCCTCCAATTTTTTTTTGACTTGGATGGTCATCCAGAGTGAGTTATAACCCGGGTTGCGTACTCTTGAATGTGATGCCTTTGAAGTGATACTGCTGCTCGTTCATCCGTATGCCAACAGCGCCTCCCTGGAATGTCAGGTCATTCATCATCAAGGGCGAGCCTCCTTCCGGCATAGACAAGCCTGTATGGCCGGTTGCGCCAGGCGCCATGTTAAATACCACGTTTGTAAGCTGAACCGCCTGGCTCACACTCCAATCAATTAACGTGATATTCTGTGCACCAGGAACAAGCGTAGAGTCGAGAACGACGTTCTTCATGGCGATGTAAAAGTTTATGGTCGAGTCGAAGTTCGGATCCTTAGCATACCAAAGAAACTTTTGGTTGAATCCAGCCGAAGCACGCAAGATTGGCGGGTTGAGAGGGTCTCCCATGATGACATTATCGACATAGGACTGTATGGGAGAAGAGATCAAGTACGTGCCCGCGGGGATGTAGACGACGGCTGGCTGTCCGGTGGTGCCAAAAGAGGCCGTACCGCGGGTCGCATTGCCATTTGCAAAGTTAAGTGCTTTCTGGATTGCGGCAGTATCATCCGTAACACCGTCGCCCACGGCACCGAACTGGGGATCTTTCACATTTCGGTAGACGAGCCAGTCTGTTCCGTTCGAAATGAACGGGCTGATTCCATTGTGGCGGATCTTTTCGTACCAGTAATCAGTAGGCACTCTTCGTTCAAGAGTGGCTACATCATTCGACGACTTCACCGTCGCGGCGGCCGCGACGATACCGCCAGCACACAGGAGCCCAGTCAAGCGCATTTCAGATCTACCGTAACCGACAGTACAGTGGCTCGTACGTAAACTCGTCCATCTCGACGAAATCCGGACGCGTCGCTCTCTTAAGTCAAGCCATGGCGATCCGGATGCTGGCCCGAAAAATCTTGAACATGGCCCATGGGGAGGCCGGGCGACCGCAGTAAATCTGGGGCCGTGGACTGTTGCAATTACACCGACGATAGCGTGAACAACTAAGCCCGCAGTCCGTAAGTTGCCTAGGCAAGCTGTGGTTTCCTTTTCTAGTTGATTTCTTGCCTTGCTGCATCTTCTCGTTACGTTGCTTCTGGGACAAAAGAGTAGGGATTTGTAAAGCTGCCGGGGTCTCGATGTGGAACTCAGCGCACATCTAGGTGTGATCGAGGTCAGAATAGTTCCGAGACTCCGCAGAAATGCAGAGGGGACTGGCGACTTAAGCTACGGGCCGATTTGGTAGCTTCTATTGCTGGAAATTCGGCAATGTCCACAAGGCAGCCGTTTAAGAACCGCAGTGTGGGACGGGCGATTCCATATAAGAACCAACCCCGTTGCAACGACGAGGCGGGGAACTCGGCCGGCGCATTCCCACTGTCGGTGAGCGTGGAGTCCCCGAGAGACACCCCGGACGAGAGCTCCACCATGACGGCAACGACGACATATTCAAGGCTAGAAATGGCGGGGTACTGTTGACGGCAAAGGGTTAACTTATCCCGCATCGTCCATTGCTAGAGACGGATGTAAGATATTTGACAGCAAACCCGGGAATTGAAGTCCTCCTACAACTTAGAGAAAGCCAAACAGATATACGAACCTTCAACCATGTTAATAGCAGGTTCCAAGTGTATTTAATTCAACCTGATAGGGTAAAGGAAGAAAGATCTGTTTCTCTATATCGAATAAGATTGGGATTGTAGATCTGATTGTTAATGTAGTAATACACTAGTCGGGGTAGCAACTGTTGTCTATAGCTGAGTTGCTGCTGTGCTCCCCTCGCAAAGCCATTCTCACCTGCATTAGCGCCTTGCACTCCCCACGAGCTATGATGGTGATGTTTACTGGCTCCATTAGGAATATAGGCTATGCTCCAGACATGGTCATCGGAGGATGATCCGGCTAACAGGCGATGGCAAGTAGCCATCAAAAGATTCATTAGTTGCGTCTTCTGGCCAACCCCTTGTAATATTTCCGGCGGGCACGACATCACTTTTGGTCTCATTTCGGCTGCCGGGTCCGAAATTTCTTTGTTTGCTTACTTAGCTTCACATACTCCTTTGGGTTGCGCGTGGTGAGTATGTATGGTATGGATAGTATATAAAATATTTACATAGGCCACAGCGTTGCGGCTGAACCAGCACAAGCAAATATCGCGCATCCAGTTCGCATAACGAGTGCCATACCCGGCACGGAGAGCACAACCAAGCGCGTGGTGAGTATACGTTTCTGCGTTCGAGTCTCGTAGAAGCGGCTATCTTTGAAATGCTCGGCGCGGTCTAAGTATAACGGCTGCTGGCCCTCGGGGCATTTCTCGTCGACAAAGTGTCCGAAGAGCTAGTCATCTTAGCCTCGATGACAGGGAAAGAAGCAGTGCATTATTGGCAGAACTAGCCGCAGGCTACACTTGACATGAAGATGCGGGTTAGTTCGCCCGAGCGGTGGTACCTTTCTTCCTTGGGAGTTGCTGATCACTGTTTGGTTAATCCCGTCGTTTGTCTTCTTCAACTGTGGCTTTGATATGACTGCCTGGTAAATTGCTGCTCTGGATGCTAATCTCAACTTGTCCCTGGACTGTGGCAACTCCGTGTATATTGTTCTCGGTTGTTACGTAAATGCTCGCATGGCTTATGGTGTCGATATCTTATCGCTCCGGTACAGCCAATTTGTACAAATCTAATAATTCTCTACATTCTACTGTCACAAGACAAATGTTTTATATCTTGCCCTTCCACCTATTGATCGTTAACCTAGAAGCAGCTAGAGCAATGCTCAAAACCCGCTAAGTCTCTGTCTGAATTGCTAAAAAGATCCCGCTATCTCTCTCTTTATCATAGGTATCACTTCCAAAGAGGCAGAACGCATGTGTGGTGACATGGAAACGTGGTATGATATGGCCGGCGAGTGCGTAAGTCGTATTGGAATAGCTAAAGCGAATGCAATCGAGCTATGGAGGATCTTTTCTCTGAACCAGAAGAGGGGCGTGGATTCCTAGACGAGCATGGCATGATTGAAATCTTCCTTTTTGGTGGCTTAGGTCTAAACTTTCCTCAGCTTCACTGTCCACAGGCAGTGGTGAAGTTCAGGCACCCAAGGCATTGGATTTCTTACGCTCGAAACCCCTACGTGTTATGGTAGCTTATTCGTGGAAAACAGTCATAACATGGGGGGCTGGTTCAGCATTATTGAGCTGGCCGTTGGAGTTCGAGACAAGGGTTATTTCAAAATGTCAAATCTGCAAAGAGAAATACATCTGCTTCAAACTGAAACACATGCGCTTATCCAAAAATCACGCCCCGTTTTCACGATTTGTCAACGGTTAAGGATTCAAGGATAGGCACAGGGGCCAAAGCAACGCGAGGGCCAAATTTATGAATGGAGCTGTCTAACCATAATGGTCGATCTGTCACCCATTAATAACCATGATGTTCCTGTTCCCTTCTTCTCCATGAGGTTGCAGCACAAGCCGACGCACGAGCTTGAAACCCCCTCGCGAAACCATTTTCCACGTTCAATTCGTGTGGCTTTCTGCAGCTAGTCTCTAGCGTGACAGACTCCGAGTTCGCCTTACAAAAAGGTGCTAGGACACTAAGCGAGCACACCCTCTCAGCATGGCAGCCACAGCCATTCTTCTATGGCCAGAGGGCAAGATGCTTCTGTGGACCTGTGAGGTGGTAGACCTTGTCGTCATCTGTGAAGTAGGTGTAGAACATGTACGTTACCTACATTGCTGTATTCGGCGCATTTGTTAAGCACGATTTGAAGTACTCGCATGGTAACTCGGTGTCATGCGAGCAAGATCTACAACTTGTAGTCTGCCCGAGTTCAGCTAAGTATTCGGTAGATGTTTCGGTAAGTGGTCAGCTACGCCGCAGCAGTGCGTTTACGCATTGGGAATCGAGCCCTTAAAGGAAAACAGGACTTTTGGACGCTCGTCTGATGCAGTAGACATTGGTGGGTTCAATGCTCTAGCCGGGGGCATCGTCCAATGTGGCGGACATGAAGCGCAAGTTGAGACAAGACGAGTTGATGCGTGCACCGAGGATCTGGCACGAGCGTTGTTTTCCAAGTCGCCTAGGTACTGATTACAAAGATATTCCAGCTGAAGTTCGTAAGAACCGCCGCCTTGAAGTGGACTTGGGCGTTGGACGCTCTGAAAATGGTAAAAGGACTACGAAGGCTGTCATTTCGATATTAATCGCATGTAAATTATGGCTACGTTAATAATTTGTTGAAGCAAATTGTATCCGAGTTTTGGATAGGGAACGAAGAGCAATACTTAGACAGTCAACACCTGAAGAATCACAACTGGCGTTTCCCCGCTTGGAGTATCGCAATGTGCTTCCACGCCGAAATCACGCTCGGCCGTCTCAACGGCTTACAGTAGATCTAGACAATGGACTACGCTCGCTAAAGTACGATCGCACGAACTGCAAACACAAACGAGGCCCGTCTCCGCAGCTATGAACGCTGGGCTGGCACTCGATCCTATGGACGTACCGAGGTCGAGAGCGACAATGGAAAAAGAACCCAAGAGGCCCGAGAACATTAGATAGTTATAGCATTCAAAGCGCTCACTTGACAGGCGGTCGAATTTGGAATCTGTCAGGGACGAGACAGATCATAGCCTTTACCGGCTTAGTCGTCCGGCTCGGGCATTTGGTTTTCTGATCGGTCAAGTACCAAATGTCGGATCCGACATTTGTTCCGTGAACTTCGTTGAGACATCGTTTGCGCAGGCAACAGGGACAGAACCCCGTCAGGCGCTTAGGGCAACCGTTTCAGCGGCGCGTTACAGGGTTCCGCTAGAGAATTATGCCTCAGCCGCCACCCCTCCTCCCAAGCCCTGCCATCGATCTTATTGAATCGTATGTCCTGTATGGCCCTTTCCACATGGTTACAGGTTGAGAGAGCAAACTAAACTATTTATGCAATCGAACGACGATGCAGTATAGCAAACTTGAAATCGCTGCCTGGTTCTGATTTCGCAATCGCAGACGATGAGGAGAAGGAGCAGGAGTAGGAAGAACTGGGAGGCATCCCTGTCCCCATGTGTTCCTCAGTTAATCAACAACGGTAAAGAGACAAGACTTGGACCACGGCTGCATCCGCGTTGGTACTCGCCTCTCCTCTTGGCCAATTGGATATTAGCGGCTAAAGTGATATGTTTCTTCTCAAATTCCATCTTTCGATCATTTATTAATTGCCGAGATGCGCGGGTGCGCAATGGCAGCCGGCCACCTGGGAACTGGAACTGGAAATTGGATCCGTCAACGCGTCCCGCGTCAATGCGGCTGCAGGACGCTGGGACACAGAGCCTCCACCCTTCCACTTGATCTGCAAATGAACGCAATGGCCTCCTGTCGTCTGCAAATCCCTCTCACAGAGCTATGACGATTTTCGCTCTGGAGGCTTCTTCGGGAGCCTGTGCCAGCAGAAGGTGTCGTTTGACGCTGGGATACTGGCGGAGGCGTGAGGCTCCGTCTCGGCAGTTCCAAGCTATGTTCTATCACTCGTTAGCCTTGAGATCATAGCCAATAGACCCACCTGTCAAGGATCTTTGGACTACTCGACTAGAGAGGGTCGATGTGCAACGAAGCCTGGCACGCGTGGCAAGAGGCAACCGATTTTCTTTGGATAGAACAGAAACGTAGGCGGCCAGTTGTTTCTACTCGATTTACAGGGATTCTGCAGTGCGCGAGACATTCGGAAAGCCGGAACCTTGCCCGAATAACATGGTAACTAAAAAGAGTATAGGAACATGTTCCTGCACGCTCGCCTTACAGGGCTCCTACCGCAGTGTCATGAAACACGGACCCCAAAGGCTAGCCCCCTCCCCCAATGTGTTCTCTCGAGCAGAGAAGAACCCCAGCAAACAAAAGCAAGGGGGGAGGGATATACTGTCGGAGAATTTGTCAAAAGTCTAGATGGCTGCTCGTGAATCTTTATTTCTATCATCTTGATCCCTCGCGACCGAATCTGCTCCTCTAGCCGTTCGCCAGTGAGTTAATGACTACCATAACGACAAGACGACACCATGTCGGGGCCGATCAGTGACAATACTCAACTTATCGATATCTTCGGTTTCCCATCGTACGATAACTTGAAAGATCCTCGCCCCTTCACAAATGAGCCAGCTACGCTGATAGGATTTACTACCTCCTTTTTGGTGCGCAGTCCTCCGACACCGACTTCATTGCTCGTGATTCCGTGAAGGGACGAAACCTAATCTCGATCCTTGAATAGGCACTGTCATGGATTTTTGTTTTACTCAGGCTGTTCGTTCGGATACGTATGATTCGAATGCCAGGATGGGATGATCTTTTCGTGCTTCTTTATCTCGTACGTTTCAAAACAAGGACACTCGCCAGTTACCAATGATAACCAATGCACGTGTACTGATATACAATCACCCATGAGCAGATTTTCACCTCAGTAGCATCCATCGTCTTCCTTCTGAGTACGTAATAACATTGACGACTGCAACTCTTACGGCCGCTTCTAGAAGCTAACAGCTATTAGCCATAAAATACGGCGCCGGGCAGCATTTCCTACTCCTGACCGTGGGCCAGATCAGGACCTACTTCGAGCTGTTCTATGTTCTCAATATCAACCTCAATCTCGCCGCTGCTTTCATCAAGCTCAGCCTCCTCTTTCAGTTTCTCCGCGTCTTTGATCGAAACACCTGGGCGCACCGTGCCAGCCTCGTTGGCATCGTGTTTGTCTCGCTGTGGGGCGTTGCCTTCGTCTTGCTATCCGTATTCCCTTGCACCTTCATCCCCGATGCGTGG
>FTAH01000235.1_pt1 | contig 15333 bp, 14 predicted proteins | sample 1639051 | NCBI WGS metagenome assembly FTAH01 (sample SAMEA3914812, study PRJEB12502) | metagenome | biome: forest; material: soil | place: Canada | collected 2011-07-07 | depth 0.1 m | reverse complement strand
TATCATGTCAAACTGGGCCAGAAAGTCAAAGTCCTACCCGCGTGGACGAGGACCTCCGCGAGGCCAAATCATCGCCATCCCTTCCACACCAGAACCGCCTCTTGGCTTCCTTCTCCAATCTCTTCACAGATCTGATTTGGTCGAAGAAGCAAGAAGGGTCGCGAATGCAGCGGCCATTACGGAGTTCAAACTTGTTGCCTCGTTCAACTGGCTGAACAAGGGACAGCCGACCTTGCTAATCCCAGGTAGGCGAGGAGTTTCGATATTTTTCTGCATCCATGATGCTAACAGGAATACATTTTTAAGGCCGGCCTCCTAAATGGACTCCCTTGAAGTCAGCAATAAAACTGCATGAGGACAATGGCAAGTATTTCCGCGACCGAAATGCCGCCCAATTTCCAGCGCATCCTATCGAGCCAGTTGTCGTAGCCTCCCTGGCAGCAGACCCTGCTCTCCCGAGCAAGATAGATGTTGTGGCCTGCGGAAGTACCCTATCCAATCTCCTGCGCTTCGCCCGAGGAGAGGAGAAAGGTTTCCGCATATCGGCAGAACTCGTGAACGGGACCGCGTTTCTTATTCGACACGAAAATTCGCCGACAGAGATCATCCCCGATGTCCGCGGATATGGTCACTCTTTTCCAGAAGCGTATACCACCTGGGATCGCGACGTCAAAGGATCCATGTCACACCAGCGGGTAATTAGTTATACATTCGGCGGGCTGAATATTCTTGTTCGCGTCGAGCCAGACGGTTATATCGCGCAAGACAGCAAGGAGAAAGCCCAAGTGCTTTCGGAAAAGGCACAGGACGCCAATACCAGTACCTCTTTGGATGAGGTTGGCCGACTCCTGTCCGAGAATAGCGTGACGCCAACTTCTCCGACGGATTCAATGACGCTGAAAATCCTCGACGGCGGTTCTCCTGTCGATCAGGCTTCCGTCTTCGACCTCAAAACACGTGCCTCCTGGAAGGACCGTATCGACATCCTTGGCGAAGAGCTACCACGGCTGTGGATAGCACAAATCTCCAAATTCATATTGGGGTTCCACAATAACGGCGTCTTCAACAAGATCCAGGTCCAGGACGTTGCGGATGATGTTAAGAAATGGGAGAAGGACCATGCAAGCGACCTGTCGCACTTTGCAGCCCTGCTCCATCGAGTCATTGACCTACTACTTAACGAACCGACGGGGCGTCTAGAGCTCCGCCATTCTGGAAATATGGAACTGGCAGTCTATGCACAGCTTCCAGAGGTAAACAAGGCGCTATCCCCTGGTGTTGAGAAGAGATGGAAGGAGGCATGGCTGGCTGAGGACTCTGACGACTCCGAGAATTAATGAGTCGTCACTCCTCATGAATCCATTCCCAATCATTTCAGTGTCTTGTTTATTCTCTCCAGGTTATCTGCTTTCTTGAATTTCCCTTTCTCCTCCTTTCTTTTTCATTTTTTTTATTATAACACAAAACCCAATGAAACATGTCATACAGCAACAGACTGCGCTTGAAACGAGAATGTAGTAGCAGGGCGCAAGGTAGCTAGAGTGCAATCGAGATGTCTTTGCGAGAACGAGCGGGCAGATAAGCTGCTGGGCATTAATGTTGTTCGTAGCATTTCAAACCCAAGAGCATTATGGAATGGCTTTCCAGAGTTTAACCAAGCGCTGCTAACAGATCTCGAGCATGTGGTTCACCGCACCCAACGTTCCTTCGGGATCTTCGAGAGTCTAACTAAATTGAACTCCCATTCATATATCTTGCCGCGACTTTTGCTACACTGGACTTACACTGGTTGACTGGCTATCATTGGAGAATGCGGGGAGGTTCCACGTCCACCCCACTCTCTGGTGAACTATTTAACGCTCTGCGCGGACATACAGGTCGACTACAGCATTTCACCAAGCTCTCTTTGATCCGTTATCGAATTAGCTCCGAAAACCAAATACTTCGAACGATCAAGCAGCCTGACCGAGTATAAGCTGGTATAAAACCAACCTATCTGAGTCTACCGGCTTGGGCGTCCGGACTCGAGCTCATCACCATGGGTCTCTACAACAAGCTGCCTGATGCCATCCGAGAAGTAGACGTCATCATTGCGGGGGGTAAGTCATGGCATGGCTGGCTATGGATTTTAAGCACACGCATCTTTCGGTTTACTAACTTACTGCTCCAAGGCGGATCTACGGCCTGCGTGGTCGCCTCGCGGCTGTCGGATGCGTATCCCGATATGTCCGTCCTGATGATCGAGGGCGGCCAGAACAATGCAAATGTGCCGACTATCATGTTCCCCGCCTACTTTCTGGCACATCTCGCCCCTGGCAGTACAACTAGTCTCTTCTACTCCACGAAGAAGTCAGCCGCCCTAGGAGAGCGCGAGCTTGTCCTGCCGGCTGGTGGCGTTCTCGGGGGAAGCTCCTCCACGAACTTTATGATGTACAGTCGGGCTCAGAAATCCGATTTCGACTCCTGGGGGGTCCCAGGGTGGTCAGGTGATGAGCTGTTGCCTTACCTGAAGAAGGTGGATTTTGCCTCCCTCCTTTGTCATGGACGTCTTGGAGAAACTAATTGACGGTCCGTGTAGCTCGAGAAATACGAAGGAGAGGACGAAAAGAACGTCCACGGGCATGATGGGCCGATCCATGTTTCCCGCGGAACGTATGAGTCCAAGAAGATTGAAGATGAGTTCATTACTTCGGCAGCGCGAGTGGGCTGGTCCGAAGTCCCGGACGCGCAGGATCTGGAGTCGGTCAACACGGTCGGCCGCGCTTATCGTTACATCTCCCCAGAGGGCCGGCGCCAGGACGCAGCAACTTGCTATCTACACCCGCGTTTGAACGATGGCAAGAATCCCAACCTTCATGTTTTGGTTGAATCCCAGGTTGTGCGTGTTCTGTTCGAAAATAAGAAGGCTAGCGGCGTCGAGTTCAGACCCAACCCGCTCTTTGGCGGCGATGCGAGCCAGATTCGTATCGTGAAGGCACGAAAGCTCGTTATCGTGTCTTGCGGAGCCTGCGGCACCCCTTCCCTTTTAGAGCGATCTGGCGTGGGAGACCCGACTGTTCTGCAGGCAGCCGGTGTCCCTGTCGTGGCAGAGACACCGGACGTTGGAAACGGCTACGAGGACCACCATATGGTTCTTTATCCATATCTCAATTCTCTAGAAGCCACTGATACGCTTGATGCCCTGATTTGTGGCCGGATGGGAAGCCCAGAAGAGCTAATCGCCGCGAATAGCCCAATGCTTGGCTGGAATGCTCAGGAAATCCAAGGAAAGGCCCGCCCGACCGACGCGGAGGCCGCCGCTCTCGGTCCGAAATTCAAAGAGGCCTGGGATCGAGACTTTAAAAGCCACCCCGAGAGACCGATGGTCGTCTTCACCGTGCTTGCAGGGTTCCCTGGAGACCCTAGCTTGGCGCCGCCAGGTCCTGGTCTCGCGATCTCGACCTTCACGGTGTACCCTTTCTCGCGTGGACACATCCACATCACGGGACCCAAAATCGAAGATCCTGTTGACTTCGAGACCGGGTTCTTCACTGATCCGGACGATATCGATATCAAGAAGCACCTGTGGACCTATAAAAAGCAGCGTGAGGTCATGCGGCGGCTGCCTTCCTATCGGGGCGAGATGGCCAAGCTACATCCACCCTTTACGGCTGATTCTCCCGCGGCAAATATTGAACTGACAGATGGCCCGCTTCCTACTGATGCCCCGGACATCCTCTACTCGGCTGAAGACGATGCCGTGATCGAGAAGTGGCTCCGTGAGAATGTTAGTACGACGTGGCATTCTCTTGGCACATGTAAGATGCTGCCGCGGGACCAGAACGGCGTGGTAGATGCCAACCTCGGCGTATATGGTGTTGCGGGTCTTAAGATTGCTGATTTGAGTATTGTACCGCGGAATGTTGCCGCAAATACGAACAACACGGCTCTAGCTATTGGCGAGAAGGCGGCTGATATCTTCATCGAAGAGCTCAGTACATAGTGAAGTCTTGCAGCATAGTTTCTCTACGTTAAAGGACTGGAGCAGTTTATGATAGCTCAGAGCCTTAGATCCGCATTTATGATACCATAATTATTCGTCGAAAGAGGAGGCAGAATAATATTTGCCGAGAATGTCACGACGCCCCTGCAAGCATATTGACCCGCAGCAGCGCATGTTGTTGGAATGAAGCTACAACGCACTTGAGTCTGCGGGATTAACTATGGAGTCACTCGGCGGATATAAGGTAGGCGTATTTATCGGCACCACTACGTCCGACTACCTCAACACGTTGTTTACGCAACCCCATGTAAATGTCCTAGTACATGGCCGCGTCGATAGGCAAGGCACTGCTAGTGAATCGAATCTTGTTGTTCTACAACCTGCGGGGTGCCAGCCTCACCATCGATACAGCCTGCAGTCATAGCATGACGAGGAAGTAGAAAAAGAAAATAATATCGTCGCTTTCACCATTGCCATTGTACCGGGATAAACGGTGCCTCAATCCCCTCTTCGAATTCCTTGCGAACTGCAGTCATTCTCTGTTCCTCCAAGTCGTCCTCACTATAATTCCCATGGGACATGATTGTGGAACAGGCAGCGGTTAGGTTAGAACTAGAGTTAGGCGCCCGTTCAGGATCCGAGGTGCTCTGGGCAGGCTGGAACACATCGCTCTGGCCTTCCCATTCCATACTCTCATAGAAGTCGCTCTCTTGTAAACCGATGTTATTATTATTGTCGTCGTCGGGCGCGTTACCTGAGCAGTTGGCCAAACCCCCGAGAAACCCAAAAATACTCTCCATCCGGGCGCACCGCGTAGACTCAGAGATTAGGATGTTCGGAGAGTCGGCATCCTTGGGGCAATTATTGTCGTGATGAATATTCAGATCTACCATGGGGACGCTGTCCGTATCATTGGGACAATTATCCTCATGATGCAAATCTGGCTCTGTCATGGCGTTATCCGTAGAGTCCGTGTTATCGACACAATAATCGTCATGGCGCATTCCTGGCTCCATTATGAGGACGCTGTCTATAGATTCTGCATCGTTAGGGTGGCCATCATCGTGATAGGCATCCGACTCCGTCAGGAGGACGCCGTCTGAAGAGTCCGCCTCTGCTGAGCAATCGTCGTCATCGAAGAAATATGGATCCATCATGAGAAAACTGTCTGCTATCCCATCGTCCCATGGCCAACGATCGACTAATGAGTTCTGTGCTGTTTCCGCGGCACTCAGTATGCTTTCAATAGCGCGAAGATCAAGACATCCATCTGCCGTCTGAATACCAAGTGACCACTGATGAAGTGCTCGGGAAGCTATCAAATGTATCCGGCGTTCAGTAAATTTTCCTCTAGAGGCGTGCAGTTGAATCGAGCTTGTTGCGATCTGTACAGCGATGCGAAGAAGGTTGTCCTTGATGGAGATATTGGCGGCGGATACGTTGTTAACCCACCGCTGGGCCATAATGGCCACCCTTTTCTTCCACTTACAAGGTTGCAGAAATGGTGGCCCCGGATCAAATGGTTGCTCTGTAGCATCATCCTCTAGCTTTGCGACCGTATCGACCAGTTCGGCGAGGGATAGCTCCTTAGGATGAACAATTACGGATGGACTCCTATAATGTGTGCACCTCTTCCACTCGTCTTCAATCGCCTGATCCTCTGTATTCCATGGCCTCTGGGACTTGAGGTGGCCTGCAATTGTGTGGTAGCCTTCCTGATTGGCGAGTTGGATGGCTCGGACATATTGGACGGAACCGTGGTTTGTTATACTAGCACCGGAAGCTAGCAGGAATTGTACCATGTCAAGGCGCCCATATTCCGCGGCGCCCTCGAGAGCCGTTCTCCCTCCGAAATGGTCGAATGTGTCCCATACTCGGGCATTCACATTGGCGCCATGGGAGATTAAATAGCGTGCGAGTCCGATATAGCCCTTGACTGTGGCGTTTCCCAGTGGGGATCCAATCGAATCATCTTCGGACTCAAAGTTGTCGGAGAATCCCAGTGATATTGAGACTCTGTTGATAGCCGCACCATTGTCTAGGAGAAGACGAATCATGGGTAAACTTCCTAGCCAGGCTGCTTTCGCAAGACAGCACTTACAACCGTACCGAACGACATTGACATGGGCTCCATGCTCTATCAAGAGCCGAGCTAATTCCAGATTATTGCTGGATACTGCCAGGTAAAGTGGAGTCTTGTTGTAGCCCATGTCCATATTCTCAGCGCAGTTGGCATCAACGTCGCTACATGATTGGACAAGTCTCTTGAGAACATGAAAAGATAGTTTCGTTTTCAGTGCGACTTTCAGTGCGACTCTTAGTGTGAAACCGTCAGCCCGATAGCCAGTGTCCAGGAGCTTTTCAATTGTCGCTTCCACGGGCTTTTGAATTGTCTCTTTACCCTTGTCAGACTTGAAATAGACAATGACAGCGAACAAAAGAAGGGAGGCCTTCAATGGCACTTCGTGCCAGCTGTTGTCGTTTTCAATGCTGTAGCGTCCCTCTAGCTCTTCTTCTGGATTATATTGTTCACTTATTAAGTAATTACCTGTTCCTGATTCACACACGATGGCTGGATGCTGGGCCAGGGCTTCCCTTCGGTCATTGTCTAGCAGTGCGGTAACTAGATTCCAACGTAGACACCATATCGCAAGCGATATTGCTGTATTTTCCAGGGCTCCGTCTATAGATGTGTATAGATGCTGTTCGCGACAACGCAGCAGCTCGTGTAGCAGAGAATCCTCATCTGGTAGTGACGGGTGCAGCGCAAGGTACCTGACGGCTGCACACATTGCGCCGGAGTCATAGGTTTTCCGGTTGAGCAAGAGCGCGAACTCGATGACGTCTCGATTGCCGCCCAAGTAAGCATTTTCTAGATAGCTTCTTCCGGCAGAATCAAGGCCAATTTCTGCAGGGTTTTGGAGAAGAGGCTGCGGTATTATGGCCTGGATCTGCTGCGGGCTCTTCATTACACCAAAAACCGTAGCAAGGACTTTTTCAGGGACCGTTGCTCCGGTCGAATGAAGGTAGCTCGCTATTTCCCCTGCGTTGGAGAGAACTGCGAACTCGTAGGCGTTGATGTTTCCTTTGATGATGGCCTCACTCGGGTGTAAGCCCGTCGCGGCAAACAGTAACTTGACCAAGGCCAAGTGTCCCGCCTTTATTGCCGCAAATAGGTCGTTGGACGTGGCAACTGCACCAGACTCAGCAAGAAGAAATGTCTCGTCCCACCGACAGAGGTGTATTGCGAAACCGAGCGGAGACAAGCAGCTGGTTCGAGATCCGCCGTATGCTAACGGCTCTTCACCATCAATTATGGAGGAGTACGCCGAGACCTCGCATCTGCTGTTAACGTCAGCCCCCTTCTGAATTAAGACCCTTGCTATATCGAGAGTCCCACGGGAAATCGCGACATGCAGCAAAGATGACTTTCTTATGCGGCCCCCCGAGTCAAAGATTGCGCAACGAAGCAGTCTCGTATTGATGTTCAAAGATGGCTCCATGTCAAGCAGTAGGCGCAAAGTTTCCATTTCTCCATAATAGACAGCCGCAGTTATCGCAGAGAGGTTGCCATTTATGTGACTGCAATTCATGGGCTGTTTGCCGCGGAGAAATGACTGGACCTTTGTATAGCCCATGCTTACTGCTGCGATAAAGGCATCCGCCACCATTATGCGTGAACTATGGTGATTGAGATCGAGCTTGTCAAGAATCTCTCTGCACAATTGTAGAGCCATCTCTTCGTTACCAGACTTCCGCTCTGCCGCATCAGCGGGCGCCGTTTGTGAGCTAGGGGCCATTCGCTTGCCAAATAACGCCGCCAACCCCAAGCAGCTAATGCGCTTGAAGTTATATGATGGGTTGGCTCGGCCATGGCATTTGTCGTCCACTTTAAGATCTAGAATATGATACCGAAGATCCTGATGACGCACGTAATTTAGATCTGCCCCTGCCTCAACTAGCTGGCCAATCATGGCGACATCACTCATCTCGAAAGCTGCTTGCAGAGGAGACCTCTGGCTGTGATCAGACGGTGAATCAACAGGCGCTCCTTTTTTAAGGAGCAAGCGTATCATTGCACCGGAATCGTCTGAGGGTTTATGGAGTACCGCATATACTAATGGTTGGATTCTCCCTATGTTGTCAAAATTTGCATATTTGCTGGTGCTGGCGCCATATTTCAGCATGAGATTGGCGAGTTCGATGGAATTATAAATAACTGCAAGAAACAATGGCGTTACTTTCTGATCATTGGCACAGGAATATTGGACATTGTCCCTTTCCGGGAACCCTGGCATTCGGCGTACAGGCCTGTCTGCGTAAATGCGATCGTCTGCACGTAAGAGAAGCTCCACCAGGTCTAAAGCCACTGTGATAACAGAAGCTTCAAACAGCATGTCAATGGTGGCAGTTATGACCGGACTTGAGCGAGACAGTTGAACGAGATCGCATATTGTAGACCAGTTGGCGAGCCCGGACAGGCGACAAAGGGCGATGATTGCACACATATAATCGTGGTAGTCCTTCGTGAATTCCGGAAACAGCTGATTTGAGGCAACGTATATCATTGTTTTTAGTATCTCTTTCATTACCTCAGATTCCGCGCCTCCTGCCAAGGTAATTGCCCGTTGCACATTCTCGTCGGGATAGGTTTCCGGAATGACAACATCTAACCTTGCAGCAACTTGATCGAGACTTTTTCGGGCAAATAGCTGTACGATTAGCTCTTCCGATTCGACAAGCGAGTTCAGGTTGCTCTTGACAATTGTCTGGAGAATATTAGGGAGTATCGCCGATATGGTGGAGGGTGGAAGCCGATCACCGTAGCAAACGAGTTGGCGCATCGAATCATCAAGACTCGATGCCATGATTGCGCTGCTGTTTGTTGCTGGCAATAGCCGTACGTTGGAGAGGACGGTAGAGGCTTGAGACTGGCAGAACTGAATCCAGGGAAGACTTTCGGGCCAGGGAACCAGGCTCGTTAGGTCAGTTGACGAGTGGCGCGGTGTGCAAAAGTAGACGGGCATATCCTTGGTGGGATCGGTTGGCGGCAGAGCAGCTTGGGTCGTTTCAGTCAACGGTTCGCTAGCATTGTTGATGAATCTGGGGTACTAACTACGACGCAGTGTCAGAGGCGTATTCCGTCTTACCTCCGACACCACCTTGACATCGGAAAGACGTCGCCCAGAAAGTATCACCACGGTTCGTTTCAGATCGCCCGCACGCTCTTGGATACAACGTCCAATATGTTGCCAGCAATTGCTGTTGATCGTCTTGCGATATCCCCAGGTATGAAGCTGTCTTTGGAGCTGGGCCTTTCTGGACGAGTATCAGCGATGGTTCAGTCTGGCTGCGGTTAGTCTACTGGGTAGCCTACGTTACGATAAAATTGAGCTTGTTCAGCTCCTCCACTAGATCGCTGAGCTCCAGGTTCTCGTCGAGATACTTGCGCGAATAAGTGACCTCCAGCGTTCCCATAACTTCGGAGGTACTGATGAGGCCTTTGAAGGCCGGCTGATCAACGACGACGCCATGATTACAGTCGATGAGGGCTTAAATGGGTTGGGTCGGAGAGAAACAATAGTGAAGCATTGGTGGTTGGGTGGTCGTCAGCTTGTATATATGAATGTTCAAGGTTGCCAAGACGCTGGATGAGAAAACCCAAACTCAGCAACGTCCGAGCAGAAACGACAATGATTGGCGAAGAGCAGAACTCGAAGGAGCTGCTGGTCAGGTGGCACCGACCTGCAGCTGGCTGTGAGCTTCCTATTCGACGAGTGCAGAACCAGACCTGACTTTCGGCCCGAATTGGTTAGGCGCCGAGTGATATCGCTCGATATTTCATTTGTAAACCTCGATTTACCCCCATAGGGTAAGGCGAACGCTAGACCGATAGATAAGCCATCAAGACTGGGTTCGAAGCCTGGTAGCTCACGAGTCTACAATTGGTTCAAATCAAATTGGGATACCACGCCTGAGCTCCGAAGGTGCCACGAGGCCTCGACCCCAGACTTGAGAAGCTTCAGCCAGTTCCTTTGGTGCAAGCGCTTGTCATCCAACTTCTTAAGCTGAGAAGACAAATGGAATCTAGCCAAGCCGCCGACAGCGTCGAGAACTCGGGAGAGCCGTTAGATACAACACTTTTCACTCCAGTGAACGACACATATCACTCGATTGTGCACTCACTTCTTGGAACTGATCTCTATCCTGGCCTGTCTGCGGAGGAATTGCAAACTTTTCGATCCGATTATGGGCTAGCTGCTTATCTGTGTAATTTTTCGATCTTGCAGCCAATCACGCACCGGCTTTGTCTCGGCGAAGGCACTACAGGATCACCAGCAGCGCTGTCACTACAGCACGCTGAAGTGCTATTATCCGGGCTGCACCTACAATGATGTTGGCTCCACTTCCGTGGCAGGTCTCCAGGATCACCAGACGCGAGTTCACGGCCAAGAAGGAAGCCGGCTGGTTCCTTCGACTCTTAGACGTAAGAGAAAGCTGGATACCGACTCCAACCCCGATGTTACCACGCCTAGCCCTTCCATGCAGCTCGACCCAGACACACTTCTTCCTAATGCTGGCCTTGGGGAGCAACCACCCAAGAGAGCATCGAGGGCGAAACGCTTTGATCGATATGGCCAGACGCCCTTCGCCAGGGCTTGCTCCAAGGGTGAATATGAGCTTGCAAAGCAGCGACTGGAGGAGCAGCCCAAGGATATCAACGTCCCCGACTACGCGGGAAACAGTCCTCTCCATATCGTCGCCCTCCAGGGATACGACAACCTCGTGAAGCTTCTCGTGGATAATGGCTGCAATCTCGACCACTACAACCGTGACGGAAACACCCCCCTTCTCGACGCCGTCGAGAACGGTCACGTGGTCACTGTTAGGGTTCTGCTTGAGGGTGGCGCGGATCCTCGAGCACCCAACGCCAAGAGACAAAGACCTATCGATCGTATAAGCGTGTACACGGAAGATACATATCAAATCTGGTCACTTCTTCGTGACGCCATGAGACGCTACCCCGTGCGGGATTATCCGGCTGCAGGGACGGTCAGCACGGGAGGCGGAAGCAGATCCTCGCCTGCGGTTTTGGGAGACAAGAACAAGTTGAAGCACTCTGCCCTCCCTCCGGAAGAGGTGGTACTTAGGCCTAAGCGTAGATTTTTATCTCAAGGTGGCAAAAATGTGATCTTGAGGCTGACTCCGTGAGCGCTACCGGGCCGTTTCAAAGGTGTTAGTTAGTTCCCAATGATATCTGAGATATGATCAGAGTAGGAGACAGGCTGCTCGCTCTAATACATAATTACTTGGTAGTGTCCTCAGAGTTGCCTAAGGAAGAAGGTTAGTTAACGATAGATACACGACCTGGTAGATCAATTCCAATAGCTCTCGCTAGTTCTAGATTCGGTTGTTACCACGCAGCTGTTAAAGTACTATGTTGGGTAGTACATGACGAGGGAGGTCATGCGCTAGTTTGTACAAGATAGGCCACGTTCTGACCCATTCTACAGCTCGTCTCCATTGTGTCCAGAACCAGCCCGGCTGTCCCAAGGTAGAACAGGTTGTGCGCCAGCTCGATCCGACCCGGTAATGGGAGACTTGGATCGTAGCTAGGAGACGTCCAGGCCTTTCGGTGAATCCATGAAATGCCCAGGCTTTGCAGATCCGAGCCATCCACAAGCTTTCGTCCCACCAGTTCTGCGATTTCGTCATCTCGAAGTGGAGTGTGGGACTGAATGCGGTAGACGTATTTGTAAACAACCTGATCACATTCGCCAATGTCCCATCCGTGGGAGGCTGGGACGATAGGATCGCAGGCGGAACGGTCGATGAATGGTGAAGACTCCTTCGTGATGCTTATTATGTTGGGACTCACTGAAGACTTTGATGTCGTGAGGAGAATCCACGGCCCGTATGGAACAGAGCTCCGCGTATTTGAGACGAAGTAATGAGCACTGAGGGGCAACTCGGTCGTGAACAAAGTGACGTGGCTTTGAACTCGGGCAGTTTTTAATACACCCCATTCCACGTCCCGAAGTTTTAGAAATTCAGCATCGCCCCCCATCATTGGCGCTGCAATAATAACGATATCAAACTCGTCTTCGTGGCTCACGCTCTGGTTGCCAGGCTTGCCAACCCTATCGATCAAAAGACGATACCGGCGGGTAGATCCCGATTCGACGTGTATCACACGAGAACCCAGCTCGAGGCGCGCTCCGGATAGGCTGATCATGTTCTCTGCAAGTCTTTTGTTGCCTCCGCGGATCGAAAGCGGCCATGACCTCTGGCCTGCAACTAAAGAAGAGAGCGCGCTCATGTGACCCAAGTTATTTGAGAACACGGCCCTCGCGCATGGTTCGATGTATCTAGTCTGGAGTGGTTCGGTGATACCTGCAGCATCGAAATAGTTTCTCGCCGGTATCGCGTTACCGCTGAGGTTTACTCTCTCCAGCTCTTGGCCGATGCTGCGGAACGGAGTTCCATTGCCGAAATGATTCCAGCTTTCCATTGTCACCCTGCTCATTCGACGCAACTTCCAACCCGATAAAAACCCGGACTGCCATACTAGGTCTGCAGCCACACGGATCGTATCCGAGACAAGCTCAACGACCTGCGAAAGAGCTAGTGGGGTGTAATGTCCGTTGCGCAGGTGTTCGCGCAGCGTACTCCACGTCCAAGAAATGGCGTTGCATGTTGGCATCCTGGTTAGTGTCTGCCCGTCCCACAGAGCAACACCGCTCGACAATTTCCGAAGATATGCTGTTGTGGTTCGATGTCCTAGAGCAGAGTTATACTCCAACGCGGTGGCGCTGGCAACTCCTGTGAGACACTAGTCGTCCTGGAAGAAGTGCGTAGCCCCAGACTCGACTTGTGTTCTGTCGTTATGTGGCGGGCATACAGCCCGAGTGCGGCCCCCGACCTGGGATTCGGCTTCAAAAACGATGACTTCTAGGCGGCTCGACGACGCCTGGAAAGTTTTAGCCAAGTGGAAGGCCGCAGAGGCACCTGCTATCCCGCCACCCACTATAGCCACACGGAGTGATGATGTATTTGCTGTGCTATCGGATTGACAGAAGTCGCTCATCGGTATCCGTTGTAAAATGTTTTCGTCGCAAAGAGCGACCACCAAAGCCATACAGGCCAAGGACAAAATGGCCGAAGCCAACATGGCGACAGTGTGTCGAGTGTAGTGCTTAGAAACATGTAAGGATCAAAGTCTGTGCAAAGAGTGTAATCTGTACGGAGCTGGCCTTGTATTGGCTACCGACTGTGTATGGGTGTTGGCCGCTGAGCTGGCCCCCACGAGCGGCGGTTGGCCCTAATCTTGCTGCTAAGGGTTTCAGACGCCATTCTGGTCACCCTCTCTAGGTAAGGTATGCACCCTGATTCACCCCTGACTGGCCAGTAACAGCACCCCCAAGGCTCCTAACACAGCATGTCCTACGGCATGATGCTGTGCCAATAATAATCTGTTTTGATGGTCGGGATTGTGGAATACCGCTTGCACCGTGGACACAGTATCCTTATTCGTCCATCAATATTAGATGGCATGTTCTCCTGTTCTATCCACGACTCTTTGAGGCTGCTCTTATAAATCTGTGTGCGTTGTCAAGATATGTCTGGCTGGGCTTGCATTGCGGAACCCTGCTTTCAGCTCACATCGGTTAACCAGCTTACACAAATTCGGCGCTGCAGTTGCCGATCCCCACCGCCAGCCTCTTGCGCAGAAATAGATAAAAGAGCAATTGAGTATGCTGGGAAAGAAAGCTGATTTTTTTCTTCTTCTTCTTGAGTAAGATCCTGGTTGGCGTGGTTGTGAAAATTTCGACAATGTCTGTAATCCAAGAGTCAGAAACAGGATTTACGATCTCCAATCTCGTTTTCCAGGGCATCGTTCAGTTGGTCACGCTGCCCTATCACCGATTCTTCACAAATAATACCTTGCGGCCCATTCTCGAGCTTGAGAAGCATGCGAAAAATGGGCTAGATCCCACGTCAGTGGAATGGGCGAAACTTATTTCGCTCGTTACTGGATGGCAGGCGAGGAAGAAAGATGAGCTGGGATTTGTGTCTCTTACGGTGCGCCTCCATCAAGAAATCCCAAAGGCCGGTATTGAATCTCGTGGCTAACTAATTACGAGCTTTTAAGGGCGTCGCCATCACGGCGATCGTCTCGGCATCCCTGGCATGGCCGAACGTTCAGGACGCATACTGGGTGGGGTCGGCATTCTGGTACTCATCCCTGATAACATCGGTCTGCGGAATTTTGATCGCAGCTCAGCAGATCTCTCTTCTGATTCTCCTTGGAGAGTTGCCCGGGCAGCCTTTGGCCGTGTCGCGGAAAAGGCTCGAGAGACACCTCGGCCAGCTTCTCGTTCCTGTTGCTGTGGGGGGCTCCGAAGAACGTCAGCAGTCGGTGGTAGTGTATCAGAAGAGTTGGAAACAGATCTTCACGTGGCAGGTGCCGATGATGTTCGTCGGATACTCCTTTCTCTTTTATTTTATTGGCCTCACGGTAGTGGTATGCACGCCGTTGATCAAGCAGACCGAATGGGGTCCGGACGGCTATGTGAGTCGTTCACTTTCTCTCCCATTCTCAATCCCGTGCAACCTGGGAAAAGACGCGAAGGTTGAGCTCCGCTGACTTGAGGACACAATAGATTGCCGTTACATACATTGCAGCCTCCGCGATATCTTGGGGGCTGTTTGCCTTCTGCTCTTTAGGGGGGTATCGTGGCGTAACTCTGCACGAGGAGATGGAGGAAGAAGAGGATATTCAGATGTTGAACACTCTCCGTGCCCCACAGCTGGAGACTGCTAAGCAGGAGAAACCCACTGTCAGTTAGTACTTGTTCAATAAACATCTGAGAATAATGAATTAGAGGCTCTGTTCAGCATCAAGTTTGTTGGCATTGATGGCTTGGGCACAATCAAAGCGATACATCAAGCCTACCTCGGATGCAAAAGTCTTTAACAGGATATGGTGATCTTAGTTGAGTTATGGAGGCAGCTAAGTTCACTAAACTGAGAGATTTTCGAAAGCTCAAACACTCCTCTTCGCCATGATATCAAGGCCGACAATTTTCCACCAATGCTACATCCTTGAGAGGGATCGAGATATTCCTAAAGCCAGGATAAGATGCCCTTGGTTGCATTCGTACTCTGATTCCGCCATCATCCCATCAGTTCTCGCTGTCTGCGAGGACAGGAGAGTGCTGAATTCTCGCCCGCTCAAGCTCCAGCATTCCCTTCTGCAAGACAGCAAGTTTCTTTTCAAGGATAGAACGCTCCTTGATGGAGTCGGCACTCTCTCCGGCGATCTTCCAAACCATCTCGTCGGTTAGATT
>FTAH01000213.1_pt1 | contig 15692 bp, 17 predicted proteins | sample 1639051 | NCBI WGS metagenome assembly FTAH01 (sample SAMEA3914812, study PRJEB12502) | metagenome | biome: forest; material: soil | place: Canada | collected 2011-07-07 | depth 0.1 m | reverse complement strand
GTCTAGAGGTAGGTAGGTGTGGGTCTCCTCTGACGTCTAAGGCTGGGGGGTTCATCCGATGCTCCCGTGAAGCACTTGGCTCGAGCCTGAGACCGCCAGATGATACCGAACCCAACCCCCTCCCCCGTGCTTTCCTTACGGGCTTACGGGCGGGATGCTAGCATGTCCATACCTGGCTGCTGGCGCGAACCGCCGTCAGAGTGTTCATTACTGATCCGTGGATAGGGCTAAGCTCCCTCGGTTTGGTAGCAAGCCGAGACGGTGGCTCTGACATTCGACTGCTCGAGCCACTGCTGGGCGTCGTGGTGGCCAGCACTTCGCATCTGCTCTCTGCGCTCGTCCTCTATCACCTTGCAGATCTCGTCTGCCGAGACCGCCGAACAGCGTTAGTCGCCGCCCTTGCCCATGTGATATCGCCAGCGGGCGTGTTCCTCTCTGCCCCCTACGCCGAGAGCCCCTTTGCCCTGTTCTCCTTCGCAGGCTATCTTCTTCTGGCGAAGAGCTGCGTTGCCCCTCCTGCCTGGGGTGACGCTCTTACCATCCTAGCTGGGGTTTCCTTCGGTGTTGCCACTGCCTTTCGCAGCAACGGAATCCTCAACGGGCTGCCTCTAGTGTGGGAGTTCGTACAAGGGTTGGCCTGGCTTCTCCAGCAGCAAACTCAGCCCCGACAGACTTTAGTCGAGAGTTTAATCATCAGAGTCAGACGTATCTGCGCGCTGGGCATCAGTGGCATCTTAACCGCTTCGGGATCGATCATCCCGCAGGCTGTTGCCTACCAACGGTTCTGTTCATCCGATCCCTTTTGGCCGGGCCAACTGCGTCGCCCTTGGTGCGATCGAATCCTTCCTAGCATCTACGCCTTTGTGCAGGACCGTTACTGGTGAGCCATCTTGCACATGCTGATTTTCGTCCTTGGTGTACCATGAGTTTCCATATCTATCGCACCGGGTCACATGATTTCTCCCCTTGGACCAAATTACTCACTCTTGGGTGTCATGTTAGGGCGAATGGCTTCCTTCGCTATTGGACGCTGTCCAACCTGCCGCTGTTCATGCTTGCAAGTCCGATGATTTTCGTGCTCCTCAGATCCGGGTTGGACTATGTATCCCGCGGCGCCACACGTCCACCAGCGGCTAAGAGCAAGTCAACGGACGAGCCGGTGTTCAATTCACTTATTCGATCCGCTGCCACTGCTCAGGTGATCCTCGCTGTGTGGGTGTTCACCTCGTCTCATGTCCAGATCATCACTCGGATCTCTTCCGGGTCTCCGCTGTGGTACATATGGCTGGCGGAACAGACCGGTAGCAAGGATTCTGCTGGCTTTGCTAGCAAGCTGGTCATGTTCATGGTCATGTATGCGTCTATACAAGGAGTCCTCTTTACGTCGTTCCTCCCTCCTGCGTGAGTGATGGGATCCACAGAGTGGCGTTTACACAAATAGATATTAAGGGAGGAGTGTACAAATTCATTAGAAAGGTCAGCGACCCGGATTAGATTAATAAATCTACTTTAGTCATGTAGGTAATATGATCTCTATAAGTCAATTATCGGTCACCTGGCCGAAGGGGGTATCCTCTATGACAGTTGTCGTTTCCAATCCTCTTTATCGTTCTTCCGCTGTTGAATTCATCCTCTCTCGACTCAGTCTATGAGTCTTGTAGCCCAGGAGAGTTGCCCGATGGGCGCGGTTTCGAAAACGCCTCAAACGGCCGTAGCACACAATGCATCGTCATAATCATTATCACCTGCCGCTCCCGTTCCCAACGGAGGCGGAGAAACTCGTCGCCTCCGTGCGAGACGCCCAGGCCATAGGGCTGTCTCTGCCACGACAAACAACCGGGGTGGATTACCAGCCGCCCGCTCCATCCCGATGGAAAAGCAGAGGGAATTAAAAATTCGTCGACATCCCACTCCATTATTGACCCCCATCTTTACGATGAGGATTCCTCCACAGCGGTCTCCTCGGCTGGCCAGCCCGCCCTGACCATCCAGAACAGGGCCATGGGCGGCGTCGCCAGCAGCGCCAGCACGCCGCCGAGGACCAGCTTGAAGACCTCGGGCGCCCACTTCGGCTCAAAGACCCAGTCCCCACCGCTGCGCGTCCCAACCGCGGTAAGGATGCCCACCGAGGGCCCCCACAGCAGCAGGAAGCTCGCCACCGCGAATATAAAACCACGAAGGGCCTGCGACAGCAGGAACACGGGCCAGTGCCTCCAGGGCCCCGGCACCGCGGCGCCCTTCTGCCCGTCGAGGAATAGGAACCACCGCGCGAGCGGGTTCTGGGGCGGCGCGATAAAGCCCACGGGCGCGATCATGCCGTTGCGCAGGTCGCCCGTGACGAGAATGAGCTCGATCAGCCACGTCACGATGTTCTGGACGATGATGGTCACGGCGGCGTCGCCGGCGAGCGTGTTGGGCAGCTGGAAGAGCCGGATGGGGTGGACTTGTATGTCTTGGGTGGTGTACATTCCTGGAAACCGCCCGGGTTAGTTAGTTTGAGGCACGAGAAACTCGTAGGCGGTGAGATTGTTTTACTCTCGGCCAAGTTCAGCCGCGCAGGAGCTGAAACTTGACCGTTCGTTTTTTTCCCACTCCAAAACGAAATAAAAATGGTGAGGAAGAACCAAAAAAAAAAAAAAAAAAAAAAAAAACTTACCATAGCCAATGCCAAAGTTGATACCCCCCGATATTATCATGGCGCCAATGCCATGCATCAATATCAGGTACACGAGCTGATGGGTCGACCACTTGTCCGTAGGCTCCCGCTGGACCTCGACTCTTTCTATCCCGCCGTCGTCCACGGGCGCGGCGGACTCGTCCTCCGACGACGCATTGCCTCTCTCAGCATCCGCCAAGATGCGGTGCTCCGACTCGGATACGCGGCCGTGCTGATCGGGTCCGGCTCGCTGGTCGGTGGACCAGAAAGGATTTCGTATCCAGGCCATTGATATCTGGATGATTCTTCTTTTTTTGGCGTCGTGCAGTTTCCTGATCGGGAATCCTGCTGTTGTTTTGTTTTTTTCCCTCCTTTTTCCCCTGAGCAACTGCCGCCACTAAAATTAAGCGTATTTGGGTCTGGGCCTGGGCCTAAAAATTTCGCAGGCGTCGCAGGATGCGGATTACTATTCACAGTTTGTATTCGGTGCTGTACAAAAAAGCACGGCTGCGATAGGAAGATACAAAATCGTTTCGTCGTCGGTCGGTGGCAAGAGGATATTTGAGTGTTGCAAAAAGTAAAATAGTGACATGACAGGGTAGTGACAACAAAGCCTGGGGAAGGGCAGACGGCGCAATAAGAAGACTCGCACGATATCATCCATGCGCTACGAATGACCGGATGGAAAGCCAGCGTGGTTGTCCTAAAGGCCGAGCCAGGTCCGCTGATTAATTGCGTAATCCCGGGAAACCGCTCAGGGGTTTGACTCGAACGAGACAGAAAGCCTTTTGAAATGACTGACAAAAGAGCAGCACATCGCTCCCTTGTGACGCATTCTGGTGCTCCGTCGACCCCCAAAAGCCCGGAGTTCCCGCCCGGAGCTTCACGGGTTCGCGTCGCCCAGCGGATTCTGGACGCATCATGCACCCGCTTATAAAGCCGCAGGAAGGGCCAGCAAAACCCGTGCGGTAAGCCACCACCAGCATCTGCGATGAAGAGCACGTGGAGCAAGAGAGCACAGCAGTCGACTCGGACGAATCGAGTCACTCTCTGGATGTCTCACAAATCGCATCCAATCCATCCTGCACCACTCGAGCCCTCCCCCATTATCCGGGCCTGGGTTGTTGACCGCCTGCTCAGTACTGGAGTTTGTTTGATGAGTGAGACTGCATAAATCCAGACCTTCTAACTGGCCGCATGAGCCCTTCGCTCCGGGGCGAATGCGCGCCTAGAGGAAAGTCTAGAAAATCTAGGGGTCCATCCCCGGCAAATGAATGACCTGAGTGCCGGGGTCCAGAGACCCACAAGCGAAAATTTGTGATCTCTTTCTCCCGAAGTCCCACTGAACTTGGCGCCATTTCTTCGCGGAAAGGGCCGGAGAGTTCGTTCGCTTCGGGGATCGTCACCTAGGTGAATTCAAGGTCCGCGTACGAAGGGCGACCCCCGTCCATACCGTACCGCATCATCTATCTTGCCTTGCTTGCCCATTGCTTGCATCCGCACGAAGACGTGGAGAGGCTCGAGAGAGGGAACATCGGAGTATGGCTAGCGAGTTCTACCTAAGTCTCTCCATCTCTCTACTTGAGAAAATTACTTATGAATTGCCTGCCGCGATCGATGAACTTTGTTCCATGTCCACATGTTAAGAAGCAAAAAGCCACAATGCACAAGTCCAGCCACACCGTCGCGTTGTGTCGTCATTAAGCAAGTAGCACCGAAGAATGGCGCTAGAAGTTTCTTCTCCCCATCTCGACGCGCGAGCAAATACGGAGTAGCGAGATAGGGTCAAGCCACGGAATGTTTCCGGCGCTTCACAAGTCCGACTTTTCCCCGCGGGTTTAAGTTCGCTCCTTTCTCTCTCCCCTTCAGCGCCGAGTCATATATCGCCTGCCGCCCCGAGAGCCCCGACTGCGACGGGTAGAGTGCTCGTCAAAGCTGCTAGACGGACTCCGTCGGCGCGAGTAGTCACCGCGCTCGTCGTATAGGGGCCGAGCCTGCTGCATTTTGGTTTGTTCCTGCATCGTCTCGAACAGTTGCCGACCGGCCTTGGCCTCAATCTCTTGGCCATCTCGACCTACCAGCACCGGAAGGCCATCGTTGAGGCTGTTAGTGATGTGTCCGATCCGATGGAAGACCACTTCAGTTGTGCCAAGCCATTGCACGCGGAACGGATAGGTGGTTTTCCAGTGAAGCTTCTCCAGCCAACCGGGTCTGGCGATATCGGGGTTAGGAGCCGTGGCCATCCGGGCCTGCGTGGACAAAACAGGTCAGCTGTGTCTACATCTGATATAGACGGCTGGTAATTTTGGAGGGGGGGAAAGAGGGGGGGCGGCCAGCGAGATGTTCGCTTGATGGCGAACCGATATGGATCGGGATGTTCTTGGTAGGCCGTCACTCACATATCCCTGGAATGCTTTAGAATGGTTGACCGAGAAGAAAAGAATGACGTTCTTGCATTGCTCAAAGGCAGTGACAAATGCATCACCGTTTTGTGGCTGTGTAGCCCATATTCCCTACAATAAATCACTCGTCAACCGTCGTGTTCATGCTGTGCATAGCACTTCAGGGGCTGGGATGCTCAAGCCATGAAGGCTGCTCGGTCACATACATCTAGCATGGATGCCCTAACATTGTCTTCACTGTAGGACTTCACGATGAAAAATCGGGTATCTGTTCCGATTTGGTGTCAATCTGTCAGCTTTGACAGCGATGATAGAGGGGAATAAACAAACCATCTTTTCTACCCAGCTCAAAAGGCACTGGTAGTCTCACAAGGTCACTGCCACGAGACTCGGAAAGCCTGGGTGGCCCTCGAGGATCCAGATCGTAGGGATTAGCCCTATCATGCGACCTTGTTCTGTAGGGAACATCAGCGATCATGGAACCTGGATGCGAATACCTTGGTCTATACTCTCGGGACGGAGAGAGACTCCTTCGAAAGGGACGTGCAGCCGAAGATCCAGGAAAATCGCGAAAGTCGCGAACACGAGGGTCGTTGTCATAGTCCCTAGATCGCAGCAGAGAGGGACCATGTGTGAAATCGTCTCCATCTCCGAGGTACCGTGCATTCCTAGAAGCAGGACGATAATAAGGGTCTTCCCTTGCCTCCTGGGATAATTTCTCCTCGTACCACGAGACTTGGTCGTCCATTCGCTGTATTTTGCTGCTCCGAAGTTCACTTGGCTGAGAAATATTGTCATCACGCACCCGCTTCTCCGCCGTGCGTGGGCTTGCTTCCTTCCATCCTAGGTAGGGAGCTGAGAAACTGCTGGCAGCTGGCCCAGACACCACTGACGGGCTGGTATCAAGGGACTTTATTGCTGCTGATAGACCGTGGAGGTTGTCACCATGAAGGTTGTCCAGTGCATCTTCCTCCAGTAACAGGCGTCGTTCGGCGTCGATTCTCATCTGCTCACTCTCGATGGCGGCCAACTTACGACTGCGTTGCAGTCTCTTGTTTCGGGCTTCGAGATTATTGTATCCCGTCAATTCAAGCCAGTCTTTAAGATCTCTGTCGTGCTCAAGGATTCGAGATAGGTCCGGATGTGCAAGTGACGTTGACTCGCTGGCTGTCGCAGGCGGCACATTCGTATCAAGAGTGATAATAGCTTTGCCCTTCACTCGATTGGCAGGTGCAATGTGTGTAGCTGCTGAGCTGGCAGCTGAAGGGTGCGTAAAACTAGGTTTGTTAATAGTGCCCAATATCTTCTCGCCTCCTTTTCCCACCACTTTGGCACCCATTGTGTCCTTGTTTTGTAAGGGCAGGACTGAGCTGGTAGACTGTAGTAAAGATTGCGAGCCCGAAGCTGAAGCTGTAGCCTTTGTGCAGGCTGAAGGGGAATATCTAGACTTCAGTCCTTTCGCAGATATTGAAGGTCTAGCGATGGATGCGGCCTGTGGGCCGTGTTTGGATAAATCAGCTTCTCTGTGACGCCCCTGTTCGAAAACATTCGCTCTCTGTCGACAAGCGATGTCAAAACTTAGCTTGCTGTGACCTTCACTTGGAAAGAGACAGGCTGGTTTTGGGAATGGTTCCTTTCCTCCAGTAACTTCAGGGGCGGTGTCAGATAGAATCGAAGATACGAGATCCTCAATGTCTTCTTCGCTTGCTTTGATCGGTGTCAGAACATCCTGAGGAAGTCTTGGTGATGAGAAGATAGGTGAACCTGAACACAAAGTCGAAGCGCCAGCTTTCTGGTCATTGAGTACTGGCTCGTTCGACTTTGGCTGTAAACTTGTCGAGGATTGGTCATCGCCACTTTGTGGACTTTGCTTTCGTGCGGCTTCTTTTTGGCTGCGGTTCTGTAGAAGTATCTCTTTGAGCTTGGCAGCTCGAGCATCAAGCTCATTCTTGTCCATGATGTCGAGGTCGGCCTTTAGTGGCGACGTCATTGTACACAAACAGGGTGGAATTCTCCTACCCTGCGAGCAAGCTCTCGGGGCTTGCTTAGAGTCAGGGTCGAGAAAGAGGACAGCCTAGAATGCAATGTTACTCGAGTGAGCCGGTGGCACTGGCTCCAAGCCAAGCTTGTGGGAAAATTGTGAAGCCTTGGTGGAAATGTACCAAAGCTTGGGTTGTCGAGTCGAAACCAAACGGAAATCGTGTGCCGATAGTTACACCTAGAAGCATGAAGCAGGACGATTTGTCTGAGCTCTTGCTTGCTTTGATGATAAAAGAGAGAATATGATCTGAGGATAAGTATCTTCCGTGAGAGGGATGTCGATTGGTAGATTTGGGACCGAGGAAATTTCTTGAGTTGTTACCGAGCCTGTCAGATCTGTTTGGAAGGCGCAAAGATGCAAGGCCGAGTGCGCCAAGCTACGTAGGCACCTTTCCTCGCGATGCGTCACTACGAGGGCGGAAAAAGTGTTCAAAATAAGGTTGGATGCTCAGGTAGTCTCAAGAGCGAAGCATCAAATGGAAATGACCAGAGTGCTGTAGGCAAAGATGGTGCGACTCCTCTCGCCGTGGCCAGAAATTCTCAACACATATCGTCTGCATGCAAAGTATGAGTGATGGCAGCAAGCTGTAGCGGAAACGGCTTGGCCGAATGACGCAAATTCCATACCCATCTTTTTCTTGCTGCAGGTACCCGACGCTGGTCAAGGCTTGAAAGGATGCTGATAGCATGGTGATCCTGGCGAGCAAGGAAATGTGACGACTCAAAAAAAAGATCAAGCCCATATGCCTCCAGAACACGTGACTCTTTGCTGGGTTGGTATTGTATAGCCAACTGCTTCTTGTTCAACTAAATTTATGGGATAGAGTCACTCGGAGCGAGTACGTTCCTTGCCTTGGTCACCCTTAGTTCAAAGTTCTGAAGCGATTCGTGTGGACCTAACAGTCAAAGATCTCATCACTGGTTCGGCACAAACCCGATTACTCTCCGTCATTAGGATATTATCAGACTTGAGTTGAGTTGCATAGAAGATATCCAAGAAATGCAGTCGTTCGGCCCTGGAACTCTCCGAGATGCAAGCCTAGGCCATTCTCCGAACGCTTGGGGCCGATGAGAACGAGTCGGCGTCTGGGTATTGTTGCCCATTTCCAACGACTGTGAGCCTCCAAAGTACCCGAATAGAGTTATAAAATGCATTATTATAGGCCTAATAGACCGCTTCCCCAGCCTATTTGATAAATACAGACCAAGTACTGAAGGGGATACCGTAGGAACATCCACGTAGATATGGAACCAGGGGCCCGCAGCCTAGGCACCATAGCCACTCACAATATGCTCATACTTGGCTACTTCGATAGGAATGAGTGGTTTATCATGTGATGTAGCTTAATGTTAAGACATGTCGCCTGTTATTCTGCCTTGGTTCGATCAAAAACTCCGTGTGAGTTATCTGAGAGCCAGTCGAATTGGCCGGTATAGCGAATCCCCCCTAATGTCTGGTGAGGTGAAGGCATACCAACCATCTGGCTTGAATGAGCAACGTTACTTAAATAACGGTGCGATTTACCCGCGGATGAAGGCGGGTAGTGCGAGGCATAGAGCCCGGTGACTCGAGCCATGGCTTAGGGGCCGGATCACGGCCAGGATAAAGTCTACCAGAAGTCCTTAAGGCGTCCCGGGCCGCACAGCGGCTACAAGCAATTCCACCTCTTGATTCGACGACTCAGCAAGCACTCTGGGGAGAAATCATCGAGAAAAACAGCGTTCCCCAAACCCGGGACGAGGGAGGAGACGAGTGAGACTCGTTCATGTCCGCCTCTGTCGCATGCTCTCTCGTTTCTGGTGAGGCCGATCGGGAGGATATTAGGCGAAGAGATATCTCATCAGAAGCCTCTCAAGCATGCCTTTGACGCTCACCGCCGTCTTCTTTGCGGCGGTGGTTCTGGCCCTCAATCGAACCGATCCCCCTGCGGGTTGCATAACTGTGGCTAAGTCAGGAGGCCACTTCAATACCATACAAGCGGCGATCAATTCCCTTTCCACTACCACCCAGTCCTCTCAATGCATCTTTGTCGGACCCGGAGCGTACACGGAACAGGTGCTAGTCCCTCCTCGTGCAGGAAAGCTGATCGTATACGGGAGCACAAGCAATACGGATGGATATGAGGGGAACCAAGTGACCATCACAGCCAATCGGAGCCAGGCCGACGGGGTATCAAATGACGAAACGGCCACTCTTCGTGTGAAGGCGACAGACTTTCGCATGTACAATATCAACGTGAACAACGGACATGGTCCTGGGAGCCAGGCAGTCGCATTGAGTGCGTACGCCAATAGTGGCTACTACGGATGTGCCTTCACGGGATTCCAAGACACCCTCCTGGCGAATGAAGGCGCTCAGCTCTTCGCAAACTGTCTGATCCGGGGCGCCACTGACTTCATATTTGGCCAACACTCGCCTGCATGGTTCGAGAGGTGTGACATACGAGTGTTGGCTGCGAAGACTGGGTACATCACAGGTACGTAGGAGCAACATCTGAAAGGAAACTCGAGTAGGGAATGGGGACGACGGGTTCAGGCCCAACTTGCCCCCACACTCCTCTTCCTCTGCCTTACCCTCCCTCGTCTTCATCCCTGACACCTCTAAGCTCGCCCCCCGTTGCCTCTCAGACAGAGTCCCTCGCTCAACTAGTGTCGACTAACAACGTCCGTTTACTTTCTTTCCCAATCCCCTAGCCTCGGGACGGTCCTCTTCTAGTGATCCAAACTACTACGTCTTCAACCGCTGTGACGTCGCCGCCGCCATGGGTAGCAGCGTGAGTAGCGGGACCTACTATCTCGGGAGGCCGTGGAGCCAGAATGCGCGCGTGGTGTTCCAGCATACCAGCATGAGCTCTGTCATCAATCCCGTGGGGTGGCATGTCTGGAATAGCGGTGACGAGAGAACAAGCAATGTTCTGTTTGGCGAATTCGCAAACTCAGGCCCCGGCGCATCGGGGACTCGGGCAAAATTTGCGACCAAGCTGGGCTCTGCCGTGTCTGCCGAGTCGATTCTCGGTTCTGGCTACTCCAGGGAAGGATACTTTGACTCTAACTTTATGTCATGAGGAAGGCGATTGGCAGAGGAGGGCGAAACTCATGGGTGGCTAAAGGCGTAAAGCACAAATTCTCCGGTCATGCACCGGACAGGAGAGGGTGATAAGACTAGGCGCTTGCTTCTGTGTAGGCCAGGAGGAGAGTCTGGACGATCTAGAACTACATCTTTGCTTTTCTCAAGAGACGTCCTTATTTGGGCCCCGAGAGGAGGGAACCTAAACACAGAGGTCGGGCCGCAGGGCATATCAAGCGTAGAGACCCTGCGCTCCCCCGCCAGTGACGGGACATAGCTTCGCATCGCGTCATGGCCTATCTTTTCACAAGTATGCCGATCCTTGTATGTCTCAGTAGCTCATTTTTGCTTTTGTCGTCCTAAACGCCACAGAGGGGTCAAGCATCGAGGGAGAAAAGGCCATCACTGGTTAGAATACGTATCTCGGTATCATTGCTTTTTCCCCCTCCTCCCTACCTTTGCGTATAGACATAGTTTTTACGTAGCATTTGTATCATCTGGAGGCTCAGTACCCCCATGCCCATACCAACGTACGGTATACTCTCAGATGCTTTTACCGATAGAGAGCGTTCCGCTACCAGACACATCGACCCGCTTCGTCGATCGATCCAAGATACGATATGGCGTTAACGAAGTATAGCATGGCGGCATATCAGGATCTGTATCAGACGGTTCAGAGCCACCTAGCTACCTCGCCAACCAGTAAGCGAGCTGCCAGCATGACTGAGGCAGGAGATAGAAGACAAACCCATGAGGAAGGCATCACCCCGTTTTGTGAGGCTGAAATTTGGAGAAAAGGGGAGCGAGGCAGGCGGACAGAGCCAGCGATAACAGAACGGCCCCCAAGACAGCACAGGAAAAAGAAATGCGTGAAAACGTAAAATCTGAGAGCGCCGCCAGGATTATGGCGTCTTGTTATCCTTACCGTGAGGTCTCCTCTGGGCATTACTATATCGGAAAGCCACTCCTCTAAGACACCACAGCCAACCATGTTCTCGTGCAACCCTCCCTTAGGTCTCTCAGGTCCTGCACCGCATTTACTTGGGGACCAGACTAAAAAAGGAAATTTTGATGCCTTGTGAATTATAGCCAATCATCGTCGATGCGATATTCCATTATCTTGAGCCCGAACCTCTCAGCTGTCTCGAGGTGAGATCTATAGAGGCTCCTTATAGGCATGATCGACGGCGGTAAGGTCCTTTTGTTTAAATTTTGCTACTTCAGAGCAAGCCACGCGAGCCTGACCGAGTTATACCTGGTAGTATCCAGCCACTCAGCGACGTATAGATGCTCACATGCCCACATACTCATATCAAGCAGAGTATACATGGCTCTCAGGATGTGCCGTATGTGCAGCCAGCCCCAAGAACTGTCCCCTATGACCTGGGAAGTCCCAACGTTGGTTCCACCGCGATACTTCCTCGGGACTTGCAACTACACGGAGACCTACACTTGCCCATGACGGTGCCAAGAACTGGGTACTTACACGATGCTTGGATTAAGAACAAATAGGAGTGATGGCACGAGAACACTGAGTACCAAACTCGATGCAAACCTGGTTGTCTGTCTCCATTCTCATCGGATACTTGGGATACCACGCATCTTCTCATATTACTATATAACACCACTTCTCCGCCGTCCAAACTTGAGTCTCTATTGCGTGTTGTTTTATTTCTCAAACACATCTCTACTCATTCTTCCGCCTTCCATGAGCAACCAATGACTTCGCCTATCAACAAATCACGGGTTAAACACCTGCCAGGCTGCTCAATCTCAAATAGATCGCGTCCCTCTGGGAGCGTGGTACCCACGGCCCCCTCGTCGAATTTACCTGAGGGTGTCTATGAAGTCTCACCTGGTCCAGTAAGTTTTGACGTGTTTTAACATTGGGATGGGATGAGCAGTCCTCGACTCAGTCTCTCGCTAACTTTGCTTCAAGCAGACAGGCAATACCCGGAGTGATACAGAGGTGTGGACTATCATCCACAACGGCATAGAGCGTGTTTACATGGTACCGAGTAACAGAGGATCTTCAACTGTACCCTTTATAACCTATCGTGGTTCTATTCCTCCTGCTGCCTCGACTGTTCTCTCCTCTTCCTCACAGCCAGGACGAGACCAAGCCCACGGAGGAAGCTCGCCAGAAGCTGCTGAAGTCCGAGCTCCAGATGAGGCAGCTCGAGAAGATCAACCAGGATCTCCGAGAGAAAGTGGAGGAGAGCAGAGAAACTCCCGTTGAGCTCGTGAGACACTACCATGAAACGGCTACGGCGCATAGCACGCTGCTACCCAAGTTCGTGGAACTAGACATCGCACGCGAGGCAGCACAATCGGAAAACGTCCTCGACAATCCTCTCTCAGCCGAGCACTCCACTAATCACATCTTACGAATCAACGACCACGAGAAATTCTTCGCAGATGGCTCAATCTCCTTCAACGTATGCAGCAGATGCAAAATACCCAGAGTCGACTCTGTACCTGTATTGCTGGATACCGGCAACCAGGACGGTGGAAGTAAACCCAGTCTCGCCAGCGAACTTCGCCCGCTATTCAGTCTAACGCAGTGCTGCGTGCAAGCCGTCTGCGCCAACTGTTTCCTGTCCACCGTTATCGATGAAATTGGGAAGCGATGGCTGTTCAACCTCAGATCAACCCACTGGCTGCCCTGCCCAGGACCCGACTGCAGCAGATGTCTGCCCATTTCCAGCTCGCACGAGCTCGCTGCTGTGTTGCGTGCTCTCAAGGACGACAAGGTAGAAGACCACGTCCGGATCTTCGAGACCTATACTGAGATTCGCCGAATCCTCTGCGACACCCCTCAAGATTTTAATACGAAGGGGCTCGAACTGGCCGCGAAACTCCACCATCAGCTGTCCAAGCCGGGCCATTTCCATCCTTGTGACATCCTCCATGGGCTTCCCTTGGACATTCGGTTTCTTCTAGTCCGCGAGGCTGGCAGCACTAATGCTCTCGAAGTTCCTCTCCTCCGTCGAATGATGCTCAGGACTCGACCTGCCTTGACAGAGCCGAGAGATCGGCGGCCTGGTCGGCGCCACCGCAAAGCTTGCACCGACAAGTATGCAGACGTTGCCTCTATGGCTTCCTAGGACAAAAGGCAGATCAAAACAGGCCATCAACAACTTCACCACACAGTGAAAGGACAACACTCAACCCCTAACTGTTCTTTACTAGCTTCCCCCCCAATACGGACAAAATCACGGGCCTGCGTCAGATTTATGTCATGACTGTTTGCTTTACATCCAAAATTGTGAATCGACGTTGGATGGGACAGTTGTGAAACTCGTATTGCCAACGGCTGTCCGCACATCGACATACCTGAAGATATGGGAAGCCTTTTCTGGGGATCGACTTTTGAACCGCACTATTCTTTCTTTCGTTGCTTCGGCTTATTTGAGGAGGATTTATAAACCCTCGAGAGTGTTTGCGGTACGGATAACATGACGGAAGAATCTGCGATGTGTTTCCCACGCACTGCTCTTCTCTATGCGGATTTTCCCTCCTTTCCTTCGTTCCAGTCTGTTCCTTTTTCTCCTCCTATCGCCCGATTGGTCTCTTTATATGTATGTGTTATTTGATGCGTTCTCTATTTTCCCTTGCGTGTTGCTTTTCAGACTGTTGGATAGGAATCCGGACGTTGGTCAGGAATGAAATGTTCGGCCAGGCTGTTGTTTCCCTCTCTCCTTTTTTGTGTTTACTTCCCACTTCTTTGTTATGCTTTAAATAAATAAAAAAGCTTAAAAATCGAATCCAGTATTCTTATGTCTTCTCTATCAAAACATGACGGTTCATCAGCTTATTTTGCCCAATAACTTTTACTACGGCCTGTAACTTGCATTTTGTTCTCTTCTTCCGCTGAATTTACTGTTAGGAAGTGAGGCACGGGTCGACGAGATATCATGTCCTCAGGCGGGCGTCTGCCTAGCAGCCGGCATGTGAATCCAAGCTCAATTGCAAGACTAGATCGAGATACGCCCATCGACTTAAAATCTACATGTCTTGATCCGACCGTCCGACTCAGAGAGCAGCGGATACAGAGATAGAGAATTCAAAGCTACGACGTGATACTCTCGAAATTGTAGCCAAAGCATAGCTCAAGATCAGCCCAAGATAGGGAACGACTTCAAGGCTGAGCCTTCCTACTGGCTCCTACCGACAACTTGGGACGGTATTGACTAGCACCCGGCTGCTTTACAAAAGGCATGCCCCCTAGGCTACCTGTCATGCATGCCGCATGCTGAAGAAAACCACGTGAACTGGATGAGATCTGGCGGCGTTATCAACTCTACCAAAGGGGCAGAGTCCCATCTTCCGTGCCCAATCCAGGGGCCAATTCGACAAGAAGCATTGGATACACAAGTCTCGGGGTCTAGGTACTACTGGTTTGGATAATGACTACCCAGTTACAATATCGATTCGAGTAATTGGAAGCTCAGCCGACATACAATCTCTGCCTCCCGTTGATCATGTAAACCGTGAGCAAGATAAGTACTCGTACATAGACTCATACCGTTCAAACTGAACTGAGGATTGTCTTGCGAGATTGGATCGTCGTCATCGTGATCTCGACCTACGGTGTAATATTGAAATGAGATGACACCGCGACTGGAAACAGAAACCATGACAAAAGAAGCTTATCAATATTGCCCTCTCAACAAACGCCATGTAACACTAGGATCTTGTTCGGCCATTAATTATCTTGGAGTCGAGCCAAGATTCCCGGCTCTGCCAGGGTCTCTGCGCGAACTACCAAAGTTCTCTCTTTTTTTTCTCCCCAAGTGCCGACCCTCCGCAGTCCTTTGGTTCCCTCCTCCCCACTACTACTCACTCATAACGAATGCAACGCCAAAAAAAACTAAGCGGCTGCAGCCAACGTTCTCCGCATCAGCGGCAGGCCGAGCAGGGCTGGTTCTGGCGGGCGGTTGGCGGTGGGTACAGTACCACCCAGAGCGACCCAGAGCGATCCAAGCCCCCATCATCGGATGGTCCAAGCTTCGGCAGAACCTCCCGAGTCCAACGTCCACAATATATTAGCAGAATAGAGAGACGTCCTAGATGTGTGGGCAGGAGACCGCTGGTTCGTTTGCGTCACAAGGCTCTTTCTTTAGCAAGAGGAAGGGTGGGAAGAAAAGGGGGAATAGGAACGAGAAAAGTAAAGAGAAGAGGTCGATGCGCAAACCAGCCCATGCTCGTGGTAGATCTGCTCTTCCCCAGGGCGAGAGTGTCGATGCACTGACGCATGGTGACAGCCCTTTCTGGGTTCTACAGTAGTTCTGGATTCGCTAGGCGCTTCGAGAACGGACATGGTTTACCACCCGGACCGATCAAGATAGCCCTCTCTTTTCCCCTCTTACGTCCCTATCAGTGTGCGCTGCGAAATAACACCAATATTGGCCAAGTCTGTGCAATCGAGCGAAATGCGAAATTTGAGAGTGCGACTCTGCGCCTGGCGCCGCCGGGGTCTTCTGTTAGGCCCATCGACCTTACTGCGCTGAGCTTTGCTAGCTGG
>FTAH01000274.1_pt1 | contig 15853 bp, 16 predicted proteins | sample 1639051 | NCBI WGS metagenome assembly FTAH01 (sample SAMEA3914812, study PRJEB12502) | metagenome | biome: forest; material: soil | place: Canada | collected 2011-07-07 | depth 0.1 m | reverse complement strand
CTATAAGACAATGTAGAAAGTCTTACTGAAGTCTGTCTCAGTTTTGCCAGAGGCAGTTGGGCCATAACACTGGTGGCCTCCAGCAAGTAGCAGGATGAATTGAACCGAAATAATGACTGCTAGGATACTAGTCGAGAGAATACATGCTATGGACGAATTCTTGGTCCCTGGGATAGAATTATCTTTTGATAGCAAGCTTCTACATCTTTCGTCGTCCTCATTATCATCCCAGGAGTCCTTATCAAGCGGCGGAGGCGAGTTTGTTGAATCGTTGAAAGCCATCTGTCTCTCACCATGTACGGATAGGTTCTTGGGTTTTTTATCTTATTCGTTCAAGAATATGTCTCCTTTCCAGAGCGATGGAATCCCAGTCTTTGCACCATGCCCATAGAACTCAATTTGAAGACACACGGGAAGAACTTGTTTTTTTTGTAGCTTAAGAGGTAGAATGCTCGTAGACCCTGAAAGAACCCGGAGCTAACGTTCGAAAGGACAAGCTTGACTGTATCCTCGACATATCCTGTTGGTCAACGCCACAACGTTGCATCCATCTCAGCTGGCACCAACAACTACATCCACATCAGATGTTGGTACTATTGAAACCAACGCCAAGACCCACTCCATTTCATCTCCGTATGATTCCCCACTGCTAAGTACCTACCAGGTACTGATCTCAGATGCTCATCCTAGTCGATAGACCTCCGGGGATACTTCACGCGAACCTTCCACCTCCTCCAAGGACTTCGCGGGGTATATTCCAACAAGTCCCCATATATTTCAAAGTTGAAATAGGCAAGTGCGCTGACGTTATGCATCCTATGTCCCATTCTCATGCCAGTGCTTGGCAGTATCGCCTACATTCCTGAAATCTGGTGTTGGACTTGCAAAATGAGGGAAACAGTGGGGTGACGGCTACGAGAATTACTGGTCGTATGATCGCGGTGGTTATATTGCTAGGTTAGTTGATCGACAAAATCAACAACTATCCCGAATACCACAGCTAATGTTTACCTGTGAATAGTTTAGATCTGTTCCATACTCTACATTACCTAAATCTTATCAGGATGCAATTACACCCGGAGTATTATAACGATGCAAGCGGAGCCGGCTTTTCTCACAATCGAACAGAGCATGCATTGGTCCACAACGGTGGGAGTCAATCTGATTCATCGCTCTGGACAACTATTACTGACATTTTCCTGGTTTTAGGTCACTGCATTGACCAAATTAGGCAGTATATCGTGTGTGCTGGGGGCTTGACTGTGATCGGGACAAAGTATTATGCCTCAGTAGATCGTAAGTACGTGCTTAGCGACGTCCCCCATACATGCAGAAACTTCAAAAAAATTCGAGAATAGACCTGGGATAGATACAACGGTAGTTCATCTGTAAAGGCCGCCCAGAGTTCAAACCCTAAGCCAAAAGTATCCGTTTAATCACACACTTTCGGGAAATTCTGGCTCCCCCAGAAAGGGAGCATGAAACCGCGATGTATTTGGCATGGTCTATCTGGAACCATAATTAAAAGGGTTCTCCATGGTGATTTTTTTTCTCAATTTTTCGGTTACCAAACTTGGGTGGCCGTGTTTTCTTGAATGCATTTGGTTCCTCGTATATTCGCCACAAAAGTCGCTACGTCACTCTAATCTGAGTAATTGCACCCCTGCTTAACCCTGCTTCCTCGCCCCTCATTAAAATTAACGCGGCGATGGACAGCAGCTAAGTGCATATAAACCCCTCAATCCTGCCCTTTTACTTATTTACCCTTGAACCACAAAAGTCTCCAGCAATTACCTTATACCAGTTGGCACATTCCGGGAGCACGCCACGACTAATAACTTTGAAGAGCCAAGATGGCATTCCATACCTTGAGCCGTGATCTTCCTCAAATTCCACCTGTCTTTGACGCAACCCCTAAATCGCTGCTCGGCGACGCACGAAGCCTGGTTGAACGTACTCAAAAGGTCTGGGAAGACATTGTGAAGGAAGTAACGACTGAGTCTGCTACTTTCGAAAATGCCATCAAGCCAAGCATTGATGATGAGAACTCACGACTGAATTCGATTCGCATTCTGAAATTTTATGCGTCAACGTCTCCATCCAGAGCTTTACGGGACGCCTCCAGTGCCATTGGAACCATATTTACCGATTCGGAGGTAGATTTGTTCTCACGCACGGATATCTTCGCACTCGTAAATGCTGTGGTGATTCGAGAGTCCAAGGGTAATGTTCTTGATGCCGAATCTCGCAATTATCTTGAGAAGCTGCATCTCAAATTCAAGCAGAACGGTTGTGGTATTACAGATCCAACACTCAAGTTGCGCTTTGCGGAGTGCCAGAAGCGTCTGAAAGACCTGGAGCGCCAATGCAACCAAAATCTGCACGAGGAGAAAGCAGGCCTGTGGCTTACACATGAGGAGCTAGAGGGTGTGCCATCCAGCCTCATGAGCCGATACAAGCAAGGGGAAGGCGAGTTCGACGGCTATTTTTGGGTTGCTACCAAAGTGCCACAGAGCAGCCCTGTCATGAAGCATGCTACTAAAGAGAACACAAGAAAAAAGATGCTCTACGCCATTCAAAATCGGATGCCTGAAAATGTCACACTTTTCAAAGAACTCGTGCTCTTGCGAGATGAGACAGCACGAATTCTTGGCTATCCTAATCATGCGGCGCTAAAGATGGCAAACAAAATGGTCAAGCAGCCCGAGATCGTGGAATCGTTTCTCTCTGAGATCAGAACACGTCTAATCCCTCGTGGGGCTGCATATGCTGGCGAGTTGCTAGATCTGAAAAGAAAGGATATTGCAACTCAAGGAACCGCTAGTGATCAGATCTACCTTTGGGATCAATCCTACTATGCACATTTGCTGGACGAGACTCAAGAGACGCCTGATACAGCAGTTTCCGAGTACTTTGAATTGTTCACAACATTGAGGAAGTTGCTGCAAATGTTCGAGCATCTTTTTGCGACTCGGTTCGAACTCATTACACAAGAGAATCAATACGAGTTGGGCAACGGCAAACCACTCATCTGGCATGAGGATGTACTGATGTTTGGTGTCTTTAACTCCGAAAGCGAAGACTTTATGGGCTATGCATACTTTGATTTTTATCCCCGAGAAGGCAAATACACTCACGTCGGTCATTACTCTCTCCAGCCAGTAAGTTTTGTTCATCGAATTGATGCCATCGCATCTCGTACTTACGATGCATCTCGCAGAATTTCTTGCAGCAAGATGGAAGCCGTCATTATGCATCTTCAGTCTTGGTCATGAATTATAGCAATGTGACCGACCATCCGACACTTCTCAACCTCCAAGAGGTCGGTAAACTATTCCATGAGATCGGTCATCTGATCCACGCTTTATGCACTGAGACGAGATATGCGGCTTCTCAATATGTGGATAGAGACTTTGTCGAGGCTCCTAGTCTTATGTTCGAGCAATTCTTTTGTATGTGATCTTTCTCGGCCTGCGAGGTGATACAGGGAGCATAGGGCTAACATTTCCAATTGAAGGGCAAAAGGACCACATAAAAGACGTGTCCTTCCACTATTCACACATCTCGTCCCAGTACAAGCAAGTCTGGGAGGCGTCCTTGACACATAAACAAAAACAGTGTGCTGATAGCATCCAACCAGAGGCGCAGCTCCAAGATGACGTTGTTGCTCTCCTGGAAAAACAGTCTACTAACTGGAAAGGTTTACGTGAGCAACTCAAGGACGTGTTCTTTAGCACATTCGATATGCTCGTCCATAACCCGAAGTCACACGAAGCATTAAAAGCTCTAAATCTGGCAGAAAATTTCAACCGATTAAAAACCGAGATCTACAATCTCGCAGGAGGCGAAGCTGTTGGCGACGGCTGGGAGTGGGGGCATGGCGAAGCTGTAGGTCTTGACCTCTTCGCCCTAGCATCGGTGAGAATGGAGTAAATATTAACGAGGGATATTTCAATAGGTATTCCGCAATATCATCAACAATTACGATGCCGGCTACTACGGCTATGTTCTGTAAGTCCTTGAGTGTTAACGTAAGTGTTGAAGAATGCTAATAAACGGGCTTTTAGTGGCAGAGTTTTTGCTTTAGATATCTTTGACGCTGGTTTTAATCACGATACAATGAGTAAAGAGAGCGGACGAAGATATCGTGACATAGTTCTGCGACCCGGCGGTTCTCAGCCGGAGATGAAAACCTTGACCGATTACCTGGGCCGGCAGCCCAGCACCAAGCCTTACTTTAAGTATCTTGGTATCGAGACTGGGGACGACGAGCGCAGCACTATGTGATCAAGATGTAAATCCAGTGGTGGACCCCAGTTTAGAAACAATCCTATATTCTCGAGATAAAATAAATAACCATTGCTTATCTTTACTTTCTCGATTTTATTTTTAAGTAATGTTTAAGGATAATATAGGGGAAAAGGTAAGTTGTGATAATGTTAAATATTATAATTTATCTTTTCTGGTAGTGTATTGTATTTTATTAAGTAGTGTGTAATATGCTGTATTAGTCTATATTCTAAGAAGCTATTATTAGGCAAGTAAAGTGCTGATTAAATCCACCCCTGTATAAGCACCCAGCAGGTCATGCTGAAGTGCGGCTGTAGGGTTAGCGACCGAGGCAGGTAGACGAGACAGCTCGTCGAGTAGGGACGCCGGCAGAACCACAATGCTAACTCCATTGCGCACTATTGAAACGCAGAATTTTTGAACTGAAGAGAAGGCACAGCGTATCCCCCTACGCCAGTCATGAGTCCAAAAGGCAGCATGAAAAGACCATATACTGGCTTAACGTACGTACCTTGAGATAGCCCTATCGGATGATCTGGACTGCTCTTCCGGTGTAGAGCAGATTGAGCAAAAACGACGGTGTGAACTTCATTGAGCTACCAGCTAGCGGATAGCTGCCCTGCTTCTGCACAACTCTTTTCGTTGATAGCGCATCGAAGACAATGAGAACAACTGTCACGCTCTTTGGCTTAGAAGATCGCGTACGAACAGGCTCTGTTGGTTGTTTTTAGGAAGCTCGCCAGGGAGCTTCCAGGCTATCTAGCTATCTATAGAAAAGTGGGTACGGAGCTCCCATTGATCCGTAGCTCAATTGAATCGGAGTCAGCCGCCTACCACCTGTTGCCATCTGCGCGACAACAACGCATAGCACAGGTAGCGCCTGGCAGGTAGATCGTAAAGCCTCGTGAAGGGGAGCACCAGTGAACATCCAAGAGGACTTCATGTCGCTGAGAGATGGCGTGATATAGTTCAAAGGGAATGTCAAGGCACTCAAATCTTTTGTCCCGCTGGAGGTCGATAGAGCTTAAGCCTCGGACGAGTGCTTCAAGTGCCACGCATACCACTTCGACAATTCCCGAGATGAATTACCATCTACAGCAGCCTCTCTGTCCACTCAATGAAGGGAATGATTGTGCCGCAGAACTTCCATACTTGATCTCAATTCCCCACATTGATGTCTCATCGGAAACACCTAGAAGTGCACTTGGACTATATCACATGTGAGAATAGGAACACAGAGCAACCAAGAAGGCGAGGAAGAGTGCGGTGGGCATATCTCCTCTGTATGGTACGGGGGTATTATTATAACTATACTTTGGTAGGCTGGCGGAGCATTCTGTCATTTGTTTTACGCATCGGCTGAGGCGCTCGGGCTTCCTGCGTCAGAACCAACTGCCAGCTCTGGGGGTCACTGCTACTTTGTCATAGCCGCTGCCTAGCTCGTACATCGGCAAAAACCTCGCACTGGAGGCAATTAAGACTATGATGGCTCATCATTCGAGCTACACCTCGGGTGCCGGGCGCGTCGCGGGAGGTGGTCTTTCATAGACTAAGAATGATTATACCACCAATATCTCGTTACGGTGCGTGCGGCACAAACCAGGCAAAGTCAAAACGGAATGCAAGGGGGGCCCCAAGACCTGACTTAGGTTATTTCCGAGTACTTCTTTCTGAAGTGAGATTTCGAGCTCGGCTTACCAAGTCACAATGGGCGGGGGTTGTCGGAAGGTCCGAAGTCAGACGGGTGTGTCGAGAACCTCCAGCACTCGCCCGCCTGGACGGATCTGGTCGGAAAGCGGGCAGTCGGACCGTTGCGTCGGGCATTCCCGCCGATCACCCACCTTAGGCAAGAGCAGCGGTTGCCTTGGCGCGACCCCAGAACAGGGCTTACCTACCAAGAGGTGTCGGCATCATGGTTTGAGACACATGGTTCATCATCTCGTCCCTCGAATAACGTTATCCACCAGCGATTTCAGCTTTAGGCCAAGTATTTGCTATGCGTCCGCCGCTAGTCCCGCATCCACCGCAAAGTCCGCCACAAGTCTGCTCCGTACGCGCCTAGACTGATCCCATCACGCCTTGCATGATTCAGCAGGAGCATCTAGATGCCTTCCTATGCGACGGTACACCCGCCGTTCTTAGGTCTTGAAAGGCAATTCTCCTCTTCGTTCCCGCGTGGCCGTGTTAATTTGGGCCGGACCTCTCTTTAGGGACTGCATCTGGGCAATCCAGCATAGCCTCTCTCGGCCTCCCTGGAGAAGTCTGTGATACTATCATCAGCATTGCTGTCAATCCCGATGAACACTTCATGGCTAACTAACTATCTGTGGAGGCATAAGAAACGCAGCCCAGGTCCTCTGGCTTTATTCCTCGCGTCCGGACAGTTGTATCAGGAAGCTGCCCCAATTTTCTACCAAGAGCCTTACTTCTTGAACACCGCCTGGAGTCTTGCAAGCACGCGCTCTTTCGTCAATTCTCCGTCTATGTTGGTTAAGCCCTATACAGGAACTGCAGCTCACGCTTTAGATTTTCGAAGGAGCCGATCACTTCGGGATTTGGAACTTAGGCCCAGACGGCGGTACACAGTATTCTGTTTAATTAGAAAATTATTGCTCTATTAATTATTCTCACTTGTTCTCTGCGATCAAACATGGCCACACCCTCCGGTAGCAAGTGGAAGATTCGGCACTTATTGTTCGAATCTTGAGCCAAATCGCTCAGAAAGGAGGAAACGAAAAGATGGAGATGAAAGCGACTGTACCTATACAAGGCAGTACTCGCTTGCCAACCGCGTTATATATATATTTTTTTTAATTCTTTGGTCGGTTCTCCCGGTAACTCAGCCCCTTTACGGTTTATCAGCTCCATCCGGGTTCTTGAGCTCGAGCAGCAGCTTCCCCGTGTTCGTTCCTTTGAACAGGTCAACGAGGGCCTACTCAGCGACCTTGAGCCCGCCCTTGACGACAGTCTCCTTGCGCTTAATCTTGCCCTCGTTAGGCCATCGGGCCAGCTCCTTCCTGGCGGCGGGATAATCCTTAACGTGATCAAAGACGACAAACCCCTGCATACGTATCCGCTGGAAAACAACGTTGGTGGCGTTCCTGAGGCCCTCGGGCTTGGTAGCGTTATACTGGCTGATTCCGCCGCACATGACGAAGCGGGCATCCTTGGCGGCCTGGCCGAGGGCCATGTCCAGGTGGTCGCCGCCGACGTTGTCCCAGAAGACCTCGATGTAGTCTGGAGTGGCGTCCTCGAACTTCTTCCGGAAGTCCGAGCTCTTGTAGTTGAGTCTCACGTCGAAGCCCAGCTCCTCGGTCAGCCAACAGACCTTGTCGTGGCTGCCGGCGATGCCGACGACGCGGGCGCCTCGGATCTTGGCCAGCTGGCCGACCAGTGATGCCCTGGGGTTGACTGCAGAGGGTATTACGGGATCGTTGTACATATTCACACCTGTCACCGCCATCCGCGGACTCTACATGCCAGAGACGGAGCCGAAACGAGACAGCAATTCTTCCGTCGCTGCGATCAAGTGCTGAGTGTCATCGGATACGACTGGCTTTGCTCCCGTGACTCTTGGCCTGCAGTAGGACTCGGTATCAATAGTTTGTCGATCAATTCCGTAAACAGCCGGCGCCAGTGGCGCTGGTACCACCATCCCACGTAGCAGACGACTATAAGAAGCACGATGGACGAAATGCCGGTGGCCATCCAGTACTTCCTGGCGTACGTGATCGCCTCGGCCGAGTGGGTCGAGACCTGGAAGAAGAAGTCGCCTCGCGCCCAAGCCGTGATAGGCATGAGGCACTTGCAATTCCGATAGACGCCGACCAGCTGGAATATTGTGCCGAAGATGGCCGTGAAAGCGGACCCGATCACGCCGAATACCGTGAGGAGCGCCATGCCGGAGGGAATCTGGAACCCGTGAGAGCTGCTGCTGGTGGTGCTGGTGGTGCTGGTGATGGCCGTCGAATCCTGGCCTTCCTCGCTCTTCCCTACCTCCCCGATCCGATGCCAGAGATTAAATTGTTGGTCGTTCCGAAAGTCCCAGAACCAGATTGCCGAGAGCCAGATCTGAAATAAAAAGTAGATCAAGAATGTCGCACTGCGGCAGGAGAGTCCGATGCTAGGGGTATAGAACGAGGTGAGATAGGCGAGTACAAAGGGAATCACGTTGAGGATGGCGGCGTGGATCAAGAGCCAGACCCATTGGAATGTGCCAATATTCGGCAAGGAATCCGGGATCGGGGCGCTGAAATCCAAATGCTCCGGCGCGTAGCCGTACTTATCTCGGAGCTGCTGAGCCCAGTTCTCTACGGGGTGCCACCAACCTTCCGCCGGCTGCCCCGCGCCGGGGCAGTACAGCCGTTGGATCTTCTATATCCACTTCCTCTTATTGCGGCCGCGCTCCCACATCCACACCGGCTGGTATACCGCGTTATAGACGGGGCCGTAGGGACGGAGGAAGAAGCTCTTAACTCCTTCAATGGCCGTCACCACAATGCTCTCGCTCTTTACCTCCCAGGTTTCAACGCCAGAGAATATCGCCTCGAGCGTATTCGGATTGTTACCGGCCAGGAGGCAGCCGCTGACCATGGCGACGTGGGGGATTATCATCCACCACTCTCCAAAGGCCATGGCGTGCGCTGTATCATTGTCCCCTAGCATGTTGAGGTTTCCGAAGATGGAGAAGAGAAACGAGCCGAGAAAGAAGACGATCGCAGCTCCGATCGTTGCCCCAAAGTCCGACTGGCATCCCAGCATGGATTTGAGCCTCACATGCGTGCTCTGCCGCACGGAATCCATCGCAGGGCGGTTGCTTATCTGAGCAGGATTGTCGGGAATAAGAGCCACCAGGCGGTAGATATCATCCCAGGCGGATCGCTCGACTTCCTCCTCGGCCTGGCCTGGCGTCCGGCCGGGCGGTGTCTCCGTCAGATCCAAGTTTCCCACAAGGACGCCGTACATGAGATGGATCCTATGGCGGAGTGCGTGGCCGTCGTCGCCGAGCGGCTTGCGTACGGCCTTCTCCAGCGACTCGATCACGAGCCGGTCAATGGCTGCTTCGTAGAGACCGCTCAGGATCATGGGTGATGCTACGGCAAACACGACGGCGAGCCAGATGATAGTGTCTACGAGGGCAATCAGCGCAGCTACAGAGCCGCGTAATGTTATCTCCACGAAGACAAGCAAGGCGTAGATGACGAGAGTCGCCAGCTGAACGAGAAATTTGACGGGGTGCCATAGGACGCCCGTCCTCACGGATTCGGGCCTAGAAGTGCTACCGCTGAAGATCCTGACTACCGAGGTGCCCCAGCTACTCGTGCGTCTTTCCGGAGGGGGCTTGATTACGAGGATCCGTCTCATCAGCTCTCGCCAGTGCTCGCGTAACTCGGGGATGTGGTCTCGAAACAGACCATCTTTGATCGCAAGTGTCCGCTTCCTCGGGACCTATATATCGTTTTTCTGTCAGCTAGAGTAGAGCACATAGTTTAGACGCGAGAAGAACAAAGGCATCCATACGTTCAGGCAGAAGACAGCAGCGGGGAGGATAAAGCCTGCGAACGGCTGCACCCACTGGGTCAAGATCGTGCTGGACGAGACTTGCCAGCCGCCGCAGTTCGACACACACCACGAGTATGGGATCTGCACGACGGGGGCTCCCGCAGCGCTTCCGTTGTAGGTGGCTCCGCAGGGGAAGACGGTATCGAAGAGCGCGCTCGGGGACAGAGTGATGAACGGATGGGCAGGATTAGGCGTCACTTGGCCGTCGACCACTTGGTACGAATCATACACCGCTTGCAGGCAGCATCTCGTAAAGTTCTGCCCACCAGCAGGGTTGAGCTTGAAGGGTCGCTCGAGATCGCCCAGCTCGGTGAAGTAATCGGCGAGGCTGGTGATATTTCCCCTGCCGTCGCCGTCCGCTAGGATCAACGGCGTTGTGAGGGTCAAGACCGCTGTGAGCGGTGAGAAACAATTCACTCGGCGTCGCATGTTGTCGTTTGTAGATGCGTATCGTGCCAATATACAGCGAAAAGCATAAACCGCTTTAACTATGCACGAGAATCACTTACCAATTATATGCACTGAAATCCCGTCATGTGGCAGAAACATTTAAGACTGATAATCGATCTTCAGTTCCCGCGCAGCCTTGCGCGCTCCTTTAGGCAATTTAGACGTCCCTGTCTGCATACATCGAAATGGGCTACATCGTCGTACCAGAACGGCCTGGCTATTAATAGGCACTGTAGCTGACGGTGTCCTTGGATATGTGATTGAGCCTCGAAGTCGACCAAGGAGGTTCTGGGCCGCTCTGTCGCAACACGACCAACGTTACAGCCAGAAAAGGCATGTAAGCTTCGGGTGGCTATCCTGTATATGGCCATAAGGCCGTCCGAACGACAGGGGTGCGGTCCGAATAGCCGTGTCGCTGCGGAGTACTGGCGAAGACACACCAGAAAAGGAAAGCAATTCCACGCACCTATGCCAACTTGGAGTACTCGGGGCTCCCACTTCACCATGCGCCGTACAGCCGCGATCTAGACATCTCAGAAGGAGTACATCGTAAATGATTATATATTCATGTCCGGAACTCAGGTATACAGTTGATCACCTAGATCCCGTCTATTCGTCTAAGGACATATAGAAGAGAACAACGCATTAAAATGAAGAGTCGAGGTTTTGTGTACCAGCTTTGTCTTTGTCTTGGGGACTTGGGTATGTACCCCGTTTGGTTGCCGTTGTATTGTATACCATTGGCCGCTGCAGCCGCCGAGCAGGTACGGAATAAGATTCGCGGAGTCAACTTGCAGGGGCTGGCGAGCCCTGTGTTTGGGGGCCAAGTAGCCCAGACATTATTATGTACATGGGTCTTCCACAATCCTACCATAGTCCTGCCTTGGCTGCTTCGTTATCACATAGCATTCTGCTCCGGCCCCTATGACTAAAAATCAGACCCCTCGAAATATTCCAAACTGATTTCCATGCTACAGCTCGCTACGACCGCGGGGCCAAGCCCAGGGAGGCAAAAGCGCCGCTGGTCACCCATCTGTACCGTCCTGGCGGATGAACTGTAGTCGAGGCACGTCCCCCAGATCCACTTCACAAGCTTAACCATTGTCTCAATCAACTGGATGGTGAGTTGCGGCTCTATGGACATTGGTATGGAGACGGGACTGGGTAGTGACATTCCCGACCAGCTCGCTAACGCTTCTGGCCGAGATTTTGGGCTTACATTCGTATGCCATGTTGATAGAGCTCGAGGCAATACGTTATCGGTGCTGTGAATTTGCAACGGACCATGAGCAAGGGTTTAATTCTGGGCCATCATTTTCGCAACACGTAAATTACATATCTGAATACCACATGTCGAGACGCGTTTATAATAATCAGCAATGGCCAAGTCTCTCTATCAGGCGTGGTTGGACGCCGGGAAAATAGCTGATTCTCCAACGGTTAGCCCCTACCATCCCGGTCTAATCAGCGAACGGCTCGTGGTCGAACCACCGACGGCCCTGGTCCAGCCCGTCTTCAGCCGCAACATGGATGCTGCAAATAGTAACAAGAATAAAGAGGTGGCGTTGCCAGGGGTTGGGGAAGATGTTATGTAGGGGTTGCATGGCTTACCCGGTTAAACGGCTCCCAACGTGCTTTGACTTGCTCAGCAGGGCCAACACGGTGGTTTATCCTATTTCTGGGGTGACATCTGTTGCATCAACGATACCAAAGCAGGCCTATCCCTTGTCCGAGATTTTCACAAGTAGGTGGGAAGTAATACGCCTCGCAAAGATATGAAATGGCAAAAAAACTATAAAATATATAATAAATTATTAATAGATTATTTATAAGCTAAGTAATAATCTCATATGAGGCGATAAGCTCACGGCGCCACATCGACATGTTGGTTCTGTAGGTCAGGGAATGGTTCATTAGTTAGCAATTTGCCAGTATGGCCCATGTCTCTGCAGGTTACGGGCACATACCAATTACATTAAGCTATCTCGTCCTCGACCTACCGATGGCGAATATCCGTGAGGCAATGGATATACGGCTATTACGCGGAGAAAACCCGTAAGACGGCGATGCCTATGAAAGCAGTAAGGCAGGAACACGCTTACACGCAAAGGGAAGATATTTTTAATCCACCGAAATAGTAATAAGATTGTTTACATATTCTGGATATAATTACGAGCTACTTGTTTATGATAAGAATTTGTAGTCTTTAGTTATTAAGCTACTAGCATATAATTACAGTATATACTCCTGACTAATTGACCTCCGGAGCAGATCGAACTAAAACCTACTAGAAGAACATGTCTGACATATAACGCGAACGGTATGCTATTTTATACCGACTCTAGGCTAACAAATAATATCAATAGATAGCCCTAACATATGCTGCGGTTTCTTGACCTGCCACTGCTTCTACAGGAAAATAGCTTATTCTTGCGGGAAGAAAAATTAGTAGCCCACTACAATCCCTAGCAAATGTTGTCATAGCCCTCCTGCAGGGGCATCCTTCAGACGTAACATGGTGGTGCATGACAAGGATGGCGTAGTGCGTCATGAGTTGGGAAAAACGCGATGTGGGGGCTGAACGGCTTACCCAGGTGAACAGCTTCTAAGGTGTCATGACTTGTTCAGGCGGCCCGACGCGGCGGGCAATCCTAATTTGGTTTGACGACCGCCGCATCGACGAGAATGGCGCCGTCGAGCGGTAACCCCTATTAATAGCCTGGCTTTCTAGTACGGTGATATAGCCTAATTCGATGTGATAAGGACCTCTACCTGCCTAAAGGAGCGCACAAGGCTGTGCAGAAACTAAGTATCGTACATTAGTTGTATTTCTCTGTCCTACGACGGGTTTCATCCGGATAATGCTATGAGGAATAAAGGATAAGAGATACCGCTGTAGCAAATCCTTCGCGCGTGAGTTGCTGCTTTGTACGATCGCGCAGGTTAGGTTTTTGCTATTCCCTGCGCCCTTGTAGATACAGGTCGATAACTAGTGAGTGCTGGAAAGGCTCTAAGATGACATGCGCCGCACACACCGGACCATGCCTTTTTCGGCAAGACTAGCTTGCCAACGGGCCAAGATAAAGACCATGAAGTGATCCTCGAAAAAGTGGCGATTTGAGGGTCAGCTCAGATCGAGGTTCAAGGTTACATGACATGTTACTCTTTCGTTATACTAGCTGAGCGCTGTGGATCTGCAGGGACCTTGCTTCAAATACAAAAAGCAGAAGCTAAACCTGATATATAATGTACTTGGGTTCGTTTCTGCCTAACATCGCTGCCTTAGTATTGTGTTTCTGTTCTGGTTCGTCTGTTATTTCCCGATATCACCCTCATGAATTAAACAGATCATAGTCAATAATAGTCCCTGTTCTAAAATATTTTACAGTACAAAGGCGGCAGGAACGGCCTGAACATGCCACTTTGCGAGCAATGCAGCTCGCTGACGCTGGAGAAGCTTTCCAACTTAGGCCCATACCACGAAGGCCCCGAAAACGCAGTCCTCCAAAAGGAAGTCCCCGACTTCTTTTACCTTCACGCGGACTCGTGGTTAGACTTGATAGAAAGAGCCGAGCGTTGCGACCTCTGTGCGCTGGTCCGGCGGGCGCTTGAAATTGGCGACGAGTGGGGAGGTGTACAAGAGCCGAAATTGGAAATAATCACGGACCCGAGGAGCACCAGGATCAGCCTTCGCGCTGGAGATGTGTATTTTCTAGATGCAAATGCACCGCGGCGCATCACTCTCATCGCACCTGATTGCGGGGGTCGTTATTCGGGGAGGATGAGTATCTACACGACCCCAGGTGAGTTGGAAAATAATACTCGCGAGGCTATCGGGCTGATTTCGATCTATAGGTGATGTTTTAGCGGCCACTGGTGATATCGTAGGTAAGCCAGTCAGTCAGAGTCCGCTATTAGATGAAACAGTGCACATGATCCGGGGCTGGTTACAGGATTGCTTGTCAGACCACGAAAGTTGTGTGCTTCATGCCGACAGTCAGCCAATAAGCGGTTTTTATGAGGACGCCGTGCCCTTTCCAACGCGTGTGGTTGCCGTTGGTTCAGATACGGAGCCGATTCGTCTTGTGGAGACATCAGGTTGGCGCGGTACATACGCATGCCTCAGTCACTGTTGGGGAGGGAAGCAAATCATCACAACAACGATTGCCACAAAGGCGGAGCGTATGACGAACATAGCCTTCTCCACACTTTCCAAGACTTTCCAAGACGCCATTATCATTGCCCGCAAACTACAGACGCCGTACATCTGGATAGATTCTTTATGTATAATCCAAGACGACCACAGTGACTGGAAGAGAGAGGCGCCATTGATGGGTGTCATTTACCGGAATGCAACATACACAATTGCCGCCTCTGGAAGTAAGGACGGCTCAGGAGGGTGCTTACTTACTCGGAGTGCGCCCGGCCTTCCTCCAGTGACCATCAGCTACACGTCATCGAGACACGCCAATAGTCCCTGTGCAATGACATTAGCCCTGGCCGCTGGGGACGTAGGTAGCAACATCGAGAAGGGCCCGTTGAACCAGCGGGCCTGGACTTTGCAGGAACGCCTCCTCTCCCGCCGCATCATTCACTTTGGCGAAAAACAGATTTACTTCGAGTGTCAACGTCACATAGTCGGCGAAGATGGTTTTGAGCAAAGCTCTACGTTCCGACTGAAGGCGTCGTTGGACCTGCGCGACTACGAAGGCGAAGAAAATCAAAATAGCGGGTCCAACTTTGGCACGCTCTCCTACCAGCGCGTCAAGCCGCTTTGGTGGCGATGGTGTATGCTCGTAGAAGACTACAGTCGTCGCAGCTTGACGATCTCCAGTGATAAACTACCAGCGTTACTTGGGTTAGTTGAAGAGGTACGGAAACGAGTCAGTTATACGTATTTTGCGGGGCTTTGGGAGCAGGGACTTTACTGTTCGCTGCTTTGGAAGGCTTTTATACCTGGTTCGCTTCGCAGAGCTGAAAAGTACAGAGCACCGTCGTGGTCCTGGGCCTCGGTCGATGGAAGGATCAGCTACAACCACGCACTTGGGCTTGTCAGAAGTGGGAACAGTCTGGTGAGGGACCCCGAATTTGTCGAGCTGAGTGAAGACAAATCAGGAGCATTTTATGGCAAAGTAGCCGTCTGGGGCAAGCTGGGAATCATCTGGTACACGTCTCGTCCTAAACATGGTCGTCCTATCGCGGACGAAGGGGACATGCGTGCTATTGACGACATACATGGGAATCAGGTGGGATCGGGGAGTCTTGATTTTGAGCCGATTGAGCTTCCGGCGCGTGTCACCTGCCTGGTTATTTCTCATGAAGTTTATGTTAGGAAAGGGCAAGACATCTATGAGGCTTATGGGGCACTGCTCCTATCGCCTGTGCCTCGGCAGCCGCGTACGTTTACGCGGGTGGGCGCATGCGTGATCAGGGCAACATCCTTTGGCCAAGATATAGTGGATACCGAACCGTACTTCATTATATAGTAGATCTCTTCTAGGTTTGGCTCCGACTGGTATGTGGAATGTCGAGATTTTACTATAGTTAGCTT
>FTAH01000194.1_pt1 | contig 16559 bp, 13 predicted proteins | sample 1639051 | NCBI WGS metagenome assembly FTAH01 (sample SAMEA3914812, study PRJEB12502) | metagenome | biome: forest; material: soil | place: Canada | collected 2011-07-07 | depth 0.1 m | reverse complement strand
CTCTAATACTAAGAAGCCCCGACTATGACTGGTCCTTCAAGACTGTACCGCAAGAGGCTCTCCACGGGCGTGTGGTAGCCCAACCAAGGGGGAAAGTACTCGGTGGTTCTTCGGCCATGCACTTCCTGATGGCCTCATACCCCAGCGCTCGTGACATTGACAATTGGGAGAAACTGGGCAATCCTACATGGAATTGGAACACGCTCCTACCATACTACCAGAAGTCCGAGACTTTCAATCCTCCCGCTGATGATATAAAGACGGCCTTGGGTGGTGATATCTTCGACCCGGAATTATATGGGAAACGCGGGCCCACCCAACTTACCTTGCCACACAGCACTGGTCCAGCCGATGCAGCATGGCGACCTACTCTTCAAGCTCTCGATGTAGGGGCAGAAAGCGACCCTCGACGCGGGCAGACGCTCGGCGGGTATGCAGTTCTGAAATACATTGACAAAGAAGCAAGAAGAAGCCATGCCGGCACAGCATACTACTTGCCAGCTGCTGAACGGAAGAATTTGGTTGTACTGACTGGCGCGCACGTCAACAAAATCCTGATAGACGCCGACAACACAGATGGTGGATTTAAAGCGACCGGGGTCTCATTCACCGTTGCTGGAGAGGACTATACTGTTTCAGCTTTGAATGAGGTAATTCTCTCAGCCGGGTCAATCCAGAGTCCACAGATACTTGAACTCTCCGGCATAGGTGATACCCAAACACTAGAAAGGGCAGGTGTCAAGGTGTTGATTGAGAATCAGAACGTGGGGGAAAATCTTCAGGTATGCTACGCTGCCCAGAAAACGCCGCTACCGTCAACTGAGTATTTCCTTAGGACCACCCTCTCGTCCCCCTGATCTACTCAGCTGTTGAGGGAATCCCAACTGCCGAAACTATCCGCCAGCCTGGAGTTCTGGACTGGTCGTTGAACGAGTGGCAATCTGGACGTGGTGGACCATTAGCCTCTGGTGTCAGCGGTACCGCATTCCTTTCCCATGAATCCATCGCTAGCGATGCGGCCCGCGTCCGCGAGGTGTCTCAGCTGGCAAGTCAGACGTCCATTAAGGACAGAAAACAGCTGGATCTCCAACACGAGATAGTTTCCGACGCTGCTGAAGCCGATATCCAACTTACCTTCGCCCCTGCCGGTATGAATCCTTATTCATCAGATCGAGTATCAGGTTTGTTCGCACACACGGACCCTGGTAATTATATCGGCTCTGTTGCGGTGCTGAATCATCCCTTTTCGCGCGGTTCATCTCATATCATCTCCTCCGACCCGCAAACACATCCAGTCTTCAATCCGAACTATTTCGCCAAGGAAGTCGACTTCGAGATTATGGTCGACGCCATCTTGTTCCTCCAAAGGGTGTACAACACGGCACCCATGGCCGATCTGGTCAAGTCCAGCGAAGATGGTAATAGCAAAGAAATTCAGCCCAATTTTAAAATTCAGGGGCCTATTGATCGGAGTGTCGCAGAGAAGCTAGTGAGGGACGCAGCCATTTCATCCTGGCATCCTATTGGTACTTGTGCTATGCTACCGAGGGATGCTGGCGGAGTGGTTGACCCACAGCTCAAAGTGTACGGCGCCAAGGGCCTACGGGTTGTCGATGCAAGCATCATGCCCCTGCATGTAAGGGGTAATATTGCCAGTTCAGTCTACGCTTTAGCAGAGAGGGCGGCGGATATGATCAAGCAGGACTTTGTGGCAATGAACCACTAGAGGTGCGTAATTCGACGCCCATAGATTATGGTTTCTAGTAGTCAGTTGGACAGATTTTCTTGTATTCTAATTAAGCCAGAGAAAGTTGTGAGTAAATCATTCACAGTTACCTTGATTCCAAGAATATTCATTGTGGTCTGGAAATGTTGGGAGACTTCCTGTAGCCCATCCTTTCGTTCGCTGCGCGTAGGGGCCGTTCAGGATTCAATCTCTTCATTTTAAAGACTGTGGTTCTATGCAGCCACCTGAAGACCCCTTACGCCAAAGTGTTTGATGGTACGGTATATCAATCACACATTCGCACCCTGACGTTGTAAAGGAGTCTCTCCTTCTTTCAGGAGCCAGAACATATTGCTGCGGTTTATATCCCCGCCCGTTGGCGCCCCACCCATGAAACAAGGGTTAGGGTCCTCGCAGGGTCGGGTTCTTTCTGTCTCGTGAAAAACTTCCCGTCCGTGGTTCATACTCCCGATTTATCATCAGAGGCTCCTTACAGACACGAGCAACTACGTTTGCACGTTCTCAAAGCTATTGTTAGTCGCTCTTTCCAACATCGCGACATCGGCGTTCATCTTCGCCACTCGGTCGTTTTGTTCTTCTTCTCGTTGGGGCAGGGCATTGAAGCACACTATAAAACCCAGCCCCTGAGCACTAGCTATCACTGTATGGCCAAAAGAGGTTACCGGGCACCTCTCGCAGTCCATACTCCAGTTCAGTCAGAATAGAAATCGGCTGAGCGGGAGGACCAAAAAAGATGAGGCTCTTCAAGGCCGTCCCAATTCGGCAACGGGCTGGGTGTGCTGAATTGCGGCTGAGTCTCTGCTTTACCGCTTTCAGAAATCACCAACGCGCTTCTTGAGGTTCCAGCCAATGGCATGCACGAGCTTCGGCTTCCCCGGTCGTCGCCATGCTCTGACGCTAACGCCGCTCGGCACAGCGGCAAGGCCAATTAGCGAGATCCAACTGTGAACTGGCACCGCCCGCAGCGGTGGCGCTTTTTAGCCTCCCACCTGACCAACATAGCCATTTATTGAACAAAACAATTGCTCTCAATGCGGCCAAGACAGCATTGAGCTGTGTTGTCCTGTCTTGATGAGCTCTAGCTTTGGCATTGATTCTACGCGCGGACCTCATGCGGCTCAGGAGATGCGCGGCCCAAGAACCCAAGATCGTAGCTTCTGGTCCAAGCCTATACCGTTTTCTGTTGAGCCGAGATGAAAAAAAAAGCATTGCTGTTGCGGGTGGCTTGGGTTGGCGCAGCGGCCCAGGAGTTTGGGGGGATTGAGCTGTTAACCGTTGACAGCAAGTTACTCCGTCATATATTCTCGCAAGTCGCACATTGACTATAAAAGGTCAGCGATCTGCCACATTCTGCATCTTGACCATAACAGCAATAACATTCGACATACAAATCTAATCTTTCCAACCAGCCTCTCGTCAACCAATCCAACCAATCCAACCAATCCAACTATCACCATAATAGCTATGCCTTCTTTCCTCGGACTACTTCTCTTCGCCGCCAGTGGCATCCAGGCATTGAAGATGGCCTCAGTCGTCGCACCCGGCGAGTTCAAACGGGATGCCACTTCCGGCGGATGGGCAGCCCAGGTTGTTAGCAGCAACTGCCCGGCAGGCTCCACCCTCGGTGGCAACGGTGCCTGCTGCCCGCGAAGTTTGGTCCACACGGCGACGGGTGTAGACCCCCTTTGCTGCCCACCAGGTAAGCCAACAGGTGGCCCGGATTCTCCGCGCTCAATTCCCTCTCCATACCGCACGGTTCTCGTTCTAGGTGCTAACGGTCTGTCTCTTCGAGTAGGGATGGACGAGATTGCCTGCTTCAATGTCTTTTCTAAGTCCCCTACTTGCGCCGATGATAGCTGGGTACTGTGGAATACCACGACGCAGGGTGAATATAACGGCTTCTTTTGCTGCACGGTTGGCCAGATCGGTGACGTGAATGGATACTGCCACGAGGCGGGTGAAGATGTGAATTCCGATCTGTGGGGCATCACCGTGAGTTACATCTTATGCTTCTATCGGGACACTGTGATTACTGCGGTAGCTAATATCTTAACTAGCTCTCGTACAAACCGGTGGCCACGATCAACTCCCCGGCTTCGGGTGCTGCATCAGGAACGCCAAGCGCCGCTGCCACGACAACTGCACCTGCTACGACCGCTGCGTCTGCTACGACCAGCGCATCTCCCACCACAGGCGCATCAAGCACGGCGGCCTTCACAAATACCACTCTTAGCCCGGCTTCGCCACCCAAGGGAAGCAGCACACTGGCTGGGTCCTCGTCCGGGACAGCCTCTGCCTCTGCCAGTGCTACTCCCACACATGCTTCCTCCGCTGGCAGATTGCCAATGCCGAAGATCTTGGGGGCTCTTGTGATTGCGAGGATTGCCTATATGGCAGCCGCGTATCTCTAGATCACTCGGAGCAGTGGGCCGTAACGTGGTTTCGGCATGAGTTGTTGGAGATGTTTGTACGCATGCGATTGGAATTTTATTGCTGGATTTACATGTCTGTTAACTGTTCAATTTGTCAATTATAGGTAGTGGTAGCATTTCGAAAGAGCGCGCATGCTAGAATAGGGGCGGTCTTAAGTCGTTGATCATAGATGTACATAAACTCCCTGCACATTCATAAATTATAGCTGTACAAAATTCTTGCTTGTTCCAAAGTGTTTGGCATTGTCAATGCAAAGTATTGGATTTCTTCTCCGAGTCCGTAATAATCGAAGTATGTACACTTAACTTGTGAGGTGTATAGTCTTCAAACGATTCATGTCAAGGCCCGCAACTGAAGTTCCATTCTTGTCTGCTGACAGTAAAAGCAATATTGATGCTGCTCCTCGTGATATCTTCCTAGTAAATGCCTCACACAGGATCTCCGGGCCCGAGACAGTCGACTTTCATGATCCGTACAAGGCCTGCATATACCAAAACTGGTATTATATCTATCCTGATCTACATTGAAAGCAAGTGTTAAGGAAATTACAGATAATATTTCCCTTTACTTCTTATCTAACGGAGCACTTTTTATATGAGCTAGTTGGACAGGTCATTGCATGCAAACACACTTGCCTTGGCTCAGTCATGATGCCACAGTTCCAACTAGCAAGCAGATTCAATTCTTGTTTAAAATCATGCCCACTTTCCCACCCAACCAGCATTTTTATCTTGCTGAACAGGCGACTTCACTGATTCGAGTGTATACGGAAACCAAGAGAGAATCGACCAGACATACTCAGTGGTTCTAACATAACACCAGGAAAGGTCATTGACCGAGATTTAAATTAGCCTGCACTAAGATAACGGCGTTGCTTCTACGTCCTCAATTACCTTCCAACCAGTGCTCCCGATATTTTCGGGCTTGTAAGCCATATAGCGTACGGTATAAATCCCCCATTTGCCATTCTCTCCGGGCCCTTTGCCAACGGCATCCCCCTCTGCATAGGCGTCCAAATCGGTTCTTAATACTCTCACAACCTCAAAACCGCACGCGGCGTAAGCTTGCCAAGCAGAGTCAGAAGAATGCACCCAAGCAAACACGCCGTCTTTATCGACACGTGAAGTCCCCCATCTGAGCAGCGCCCTAGCCACGCCCATGCGCTGAAATTTCGGCGCCACGTTAAGCCCCCCAATAAACCAGCACTTGGTGTCACCAGCCATAATTTCGGTCATGAAGTCCGCAAAGTGCTTGTCCTCCATGTCTTCCATGATCTGAACCTTCGTCTTGTGCTGGTCATCCGCTTCTGATAGTTCGGAGAACCGACCTGCCGCTGCCTCGGGCTTCGGAACGCGTGGTACATACCCGCGGTGGACCCAACATATTGATCCCATGAGCTCGCGTGTCTCGTTGTGGACAGCTTTGATGACGTGACAGGTATGTGGCGCCTTGAGCCAACCACGAATTCCCGACTCGTCAGGCCCCCTCTTCTCGGGGAGATGGTAGATTTTGAGATTCGTGTGCGTATCCTCCAAGAAGGATTCGTAACCAATAAGCGCCATTTTAGGAATATCCTCTTCGGTGATATCCTCAGAAAGGTGGAAGACTGGCTCCATAGGAATTGAGGTCGCCATATTGACTAAAGAATGCCCGGCAAGGAAAGTGATTTTCAGAGAGGATTGATGGATGCTGGTCAAAAAAGATCTGGAGGGAGAGCTGCACTTTCAAGTTGTTTAAAATATTGATTCGGTACGCCTGCTCCTATATGTACTACTCGAAATCGCTTTTGCAACCTTCACTTCCCCTCTTCTACTATAAGGTGGGCACTTTACCTTGAGGTGTAATTTAGTTGGCCGAAGATTAAGAGTATATCCACCTATAGCAAGAGCGGCGTGAGTCATGCGGTGGAGAGTATACCTACCTAATTTGGCTAGTTTTTATTACCAATTTACAAGTGCTCTCCTAATTCAACATCTCAAGGGTGATTAGGCATTGGAGTTCAGGTTTAGCGTCCGATTGTGTTCATTCTATAGGTATCGGTAGCGACATGACAAGTAGATCGTGGTAAAGTCTTATTATACCGTGATATATGCCCTACAAGTCAGAATATGAAGAAATATTGGTGGAGAGGAGCAGTACTGAAACTGATATTATTCTGTACATAAAACTCTTCCCAGGCGCACGTTAACAATCTGTCGCGGCGCTACAGATACGGAATGCTAGGGATGGAATTTTAATGGACGTTATCAATTGCGCATGTCAAAAGTCTACCACGCGATGTTGTGACCTCAATCTGAAAGTTGTGTTGAATCGTGATGCAATACTTCATGCTGTATTTCATGTGTCCTCGTCGAGAGCTATCGGAACAGCCAGAGCGTGCATTAGCCCCTGAGTGATAACTACTCACTTCGCATTAACAGCGTCTTGGGCAGCAAGCACATCCTTGGGGGCAAAAGTGCGCTCCAAACTTCCTTGCCAATGGGCATAACCCGAACTCGTCGCAGAACTCTTGGGATTGGCAATCAGATACTCGTTGAGAACAATCGTCTTGTCCTTTCCATCTTTATCTTTAGTGACCTTGACCCATCGGCCGCGGCTGCCATTAGAAGGTGCGATGTATGACCATCCCGAGCCCTTACCGAAGGGTACGGGCACGTACTTTTGATCCTTTCTCTCCACCATACGATGGTGAACGGATGGGTGGATCTCCTCGTTAAAATGACGATAGTCGACCAGTTTATCGCCCTCGTACGCCTTGGTCTCACCAGGAACTCGTTTATAAGACATACTTCCCTTGGAGACCACGGAGGCGACCCACCATCCATCCATCCATTTGTTGTTATCCTCCAAAGTGCCGTTGCTCCACGAAATAGAACGCCAAGCAGCGTCAAGGTCTCGAATCTTTGGGTTACTAGTGTCCAAATTTGCATCGCCGATTCGGTAGAGGATATATTTGGCCACAGCCGCTGTGCTTAGTTGTAGCAGGTCATGTAGCTGATCGATCATCCAGGACAGGGCTATCTCGTCAACACTATTGGTATCAATCGAACTGATGCTGTGGCCACCGACGTCCGAATGGTAACCGGGGAACCAGACTTGTTTCAAGTTTACTTTCGGCTTCTCATCTGCGTCGTAACAGGATGGACCGAGATACCAGAGAGTGGGCGGGAAGTTTCCTCGAGTCTCGTCAATAGCCAAAGCATGGAAAGCATTTTCGATTTCTAGATTGATCAGTAATTGAGCACTATAACTTATGCGCGTGTTGAACTCACTTGAACTGAGCTTCGTTGTGTGGAACGTGAGATCTTCGCCGGCTTCCCCTCCCCACCAATTGGTGGCTGTTAGGCTTCCTACGGTGTCCCATACGCCCACAACCTTGATCTTGACATGCATATGCACCACCTTGCGCATATACTCGATTCGGGTGCCATTGTTGGGCTTGGTGGTGTCACCTCTGCGAGGCGGAAGAGTGCCGAGTTCGCCGGGGGCGAGAGGCTCGTTGGCCCACTTCGTCTCGCTGAAATGCTTCTTACCTCTCTCCTTGAAAGCTAAGTAAAGCTCATAGAAAGAATCCAGCATTAGAGGAGTGAGCAGTCCGATCTCGCAGATGAAACCGGCGAGAGCTCGAGCTGTGTAAGCGCCGCGCGAGAACCCGAAAATGAATATTTCATCACCAGGTGCCCAGTTGGTTGCCAGGAAGTGATATGCCTCGCAGACGTTCTCGGCCAAACCAGCGCCGAAAGCTCCTGGGAATCGTCAGAGAGGGAAAAAATGGAATTTCTATGTCGTGACAACCCACCTTCCTTGGCTTTCTGGATGGGAAGTGACTGTCCAGACCCGACACCAGCTTGGTAATAGACGATCTGGGGTACTTTCTCTCCTTCTGGAGTCACACCCACGCGGGCAATTGACCGACTCAGTCTGCCAACATTGCTCACGAACTCTTTGGTCCCTTTGTCAACAGCGCTGGCAGTTCCATCGCAGCAGACAATAAGCCGCTTCTTGAGGTTACCGCCGAGGTAAGTTGACTTGCACGAGAGACAATTGTCATCCATTGTGATAAATCGGCTCGGACGAGATACTAATCAGAAAGCAGAGTTACAGATTGTGCCTCTGCAGGCTATATAGCAGCGACTTAAAACTTCCTTATATAAACCCTTGGGACTGTTGTCGCGTTCGGGTGCCAGCTTCAGCTGATGGCAACAATACAGCTCCGGCCGATAGTAAGGGGTTAATGCTGGTAAAGCGGGGTTGCCCAGAAGCTATTATTCGATAGTGGGCAATTTCCTGCGAATTCGTCTCAAAAGATCGCTGCTCTGTTCAAATCGGGGTAGGGACAAGTAAGATTCTAATACGCCCCACGCCTATTAGAAGCTGAATATGGGGATACCTGTGCCAGAGCGCTCTAGAACCGCTTCTGTTTCTGGTCGCCCCAAACCACGTGCATCTTTCGCAGTCTTCCCAACTGAGCCACCTTAGCTCTTCTCCCCTCTCAATGCACGAAAGCGGTTCGGCCCTGATCTCCACTCATGGCCACTCAGGGTCTGGCGGGGGCTAGGCATGACCCGTTTTCGCGCCAAAAAAGTATTGTTTTTTTGCCACGATTCAGCTAGCACATCCCGGAGTGGAATCAAGGGGAGCAAGGAACTGATCCATTGCCTAGGCACCACTCGAGCCTTCGCTATACCATGTGGCCCGTGACAACACCCTAAGGTAAGGTTTTTTTTACGCTCTTTTCTGTGAAAAGCTTCGCTAGTTCAATTAGGAACTGGTTCCATCGGTTGGTTGAACGTTTGGGTCTAAGAACCCGCGTATCGAATGGCCAATTCTGCGCAGTCCGCCATGCCTCTGACCGATGTAAGATCTCCCGATTGGAGCAATTTATGAACAGACAAGTGCCTCAATATGCCATAATCGTTCATACACGGAGAAAGAAGGAAGAAACAGTGACCTTTTGCGATGCGGCAAAGTCTTAGACTGCAAAGGCGACAGGGAGCGTCGCAGACCAAACTCTCGGGCTGCAAGGAAAGCTAGGCTTCATCATATGTGGCTTGGCAACTGCCCCATTAATAGGCCCAACTCCTCCCGGGTAAGGTTCTGCGGGCGGCAGTTAGCATCTCTCCGCTTCTAGCAAGATCTTTGGTCTTTGCTTTCGGGATGTCATATCCAGTTAAGACCAACAAACGGTCAGTCAGAATTATCCAATTAGGACAGAGCAAAATTATGGGATGGGTAACCTTAAATCTTTTGCTAGCTGCCTCTCAAAATTCAGTCCCTCGCTTCTAAAGATGCAGGACCACAGAGCAACTGCCTACCAGGGAAATGTCTTAGCTAATTACCTCCGCACGTTAACCAACATCGTGTCTCACAATTGGGTCGAAACCACATTCCGAAAGCTGATTTAGAGAGCAAAATGTCGGCAAGCAATATCATGCTTATGCATCGCGAGCATACCTAACTTTGATATATCCGCAGTCAGGTATCGTTGAATCAGGGAGCTCTTCGTGGTGGGGTTGGCCTGCCACCCACCAGGGCCTTGCCCTGGGATACTATACCCTTCCCCAGAGCTCCGCACGGAACTCACTTTGTACCTACAACACCCCTTTTGCCAGCCAGAACAGTCCATTTTTGTTCCCCTGCTCTACGGTCGCTAGATGATCTATATCCATACGTATCTACCTGGCAAGCTCCAACACCCATGTCTTTGTTGATTAAAACGAGGATAGTCAAATTCGACTCTCTATGTTCTGGACTAGCTCCTAACTGCTTCTCTAATCGCCTCGTCAATGCCTTGCCTTCTTATGCCCGGCGCGGGTCCGAGACAAATTGCGCGGACTGCCAAGCCGTGAATCAGGTCATCGATGCTTATCGTTATGGCGCTGGACTCTGATTCGGACTCTGGTTCCGGTTGGATCTCGCTAGATGGCATCGGTTGCCAAGTTTCCTCGCTATTCGAAACCATAGATGAGTCTGCGTTATCTTCGGTAAACCAGGTAAAAAATTCTGGACCAAGTACTCGCGAGCCAGAGGGTACTTGTTGGGCTTGGGAATGCTCCAAGCCAAATATCGCCCACTCGGGGTTACGATCGGTGAATACATCCGCAGAAGTTGACAGGGGGTGGTTGCCCCGGCCAGGCTCCAGCACGGCCTGCATTCCAAAGGGCATTGCGTTGATTGTAGTCACTGGTGTTTCGTTAGAACCCATTTCGCTCCCTGTTGTAGACGGACTTTCGCTGTTTAGGTTGCTCGGGCCTGAGCCGTCCGATGAGCCGCTGACACCAAGGCTTATGAAAGCGTTCTTCGAATCCTTGTTCAAGAATATCCCACGTTCAAACAGGTACTCTTCTACGTCAATGGCCTCCAGCCACTCTCCAGCCAGCTCGGGGGCATCGGACAAGATCAACGTTCTTGATTGGCCGAATTTCAATCGTTGAAGCTGCGGGGGAGGCAGTCGTACAACTGCTTGACTGAAGTCGCCCTCGACCACCCTGAACAGATGCGGAGAGAGTGGTTGTGTTCCGTCGGGATATTTCGAGTCGTTGAGAAATGTGGATGGGAACTGGGAGGTATAGCTGAGAGTTTGTGCTAGTATCACATTAGTAGGCAACGTATTCATCGGAGTCAGCAGCGCCGGTAGCAGGCACCCTGTTCCTTGGTTCCCGGCAGCTAGAAGCTTGGTCGTCATCTCTACAGATTCACGAACGAAACGCTCCGCAATCACCTGCTTGCCCCGGGGTCTTGGTTCGGAGAGGTTTGGCGGATCCTGAGTCCTGGTCAAGTCCATCGATGAGCTGGCGGACGTATCACCCTGGGCATCATGCCCGATTTTCGACAGCCCGAGGTTGTATGATAATGAAGCTATCTCCATGGCCGTCTTGCTCAGTTGCAGAGCCACCTGTGGAGACATTTGAGCGGAGCCACTTTGGACGAAGGATTCTTGGAAATTATTGAAGGAATCTAGAGTGCCTCTTAGGGCGAGTTCGAGGCTCGCCGACTTCTCCTCGGCAGTAGAAAGAGCTTCTTCGCGCTTGGACCGATAGCGTCGCTGTGCCAATCTGCGCCGTGTCTTGCGGTCCTGCATCGCTGTGTCAGTCCAGCATAGCCTCTTCTTTCTGGTGTGGTATCAATTGTATCTATTTACTTACCGCAGTCCCAGTTTCAACGCCAGGAACGGCGTCGTCCATCCGTGGCCGTCCAGCCCTAGGCAACCGGGGCACCTCGTCCTGGGGTAAAGAGGTATCCATAACGGGTCAATCGTCCGGATTGTTCTGCCGCGAAACCAGCGTACAATGCAGGAACCCGTCACGGAGCCGGTTTGTAATAGCAGGAGCTGCTGGTGATTTGATGAAGGAGGGAGTCTGTGACACCTCTTGTGTATGTCGCGACATCCGCAATTTGTCTTCTTTCAAGGTCGGGCGTTTGTTAATAGGGACGGCCGGTACATTGACTTACTGAGTAGTCGTAACTGCCGCTGAGTGATATGGGTGACGCCATACCCCGCAGCAAGAAAGCTGCTTTGTCATTTGGCCTTTTTTTGTAGCCAATTATGCGACAACTACGCTGGTCCACTAGACCCGCAATTTGTCGCATTCTCTCAAAACATCTTACGATGTTGAACTAAGCTACCTGCATTCCAAGCCCTAAAGCCACGTCCGGTCCTGAGGTTATCTTCTGGCACTTCTACGTAACTTAACCCGGGAAAGGAAGACAAACTCCAAAGTAAACCTAAACGGCCTAAAAGAGAGTTGAAGGAGATAGATCACCACATGGCTTAGTAAGGCTTGTCTCAGCTTGTGACAAAAGTTTTGTCGTGTTCAAGATCCCGTGTTGCACTTGGGCACATAGAGTATTAGAGTATTACTTATCTATCAGTCATGTTGCTATATATGAAGGAAGGGAGGTTCGTGAATCACTCCCAAGCTTCCCAAGACGGACATCAGCAATTCAGCAGACCATCAAGACTACCTTGTTACCTCGTTATAGCCACGCTTCTCCAAAGTTATACATAGCACTTATACAACTCACCAAAAGCCCAGCTACCATCTACATCGGAGCACCAGGCTTGATTTGCACCTATATCTTTCCCCGAGACAACGCAATAAAAAGATATACAGCCGCCCGGTATCACCACAATAAAATGGCGAATTCAAATGCCCTTCTATTCAAGCCGTTGAAGTTCGGCCATGTCGAGCTGAAACATCGCGTCATCATGTCGTCGCTTACTCGTCTCCGCGCGGACAAGAACCACGCCGCCACAGACTTGATGAAGGAGTACTACCTCCAGAGGGCATCTGCTCCAGGAACCTTGATAATAGCAGAATCAAATGCCGTTTCCGTGGAGCACGGCGGTATGGCGTACAGCTCAGCGATCTTCAGTGACGAGCAAGTCAAAGCCTGGAGCTCAATTGTTGATGCGGTGCACAAGAAGGGATCGTACATGTACTGTCAGATCAGCGCCTTTGGCAGAGCGGCTCTCCCGGCGGCGGCGGAAGAGGAAGGATTCGTCATCAAAGGACCCAGTGCGATAGCAGCCGAAGGCGGTCCAGTGCCTCAGGAGATGACAAAGGAGGACATCAGGCGGACGGTTGACGCCTTCGTTCACGCTGCACGCAACGCCATGCGCGCCGGGTTCGACGGAGTGGAGATCTATGCCGCGAACGGTTACCTCCTAGATGAGTTCATACAGGACGTCAGCAATCAGCGAACGGATGAGTACGGTGGAAGCATCGAGAATCGGAATCGACTGGTTGTCGAAGTAGCCCAGGCGGTCGCCGATGCCGTCGGTCCGGAGCGAGTAGGAGTCAAGCTGAGCCCCTGGTCGACATTCCAATCCATGCGCATGGAGAATCCTATCCCTCAGTTCACAGATCTTGTCCGAAAGCTTAACGATATTGGGCTTGGCTTCTTAAACTTCATTGAATCGCGCGTATCCGGAATTGACTACACCGATGGTACGGAGAAGGTTGACTGGGCTTGGGACCTGTTCGACAACGTCATTATTACAACTGGTGGCTATCTGCCGGAGACGGCCTTAGACTTTGTTGAAAAACACCACGACAGGAAATTCGTCGTTGCGTTCGGCAGACGCTATGTTGCGAACCCGGACTTGCCGTTCCGTATTTATTACGGTCTCGAGTTGAATCCATATGACCGCAGCAGCTTTTACAAAGTTGCAGCTCCTGATGGGTTTATTGACTATCCTTTTAGCAAAGAATGGCTTGCTTTGAATGGCACAGCAGAGGTTCCCAGTCTGGTAAAACTAAATTAATCATGGGTAGGACAGCCAATAACGTAATGGTTATGGGGACATTCAGCCGCACGCTTATATCGGTTTATTTTTCTCTTTACTCTGTAGTTTTATATTCATAGTGATAGACAATAGACTTAATTAGATATTTAGCATTCATATCCTAGATTCAAAACGCATTGTAGCTGTGTCTCACTCTCTAACCAAAACTGGGTGACTCATCGGGACTCGCAACTATCAATTCTCACCGTTGCGTGTTGCTCATATGTTTGAGGATTCGTCCTGAATGTAATTACAATTTACTAAGCAGCGTTTCGATATAGGAACATATATTGTCCTTAAGTTCATAAACTCACGTCTTACATGCGCCAAGGACGAGAACCTTCTTATATAAGGTTCAGGACCGAGCCCTCAAATTGGCATCTGAACTGGCCCTGAACTGACCCTCAAATCGGCCCTGTATCTGGCCCTCGTACTGGCTCTGGATCTAGCCCTACGATTGACAGTCGGCTCTCTCCCAAACTAATCCTTGCACTAACACCGGCCGTGGCACTTAAATAGCCCTCAACCTAGCCCTTAACTAGCTCTAGTATAAAGCCTTCAACCAGCACTTGAACTGTTCCAAGTGCGTAGAGGGTCTTCCTGCGAAAAGAAATTGTTACAGTTTATCCTTAACCATACGGAGGGCAAACCACACAGTTTGGCAGCGCGCGCAGTAGCTGCCCTGTGGAAATTTGCCTATACGTTACCTGTGGCACTACCCGCAAAACTGTTAAATCCCACATAAAACGTATATAATATATGAATATGGGCTAAACGGGAGAATGTAGATATCTATTCTTTTTAAATGCGGCAGAAACTAAACTATTCGCTGCGAAACCCAGCGACGTCGGTAGAAAGAATTGTAAGTGCGACGTTGGAGCAAGTAGTTATCCGGCAAACTTGGAAAATGACAAAAAGAAATAAGGCTACAGATCTCTCAAATCAATGTGTACAAAGGAAAACTTCCGCCTCGCCCTTTCTTGGTCTGTTTCCAGGTCGGGACGTTACGAATACAAATCGACCAATTACGCCACCCAGCGAGCCTCCCGTTTGCCATCACGGCGCTTAGAAGTGAGACTCGGAGGGACGGGGAGGCTGTGGCCAAGCCTGGTTTGGTTTGTAGCAACAATATCAGGCTGGGCGACCACTAGACCACTCAGATCGACGGCGACGGACGGCGTTACGCCCCAGAGTTGTGAGACGTCGACTGGTCGACCACCGGGAAGAGGCGCGTACACAGTATTGGCGGTTTCTTCGGTGGTGCACCAATAATCCATAAAAGGTGGGGTACTTGTGTAGGCAAGAAGGCCCTGCGGAGCCGAGGTGGCCGCGTAGGTGATGGTGCCCTGGCCGCCGGTCAACGTCGCAGCGCCGAAAGGATGGTCGGTGGTGACCGAGTAGTCCGCAACGATATCCATGGTGATGGCCTCGATGGGTTGCATGTAAGCAAGTGTGGCCCTCTGACCAGTCTGCTTAATGATGCCGTCGGCCATGTTGAGAGTTTTGGTGATTGCGGATCCCCCTACTGGGGTGTAGGTGAATGTACAACCAGTGACCTTGCCCGTAGATGCGTCATTCAATACGGTAAGCTGAACAGTGGATCCGCCCTTAATCGTGTTGACCGCTGGCAGCGTAGAAATGAGAACCTGCTCGTCAAAAGAGATGGCGTCTGGCCACGGATTGGCATTACCACTGGTGCTGTAGTGGAAAATTCGTCCGACAAGTTGATTGGTACCTCGGGGGCTGTAGATGATAAGCTGTTGGATGAGCGCAGCTATCTGTCCATCGACTGGGTTCGATACTGCATTGAGCTGGAAGCCAAAACCGTCTGAGGTGCTCGTCAGGTCGTTGTCGATGTTGACGGTAACCGAGGTGCCGAGGAGATGCTGTCCGCCGTTTCCGAGCCAGTAGTTGGTATTGGAACTCAGGCCGCCTTGAGGCTCTGGTTCGAACTGCCCTCCGCTATAAAGAACCGCGTCGGGGCCGTTGGTGGCGAAGCCAGACGGGAAGCCCCAAACACCATGCGCGTTGTTATTGGGGTAGCCAGCGTTGACGGACCCAGCAAGCTCGAAGCCGCGGTTGACCCTAATGTAGTCATTTCCGGAGAAGAAGTAGTCGACCAAACCGCTTGGCAGTGCAGCCTTGACGAGATTCGTGAAAGGAGCCGGCCACCCCCATCCTCCGCCAATGGTCATGGGGTATCCCGGATCACAACCGTTGCCAAAATCGTCCTCGCCGCGAGTGACACGGATGTACTCGTTTCCTTTGAAGAAGTACGTCACAGCACCGCTCCACAAAGCCGAATCAATGCCGCCGGACCCGAAGCCCTTGCAGAAACCCCACTCGCTGATGGGATGAGGCTCATCAAAATCTTGGGTGACAGGGCCGCCCGGTACAGTCTGGGTGACACGAACATAGCTGGTTCCTTTGAAGAAATAGGACTTGGATCCACTGGACAGGGCGGCGTCGATTCCATTAGCGCCAAAGCGAGTGTTATTGTTACGAAAGACGGGGAAGTTGAAGTCAGTAATTGGGCGTGGCGGATTGTAGCCAGACACAATAGAGCCAGCGCCTGTCTCTCCACGGGTGAAGAGAGTATACCAGGGCCCGGAGAAGAAGTACACCAACATGATGATAGTATTAAGAGAGACAAAATTTAAGAGGGATAGCGTCTGGAGGGTGTAGAGGGACTCTTAGGACTGAGAGTGGAAATGCCAAGAAGTTAGACGGTGAACCGAATCCTTTCTGGGGAATGGTGTTGTTGATCAGATGCACGACTGTGACGAGAAATCGCTTGATATCTGCCAAGAGACTTGGCTCTATTTATGCCAAGAGATGTGCAGTTGCAAATCGAGATTGTCCCTGAGCGTTTGTTGAGAACTGGGTCAGGACCACCTATCAGGTTGCACCATGATTGACTATACACCAAGAAGCTAGGCTTAGATACTTGTTTACCATGCTGCGCCATCGTTTGGCTGGGCATGTCAATCCAATGACCTTCAGTAAATTCTATAGTCACGAATCGTCCGTTCAGCTTGGCGTTTCGGATTGCCAGTAGTATTTCGAGAATGACACTGCCATCAAGCTTTT
>FTAH01000247.1_pt1 | contig 16568 bp, 14 predicted proteins | sample 1639051 | NCBI WGS metagenome assembly FTAH01 (sample SAMEA3914812, study PRJEB12502) | metagenome | biome: forest; material: soil | place: Canada | collected 2011-07-07 | depth 0.1 m | reverse complement strand
GTATATAAAAGATTCACATAGGCCACAGCGTTGCGGCTGAGCCAGCACAAGCAAATATCGTACATCCAGTTCGCACAACGAGTGCCATACCCGGCACGTAGAGCACAACCAATGAATCAAGCAAACCGCACAGCGAATGAAGATCGATGGGGTACGCGCCATGGGGCCTCCGGAGCTGGCCATCGCACCTAGTTTATAAGGCACAAGGATTTCGATTTCAGAGCGTGCTGGTATGGTGGTCTTGGCAATACGGTCACATATTGAAGCTTTCCCAAGACCCTCTTGCACTCGAATTGGCCTCTTTGCGTGTCTAACCAACCGCCACTCTTCATTGGATAAGAGTCAACTCCGATAAAGGATCGAGCTTTATGTACAGCACATGATAAGGACGCGGGGTAGTTTGCCATGATAATCAGATGGCATTGCCAATCAAGATCGGCCTCGATGTCGGGGCGGGGTTAGAGAACTACCGTTGCATTTTACAACTTCATGTATAATCTTTGATCCTGCTTGTGTCAACAAGTCGTCGGGCTTTCCTGAAGAAACAAACTTAATCAACGCACAGCAGCTCTGCAAAGCTATGGAGTATCAGTTCAAGTTTGCCATCCCTAATCTAGACACGACCGTATTGGTCACAATCGTGGGAGGTATCTTCTGGATAGTGAGTTGAGTTTCAGTTCGAATCACAACTTATCTTCCTACCATTGTAGTTTCTCCCGTTCAAGACTACGCTTCGATTACTTCGCTTCAAAGGACGAAACGGCGATAGTGTTTCCCTTCCCATTTTCTGGTGAATAGCAAGGCTGATATCTGTCATACATTTGAACAATGTAGCTCACCTACTACTTTCTTGTAACGGCCGTTCCACACTCCGTCCCAGGGCCATTTATTACCCGCTTCACAGGACTCTGGATCCTTCGAGTAGACTTATCTGGCACTCGCGCTCGTACTGTGGACGCTTTGCATAAGAAATACGGACCAGTTGTTCGCCTAGCACCTAATGAATTATCGTTTTCGAGTATTGAGGCGATTAAAGCAATTTACGGGTCAAACACAACATGTATCAAGAGCTCTGCGTACAATAATTTTGGGCGTCTTGGAATGTTTCAAATGCAGGACCCCGATTCGCACCGGCAGCGGCAGCGTCGGATTGCTCACGTATTTTCCACTAGCTCCCTACAGCAGATGGAGCCCCTTATACAGTCAGTTGTTGATCGCGTCATTTGTGCTATTGCGAAGAGGGTAGACAAGCCTACCGACGCATTGCATTGGTGCCGTATGACAGCATTGGACGTATCCGGTAAGTGTTTGGACGAATAGATCTCTCTTGTCAAATCGCACCGAGTACGATTGAGGATTTTACACTGAAGGCAGTTCTAAATATGCTAATATACGCCTTCAGGAGAGATCCTTATGGGGAAATCATTTGGGGCTATTGATGGAGAAGAGAAAGCGCCAGCTTATATTCACCATCTGGATAATGCGTACCTTGTCTGGTCGCTCTTCGGTCTTTCTCCTCTCTTTTGCCGTATCCTCACGTTCGTGCCATTCGAAGGCTTGCAGAACTTTCTTGCTGCTGGAGAATACGTCTATAAGGTCTGATTATTGCCATTCCGTTCTCTTCAAGCCTGAGAGCTAACCGATACAAATTTGGCTAAGTATGGCGACGACGCACTGAAAGAATACCTGAAGCTTTATGGCCGGGTCTCGACACGTCGATCATTGCTGACCAAACTAATTTCTGGCGACCCAAACGCTCACATCGGTCCCCTCTCAGATGATGAGATTAGCATTGAGGTCTCAAATCTAGTATTTGCTGCCACAGATACGACGGGCAACACGATGACGTATGCTCTATACCGCCTCAGCTGTTATCCAGAATGGCAGGATAGACTCCGAGAGGAAATCTGCGGACTCCGGGCTACCGGAGCTAGCATCTCTTTTCAGGCGCTACAAATGTTGCCAATTCTCAATGGCGTGATAATGGAGACTTTACGATTGCACCCTGCAGCACCGAGTGCCCTGCCGAGGGTTACTACTACTACGACTGAAATTTCGGGCCTCTGCTTACCCTCTAATGTAAACTCACCTTGTACTCTAAACAGAGTTCCTTACAGCAGATATTATACTGATTTGTCGCTTGAAAGACTCTTGTTTCCATGCAAGCGTACACGCTGCAGCGGGATCAGACCTACTTCCGTGATCCAGAGGCATTCGATCCAAATCGCTGGATTACGAATGGCACCATCGACTTCGGTGGGCCTGAGACACGAGAGATGTTTTTCGCATGGGGCAAGGGGTCCCGTGCTTGTCTTGGTCAAATGATGGCCACCATGGAGCTGAAGATTTTGATCGCGCGAGTGATTGAACGTTTCAGCGTCCAAGTGCAGGGAGCCTCAACACATGCGGATATGGAGATGACAGATCACTTTACCTTGATTCCAAAAGGCAAAAAATGCGAGTTAATTTTTAGCGAGACGAAATGTGCCGAGGGAGCTGAATCGGACTGACTTTGTTGCCCTGGGTCTCATTCCGGTGTCCTAGTCATGAGTCTGCGCTAGGAATAAACGATAAGTACGCGAGATTCAGAATGACCGAGATCTTTACTCATTGACATCTGACGGACTACGGAAACCTCTAGTCTCGCCAAGTACTGTCTTGCCTCGTGGTACTGGTGGTTTTATCGAGGGCTAAAAAGGTCGTGCGTTGTGGTGCTGAATGAGGCACTGGATTTTATTTATAACTATCCAAATACCCGTATCACTTTTATGATACGCAGCCTTTGATATCCAATTCAAAAGCGCCCTACCTTGTCGCGACCTCACGTGTCCGACGGGCCACTTCTTGAGCTGTCCGTAGCAGACTTGGTAGTTCAGTAGCCACGACCTCGGGTTCGGTACGCCCCATGGCGACCTCCCAGCAGCGTAGAATCAAGATCCGCTCATACATACAGATAGGAAGGCATTGGCCCAGCTCCACTGGTTCTAGCCGAGCACCCGATTCCATGTAGCCCTTCATAACAATATTAACAAGCCCAAATGTCCCCCGAGAAGCAGCTACTGCCAATAAGAATCCTAGGGCGGGCATTCGGGGCCCAACTCCGGCCCCGGCCCAGTCAACGACCGTCCATTTATCGTACTGCCCGGTTCCTGCCTCTGCAATGATATTCGACGGCACCAGATCGGGGTGAACTAGCGACAAGGGGAGTTCATCGAGACAAGCTGTGTGTACCTCAGTCAGAGCTTCGCGTAGCTTACTGATATGTCGGACATTCTCGCTATCTGGCTTCCCGGTTCCAAATTTTTCCATCATCCCTAAGACAGCAGCACACTCGTCGGTGATTCCGCCAGGTAAAGTCACATGATGCCATCCGCCTGCTCTATGGTTGGCCAACTTATCAGGAATGGGAATGTTGTGCAGCTTGCCCATCAGCTTGCCTAGGCGGTAAAATGTTTCCTTATTCCGCGGCGGAGCAACACCACTAGCGAATTTGGTGAGCATGACGCATCCATCGATGTCTTGGAACTTAGAAACTGGCCACAATTCGGAACATTCCTCGGCCGGGAATCCGTGCTCCCGGAGATGCGTTAACAGTTGAGCTAGGTCATGAATATAGCCATCGACTCCGGGTTGGCAGAATATACGTGCTACGAGAGGTCGATCCGTTTCCTTCGTCGTGACGGTAAAGACGTCTTGATCAACTGAAGCGACATCGACTACCGTGAGCGAGCATCGTTCTTGTAGGTGCGTCGTGATTGTCTCAAGAGAAATAGAGTTGCGGAAGCGAGGGGTGTCTTGGCTCATCCTTATCGCTCCTAGCTGACGGCTCGTTGTAAATGGGCAATTTTTCGCTATTCCAGGGCAAATTGACTATTCACTATCGTGATATTTGGATTTCTGACGAGTTTGAAATCAAGGTAGTGTCCGTTTACAACGAAGAAAACTGGAAAAAAGGCCACATGGAGATTTGAGCCTCATAAGCTACCTAGCGCCTAGCTGATATTTAAGTGCGCCGGCTCAAGGTACCAAGGTACTTACCTAAGATAGGTACCTATCTGTAGCCACGCCAGTGAACTCGCTACTGAGAAGAAGATCCACCCTGGCAAAGGTACCCTTTTTGGGCAGCAGTATTCACGTGGCAAATATGCGACGGCATGAAGTTGTTTATTCTGCCCCCCGTTACACTGAGGAGTATCCAGTGAATCAATGGTGTAGTATACTATCACTTCACAATCTTTTTAAAGGCTTCTTAGGCTGGCTATCAATTTTGTTTACCATAAATTTTAACGTTAACAGCTAAAGACTACGTGCATATCTGGGGCCGGAGATCGTGTCTAAGAGCGGCAATTAACTAGCGAGCAACTCTCCTGATTATCCTTTCCCGCGTGAATTTGGTTTGTATCAAAACATTCCTGCGAGTTTATCAACATGACCATTATATCTCGATCAGATCTCCTGAAGCAGAGCCGCTTTTCTTGTCCTCCCAATTAAAGTCCGTATCCCCTATCAAGCGTGAGGGAGGGCCAACATCAACGATGCGGCCAGCTTCCATAACCACCACTCGGTCGTAGCTACTAACTGTATCTAGGCGGTGCGTGACACATACTACAGTATATTGCGTGAACTCACGCGCTATGATAGCTTGCATCTTCTTGTCTGTTTCCAGATCCACGCTCGCTGTGAACTCATCGAGTAACAGCAAACCGCCGGCGCTCCCGTTATTCCTCTCTCGATCACGTGCTTTTAGGACCCCCCGTGCGAGACATAGTAGTTGTTTCTCACCTTTACTTAGAGCATTAGGGTCTAAAGCCGCATCAAGACCACCCAGGTCTGCAACGAGCTGCCAAAGTCCGACGGCTTGCAAGACATTCCGATATTGCTCGTCCTCTTCGCTGAGATGAGGAAAATTACGAACCAGCGTGGGTTCCCTCCTTCTATAGAAAGGATTGAGATTCTCACGCACTGAACTGCCCTTTGGCAAAAGAAACGGTGTTTGGGGAAGCGCGATGGCTCGTCGACGCAGAATCTCCGGTTGGACTTGGTTCAACGGTATACCATCAATTCGGACAGGTCCAGAGCTGATGCTTGGCTCGAGGAAACGCAGGAGGAGGAGCAACAGAGACGACTTTCCACTAAATCTTCGTGTCAGCATTTCATATCCGAATATCGTCCACTCTTAAATGTGACCCTGGTTGCATAGCGGTCGACTTACCTCCCAGTACGACCACAGATAGCCAGTTTCTCGCCTGCCGGCACGGCTAGTGAAATATTTTTCAGTGTAAATGAATTACCCTGCGGAGTCCCTCCTATTCGAGTTTCTGCCTGGTTTGCGTGGCTACGCACGGTATGCGCCAAATTCGTATCATTGGCGCTTGGTCATTCTCGAGTTAGCCCATTCTGCTCGTAAAGAGTCATAAATCAATTCATGATGTTAAAAGAAAAGAAAATTGAACACCTATATCACTTACTCATAGCAGGCCGATACATTTTCCATCTCGATCGTTCCTTGCGCTGGCCAGTCTGGAGATAGTTCACTGCTCGCACCCGCAGAATCAGAGCTAGCGCTACCCTCTGGGGCTGGTGCCTTCTCAATAAGAGAACGTAGGCGGCTTAATGCGCCTGTTGCGGTTTCTAGATGAGTAAAGTTCCTCACGAGGCCATTTAAGAGGCCACCAAACGCCATGAGGCTGGTAAGCCCGACGCCTGCGGAACCCGCTCCAATTGCACGGACTTGTGTAGCCAGCGCGACAAATATGACAGCAAGTATACCGACTGTCATATTCAGTACAACTTCAAGCCAGTGCTGTAGCATGCTCAGCAGATACCGTGGGCGCTGTGATTCATTCAGCAGCTTCGAGTTCATGTCTTCATATTGTGACTCCCAGCGGAAGGCTCGGATGGTCGTTGAACCAGTCAGAGTCTCTAGAAAGTGGGAGCTAAATTACCTATCGTCAGCCTTTGAAGACCTACTAAACGTAGCAAGAAGAATCAATAGAAAGACTGGAAACGCAATGGATTTACAGTAACTTACTATAATGGCCCCTTGGCTTCAAGCTCCAGAAGTCGCAGTTGCCGGGAGGTCCTGAGGTATACGCGTTGTACAAAATAAAGCATGCCAATCAGAGCGGGATATCCGAATATAACCAGCGGTGAGGAAGCAGCAATGATAGCTCCTTTGCCCAACACAGCCATGGTCGTGGCCACCGTATTTCCCAGCCCCATAGACAGGTCGGTATCGAGGATAGACATGTCTTGAGAGAAATAGCTGGTCAATGTACCGAGATCGGTTGATGTAAAATACCACAGTGGAGCTGCCATGACGGCCATGAGCGCCTTCTGGTGGATGCGGCCGCCGATGCTAGGTCCCAGGACGACACTATTACCTCCCCAGAAGAGACCCGCGAATATCAAGCCGATGACTTGCATCAGGGCATATATGCTCGCGTAGAAGACGAAGCGGTCCTCTCCTCGGGCCACCGAAGCGGCCCAGAACTTGAGCCAAACAGGTCCGACGTTGAAGAGGAACCCAAAGATAGTGACGACAATAAGGAGGAACGCCAAAAGGGTGTAAACTACCTGCGGAGGTCCGGCTTGGGAGAAGTAGTAGCTGTAAATCCTCAAGTCTCCAATCTGGCGAGCTTTCTTTTCTTGCTCCTGTGCTGATTCCCTTTGCGCTGAGTTGCTGGGGTCGGGTTTGAAGTCTGACGGGCCAACTGGGCTATTGCTACCTTCTTTGGGCCCCGATGGCTTGCTGACAATTTTGCTCACCACAGCTTTGTCGGCCATAATGTCCTGAGGGACACCTGCTTTCAATGTAGATCCGCCATCCAGCACCACAATGTAGTCGGCTTTGTCCAGGTGTGCGATTGAGTGGGTACACAAGATGGTTGTAGTCCCGAGTTGGCTGAGGAGGCCCTCTGGGCCGAGAACATTATCGAATACGTGACTTTCTGTCGCAGGGTCCAAGCCGCTCAGAACGTCATCAAAAATAGCGAACTGGGGTCGAGAATATAGCGCCCTAGCGAGCGAGACTCGCTGCTTTTGGCCTCCGCTAAGGATTATGCCGTTGCTACCGACCCTTGACTCGTCCCCTTCGGGGAGCGATGCCAAGTCCTCATCCAGCCCTGTAGCTTGGATTACTGCTGTGTACCAAGAATTGTCAAACTCAGTGTTACCAGTAATGTTCTCCCGCACTGTTGCATTATATATGAAAGGCGTCTGCGCGCAGAATGCGACACGCGTGAAGTTGTTTGGCGACAACATTCTACCCGAAATGTACGGGAGCTCGCCAAGGATGCCCATGCAAAATGTCGACTTGCCCGAGGCGACGGGGCCGGTAACCATGGTTAGCCTGGACCTTGGCACGCATATGTTCAAGTTACGGAGGATGATCTTGTCATCCTGCCAACCCAGTTCACCATCTTGAGCCAATTGAATCTCTGGCTCTACGCTCGCATTTCCCGTCCACATAGTGCCAGTCTTTCCGGAAGTGTTCTCTGTGGTGCGCTCGAGATATTCTTGGACACGGCGTAAGCACACAAAGCCAGTTTGCATCATAGGGATGGTCTGGAAGAGGCCGGCTAAGGGCCCAGACAGTAGCTGAAGATATGCCAGAGCTGTAAATACCCGGGGAACTGTCAATCGCTCTCCAGTTAGGGCAAACGTGATGGCGGGCGAGAGCATCAGCGGTGCAAAGGCATTCACAGCCGCAACAGTGGTTATAAGCCGAAAATGCCTGCTAGCCATCAACTCGCGTCGCCGGCTGTTCTGAATCTTCTCGGCCATGGCTTCCTGAAGACCAAGCATCTTGACAGACGTCATGTTAGCCATGGTGTCCGCAGTTAATGCAACTCGCTTCTGTACACGCCCCATCCATGTTCCAATTCGCGCGCTGCTGAATTGGCCCAAAATGAAGGAAACGCCGGCGCAGAGGACGACAGTCACCAGAGGTGCGATGAAGGCAGTTCCCAGCTCCCTCTGCAGCAGCCAGCATGCAATACCCACTTGGATGATATTTGACCAGCTTTCGTGGATAAACTCAAAGCCATCGGCTATGCGGTCAACTTCTGTACTCATCAGTGTGACTGCAGCCAAGTTGTCCTTCGCGTAGCTCCGAGCACCCTCAGTTGTTGTTTCATATATAGCTGTGACGAGGCAAGCCCGCAGCACAGTTCCGGCTCGAGTATGTACGTAGTGGTAGACTCCATTGGAGACGGATTCTCCAGTATAAGCGAGAGCAATCATGATGATAAAACCATATGCTATGCTTCTCGGGAGCGAGTCGCTATCCTGTAGATACTGGAGCAGCTTGTTGATGATGAAGGGCTGCGCGAAGAGAAATGCGCTAAAACTGATTCGAGGGGCAATTGGGGCCAGTAAGTACCAGCGCAGTTTCCAAACCAAAGCTCTAAAGAGTTTGTGTCGCCCAGGCGAGACATTTTGCCAAAGTTTGCGGAAACTTGCAGCATGCGTCTGAGCAGTAACGCTGGGATCTAGCCTAGGAAGATCTTGAGGCGAGAGAATATACCGATAGCCTCGAGCAACAAGATTATTGAGCCAAGTGAAAAGTGCTAGACTAAACACACCAGCCGTCTCTTCGGGGCTGAGGCTGCATGGTGTGGTGAGCCATCGCTCTTTACCCTGAGATTCCAAGATGAGAATCAGGGTCTTGACCACAATCGAGGAGATCATGGTTCGAACAGCGCTCGAGCTGCCATCCTCTAGCCAGTTTGTGCGGGTAATGATGGCGTCAAACAAGAGAGATGTAAGTAGATAGGCATTAAATAAGGTAGATGGCCGGTGGGAGTGTGAATGCTCTCTGAAAGAGAGCGGGTAGAAGAAGGTCGCAGCGACCAGCCCAAAGCCCATTGCTGTTAGAATGAGTACATTGCCGGGAGATTCAATGCTTCCGACACAAACACAAAGAGCGATCTGAAGAGCGACATATACGGTAACTGTGGCCTGCAATTCGACACGGTTAGTACACATGCTGCATGTCAAGACGGTGAGCCACTGTACCAGCTTCAGTAGTTGAATTGCTCGACCGTCAACAAGCCGGGGTGTGCCAGTCAATTGAGCGAGTCTTAGACCGGCGAGGGCAATAAAAGTAGTGTTCGGCAAAATTGATAGAAATATTTGCTCAAAGGTTATGGTGAAGTCAAAGTCATCCCGACAGCCAATTACGCCCGGTCCCAGGGTGTCGTCGTTCAGGCACGAGGAATTGAGAGCCAAATGCCCCATCATCGAGTCGTTTCAAGAAGTCTTTGCGCTTCTTTCGATAACAACTCATCAGTTAATCAGATCATGTTGAAATTCATCGCATCAAGGTGACTACCAGTACTTCTATCAGGGCCATAGTATATACGCTTTGATCCCCGGCCTGCAGTAGCGGCGACAGGCAGCACCTCGATGCGCGTTCGGGAGGAGATTGCGTCCAATCAAACCAGGCATCACTCTGATCACGAATCAGTATGCATTCTAAAATTCCGAATCTGAGGAAAGCCTCAATCTATGTACTAAATATTTGCTTCACTCAAAAAACACAACCCGTGTAGATCGTTAACACATTGCAAGGTTATATATAGCCCACCAAGGTAGCGAAAACGCTAACGCTCTAGGTCTACACATCCTCTACAAGTCCGACGCGTAATGAGGAATTGTATATGGCCCACAGGGTGTAGAGGTGCAAGATTGCCAGCCCCCTTCTGCTTCTTTTTTTTTAATCGAGACTGCTTTCAATGCCCTTTTGCTCAGCAGAGCAGAGAGAGCAAGAGATGTACGGTACAGAAATTACGGAACAGCTGCGTACAATACCGGTGTTCCAGAGCGCCCTATAACCGCCGTTGCACGCTTCGTAGCCCCCCCTCAAATGCAGCTCGACAGTCGCGCCCGACTAGTAGCAAGGGACATAAACTGCAGTGCTATATCTTAAAACAATAGCTCCGGAAACCTCTCTTCTTGAATTGTATAGTAGCAAGGAATTGGTCAAAACCACAATGAAATGAAATACTAGCTGGGTTTCTTTCTTGGTCTCCTGCTTGCAGTGACGATTTAAGAGACAAACTGGGTCTTCCATACCCCAAGATCTGCCCTCTCTTCCTCTCCACTTCTACTAACCCATACCCGACACCATACCTTTTAGAGTTGTGAGAGAATGCAGAGGAAATTGCAACGTTAATACTTTCAGATGACTTCGGAACCCGGACGCGCCCATATCACGAGAAGCCCCACAGCAATGAGGGGAAGAGAACAGGATGCCAGCCGGCGGACAAACAAGCTGCATACTACGTAGATTAATTACCAAGTTCTCTTGCAGATCTATTCCTGATGTCACACAAGGAACTCCATTGATCTGATCTTTAAAATCCCGACGGATGAATATTGAGGGCTACAGTCCTTCGGAGTACTTGACGAATTTACATATATAGGATGAGCTAAATCGGCACTCAAGATGGAACGTGAGCTCTTCGGTCGTATCCCGATAGCAGTGAAGGATCTTGTTCTCCAGAATAGATCGTATCACATATCAACCATGCTATCCTCCATGAAGAAGGCGTGGTGCTATCTCCTTCTTGCTACAAATCAGCTCTCCTTCGCAGAGCAGTGTGCTTCTGACGAAGACTGCAGTCTCAACGGCATCTGTACGACTGGTCAATGCATTTGCGATCCGGGATGGATAGGCAATGACTGCGGTGCCCTAGATCTTCGACCTGCGAACAGAGCAGGCGGATACAACCGGACAGGAGAAGGGGTCTCTTCTTGGGGATCTCGGATAGTGTGCGATCCAAAAGAAGCCGGGCTATACCACCTCTTCTTCGCAGAATTCACCCACGGCTGCGGACTCGACTACTGGTCACCTTACAGCAGAATTATGCATGCTGAATCCAGAACAGGTCCTGACGGGCCGTACGACATCGGGAGCGAAGTTGTCGGCCATTTCAGTCACAACCCAACCGTTGTTTACAGCCCGGCAGAAAAGCTTTATCTGCTGTATTATATCGGCTGCCCACAAACTGTCAGCCCCGTCTGCACAGCCCCGTCGTTCACGTGCGGGCCAGGAAATTATATCAACGGCGAAAGCGGCATCTCTGTACAGACCAGCCCAGACCTTATTACCTGGACACATCAGGGTCAGGTGTTTGCAGGAGAAGACAACTCAGACTGGGACGCGGACCTGACCAATCCTTCGCCGCTTCCCCTATACTCTGACGCAAACAAGACTTCGGCGATGTTATTGGCCTACCGCGGTTGCCCCGCGAACTGCTCCGGGGCAGAGCAGATAGACTTGGCCGTCTCCTCTGCTGGCTTCAAGGGACCATATTCCAAAGTCCAGCCGGATCCAGTGTTCAGCAACGGAAACGAGGATCCTTTTATATGGCGGGACAAGCGTGGGAACTATCACCTACTTTTACATTCCCTCGAGGCTGACGGCGGATTTGGGTCTGGTCCAAAGGTTGGCCGGCATGCCTTTGCTCCAGGATATGAAGGCCCCTGGACTTTCAATTCGGCGACTCTCGCATACAGTACCCTGGTTCAGTACGATGACGGGACCGAAATCAATTTCTACAGAAGAGAGCGGCCGCAATTGTTCTTCTCCGATGACGGGGCAATGACTCCTCTATTTTTGACGACAGGAGTTCAGGAGAATGGGAGCCCGATGAGCTATTCGGTAATTGTGCCAATCGGTGAGAGAGTGAAATAAATTTGGGCAAGACAGTTGGAAAGGTTCGAAGGTTAGCTCAAGGAGTGAACATTGCCTAGCTAAGATAGTGAACCCGAGTATCTAGTGAACAGTCGGCATGCGCTGGTAATCCAGCGGAAATACCGATCCCCCTAAGGATGTGCTGACCATCTCGTGAAACCGCCGTTTTGCAATCCAACGAGCTGGTACAATGACCACATGGCAAGGTTTATGGTCGAGAAAGCGGAGCGTCGCGGGGTCTGATCGACCTGGGACTTGGTAAGACGTCGTGGAGGCTACAGGTGGTTAGACCGGCTCATCTCTGGCTTTCATTAGTGCGACTGAGGGGTACCTGTTCCATATCTTTCTCTGTCAATGCAGTTTTATCACAGGAAATCCCCAAACCACCCATCATTCGGTTCCTCTCTCAAGATCACACCGACCGCTCTTGAAGGGGCTACGTCACACCTCACACCTGGCCTGATGCGCGGTGCGGAGGAACCACACACGAATGCTTGCTATTGCAAATTCAGCCAAAACTTGGAAGATCGCTTTACTTCGTACGAGAGAGCATGGCCAGCCTCACTCCTTGCGGCCGCTCCTAGACTGAGACCAATAATACAGGGGGACCAATTTAGGAAATAGGGCGCTTTGGGCATTGTCCACTGTCCCTACTTACCAACTCCTCGGTCGACCAAGTATCTAAGAGTAATGGCTTCGCGAGGACTGGGTATTTTATGACCTAGCATGCTGGAGAGAAGAGAGTGGTCTGTCTACTGCGCATAGGTCCTTTTCATATCAGATTTCTGCAGGAACTCTACTTGAAGAATTAAGACGTACTCAACGGTAGCTCAAACATACGACCCTGCTAATTTGTTTGTCACAAGCGGGTTTAGACTATTCAGGAACCCCTACTAGGCCACAGACTGGCGGCCGTGGGGGGCGAGGTGGCGCACTCCGAAATGCGTTAGTAGCGGTTCATCTGCGGCGCGTGGTCCAACGTTTGTACCTTAGTGTTCCGGGAGCATCCGCCGATTCGATGAAGGTCTAGGTGGTGCATTCAATGAAACGTCAAGTTTTTGAGGATCATTCCTAGTTACCGTACTTCGCACCCATGAAATGCAACCTCTTCTTATCTCTTGCTTCACCCAGCGCCTAGCCCCCCTTCGAATATTATAAAGAAGTTCGGGGAGGCATGGCATAGTCTGGATTTAAGAGTATCTAACTAATGCTAAGGGATAGTTAACTGACTCCCCTAGGAAGCAAAACTAACAAATCTTCGAGCCTTGTCTCACGGAGTAACTCTGCACGGTAAATTAATCCATGGTGATTTACTCCGTGCCAGATCCATGCTCAATAGGCACAACCACCAGGGGCAAAAGGCGTAACTTCGTGCTTATTAACATTAAGTCTCCTATCCGATATTTCCGGTACCTTGCCCTACGATAAGAAGGTCCTGGCTGTGATAGTTCGGGATTTGGCCAGCCAGGTCTTGGAAACTTCGGAACTTCCACAAACCGGGCGACAGCAGCACTGGCGACATGAAAGAAGTAAAGGAAACCCCTCGTTTGTCCATATTGCTAGCTACTCGAAGCAGTGAGAGGGTGGGGGTCTCCGGTACAAAGTACTTGGCAGGAAAAAGGACCTAGTCCCCGAGCCACCGGTGTATGGCGTGCTCGACACCAAAAAAACACACGACACTTTAGTGCCGCCTTCCAAATAGTGTTTTCGATAACCCCGAACACCCTTTTGCCTTCAACACGATGACTTCCACTGCTACCTGCCTCGGCTTCTCAGAAAAACTCCTAGATTCAGTGAAGCGCGAACTTCTTACCTGCCTAAAGTGTCCAATAGACAGCCCCACCGCGACGATGCTGCGTCGAGTCGTGCAGCACGCCAAGGCATACTCGCTTGCACGGGTACAGGAGTTCAAATTGTCCGCTCCTTTATCGAGACGGAATGTTACTGCGCTTGTTGATGGGTGCCATGGCCTTGGAACAAGGATGAATCAGTTCGCAACCCTCGTAATTCCATTTTGGCTAGAGCGGCCAGGTCTAGAACCAGAGAGCCAACAGGCGTGAGACAGACTACCCTTGATTTTGGGAGGAGATCTTCCAAAAAAAAGCTCGACACCGCTGTTGGATCCGCTTCAGTTCATAACGACCTTCCTTCCCTGTCCAGTGTTCCATTTAAGCGGCTTTGTACCATTGGTCCCGGAAGGCGTGCGAAAGAATGAATATCGTCTTATATTAGAGAGAAGAAAAAGAGGAGAGAGTGGGATCTAAAAATTCCTTATAGGGCAGCATATAAAGTCCTTATAGAGGCTATTACACGTAGGATCAAGGCGGCAAGTTCGTGAATTATTGGGCACTCACAGCTGCTTGAGCAACAAGCGCCACTCACGATGTCCGAAAAGGTCGAGCCTGTCGGTGCCGACGGCACCCCGGTAGTCTTGGAATCTGTCCACCAGGTCATCGATGAGAAGCACGGCAAAGATGCGCTCGATACTGAGATTACACCTGTTTCTGCTGCAGACGACAACGACAGCCAAGACAAGGATAACGGCAGCGAAGATGTGATCATCGTCTCCGGCGAGGATGCAGCCCTCCATCTGCTACCGCTGCGAGATGACTTTCAGCCGGCTTTGACATTTCGAAGTCTCCTCTTGGCTACTATTCTCTCGGCTTTCCAAGCCGTGATGTACCAGATTTACTCGGTGAGCAGCAATGGTACAGTCCTTTAATACCAGAGACTAACGTCTTGTCTAGTTCAAACCGACCTCCATTACGATATCTGGAACCTTTATTGTCCTCATTGCCTACTTCGTTGGTAACGGATGGGCCGCATTCCTCCCTCGTGGTGACCGTTTCGAAGCTCGATGGAGGGAGCGAGGTGGTCAAGGGAAGCCTCCTGGATGGATCAGAGCTATATCTTTCTTCAACCACGGCGAGTGGAATCTGAAGGAGCACGCAATATGCGCCATCACTGCTACGTCTGCTTCCAACGCCGCCGCTAGTGTCTCTGTCTTTACGGCTCAGAATCTATTCTACGATCTACCTCTCAGTGCCACCACCGTCATACTGAGCACTATCTCTATCGGGCTATTTGGCTACGGCATCTGCGGCATCATGCGACCAATCGCCGTGTGGCACGTCGAGGCTGTCTACTGGAGCAATCTACCCACAGTCAAGACGCTTCAAGGACTCCATTGGCAAAGCGTGAAGAATTCCAAACCTATCCGATGGTTCTGGTATAGTTTTGTCGGCATGTTTTTCTACGAATTCTTCCCCGCTTATATCTTTCCGTGGTTGAACTCTGTCTCTATCCCTTGTCTGGCTTCGATGAACGCTACCGGAAACACGGCTTCTATCCTGACCACTGTCTTTGGTGGATCTCTAAACAACGAAGGACTTGGCTTGTTCAGCATTTCACTGGATTGGCAATATGTGAGAATTTCTAGGCAATATGCTATGAAGATGATGCTAACTGGACTTACAGATCACATCCTTCCAAACGTCTCTGCCTCTCGTTCTGCAGGCCCATGCGGCACTTGGACTTCTTGTCTGCTGTGTGGTCATGTTGGGTATTTACTATGGGAACGGATGGAATGCACAGTCACAACCATTCATGTCGACCAGACTTCGATCAGCTGACGGGTCGTCGTACCCTGTGTCAGAGGTATTCACCGGTGGCGTGCTCAACAGCACCGCCTTTGCCGAGTACGGTCCTCCGAAGCTTACCGGGAGTTTCGCATACGCCATGTTCATGGCCAATGCTGCCGTAAGAGCCCCAGTTTCAACGCGAAGTTTACCCGGCTTTGTGTAGACTAACCGACCATCTTTCCCAGATCGGCGCCCTAATTGCCCACTGCTTCCTCTTTTGGGGCGGAGATGTGAAACGGGCATTCAAGAGTGCAAAAAGCGGGAGATACGATGACAGACATCATGCCCACATGGCAGAGCATTACAAGGAAGCCCCGTGGTGGTGGTATGTGTCGGTTCTTGTCGTCAGCTTCATCCTTGGACTTGTCGTCGTCCTCAAGGAGAATATTACTCTCCCGGCTTGGGCGTATGTTGTCGCACTGATCCTGGGTATAATTATCGCACCCTTTGTAAGTTCTCCTACGCATACTGGTTACCTACGATCTCGTCTAACGCAACGGTAGAGCACTATCCTGTTTTCCCGATACGGCAATGGCATTGCCACGAACAATCTGTCAAAGTTGATCGCGGGCCTGATGCTCCCGGAGCGCCCCATTGGCAATATGTATTTTGCTGCCTGGTCACACAACGTCATTGCAAATGCAGTCAACCTCAGCAGTGACCTGAAAATGGGAGAATATCGTAGGTGTCTCTAGATCGTACTCAATAACGCTTATCCGCAGGTATACTAACCTTAATCTTTTAATATAGTCAAAATCCCCCCTCGCGTCATGTTCCTTACCCAAATTTACGGTACCATCCTGGGAGGATTTATCAACTATGGTGTCATGATTTCCATCGTCAATGGAAATCGCGAGCTCCTTGCTGATAGCAACGGCAGCTCTGCCTGGAGCGGTGCCACCATCCAGTCGTATAACACCAACGCGGCGTCCTGGGCTATGGCGAAATACATCTACAAGATTGGCGCCGACTACCAATTGGTGCCCTTTGGGTTGTTGATCGGCGCCGGAGTCGTTGCCCTTCATCGCATCTTCGCACAGGTGAGCCTACCAACTTCCACTACTCCTATTCAAAATTTATGGCACCTGCTAACGTTATATGTGCTTTCAGTTCGTACCTAAGATTCGAGGCTTTTCGACTTACGATATCAACATGCCCCAGTTTATCCAATACGCTGGATATATTCCTTACAATGCGTCCCAGACGTGCGTTCTCCTTAGCCAGGT